>Ga0209761_1001850_pt1 | contig 13741 bp, 13 predicted proteins | sample GraSoi013_1_40cm_4_FD_185818 | JGI IMG/M metagenome (GOLD analysis project Ga0209761, IMG submission 185818) | Grasslands soil microbial communities from the Angelo Coastal Reserve, California, USA - Sample 09_25_2013_1_40cm (SPAdes) (version 2) | ecosystem: Environmental > Terrestrial > Soil >... | reverse complement strand
GACGCGGCGGTCGCGGCGACGCACCTGCGCGCCGCCGTGGGAGCGCTCGACGACCTGATCGGCGTCGTGACCCCCGACGACGTCCTCGATCGCGTGTTCGCCAGCTTTTGCGTGGGGAAATGAGCCGGTCGGCACACTGCTTGCTGATCCACCCAATCGGCGGCATGTTTTCCATCTCCCGTTGCTGCGAGGCGCCCGTGTCACTTGTCAGGTCGATTCCCCGACTCGCCACCGTTGGATTGGTGGCAACAGCCGCGTGTGCGTACGACGCGCGCATGCCATCCCAACCAACCGAGCCGGCAGCCGCCGCTCGGGCTCCCGAGTTCGCCTCCGTTGGCGGGGGCGCTAAGACGACCTACGGTCGCCACATCGTATCCTTCGGCGGCTCGGTGCCGGCGGATTTCGCCGCGCAGGTGGCGGCGCTGGGTGGGAGGGTGCTGTGGGTCTCGCCCGGCTCGCGCCTTGCCGCCGTAAGCGGTCTCCAGGGATCCGCCGCCGCGAAGCTCGCCGGGGCGAAGGGCATTCACGCCGTGGACGTCGACGCCTTACTTGCTCTGGATGTGCCGCGCCTGGCCACCGATGCGACGGCCGAGGGCGGCGGCGTGGCGAGTAACGCCGCCCCCGCGGCGGCGGTGCGCTACCCCCGACAGTGGAACATGCGCGCGGTACGCGCGGACGCGGCCTGGGCCCGCGGGTTCCTTGGCTCGGCGCGCGTTTCGATCTTCATGCTCGACTCCGGGATCGACTACCTCCACGCAGACCTGGTTGGGCGGGTTGACCTGAACCGATCGATCGATCTGCTCGGCACGTTCGACACGCAGCTGGCGGACGGCTCGATAGTGCACTTCACAGAGTCGGACAGTGTCAACAAGTATTTCCCGGGCCGGCTGGCGTTCACCGACCTGTTCTTCCACGGCACGCACACCGCCGCGACTGTGAGCAGCAACGCGGCTCGCGCGGCGGGCGTAACATCGCGCACCAAGCTCGTGGCTGTGAAGGTCTGCGCCTACATCAACGACTGTCCTTTCAGCTCGATTCTCAACGGCGTGATCTACGCCGCCGACAACGGCGCCGATGTGATCAACCTGAGCTTGGGCGGCGCGTTCCCCAAGGCGGGCAACGGGCGCTTCGTGGGGCTCATCAACAAGGTCTTCAACTACGCGCGGAGCAAGGGTGTCACGGTCGTGGTCTCGGCCGGGAACTCCGCGGCCGACTTGGACCACGACGGCAACACCTATTGGACATTCTGCAACACGCCTTCGGTGATCTGCGTCGCGGCGACAGGCCCGACCTCCGACGCCAACGCCACCAATTCCAACCCCAACCTCGCGCGTAACGGCCCTTGGACCAATATCGATGCGCCCGCCTACTACACCAACTTCGGGCGCTCGGCCATCAGCGTGGCCGCGCCGGGCGGCAACAGCTCGTTCGGTCCGCCGCTCGCCGCGCCCGCCAGTCGGGACGTGTTCGTGTGGGCGGCGTGCAGCCAGACGAGCCTGCTGATCGGCTGCTTCTCGTCGCCGTTCTTCATCGTCGGCGCCCAGGGCACGAGCATGGCCGCCCCGCACGTCACGGGCACCGCGGCGCTGCTCGTATCCATCCTCGGGCGGAACCCCGCGCGGATCAAGGCGCGGATCCAGCAGTCAGCGGATAACGTGGCCGGCAACGGCACGACGCCGTTCTACGGCAAGGGCCGGCTCAATGTGGCCCGCGCGGTCGGTGCCATCCCGTGACCCAGTAGCCTAAATTTCATTCTCTGCGAGGGCGGCGGCCGCCTCCTATCGGGACCGCCGCCCGACTTTTTCCACCCCGGAGGATACGAGCGGATGGACGTCCAGGCGGGCGCGGCCCCTCCCCCAGCGATGCGGTCTCCCGAACGCTGGCTTGCGGTCCTGCGGATCGCCCTGGGCGTGTGGTTCGGGAAGGCCATCTTCACCAAGCTGAGCGTCACGCTCGCCTGGGGCTTCCTGCCCGTGCCCACCGCGTCGGATCGCTGGCTGCACGTCATGCCGCTCCTCGTCACGAAGTACGCGGAGGGCAATCCGATCGGATTCTTCAGGGAATTCCTCCTGAACACCGTAGTCCCAAACGGCCACGTATACGCCCAGCTCACGGCGTTTGGCGAAGCAGCGGTCGGTCTGGGGCTCGTGTTCGGGTGCTGCACGACGCTCGCTGCGGCGATCGGACTCGTGCTGGTCGTGAACTACGGGCTCGCGGTGCAGTGGCAGGGCTCTGCACAGCAGGGGTTCCACTACATGCTGATCACCACCCTGGTAGTGATTCTCGGCGCCCGCGCGGGGCGGACGTGGGGCGTGGACGGGTGGGTGCGGGCCCATCGCCCCGGCTCGTGGCTGGCGCGCGTGCCGCTCGGCTAGGGGATGTACAGCAGGTCGTTCGGCCGCTCGCCCACCGGGATGGCCGCAATCACCTTGCGGCTCTTGGTGTCGATCACCGAGACCTGATCCGACCGTCCATCGGCGGTGTAGAGCCATCGTCCTTCGGGCGACAGCGCAATCCCCCACGGCCGCCGCCCCACCACAATGGAATCGATCACCGTCCGGCGAGCGACGTCCACCACGCTCACGCTCGCGGCGGCCCCCTCCGTGAGATACGCGAGCCGCCCGTCAGGACTGAACGCGATGCGAACCGGCTTGGTCTTGCCGTCGCGGATCGGGAACTGGGCGATCACGCTGTCGCTGGCGATGTCGATGATGGTGACGTTGCCCCCCGCCTCGGCCGACACCCAGGCGCGGGCGCCGTCGGGGGTGAAGGCAACGGTGCGGGGGTTGTCGCCCACGTGCAGCGTGTGCAGCAGGCGCCCCGTCTTGGCGTCGAGCACGGACACGGTGTTGTTCGTCTCCGCGGTGACGTAGAGCTTCGTGCCGTCGCGCGTAATCGCCACGCCCTCGGGCTCGACGCCCACAGCCGTCGAGAACAAGGTCTTGCCGCTCGCGAGGTCGATCGCCGACGCGTGCGCGATCTCCTCGTTCGACACGTAGGCCACCTTGCCGTCGGGGCTGAGCGCCACCAGCTCGGGGTCGCGGTTCGCTGGGATCGTACGCGTCATCGTGCCGCTCGCGACGTCCACGACACCGAGGGCGTCGTCCTGCCCCAGGGCGACGTACACGGTCCGCTTGTCCGGGCTCAGCGCCATGCCCCGGGGGCGCTTGCCCACCGGGATGGTGCCGACGACGGCGTTGGTGCGCGGCGAGACAACGGAGATGGTGTTGGGGATTTCGTTGGTCACGTACAGCAGCGGCTCGCGGGAGCTCGCCCCCAAGGCGCTGATAAGGCCGAGCGATGCGGCCCAAGCGGCGGCGCGCCGCCGGCGAGTCGTCCTGGTCACAGGGGTGTCCGGGTCAGTCGTTGAAGATTGCCTGGTCGACGTGCAGCGCCTTGTCGAGCCCGCGGATGCGGTCGCGTCCCCGGATCCCCTTGAGGATCGCGCCCGTCAGGTCGGCGCCGGTCACGTCGGCATCGGTGAGATCGGCGCCGGTCAGGTCGGCGCGGACGAGCAGGACTTTGCGCAGGTTCGCCCCGGTGAAGTCCGCGCCGCTGAAATCCGCGCCGCTGGCATCGACGCGCATGATACCCATCGACTGGTTACCGGGATCCGCGCCCAGGTTGGCTTTGACGAATCTCGCGCGCGGCGCCTTGGCGTTGCTCATCGGCCCGATCAGGCGGGCGCCAGAGAGGTCTGCGTCGGAGAGGTCCGCGCCGTAGAGAATGACGGCGAAGACACTGGCGTCGCGCAGGACGGCGCGTCGCAAGTCGACGCGATAGGCTACGGCGACGTCCAGGTTCGCGCCGGTGAAGTCGGCCTCGGTCGCGACCGCGTCGGTGAGCGTGGCGGACGAGAGCTGCGCCCGCGCCAGATTGGCGCGCTCCAAGCGACACTTCGTGAGATTGGCGCGCTTGAAATCGACCCCCGACAAATCGAGTCCGGCAAGGTCCTGGCCGGTAAAATCGGCGGGGTGCTGGGGGGTGGCGCGGTCAAGCGCCGCGAGCACCTGTTCGCGGTTGAGGCGGGGTCGGCAGCGGCGGTCGCCGCCATGAAGGCGACGAACACGCCCGACAGCCTCCCGGCCCGCCCGATCACGGACTCTTGTTCTTGCTCTGCAGGTCGGAGAGCCGGTGCGGCCGTCCCGGCTTCAACCAGCCGTCGCTTCGCGCCTTCACGTACAAGTAGACCTCCTGGATCGCCGCGGAATCGAGCAGCACGTTCCATGCGGGCATGCCCTTCGCGGTCCGGCCGTTCCACGCGGTGTAAAAGAAGCTGTCGCGCGGGAAATTGGCGCCGGTGGGGCTGACGGCCCAGCGCAAATCGGGCGCGGTCGGAAGGATGGGGTGCATCGCGTCCTCGCCGTGGCAGCGGAAGCAGTAGACATGCCACCACTTCCATCCCTGGTAGATGGAGTCCGACACGAGCAGGCTGTCACTCACCGTGTCCCGCGGAGCGGCAACTGCTTGGGCCGCCCCCCCCCCCGCCGGCCGTGGGCTCCACGCCATGACGGCCGCGGCCGTGATCCAGGCGCCGATCAGGCCGCCCCGCACGAAATGCTTCGTCCTCACGTCCCGTCCCCCTCGTTGGTCGTGCGGTTCCCGCCGGGCGAATGCCGCTACGGGTGCGTCTCGAGCATGGGCACGTTGTACTGCCGCAGGATCTCGGTGATCTCGCCGTGCCGGCGGTCGATCACCGAATCGAGCGTGGCCTTGAGCGCCTTGTCGCGATGCCGCACGGCCATCGCCATGTCGAACGCGAATCGCATTCCCGAGACGGCGTCGGTGTCCGGCAACGCGACCATGGTGAGCGGGACGGATTCGCGCTTGACCCAATACCCCGCCAGGGGTCCCCACAGGACGGCCACGTCGATCGAATCTCGCGCCACCGCGTGCACGATGTCTTCGGGGTGGTCGGCTTTGGGATCGGGATTGAGGAAGTTCCCGAACCCGACCAGGCCCACGATGCGGCGAGCGCCCAGCGCGTGCGCCGGCGGCGTGTTGGTGTAGTCGTAGCCGATCATGTTGACGCCGATCCTGAGGTGCTTGAGGATCGTGTCGTCGAGCGAGCGCACCGCGAGCCCGCGATCGGCGCGGTACACGAAGTAGTAGGTGGAGCGGTAATAGGGCTTCGTCGTCGCCACGGGGTCGAGGCCCACCGGGGCCTGGATCATCACGTCGCAGAATCCGCCGAGGATGGAGTTTCGCAGGACGCCACGGCGACTGGGCCACCAGTAGTTGATGACCGTCGCGTTCAGATCTCGCGCGACGAGGTGGGCGATCTTGTTCTCGAATCCCTCCTCCTGGTTGTTGGAGAAGGGCATGTCGTACGGATCGGCGCAGACTCGGAGGTCCGAGGGCGGCGGCTGCGGCGCGCCGGCGATGAGTGCGACCGTAGCGGCGGCGACGAGAACCGCCCCCGTGAGCCTAGCCCGTGTCGAATGCATGCGTGCTCCCTGCGGATCCGTCAGAAGGTGAAGGAGGTGGCCAAGTACTACACCCGGTGCCGGAGCGGGTTCGCTCCGGCACCGGGTGCTCTACTCATCTACCTACCGCGATTGGTGTTACCCTTCGACTGCTTACAACCCGAACACGAGCAGCGTGCCGCCCGCGTTGCTGATGTTGAGGTAGTCACCGAAGGCACCGATCGCGCCCAGTGCGGCGGTCGGGTCCTCGGGGCCGATGCCGAGTGCTACACCAGCTCCGGCCCAGCCACCGACTCCGGAGAGCACGGCGACGTACTGCTTGCCGTCGGGACCCAGATACGTCATCGGGTTGCCGATGATCCCCGAGGGTGTCTTGAACTTCCACAGGAGCGTGCCGGTCGTAGCGTCGACCGCCTTGAGCCAGCCTTCCATCGTGCCGTAGAACACGATGCCCGAGGCCGTGGCGAGCGCGCCGCCGTAGGCCGCCAGGTTCTCCTTGACTTCCCACTTGACCTTGCCGACGGTGGGATCCCACGCGATGAACCGGCCACGGTTACCGCCCGGGCCAGGGAACATGCGCACGATCGCGCCGACGTACGGCTGGCCAGCCGAGTACTTCACCTCTACGCCCTCGTAGTCCATGCAGATGTTGTTCGTGGGGACGTAGAAGAGCTTGGTCTGCGGTGAGAACGCGGAAGGCTGCTGATCCTTGAAGCCGATGGCGGCGGGGCAGATACCCTCGGTGTTCTTCTTCGAGGTGGTCCCGTACTGCGCGTTGCGGACCGGGAGACCCGTCGAGAGATCGATCTTGGACGCCCAGTTGACCGGGCCGAAGGGCTCGGCCACGAGCACTTTGCCGTTCGTCCGATCGAGCGTGTAGCCGAAGCCGTTGCGGTCGAAGTGCACCAGCGCCTTCACCGGCTTCCCGCCGACCGTCAGGTCGACGAGCACGTTTTCGTTCACGCCATCGTAGTCCCACTCATCGTGCGGCGTCATCTGGTACAGCCACTTCGCCTCCCCGTTGTCCGGATTGCGGGCGAAGATCGTCATCGACCACTTGTTGTCGCCGGGCCGCTGATCGGGATTCCATGTCCCCGGGTTGCCCGAGCTGTAGTAGAACAGGTTCAACTGTGGATCGTAGGAGTACCAGCCCCACGTGGTCCCGCCGCCATGCTGCCACTCGTCGCCCTGCCAGGTGCTGACGCCGAGGTCCTTGCCACGGTGCGACGCATAGTTCGGGTTCGCGTCGCCGACGATCTTCACGTCGGCATCCGGGCCCGTCGAATAGGCACGCCACACTTCCTTGCCGCTGTTCACGTCGTACGCCGTCACACGACCGCGCACGCCGAACTCACCACCGGAAATGCCCGCGATCACGATGTCCTTGATCACAATCGGCGCATTCGTCATGGTCGAGCCGGTCTTGTAATCGGCGTTCGGCACGCGCCACAGCTGCTTGCCCGTCTTCGCATCCAGTGCCAGCAGATCGCCGGCGAGCAGCTCGATGAACAGTTTGCCGCTCGGATGGTAGGCGAGGCCGCGGTTCACCAGATCGCAGCACGCGATCGGCTTGGCTTCGGCCGGCTGGCTCGGGTTGTGCTTCCAGATCATCGGTGCGCCGTCCTTGGTCAGATCGAGCGCAAACACGATGTTCGGGAACGCGCTGTGAACGTACATCACGTTGCCGATCACCAGCGGGTTCCCCTCATGACCGTTCAGAACGCCCGTCGAGAACGTCCAGGCGGCCTTGAGGCTCTTCACGTTCGCCTTGTTGATCTGGGTAAGCGGGCTGTAACGCTGCAGGTCGGGAGTCCGACCCGTCATCGTCCACTCGCCCGCGCCCTGGGCGACGGCGGACGCGGTGACGAGCACCATCAGGCTCGCCGCGAGTCCACCGGACCACAGTTTGAAGCGGTTCATAGCTGACCTCATGTTGAGGATGAGGGTGTGAAAAAACGGCCTACCAATCTCTTGCCGCCAGAATCCCGAGACCCGCACGACGTCCGCGGGCCCGCGTTCCCGACAGGCGACAACCATCGTCCGACTCCTCCACACCGGGACTGCTGCTGGGGATAGAGGTTATATCCCCGAGGCAAGCCACTGTCAATCAGGCCGAAAACAGGCCGGCGTTCAGCCTGAAACGGCGCCGGCGTCGCGCCACACGCGGGCGCCGCCCACGCTGAAACCGCCTTCGTATAGCAAGCCTCCGGTATCTATCGCTCCCCGTACCCGCTCCGCTAGCGCCGCGGAGGAACCCCGATCCCCCACGATGCCGTATACGGCGGGCCCCCACGAGCTCTGCCCCACGCCCACCGCGCCCCACGCCCGCAACCGCTCAACCAGCTCGCCCGTCTCGCCCGGCGCGAACACCCCGCCCTGCGCCGGCGCGAACCAGCCGCCCGTGATGCGCTGGACTTCCTCGAGTGCGGCCCCAAACCCCGCCAGGTCGGCCTCGGCGAGCGCGGGGAGGAGCTGCATCAAGACGAGATGTGAGACCCGCTCGACCTCGCGTGCGCTGGGGGTCGGCAGCCGGGCGAACGCCGCCGCCTCGTCGTCGCCCGCGAGCCCGGGCTTCCCCCGCGGCACCGCGACGACGCAGCGCCACGCGTCGGGAAACGGGAGCCGCGCCAGGAGCGGGGCGACGCGCTTGGCGCCTCCCCCCGGCGCCCGCCCGCCCTCCAGCACGAAACCTCCGTACGCGAACGTCCACGTGCCGACGCCCGAGCGGCGCCCGCGATCCACAGCATGTGCCAACGACGTCACCTCGGTCGGCAGGCCGCACAACTCGGCGCTCGCGCGCGCCACGGCGAGGGCGAGCTGCGTACCCGAGCCGAGCCCCGCGTGCGGAGGAATGGACCGATGCAGGCAGAAGTGCAGGCGCAGGTCCAGCCCGTGGTGCCGCGCGAACCGGCGGGCGAACTCGAGCGCGCGGGCCGCGTCGGGCCCTTCGGCCTTGAGCTCAGCGGCCCGGCGGGCCTCGAGCAGGAGCGATGGAGCGGGTACCGCCGCGCCGATCCCGCCGAAGCGCCGCCCCAGATCACCTCGTAGGTCGAGCACGCCGAAATGCAGCCGCGCGGGCGCCTCGACGAACACCGCTTCGCTCATGCTTGAGCGGCCTCGCGGGCGCGGACATAGTCGTTGAGCAGCGCCATCGCTTCCAGCTCACGCGGCCCGGCGGTCTTGTCCACGATCACCTGCAGTCGCGCAAAATCGGCGTGGATCTGGTCGGCGGGAAGGAGGTGGGTGCGGGTCGCGAGGATCGCGGCCTCGAGCACCGCATGGCGGGCGCGGTTGAAGCCCAGGAACTCACGCCGTGTGCCGCGGTGCACGACGCGAGTCACGATCCGCGCCCGGGGCGGGTTTGCGTCCAGCGTGCGCACTTCGACCTCGCGCCAAGAGCAGGCCGCTTCGAGGACGACGCCGCGCACCACGGCTGCGGATACCGCCGGAAACTGAACGTTCGCGATGGCTCCCCGTGCGAACAGCATCACGTCATCGGTGAGGTTGACCACGGCGGCGCGGGTCGCCTCGAGGTTCTTGAACGTCGTGGTCTCGAGGAACGGCTTGATCACGATCTCTTCTTCTCCCCACTCGACGCCCATGGGGGCGAAGTTGATCACCCCGCGCGCGTCCATCGTCGTGAGCACGGATTCGATGATCATCGGACCAGCTCGACCGGGGGCGTGGCGCGCGCGACCCCTCTCCCGGCGCCGTCCGCGCGGTCCGGCAGGTCCTCGATCCGTGCGGCCGCGCCGTGCAGGAAGCGGTCGAGGAGGACGTAGCCGTATGCGGTAAGCACGGACTCGGGGTGAAACTGCAGCCCGATCACCGGGTCGCAGTTTCACCCCGAGACCGTGCTTACCGCATACGGCTACGTCCTCCTCGACGCCATGATCTCCCCGTCCTCGGCGCTGGCGGTGACGCGCAAGTCGGTGGGAAGCCCCGAGCGCGAGATGGCGAGCGAGTGGTAGCGCGCCGCCGGGAACGGGTTCGGGAGGCCCGCGAACAGGCCAGTCCCGTCGTGGTGGATGCGGGACGCTTTGCCGTGCATCGGACGGCCGGCCCGCACGATGCCGGCGCCGTACGCGGCGCCGATGCACTGGTGCCCCAGGCACACGCCGAGGATGGGCGTGCTCGGCCCGAAGCGCCGGACGACGTCGGTCGAAATCCCCGCCTCCGCCGGCGTGCAGGGGCCGGGGGAGATGATGATATGCGATGGCCGCAGCGCCTCGATTTCCTGGAGCGTCGTAGCGTCGTGGCGTCGTACCACGGTCTCTTCCCCCAGCTCGCGCACGTAGCGGGCCAGGTTGTAGACGAACGAGTCGTAGTTGTCGATCAACAGGATCATGGGACCAGAGCGGCGATGAGTCCGCCCGCCTTGTCGAGCGTCTCGCGGTATTCCTGCTCGGGATCGGAGTCCGCCACGATGCCGCCGCCGACCTGGAAGTACACGTCGCGGCCGAGCACGAGACAAGTGCGGATCGCGATGCTCGTGTCCAGCGCGCCCGAAAGGGAGAGATAGCCGATGGAGCCGCAGTATGCGGCGCGTTGCGTGGGCTCGAGCTCCGAGATGATCTGCATCGCGCGGACTTTGGGGGCACCGGTGATCGAGCCGCCGGGGAACGCCGCCCGCAACAGGTCCACCGCGTCGTGCTCCGGCGCGAGCTCGCCGACGACGGTGGAGACGAGGTGGTGGACCGTGGCGTAGTGCTCGACGGCGAACAGCTCGGGCACCCGCACGGTTCCCGCGCGGCACACGCGCGACAGGTCGTTTCGCAGCAGATCTACGATCATCACGTTCTCGGCCCGGTCCTTGTCGCTCTCCACGAGCGCGCGCGCGAGCGCCGCGTCGTGCTCGGGGGAGAGCCCCCGGGGACGGGTTCCCTTGATCGGCCGCGTCTCGACCCGGCCGCCCGGTTCCACCTGCAGGAACCGCTCGGGGGACGAGCTCGCGACCACCACGTCCCCGAAGTCGAGGTAGGCGGAGAAGGGCGCCGGATTGCGGTGGCGCAGCCTGCGATACAGGTCGAGCGGCGTGCCGGCGAGCGGGGCTTCGAGGCGCTGCGACAGGTTTGCCTGGAAGATGTCGCCGGCGTAGACGTACTCGATGACGCGCGCGACGGCTTCCAGGTAGCCCTCGCGCGTGAAATTCGACCGGACGCCGGGGACACCGGGCACCGGATACGATGGAGCGGCCGAGCTTCGAGCCGGGCGTGGGGGGGCTCCCGGAGCGACTGCGTCTTTTTGTCGCGCAGGGAGCCCCCCCACGCCCGGCCGGGTCAGCCGATCCTTCACCCACGCGAGCCGACGGGCCGCGCCCTGCTCTCGGGCCAATCCTCGCTGGGGCATCCCTGTCGAAATGACCCACGCGCGTTGGGCGGCGTGGTCCCAGGAGATCACCCAGTCGTACAGACCGAGCAGCAAATCGGGCACGGCCAGATCGTCGTAGCGCGGCCGCGGGACGCGCTCGAGCATCATGCCCCAGTCGTACCCGACGTACCCTGCGGCGCCGCCCTGGAACGGTGGGAGCTCCGCCACCGGCGCGGCTGCGTGTGTCGCCACGAGCGTCCCGACGTGTGCCAGCGGGTCCCCCGCGACGCGGATCCACTTCCCCGCCACGAGCTGCTGGGTGAGCAGCCCCTTCGAGCGCACCGCCGTGACGGGATCGGCCGCGAGGAACGAGTACCGCCCCAGGTGCTCCGGATCGGTCGCGCTGTCGAGGAACAGAAGAAAGGGCATGCCCTGAAAGCGCGTGCATGTCTCGAGCGGGTCCGGGGCGGGCACGAGCTCGTGGACCAGCAGCGACGGGGCGCTCATCGGCTCCCCTTGGCGCGCCGGGTGCGCGAGCGGGAGCGCGCCGACCGTTGCGTCAGCTTCACGTGCTCTGGCCCGCGATCGTCCGGGGGCGTCAGATAGCCCCACTGCAGCGCGCCCTCCTGTCGGTACGTCTTCCCCAGGGTGATGGCGAGCTTTGCCTTCATGAGCTCGCGCCCGAGGTAGAATGCGTGGGTCGCTTCGTCCACGCCGAGCTGGTCGAAGATCTCGTGGATGTCCGTGCCCCGCACGAACCGCTCGTTATTGAACACGGTGATCGTGTCGCGGTCGGTGAAGATGCGGAAGTTCGGGTCCGTGACGGCACGCTGCAACTCCCGCAGCTCGGCTTCGGCGTAGGCGAGGATCGCCGGGTCCTTCACGGTCACGAGTCGGTCGTCGATCCCTTTGGGGAGGGCGTTGTGGGTGACCGCGTGATACATGAGCCGCCGGGCGATGTCGATCTCCCGCACGGCGCCGCGCGCCCAGGGAATCACTTCGGTCGTGAGCACGGCGCGCACGCCCAGCTCCTGGCAGACGGCGAGGAGCAGGGCGTTCACGCCCGTCGTGTCGGCGGCGGTGAGCTCGGTGATGTTCCCGACCCCCATGAAGAGCGGCACGCCGGGGTAGCGCCGGTGCGTCTCCGCGTATCGCTCGAGCGAGCGCATGAACCCGAACCCGATCGGCTCGATGACCGGGTCGATGAGGTACGACACCCCCCACTGCTCGAGCGCCGCGACGCTCGGCTCCAGGGTCTCGAGCCCCTGGCCGAAGTCGGGGATCACGACGACGCGCGTCTTGCTGCCGGCCAACTCGCGCGCCACCTCGCGGTTGGAGGCGTTGACGCTTAGGACCAGCTCCGCGCCCGCCGCCACGGCCGCGCGGATCTCGACGGGGTCGAACGAGTCGATGCTCACCCGCATCCCCTCGGCCACGAGCTCGCGCACCACGTCGCCGAGACCGGGGAATTCGCGTCCGGGTGTGCACCCGATGTCGATCACATCGGCACCGCTCGTGCGATAGTGCTCCGCCTCCCGGCGGATCGCGTCGCGCGCGAGGCGTGGCGCGTTGTTCAGCTCGGCGACGATCTCGATGTCGTAGCCCCCGTAGGCGCCGGCCAGGGCGGCGCGACCGAAGTATTCCGGGATCTGCCGCAGGTCCTTCGGCCCTTTCTCGACCGGGACCCCCACCCGCTGTGCGATCACCGTGGGGTCGCCCTCGCACAGCCCCGGGATGAGCACGAGGTCCGTACCGGCCGGGACCTGAAGGAACCGGGCGATCCACGCGGTCGTCATCAGGGCGGCGACGGTGATCTTCATGACCGCCACCTCCCACGCGAACGCCGGACCCATCTCGGTGATGGTCCGGCGCAGCGCGGGCTCGGCGAGCTTCCCCGTGACAAACAACACGCGGCGCGGCGCGCGCACCGCCGCACCGACCGTCACCGCGGGTCGCCCGAGCGCACGAACTTGTTCGGCGTCCCTTCGAGCGCACCACCTTTCGGGCGCCACAAGACCGTCTCGTCGATCTTGCGTGCGAGCTCGAAGTCCTTGTCGGTGATGCCGCCCGCCGCGTGGTTCTGCAGCTTCACGATCACGCGCCCCCAGGTCACCGAGAGGTCGGGGTGATGGTAGGCCGCTTCAGCGACGTAGCCGATCGCGTTCACGAGCATCAACGTGGTGGGCCAGCCGTCCGTCTTGTAGGTACGCCGGATCCAGCCGTCCTCATACCACCAGCCGGGGAAATCCTTCAGCTTCGCCTCGATCTGCGCGTCGGAGTAGGTCGGTTCTTTCGCTGCCATGACGGTCTCCTTATCGAAGGGCTAGACCACGCCTCCGCCATTGATCAGCAGCATCTGGCCGGTCACATAGGCGGCTGCGTCGGAGGCGAGGTAGACGGCGGCGTACGCGATGTCCTCAGGCGTGCCCCAGCGGGCGAGCGGGATCTTCGCGGAGATGCGCTGCTTCACAGCCGGGTCGAGCCCGCTGCCGTAGGCGGTCTCGATCCAGCCGGGGCCGAGGACGTTCACCCGGATGCGTGGCGCCACGGAGCGCGCGAGCGCCCGGCTGAAGGAGTACACACCGCCCTTCGCGGCGCAGAACACCTGGGCGTATTCACTCTTGATCCCGCCGCCGAGCACGTGGTCCCAGGACATGTTGAGGATGACGCCCCCCGAGGGGGGAGGCTGCGCGTCCATGAGCTCTACCGCCTTCCAGGAGGCGAGGACTGTGCCGCGCAGATCCACGGCGAGAAGCCGGTCGAGCTTCTCGATGCGGGACAGCCGCGCTGCGTCGGCGGTGAGGATGTCCGCTCCCGCGTTGTTCACCCACACGTCCACACGTCCGAACGTGCGGCGCAGGGCGTCCGCGAGCGCGTCCAGGTCGCCCTGCTCGGCGACGTCGGCGCGGATCGCCTCCGCGCGCCGGCCGGTGGCGCGGGCGGCTTCGGCGGTCTCGTCTGCGCCGTGCCGGTTCGCCCGGTACGTGAGCGCCACGTCCGCCCCC
>Ga0209761_1001847_pt1 | contig 13757 bp, 13 predicted proteins | sample GraSoi013_1_40cm_4_FD_185818 | JGI IMG/M metagenome (GOLD analysis project Ga0209761, IMG submission 185818) | Grasslands soil microbial communities from the Angelo Coastal Reserve, California, USA - Sample 09_25_2013_1_40cm (SPAdes) (version 2) | ecosystem: Environmental > Terrestrial > Soil >... | reverse complement strand
CCCGCCGTGACCTACAAGCCAGTAGGCCAAGGATTCGAACCCCTCCGGGGGAGGCAGAGAAGACGTGAAGGTCGGGTTGCATGTGAAGAGGACGACGCTCCCCTCGAATTTCACGCCGCTGTTCGGACAAGGGGACGAATAGGGGTCTTGCACCATCCTGTCGTAGGTCGAGACGTTCACTTCGTTGGTCCCGTTGTCGAAGGTATAGCCCGAGTACTGTCCGCCCGGGTCGGACACAAACCACTGGTGGGGCGGACCCGCTGGAAGGCCAGTCGTAGAATAGGTGGCTAGCTTCGCTGGAATCACCGGAGCCGTGAACATCAGGACGACGGCGACCACCGCAAGGATTGCGGCTGTCGTTCGCCTAGTATTCATGCTGTCTGTCTGGTGGGTTGGTTCTTGAGGTGCCCCATATGGCTTTCGATAGGTCGCGATCATATTATTACGATAAGCCCACCTCCATGGGGTTCCTTCCGAGTCACTGCTTTCTCGGATTGTTGTAGCACGTCCATCAAAAAATCAATCAAGGATTGAGAGTTGTCTAGGCAATTGGATCACGCCCCGGGACATGACCAGGTATTCAGCTGGGACTCAGTGAGCAAGTCCAGCATCAAACCCTTCATGTTCAACGACCCATCCTGCATGACGGGAATGTATGCCTGTATCTGTCCGAGCTGCCACCTAGCTACGAAAGTATGCGAACAGGGGTAATATGAGGTGTCATTGAACCAGCCGAATATCACCATATCATGCATGGTGTTGTTGAAGTACTCCTTTCCGTCCACTCTTGCACTTTCTAGTACGTACTGCCTCCCCCTTTCCATCTGGGTGAATCGCGGGTCTTTCTCCACGGCCATTGCTAAGGAGTACGTAGAAGGCTGCACAGGCTGTGGGCATGAGCCCTCCGGAAAGAACTTCTTCGTACCATTCGAATAGCCAACCGTCACCCCGACCGCAGTCTGATTAGCGCTCCCCGTCAGGATTGCATCGCTCGGGACCTCGACCAAACATGAAGTTGTTGCACCAGTCCCGGGAAGCTGAAGCACGTTGGAAATAGGTGTGTAGAAAACTGCAATTGCGGCTGCTACGATTACGATCGATGCGACTCCTCCCGAGAGGATAGCCTTTTGCATATGTTGATTATCTCACTGGGGAATAAGAAGCTAACCACCAGAACGGTATCGGTCGCGATAAATGAATGTCTTCTAAGATTGTTCCAGAGCATAGCGCGCAACTGCCGCCAACTAATCAATCACCTTGTCGTTCGGATAAAAGGTCGCCTTGCCGGATGAACGGAACGCCTTGGGTTGGATTATGGTTCGCTTGCCTGACCGTGGTGGTGCGCGCCAGAAAAAGACATGTATTCCCATCAACACCAGGATATGAGTCCCATCTTGGGATTGGAAGAGAGAGGCGGCGCCGACCAGACCCGGCCGGATGCCTATTCGGGCGCTTCTGCCTGAAAATCAAAAAATTGCAACTAACGCCACAAGTTCGGGCGTCTAATTGTATGGTGAAATCCCACCCCCGGCGCTCCAGTCAATCTCCCTCCAATGCTTATTACCCGTCCAACGGGCGTGAAAACGGGCCGGTCGTCTAGCTCGGTTAGGACGTCAGACCAGCTCCGTCAGGCTCTTACACAGCGAAGGTCGAGTGTTCGAATCACTCCCGGCCCACCTCCCCTCATTGGCGCCAATCCGGGTCTTTCCTTTCCGTGTCGGTGCCTCGAAGATTGGATGGAATCCACTAATCACGGGACCAAGTCGGGGGGAGTGCGCAAAGTCGACGAGCGGAGCCACCTCACCCTTAGATGGGTCGGCGCTTCGAACCAGTCGCGGTCCACTTCGCACTTTTCTGCGAACCGCTTTTTTGGAACGGTTATCTACGTTAATTCGAGACCGTCAGTATGGTCGAGTTCCATTACATCGACTGGACGGACTACGGCAAGCTCGTTGCCGAGCTCATCGAAAGGATAAGGTCTCGCGGACAAACCTTCGACCTGATCATAGGAATCGCGAGAGGCGGCATCCCTGTCGCCATGGTCATCGCGGACCAGCTCGAGGTGCAGATAGACTTCATCAACGTGAAGTCCTACACGGGCGTCGCGGCGAGGGAAAAGCCCAGGATAGTCTCGACGCTTACGGAGGACGTCAAGGGAAAGAGGGTGCTCGTGGTCGACGACTTGATAGACGAGGGTGACACGATGAGCACGGTCCTTGCGTACCTCAAGCCCAGGAAGCCCAAATCTCTCAGCACAGCCGTACTCTTCAAGAAACCGTGGAGCAAACACGAGCCCGATTACTTTCTCGAGGTTCTGGACAAATGGGTGGTATTCCCGTGGGAGCACGCCGAGGTAAAGAGACTGGCGGCCTCGACGGCTGCTGAGGCTAAGCGAGGGAGAGCGAGAGAAAACCGTTCGCCGCGACAATAGCTGCGGTCAGACCGGAACCAACTATCAGGGCAGAAGGGTGGTGTAGAGGAGAACACCGTTGAGACCGACGATGACTCCCGCCGTCAGCAGGGCCAAGGCAGTTATCACTCTCCTGTTTACGAATTGACCCATGACCTTCTTACGGCTCGTGTAGTAGATCAGCGGGATCAGCGGGAGAGGGATCATTAGGCTCAGCACCACCTGACTGTATACGAGAAGCAGGAGGGGGTCATAGTGCAGGGATATGGCGATGCTGGTGGGTATGACGTTTATCACCCGCAAGATGATTCTCCTGAACCAGGGATTCAGCTTAGTGCCCAGAAAGCCCTCCAGTATCGACTGCCCTGCCAGTACGCCCACCGTTGAGGATGACAACCCCGAGAAGAGCAACGTCAACGCGAAGACCACGCTGGCGGCAAAGCCGAAGAGCGGAGCCAGCGTCTTGTAGGCTTCGTTGACCGTAGCCACGGTGAGTCCGGCGGCGAAAAATGCGGCGGCGGACATGATGAGTATCGCCATGTTGATCAGGCCTGCCACGGTGAGGTTTCCAATCGCATCCCACTTGTGGTATCGCAGCAGCTTCTTCCTCTGCTCGAGGTCAAGCCCGACAGCCCTGGCCTTTGTGAGCGACGAGTGGAGCACGAGGGCGTGGGGCATTACCGTGGCTCCGATGATACCGACCACCAGAAAGAGCTGATTGCTGCCGACTAGCGTGGGGATTATCAGCCCGCTGCCGACGGCGACGGCATTCGGCCCAACGAGGAAGATCTCGTAGACGTAGCCGAGCCCGATGCCGAAGACGAGCATCGTTATCATCAATTCGATTCTGCGAAACTTCTTGCCGGCGAACGCGAAGACAACGATCACATCGAAGGCTGAAATCCAGGCCGCCACGAGGAGCGATATCGCCCCCCCGGAGAGGAGATAGATAGCAGAGGTGACGCCCAGAAACTCTGCCAGGTCCGTGAAGACGGCGAAGACTTCAGACGCCAGCCAGTACGGAATTACCCTCGAGCGTCTGCCAAGGCTCTGCCTAATCAGTTCGGCCAGCGATTGGCTGGTGGCTATCCCCAGCTTTCCCGAAAGGTACTGGAGTAGCATTCCCATCAGGTTGGCCAGCAAGACAGCCCAGAGCAGTAGGTAGCCGTACCTCGCTCCGGCCGTTATGTCTGTTCCGAAGTTCCCGGGGTCGATGTACGCGACGGCCGCGAGCGTTGCAGGGCCAAAGTAGCTGAGATAACCGGATAGTCCGGTCCCAATCCCCCGTTGCATTTTTCCTCCCCTGCCGAGTTCAGGCGCATCGGGTGTCCTCTTCCAAGGGGGCTTCATGAATCGAGTCGCCACCCATTCCCTCGTTATTTAAGTTAGAAGAGCCTAACTTACTTAGATGGTTCAAAGTTCCGCAGGCGCCTCAAAACCTTTAAACTCTGGAGTCCGGACTTCTCGCCTAGGTTGGCGAGAACAACCCTGTTGAGGAGGGAGACACCTCGCGCGGAGGACTACCTCGAGGTGGTCTACGACCTCATACACGAGAAGGGTTACGCGACGACAAGTGACATCTCTGAGAGACTGAACGTAAAGCCGCCCACCGTCTCAAACATGGTAGGTAAGCTAGCGGCGAAGGGATATCTCAAGCACGAGAGGTATCGTGGGATGAACCTCACCGAGCACGGCGAGAATGTCGCCCGATCCGTGATAAGGAGACACGAAGTGATTTCGGAGCTGCTCTCCATGATAGGGGTAGCGGACGACGTTGCCTACGAAGATACCGAGGGAATAGAGCATCACGTTCAGCCCACCACGATCCGAAGGATCGAGAGGCTGGCGGAGTACCTCCGCCAGAACCCGGAGTCGCTGAAGTCGATAAGGAAATTTATTGAAGAAAAGTAGAGTAGGCTACTTTTCTCACTCTCTCCCGAGCAGGGCTGAAATCATTCTGTAGCTCAATCCCCAGATGACGTAGTCATGATAGACATACGCGGGGACCTTCGCGTTCTCGCCCCCCCTCTGCAGAGCGTAGGTTGACCTCGAATTTTCGCGCAGGAATACCTCTATCGGAATCCATCGGTAGGAGGAAACTTCGGCGTTGGGTTCAACCCGCTCCTCCTTCCTCGTCAAGAAGGCGCAGGGCACGACGAGCATCGTCCCCGTGTGTGTCCTGAAAACTCCGAGGTGTCCCAGGTAGATGGCCGAACGCCGCAGGTCTATCCCGACCTCTTCCTTCGTCTCCCTCGTCGCCGTTTCGAGCAGCGACCTGTCGTACCTCTCTCGTCTCCCGCCCGGGAACGCTACCTGTCCCGACCAGGGGTCACCCTTGCGTTCGGCCCTCTTTATCATCAGGGTCTTCAGAGAGGGCCCCGCGAGTGTTATCGCGACGCCCGCCATCGCCTCCCCCGGGGGCTCGTGCGGTTCCCCCGGAGTCAGTTTACTCTTCACCAATCGGAGGAGTGCGTCAGAATCCATCACCGGTCCGGCCGCTTTCAATTTTAAATAATCATCGTCGAACGGTCGAGGCGCTTGGAGGACTCTGAACTTCATAGGATTCTGGAGGCGAAGATGAAGAAGATGACAACAACAACAACGGAGGCATCGAAGCTGGCGGGAACGACAATGGTCAAATTGACGGAAGAGAACTTTCAAGCCTACAGCAATGCCTCGAAGCCTTTGCTCGTCGACTTCTGGGCGGAGTGGTGTGGCCCCTGCAAGGTGATGGAGCCCGTTATCGAGAGGCTCTCGAGGAAGTACGCAGACCAGATAACATTCGGGAAGGTCAACGTCGATGAAGAGATGAACCTCTCTTCAAGATTCCAGGTCTTCTCGATACCGACCTTCATGCTCTTCAGAGGAGGAAACCCCATCGACGCTGTCATCGGTGCGGTGGGCGAGGCCGCCCTCGAGCAATTCCTGAATAGGGCGCTAAACGGTTCTAGCGCATACCGATAATAACGACACTCCTCCGGATGGGAAGAGTGGACCTCAGGAAAATATTCTCAGTGGAGTTCCCAATCATCGCGCCCGTCGTCGTAAAACCGCTTCCGGGTTCGCCGGGCTATGCGGGCGATCTCGAAAGGGTAATCGCGGCCGCCGTGAAGGACGCGAAGTTACTCGATGAGGGCGGCGTTGACGGGCTTTCGTTCGAGAACCTCGGCGACGCTCCATTCTTCAAGAACGTTGCGCCCCCTGAGACCATCGCCTCCCTCGGTAGAGTGATAGGCGAGGTAAGGCGGGCCTCATCGCTCCCAATTGGGGTGAACGTCCTTCGCAACTGCGCGAGCGCCTCGCTCGCCCTCTCCTATGTACACGGTGGGAGATGGATAAGAGTCAACGTGCTGACCGAGGCCTACGTCACTGACCAGGGTATCATCGAGGGTACCGCGGCCGACCTGATGAGGTACAGGCGGATGTTGGGCGCTGAGGGTGTCGCGGTCTTCGCTGACGTCCACGTCAAGCACGCGGCGCCACTCGTCCAGCGCCCCATTCGTGAATCGGCGCTCGATATGGTCGAGAGGGGGATGGCCGACGCGCTCATCGTGACCGGTCCGAGGACCGGAAGCCCGCCGTCGGCGGAGGACCTAAAGGCTCTGAAAGGGCTGAAGGAAGTCCTGATAGGCAGCGGCCTTGACCATGAGAACGCGAGGAGTTTGCTGCCGCTGGCGGACGGGGCCATTGTCGCTTCCTGCTTAAGGAAGGGTGGCAACGTCATGAATCCAGTCGACCCCCAACGAGTCCGGAGCTTCCTCTCCATCGTACGAAGTCTGAGGAGATGAAGGTCCTAGTCATCGGGGACCTGAGCGTGTCGGTCGCCGCGGAGACCCCGAGGCTTCCCCGCCCCGGAGAAAACCTGATTCTCCGTAATCCAACCCTCATCGCGAGCGGTGTCGCTGCGAATATCTCCGCCGACCTCAGGGGGCTAGGGGTCGATACCTACGTCTCCGGCGTGGTTGGGAGGGATGTCTTCGGCTCGGTCGTCGTCCACGAGCTGACGTCGTGGGGCGTGCACACGCGATACATCGGGAGGTCCCTTAGACCCACGAGCATCTTCATGGTTATCGTTGACGGCGACGGGGAGCGTACGATGATAGGATACCGTGGAGCCAGCGAGACTCTCCGCCTGGACCGCCAACTCATCGAGGAGATCAAGCCAGATTGGGTTCACGTCTCCGGCTACACCCTGCTGAACCGTGGCCAGGAGAAAGAGCTGGGGCCGTTCATCAAGGCGGCCACTTCGAAGGGGGTCGCCTCCCTCGACCTCGAGGGGGTCGCGTACAGCGCGAGGTCTCTCCCGCTTGAGGGTGCGTATGTCTTCTGCAACCAGGACGAGTACAACTCCTACTTCAGGACGAAGGAGGTGGCTCCCCTCTCCTACCCCTTTACGACCCTCCTCAAGGCCGGCCCCAGCGGCTCCTACCTGATCAGGCGAGGAGGCTTGCGGCGGAGCGCCTCGCTCGCCCTCTCCTATGTACACGGTGGGAGATGGATAAGAGTGGCGGCGGTTCAGGGCCTTCAAGACGGAAGTCAGGGATACCAACGGGGCAGGAGACGCCTTCAACGCGGGTTTCATCTACGCGAGGCTGAGCGGTTTCAGCGAGGAGGAGGCGTGCGTATGGGGCAACGCAAGCGCCTCCCTGAAGGTCTCTAGGCCGGGGCCACACCCGAGAATCGGCAAGGACAAGGTGGAGGCGCTCGTAAGAGGAAGACTCAGGAGACTCTCGTCCCGTCGAGCAAGAAGATATCCGCCTCCCCCAGCTTGATCGACCCGGACGAGAGAATCGGCCCAAAGCTGAGAGACTCGCCCCTGTTTATCGGCCGACCCCCCACCATCTTGTTAAAGGGGGGCATCACGACGAGTTCCCCTTTCCCTCTCTTGCGTGTCTTGTACCCGGCCTTGGCGAGTAGCTCGCGCAGGTCGTACCTTCCGAAGAGCCAGACCGATTCCCTGGACCTTGCTCCGAGCCCGTCTCTCATTTCGTAGGTGAAGTGCGAGTGTCCGATCACCATCTTCCCGGTCGATATGACCTCGGCCGACGGCCAGGCGTGGCCGTGGGAGACTCCCAACTTCTCGTCTCCATCCCCCAGCACCGCCCCGTCGGAGGCGTGAAGCTTCACCCTCGGCGGGAGGAGGGGCTTGATTCCTCCGTCATGATTTCCCGGCACCACATCGACTGAGGAAAAGAGGTCGAGGAGAGTACCGAAGAACCAAGGCAGGATGCTCCAGTCGATGTCCTCAACCTTCCCGACCGAGTGCTTCACGTCACCGAGTATGACGGCTCGCTCCGCCCCCGCCTTCTCGGCGATCCCCTTGATCCTCTCCAGCATCTTCACAGAGTACGAGGGGAGGCTGAATCCCTTCTTCGCCATCTCCTTCTCCAATCCGAGGTGAAGGTCGGAGACGAGAAGTGTCTTCGCCTCACCGTCCGAGAAGATGAGCGCCGCTTCACCCGGAACAACCTTCAGCAAGCCTACTCTATGAGCGGAACTATCTCACTTCTAATGAAGGTTTTGAGCCCTCTTCCACTTTCACTCTTGTCTGATTGTTCTTCGACTAGCCTATTAGAGGGAAGACCTCGTTTCTGACGTAACTCTTGAATTCTGAAATGTCTGTCTTACTGAAACAGGTAACGACACAATTTCGCGTCACACCAACGACATAACCATATTTTCTTGACCTTACCACCGCATACCAGATCTGGCCGTGGGTCAGGTAGTCGCTGTACAGCGAGGTGGTGCCGAGGCCTTCACCATAAAGTGAAAGTTTCGAAATATTGGGGAGGTCAATCCCATCAAAGAACAGAATCTTCGCTTCTAGATTGTCTTCGTGAAACTTCTTCAGGGTCTCGGGCTTGATCCGCGCCTCGACCACCTCTCCCAGGCTCATGAAGAGCGCCTTGCTCATCTCATTCGCGATGTTGTTCGCCCTGGTCTTCTTTTCGTAGATTGTCAGGAAGAGCCTCTCCTCGAATACCTCGAACGAGAAAGGCGCCTCGTAGGTCCTCGGAATCGGGACGACCTTGCCCCTGTGCTTCACGACAAAGACGTCATCGAAGGAGAATGTCCCCTCGAGGATACTTCTCGAGACGCTGAGGTCTTTGACCTCTGTCGTGAGGGAGAAGTCCACCTCTTCCACTCTGGTTTCTTGCTCCACTTTGAAGGTCTTCAGCTTCCCGGCGAGGACACCCAACTCCGTCTTCTCCCTCACGAGGAAGACCTTTGCGGCAAGAACCAAGGCGTCGAGGCTCCCCTTATTCCGATAAAAGACGTTTTCGAACTGAAGAGGCCCCTCCACCGTCCCGAGAACGAGAAAATCTCGAGGAAAACGTCAATATTTCGCAACGTCTAAAAACAAGTGCAGACGGCGAGACGCAACCCAAGTTGTCCAAGAGGATCGAGGAGGTCTCGGAGGAGATGCCGGCCGCCGGTACGAGTATCAGAGAGATCATCCTCGAGAATTTCATGAGCTACGAGTATGCCAGGATACCTCTCCGCGAAGGGCTGAACCTGATCGTCGGCCCAAACGGGGCCGGCAAGTCCTCTATCCTCCTCGCAATCTCCGTCGCTCTCGGCCAGGTCTACACCGAGAGGTCGAGGAAACTAAGCGACCTCATCAGGCGCGGAAAGGAGATCGCACGGGTCTCTCTCGTCTTCGACAATCGTCCCATCGAGGGCAAGAGGCCCATCCCATACTCGAATTCGGAGACGTTCATGCTGAGCAGGTACCTAAGGAAGGATGGCTCTTACTGGTTCGAGGCAGACTACAGGGAGATCGACAAGAGCGAGGTGGTGAGGCTCCTGCGGGAGTTCGGCATGAATCCGGACAACCTTCTGATCATAATGCACCAGGGGATGATAGAGGAGCTGGGTGCGGTCTCCTCACAGCTGAGACTCAAGATGGTCGAGGAGGCGGTCGGGTTCCACGAGTACCGGGAAAGGATTCTGCGGGCCGAGGAGGAGCTGAAGGGGCTTACGAGCGAGGAGACCTCGTTGTCACAGCTGATCGATAACGCGAACCAAGCCATGGAGTACTGGAAGCAGATTTACGACAGGTACCTCGAGAAGAAGAAACTCCTCGAGCACGCGGGCCTCCTAGGGAAGGAACTCCTCTGGAGTAAGGAGGCGAAGCTTTCAAAGTCCCTACAGTCGGTCGATGACAGGCTCACGGGGAAGGCGAAGAGCCTCGAAGACTTGCGCGACCAGCAGAGAAGGGGGCAGGAGGAGTCCGAGAAGGAGAACGAGGAGCTGCTGAACAGGGAGGTCGAGCTCAGGAAGCTCTACTATTCACTCGTTAGGGTGGAGAAGGAGCGCTCGAGGGACGAGGCCACGCGGGACGCCGCTAAGCGAAATAGCGAGGAGCTCCAGGGGCTGCTCAAGGCGATCGATGATCTGAATCTCACCTATTCGGTGAAGAGTGCCAGACGTCCGAAGGAGCTTCTCGAATACCTGCTCGAGAAGGGGGGGAGGGAGGCGGAGGAGGCGGGGCGGCGGAAAACAGATCTCGACAGGGAGGTTTCTTCCCTCCAGCCCGAGATAACCAGGGTCGAGGAGAACGTGAAGCGGAGTATCGAGACCTACATCTCCCTCCGAGTCAAGTTCGAGGTCCTCGCGTACAGGATCAAGGTAACTGAATCTGAGATACGAGAGCTCGAGAGGTCGGCGAAGGACTACAGGGATGAGCTCGAGGCTCTCAGGCCGGACCTCGAGAAGGCGGGGGCGAGATTCTCGACTCAGCGTCAGCCCTACGAGGTCTCGGAGGAACTCAAGCTAGTCTCTGCCCAACTTCAGAAGATGCAGGACATTCCTGAGGAGGCGGAAAAGATCTACAACGACTACACAGGCAACATCGAGGAGCTGAGAGTGAAGCTTCAGACACTCCAGGAGAACAGGAAGCTCCTCCTCGCGGAGCTGGAGGTGAGAAAGAAGGTATGGAAGGAGGCGATAGCAAGACTCCTCGAGACGGTTAACCCCGACTACCAATCAATCCTCGCCTCGACGGACGCCACCGGGTTCATCAGGCTGGAGGAAGGGGGCGGCATCGAGGAGGCGGGGATAGAGCTCTTCGTCGGCTTCAGGGGGACCGCCCCGACAACCCTCGACCCGTTCACCCAGAGCGGCGGAGAGCGGTCTGTCGCACTGATGGCCTTCATTCTCTCCCTACAGTCGAGAATAGTCTCGCCGATGCGCGCGATGGACGAGTTCGACATACACATGGACCCGAAGAATCGGGAGGCGATGTTCAAGATGATCCTCTCTCACATCAGGGGGAGGCAGGGTTCGCAGTACCTCGTGATCACCCCTTCTATCCTGACCGTCTTCGACAAGACCGCACACGTCATCACCGTCCAGGCGGTCCACGGGGCGACGGAAGTAAGTGAATTGAGGGCGAAGTAGCTAGCTTGGGCGACAAGAAACTCGAAGATTTGTTGCGTGTGATTTCACTGTGCGCCTCGATTCAGTCCTCTAGCGCCAACCCCTTTGAAGTGGACATCATGGAAAAACTTCAAGTTTTGAAGAAGCATCTGCCCGACTGGGAGTTCCTGGACGAACTCCTGCTTGACTCTGAGGCCCTCTATGAACTCGCGCAGATAGTGAAACTGCAAGATTTGTGGCTCAAACAAAAAGCGACTTCTCTCTACATCGACCCGCTCCTCGTGCAGCTGAAGGTGAAGCTGCTGAGCAGGCAAGCCTTGGCTGAATCGTTCGTAAAGAGCTGGCATCCCATCGCGCAGCTAGACCAGCTTTCCCCCAAAGGACTAGAGAAGGCGTTCGTCTACTGGCGGGATCTGCGGCCCTTCTCCGAGCGATTCAAGGACCAGTTCGGGAATTACGGCGCCAGGCCGGGGGTCGTGGACTATCAGGACCTCGTGGACCTGGGAATCTTCACCCAGGAGCAGTTCGACTCGAAGATGAACGTCGTGTACGACGAGCTCGCGCTGACTTCCAAGGGAGAGTGGGTCGACTACAGGGAATTCATCGAGAGCAGCGAGGTAGAGAAGAAGATCACGAGAGCCTACATCCTCGCCTTCCTGATAAGCGATGGAATGGCGCTCGTCAAGACCGACCCACTGACAGGCAAGATCTCGATAATGCCGCTCCCCCGCAGGGCAACCGGTGAGGCGAAGTCGGTCGCCATCTCGGTGACGGAGGGAACTTGATGGAGGACGCCGAGAAGGCGGAGAAGGCCTTCCTGGAGAGGAAGGTCCGCAAGGCCTTCCAGACACTGCTGCTTCAGCGAGGTCGCAACCCCGGCGTCAAGGGGTGGGAGCTCAAGAGGCACCTCGGAAGAGACTACAGAAAGATCCTGGAAGTCCTCTCCGGCGACGTCAGGGCGCTCGGCCTGGAGGTCCACGAAGTGAAGGGGGTGGACGGGTCTGATGACGCTTCACGCTTTCTCCTCAGGTTCAGGGACCCCCCGACCATGACCGAGGCCGAGACATCCGGGATAAGGATAGACGACCTCGCGGTCCTCGCCTCCTCGATAGCTTACATCAATTCGAGGCAGGGGAGAGCGGGGAGGAGAGAGCTGGAGCAGTTCTTGAAGGAGAAGTTCCCGAAGTGGAGGGTCGACTACTCGATCGAGAGGTACATCAAGAAGGGTTACCTCGACCAGGACGAGAAGTCGCTTCTGCGAATCGGTTGGAGGACTCGCGCCGAGATCGACGAGAGAACTCTGATGACCCTCCTACTGTCCCGTGGAAGCGAAGTAGCGACGGCGTAGGGCTTCCCTCTCACCTTCGATTATCTGGTCAATCACCTCCCCCCCCGCCTCTCCCTCCTTCTTCATTCGAGAGGCGAGGTTCGAGGCGTCAGAAAGTCTGATTCCTCTCCCCGCGAGCAGCATGTCCAGAGTGTGCCCGTACTCCTTCCTCAGCTCGGCCGACCTCTTCAGCGATGTAAGCAGTTTGAGCCTCTTCCCACGGAACGTTGACCTGCTCCTCGCCTTCATTGCGAGCGAGAAGACATTTTCGTACGAGTCGGTCGAGAGACCGATCGCCTCCCTCCCGCAGCTGGGACACTTCTTCAGCGTTTCAAGGTCCCTCACCCTCCTCAGCTCGAGGAACTCCCAGCAGTGAGTGCAGAGGGCGACGAGGAAGGTATCTAGGATCCTGACCCGGGTAGATTGGCGCAGCAGGGCGCGGAGCCTCTCGGGAGAGACGATCTCCCCCCTCCTGCTAATCTCCTCCACCCCTATCCTCGCTATCGGTGAGAGTCCCTCGTACTCCAAGAGCTTCACCTCTATCTCTCCACTCTTCATCTTTGACACCACTTTGGACGCCCCATCGACGTCGAAGTCGTCGTGAAAGATGACCTTCATCGCCTCCTCGTAGACGGGTGTCTCCTTCAGGGCCTCGACGAGTCCGGATATCGAGACGCTGCCATAGTCCGCGTCCTTCGAGATGGCGCCGCACTTCTTTCCGACGTGGATCAACCGTCGCTTGAAGATGCCGGACCTCTCAACGGCCTTCTCCGCCGCCTTTCTCAGGTCCTTCGACTGCAGTTCAGCCAGGATAGACTCGACCACCTTGGCCGAAACTTCGGCCTCGATTACGATCCTGTACGGGTCCTGTTGCACCGCGACCGACTGCCCGATCTTCTCGGAGATCAGGTGGCCGATCACCCTCGCGAGCAGCCTGTTCACCTTGTGTCCAAAAGAGGCCTGAATTATCGCATACTTGTCCCACCTCTCGACCGTGACGAGCCTGTCCGAAGGGATCGGCAGGCCGGCCGAGCTCTGTTCAGCGACCTCCCTCAAGGCATCTCTTAGCGTCTCCTCGCTTACGGGATAGGTCTTGACCAGCTCTTTGATGAACTTCGCCTCGGAGGACTCGGCGACGGCCTCAGCGTATCCACGCCGCGTCGCCCCGACCTCCAGCGCCACCTCCAGGGGAACCGGTATCTCGTCCCCCACCCAGTTGGGAACCGCACCCGTCGGGTCGTCTTCCGCCCTGACGTAGATCTTGTCGCTATAGATCTGCTCTATCTTCCAGCATCGTCCCCCCTCTACGAACTTGACTCCCACCTCCCCGTACTCGGAGACGAACGCTTCGTCGAGGGCACCGACCATCCTGTCGCCCTCAACCACCAGGTACTGCTTCTCGTCAGGAATCATCGACAGGTTGTCGAAGTAGTATTCGAAGAGAGGTTTGATGTCCCTCGCCCGAGAGACCCTGTTCTCCGCCTCACTGTAGAACGCTAGCCTCGGGTACCTCTCTCGCATGTAAGTCACCAGCTTCTTGAGCGTCTCCGCGCTGAGCTTCGAATATGGATAAGACTCCCTGAAGAGGGAGTAGACCTCCTCGAGGCTCCATGACCCCCTCTCGATGAGCAGCCCCGC
>Ga0209761_1001843_pt1 | contig 13774 bp, 11 predicted proteins | sample GraSoi013_1_40cm_4_FD_185818 | JGI IMG/M metagenome (GOLD analysis project Ga0209761, IMG submission 185818) | Grasslands soil microbial communities from the Angelo Coastal Reserve, California, USA - Sample 09_25_2013_1_40cm (SPAdes) (version 2) | ecosystem: Environmental > Terrestrial > Soil >... | reverse complement strand
CAATGATTTCTTTTGTCGCAGCGTTGATTCCGTTATTGCGTGCATGGCTAAGTCCACGATTTTCGGTAGTGATCAGCCTAACGGGATAATGGGATGCTATCTCTGGCGTTGAATCAGTCGACCCATCATTCACCAGAATAACCTCGACGTCAGGATAATCCAGTGACTGAAGACCGTCTAGGGTATCGCGGATGGTCGATGCCCCGTTGTGGGAACAGACCACGACGGATATCCCGGGCCAGGATATGTCCGAAGGGAAAGGTGATTCCAGGAAAGCCCTTCTTACTGCTCTCAAGGCAGGCTTGGCCGCTCGATTCCGGTCGGTCAGCCCGAACTTCCAGTCTTCGACAAGATACTTCCCGTGGTACCACTCGTCCGTCCACGCAAAGACAACGACCCCACAGCAACCCTGCCGGAAGATTGTGCGTATCTGCCAGTCCAAGGTCTCTGCCTGTTTCTCCTCACCATTACGGAGGCTGTCCAATCCGATCTCGCTGAGAAGAACAGGCCTATCCTGGCTCAAGCTGTGCAATCGGGCGATGTAATTCTCGAAAGCCTGTTCTGATTCGAGGTAGAGGTTGAAGCACAGAAAGTCTAGGAAGGGCAATTGCAAGTACTCGGTCGAGGGGTAGTTTACGTAGGTTACGAGAGCATCTGGGTCCTCTTCCTTCGCTACACGGTATAGACGTTTGACAAACTCTTCTACTCTACGCGTGCCAGTCCAGCGGACTATTGAAGAGGAGATTTCGTTACCCACACTGTAGCAGAATACAGCAGGATGCCCTGCACAGCTCCGGACCCATCGCCTCATTCGTTCCTCAATTTCTTTCGTTCTTCCTGGTTTGTCAATGAAGGACATGTGCTCACCCCAGTTGAGCCCAACCATGACTCGAAGGCCGTTCTTCTGGGCAGTGTCTAGAAGCCAACGGGGAGGGCACAGGTGGACTCGCACAACATTGAAACCGTTCTCTGCAATACGCGAAAAGTCTCTTTCGACGACTTCAGGAACTAACTGTTCGTTCCCTTCCTCGTCTACTAAGAAAGTTCCATAGCTGACTCCTCTAACCCAGAACTTTTCTTCACCAACATAGAGAAACTTGCCTCTGACCACCGGACGCTCCATGGCCAGAAGAGGCTCGCTTGAACGCCGCTCTACGACCTGTTCCATCTTCACACCGAAATGCTGTCAAGTGCCAGCCAGCGATCCTCTGCTAGCGAAAACTCGTCACTTGGCAATAATAATGGGCACCATTCGTTCGCTCAGCCTCTTCAGCCCGTCCTCAAGCCTAGTCTTCGGCTCGTAACCCAGCACTTTCCGAGCCTTTGTCAAGTCTCCGACGAACTTGCGGACTTCAAAGCTGTTGGCTGCCCCGTGGATAATCTTGGACCGCGAGCCGACAAGGTCAACAATCATTCTGGCAAGCTCGGAGACGGAGACGCCTCTCCCCGTCACGAAATGGAAATCTTCCCCGAACATGCTGCCATCGCCTTCAAGGCTTGAAGAGACAAGTTTCATTATTCCAGAAATAGTGTCATCGATGAACGTGAAATCCAGGATCTGCTCGCCGCCGTAAAGAGTGATGTCTTCGCCCCGCAGAGCCTTGTTCATGAATTTGGGTATCACTCTCTCCGGGAGATCTCTCTCGCTCCCGTATACATTTGAGAAGCGCATTATTACGTGATTGACGGAAGGGTCGAGGCCGGATGATTTTGAGTAGGAGAGGCAGGCTCTCTCCGCGCATAGCTTTGTTAACCCGTAGACTGACTTTGGCCGTTTCGGATGGCCTTCGTTCACTGGTAGGTAGAGGGGTTCTCCGTAGACTTCGCGGCTGGAAGCTTCCAGGAGGACAGGATTTGATTCAGCTCTGTTGCAGGCTTCGAGAACGTTGATGGTTCCTACTTGATTGGTCAGCCAGCAGTTGAAGGGGTCCTGCTGGCCCCAGGCGACGCGTGAGACTGCTGCAAGATGGATGACTGCATCCTTCCCATCAACAGCCTCTCTGACCGTCTGGTAGTCTCTAATGTCCCCGCGGATCTTTTCACAGTCTAGAAACCGGGTGTTCGCATTAAATTTCAGGTCGAGTAGTGAGACCGTGTCTCCTCTAGCGAGAAGCTTTTCGGCGAGGTGGCTGCCGATGAACCCGTTTCCTCCCGTTATCAGAATCTTGGAAATTCTTTTTCACCATTTCACAGCCGATGCTACTGGCGGGACGTTGAGACCCGGTGCACGATGCACCATCCTGAGATATACCGGGTCATCTCGAACTTGCGCGAGAACGTCGATTTGGGTATTTCAGACTAGCGAATTACGGTGTTGAACAGTATAGCGATATCTATCGAAAGCGATAGTTCTTTACACAGAAATCGCCAGATATAGCGTGCCCGAAACAGCGTCCCGTTCTCGACTTGGAAGACTGGCACGCATTCAGGCTCGGAAATGAGCCAGATCGGTATCTTCAGATCCTCCCAATCGGCGCTATCCTGATACCCGAAGAAGCGGGGCAAGCCATGTAATCAGAGATTCGGATCCGCGAAGGGCGAAAAGGAGCACACCACCCGGAGCCCGCAACCGCGCCGGGCCTCGAAAACAATGTTTGGGAACGAGACCCGAAAACCCTACCCGAAACTAGATCCTGAAAACGCAGATTGAAACATGCACCGCGAACGCGTCCTCGATCTAGTTCTTGAAACAATCACCCTCCTTCTTCCCAAACCCCATGGGCCCATCGAGATCTCTAGATACAGACAACCCGGCTCTTGAAAGATGAAATACCCTATTCTACCCTCCCAGTTTCCGGGCCGGTAGTCCAGCCTGGTATGCGTAATATGCACGGAACGGACGTCGCCCTCACACGGCGAAGGTCGTGGGTTCAAATCCCTCCCGGCCCACCACAATAGAGAGATAGAGAGATGAGCCCTGACCCAACAGTAGACCTCGTCCGCGCCACCGTCGCACTATTCATTATCGTCGACCCGATAGGCCTGGTCCCCATCTTCTCCAACGTCACAGGCAACATGCCCGAACCCGACCGAGCCAAAATGTACCGGGTCGTAATCTACACCGGAGCCAGCCTACTAACAATCTTCGCCCTCGTAGGCCAAGAACTACTCGCCCTCTTCGGCATCAGCCTCCCAAGCTTCGAAATGGCCGGCGGACTACTACTCCTACTACTCGCCCTCGACATCCTCTTCCGCGGAGAAAGATTCGCCAAACCAGGAAGCCACGAAGACGTAGGAATCGTCCCCATCGCCTTCCCACTACTCGTAGGACCCGGAGCCATTACAACAACAATGATCGCCCTGGGAGCCTACGGAATACTCGTCACGCTAGGCTCTGTGATCATCGTGATGTTGCTCAGCTGGATCGTGATGAAACAGACTCATCGAATACACTCCCTGCTAGGAAAGACTGGGTCCTCAGTTGTTGCTCAGGTGATGGCGGTCTTCATAGCAGCCATAGCAATACAATTCATCATCACAGGGATTCGGACCTACCCGTGACAGCGACAGAGAAGTCACACTCAGCCGCCTTTACATCTTAGCGAGACCGAGCCGCTTTAGCTGCTTGTACATGATGAAGACCACCAACGCGATTATGATGAAGTATATGATCTGAGAGATGAAATCGCCGTAGAGAAACACCGACGGCTTTCCTGACACTGGAGAAGTTACAGTCGCGTTGAGAGACGAGAGGTTTCCGGTAGGGAGAATCAGACCAACTATGGGATTAATCAGGTCTTTGACGAGTGAGTTGACGACAGCGGATGAGGCAACTCCAACTACGAAACCTATGGCGAGCCCTATGACGCCGAAGGTCTGAAGGAAATCAACGAACTCCTTAACGAAGCCTTTCCTCTTCTCAGAAGCCTTCTCCATCTTATCCATGATAGCGCGTTCGGAGCTTCAGCGCTTATAACAGCTACCAGTATTCCTAGATTTCTACATTTCAAGGCCAGACGGTAGGCGGCGAAATTGAGTTCCGAGAACGAGTACATGATGAATAGATCAGCTGTCGAGATGCCCTTTCTGCAGTAACAGGGCTAGTGATTATTGACTAAGTCGTAAGGAGCATGAAGGAGCTCGTGGAGAGACTTTCTCATCTTGACTGAACATTTCATTTCTAACCCTCCGGTTTCTCCTCCCAGCCTTGCTCGTCACCGCGACCCTTCCTTTCATTCCGGCCTTCGTCCTCGGAAGCTTTTGTCTCCCAGCCTTCCTTGTCAACGATAACTTCCTCGGGCTCCAGCTCCCCTTGAAGACTATGCGATTGCCGACGTTGTTTGGCGGCGTAAATACCGAAGATTAGAACACCAAGACCAACAACTAGAAAAGCGAAGGACGCAGAAACAGTACCACAATTAACAATCAGGTTCTCGTGACAGTCATCGTGTCCAGAGAGGGCTACTCTAGTGTTGAAGTTCGCCCGAAGGTTCTCAGCAATGAACGAACCTCTCCCGTAACGAGAACCAATAATCCACGCCCCGGTCAAAGACTTGTGGAGCGAAGATCTTTCGACAAACCCAGAACCTAGGGTTAGCGAACCAGTCAGAGACCTGAAGAACGAACTTCGCTCCAGAAGACTAGAGCTTGAACCAAGCGAAGCGCTCAGAGACCTAGCAAGACCCTTAGCCTCAGAACCAGCAAGACTCAACGAGGCACTCATGGACCTGAAGAGCGAACTCTTCTCCGCAAGACCAGATGAGGAACCCAGAGAGCCGTTCAGACTCTTGGCGAGACCTTTAGTTTGAGAGGCAATGAGAGACATTGAACTAGTTAGTGATCTGAAGAACGTAGTCTTCTCAACAAGACTCGAGGATGCGCCGAGCGAAGCACTCAAGTTTACGGTACGACCCCTAAAGAAAGAACTCACAAGACTCAACGAGTCAGTCAAAGACCTGAAGAATGATCGGTTCTCAGTAAGACCTGAAACGGATCCTATGGAAGCACTCAGGTTTACGTTGCGACCTTTCAACATGGAAGTCCCAAGACCTAGGGAGCCAGCCAGAGACCTAGATAGCGAAATATGCTCCACGAAGCCTGAGGCTGACCCTAGCGAACTAGTCAAAACCTTAGCAAGACCCTTAGTCTGAGAACCACTGAGAGTTAGCCCGCCGTTCAAAGACCTAAACAATGAATTCTTATCGGCAAGACTCGAAGCTGAAGCAAGCGACCCGCTCAAAGACCTGAACAACGAAGTATGATCGGCAACGCTCGAAGCTGGACCGAGTGAAAGACTCAGAGATCGCGACAACGAACTCTTCTCAGCAAAACTGGAAGGCAAGGAGAACGAACCCGTCAGAGATCTGAAGAGCGAGGATCTGCCGGCAAGACTTGAGGCGGAGGCAAGCGAAGCGGAAAGAGACCTGACCAATGAACTGTGCTCTACAAAACCCGAAGCTGAACTGAGAGCGCCAGTCAAAGCCCTGAAGACCGAAGTATGCTCGGTAATGCTTGAGGCCGAACCTAGTGAGATGCTCAAGTTCACAGTACGACCCCTAAAGAAAGAAGCTGTAAAGCCCAACGAATCAGATAGAGACCTGAAGAGTGAAGTGTGTTCCACCAAGCTCGAGGCTGAACCCAATGAAGCACTCAAGTTCACAGCACGACCTCTGAAGAAAGAACTTCCAAGACCTATAGAATCGGTGAAGGACCTAAACAACGAAATATGCTCCACAAGACTCGAAGTTGAAGCTAGGGAAGCACTCAAACCCTTAGCAAGACCCTTAGCTTCAGAACCGACGAGATTTAACGAGGCACTCACAGACCTGAAGAACGAAGTCTTCTCAACAAGACTCGTGGATGAGCCTAGCGAAACCCCCAGGTTCACAGTGCGGCCTCTGAAGAAAGAACTCACAAGACCCAACGAGTCAGCCAAAGACCTGAAGAATGAAGACTTCTCAGTAAGACCTGAAACGGATCCTAGGGAAGAACTCAGGCTTACGGTGCGACCTTTAGACATGGAGCTCGCAAAGCCAAGCGAACCAGACAGAGACCTCAAAAACGAGTTCCGCTCCGTAAGACTCGAGGTTGAACCAAGCGAACCAGCCAACGACTTGATGAAACCCTTAGTCTCAGAAGTCACCAGAGACAACGAACCGGACAGGGATCTAAATAGCGAAGTCTTCTCGGCAAAGACTGAGGACGAACCAAGTGAAGCAGTCAAAACCCTAGCAAGACCCTTAACCTCAGAACCGACAATACCCAACGAACTAGACAATGATCTGAACAATGAGCTCTTCTCGGTAAAACTTGAGGCCAAAGCCCATGATCCACTTAGAGACCTAAACAACGAAGACTTCTCAGCAAGACCTGAGACAAGAGAGAGCGAAGTACTCAGCGATCTGAATAACGAAGTTTTCTCAGCAAGACTCGTGGATGAGCCTATCGAAACGCCCAGGTTCGCAGTGCGGCCTCTGAAGAAAGAACTAACAAGACTCAACGAGTCACTCAGCGACCTGAAGAATGAAGACTTTTCGGCAAAGGCTGAGTTCGAACCCAGTGAAACGCTCAGGTTTACGGTGCGACCTCTAAACTGGGAACTCGCCATACCCAGAGAACCAGACAAGGATCTGAAAAACGAGGATCTCTCTGTAAGGCTTGAAGCCGAACCAAGCGAACCGGTGAGAGACTTGACAAAACCCTTAGTCTCCGAACCAACACGAGTCAACGAGACACTCAAAGTGCGGAACAGCGAACTCTTCTCAACAAGACTAGAGACTGACCCGAGCGAAGCGCTCAGAGACCTAGCAAGACCCTTAGTCTCAGAACCAGCCAGAGACACTGAACCAGTCAGAGACCTCAAAAACGAGTTCCGCTCCGTAAGACTCGAGGTTGAACCAAGCGAACCAGCCAAGGATCTAAACAAAGAACTCTTCTCAGCAAAACTAGAGGCTGGAGCTAGCGAACCACTTAGAGACCTGAGGAAGGAAGTCTTCTCAGCGATACCCGAAGTCGTAGTCCACGAACCGGTTAGGGATCTGAAGAGCGAACTCTTCTCAACAATACTTGAGGCTGGACCCAGAGAGCCAGTCAGAAATCTAAACAGTGCACTCTTCTCAGAAATACTTGAGGCTGGACCCAGAGAGCCAGTCAGAAATCTAAACAGTGCACTCTTCTCAGCAATACTTGAGGCGGGAGACAGCGAAGCACTAAGAGGCCTGTGGAGCGAAGATCTTTCGACAAACCCAGAAGCTGGAGTCAGCGAACTGCTCAGGGATCTAAACAGTGAGCTCTTCTGGGCGTTATTTGAGGCCAGAGTTAGTGAAGCAGAAACTGACCTATACCACGAGGATCTCTCAGCAAGACTCGAGGATGAGCCGAGCGAAGCGCTCAAGTTTACGGTACGACCCCTGAAGAAAGAACTCACAAGACCGAACGAGTCACTCAGCGACCTGAAGAATGAAGACCTCTCAGCAAAACTCGAAGATGAACCCAGTGAAGCAGTCAAGCCTACAGTACGACCCCTAGACATAGAACTGGCAAAACCCAGCGAAGCACCGAGAGACCTGAAGAGCGAACTTCGTTCGAGAAGACTAGAGCTTGAACCAAGCGAAGCGCTCAGAGACCTAGCTAGACCCTTAGTCTCAGAAGCGGTGAGAGACATTGAACCAGTCAGGGATCTGGAAAACGATGTCCGGTCCGTAAGACTCGAGGTTGAACCAAGCGAACCAGCCAACGACTTGATGAAACCCTTAGTCTCAGAAGTCACCAGAGACAACGAACCGGACAGGGATCTGAACAGCGAAGTCTTCTCCACAAGAACTGAGGATGCGCCAAGTGAAGCAGTCAAGCCTACAGTACGACCCTTCAACATAGAGCTTGCCAAGCCTAGAGAATCAGACAAGGATCTAAATAGCGAAGTCTTCTCGGCAAAGACTGAAGATGAACCCAGTGAAGCAGTCAAGCCTACAGTACGACCCCTAGACATAGAACTCGCAAGATTCAATGAGCCAGAAAAGAACCTGAAGAACGAACTCTTCTCCGCAAGACCAGATGAGGAACCCAGAGAGCCGTTCAGACTCTTGGCGAGACCTTTAGTTTGAGAGGCAATGAGAGACATTGAACTAGTTAGTGATCTGAACAACGATGTCTTCTCAACAAGACTCGAGGCGGACCCCAGGGAACCAGTCAAAACCCTAGCTAGACCCTTAGTCTCAGAACCAGCAAGAGATAGCGAACCTGTCAAGGATCTAAACAGCGAAATCTTCTCGGCAAAGACTGAGGATGAACCCAGTGAAGCAGTCAAGCCAACAGTGCGACCTTTCAACATAGAACTCGTCAAACCTAGAGAACTAGACAAGGATCGGAACAACGAGGATTTCTCGACAAAGCTTGAGGCCGAGCCTAGCGAACCTGTCAAAGACCTGACAAAACCTTTGGTCTGGGAGCCAGCGAAACCCAACGAGGCACTTACAGATCTGAAGAGCGAACTCCTCTCGGCAAGACCCGAGGCGGAAGTCAGCGAACTACTCAGAGATCTGAACAACGAGCTCTTCTCAGCAAAACCAGAAGCGAAACTCAGCGAACCACTTAGGGACCTAAACAATGAACTCTTCTCAACTAGACCAGCAGTCGAAGACAATGAATCTGTCAGAGACCTGAACAGCGAGGATTTCTCGGCAAAGCCCGAAGTAAAAGCCAGCGAACCTGTTAAAGATCTGAAGAGCGAGCTCTTCTCGGCCAAACCCGAGGCTGAACCCAGTGAAGCACTCAAAGCTTTGCCAAGGCCATTAACTTCAGAACTCGCAACCGAGAGCGAGTCGGTCAGAGACCTGAAGCGCGAGGACTTCTCCGCAAAGTTTGAGGCTGAAGACAGCGAACCGCTCAAGTTTTCAGCACGCCCCTCCAACAGCGAACCCGCAACAGAAAGCGAGCCAGTCAGAGACCTGAAGAGCGAAGACTTCTCAACAAGACTAGAAAAAGAAGTCAGTGTACCGGTAAGACTCTGACTGTATCTCCAAGCAGGCGTAATCACATCACTGGCGCTTGAAACGGTTGTCATGGTATCAGTTGCAGCACCGTTACCTGTTGACAAAGTAGGACTAATCCAGACTTCGACTGTTAGATAGTGAACGTTTGAAAACGGACCCTCATTTGGACTAATATCAGTACTCTTTGTTGCGGAAGTAGTTAGTTCAATGTTGGCCGTTCCTGTGAAATCAAAGAGAAGAGTACAAGTTCCTTCCGAAGCAGTAAGACAAGACCAGACCAGAAACCGCATGTTAGCAGTACCAGTCTTTGTCGCGGTAATCGTGGTGTCAAACTCCCAAGACCCACTCTGGATCGTTATACCCCCCAGGTCAGTAGGATAGACCCAGGCCTGACCTGTAGGCGTGGTGGTGGAAGGTGTTGCCGTCGTGGTAGTCCCAGTGACGTCAGGCTGAACTTCAAAGCAACAAGTAGTGCTGGTACCCACTTTGACACTTGTTGTAGTATCAGCCGCTCCAGTAGTAGTAGCTAACTGTTCACACTTTACAGCGCAACCAGTCTGTGAAGCGGAGCCATAATAGAAAGTGTGACCCTTGCCCTCAAAAGCTGCAAGACCCAGCGAACCAGACAGGGACCTAAACATCGAACTCCTCTCAGCAAAACCCGAAGCCACAGTCAACGCACCACTAAAAGACCTAAACAGCGAAGACCTCTTAGCAAGGCCAGAAGTCATAGTTAAAGCGCTACTCAGAGACCTGAACAGCGAATTCTTCTCAGAGAAACCAGAAGCCGAAGACAGAGAACCAGTCAGAGCCTTGGCAAGACCCTTAACTTGAGAAGCCGCAAGACCTAGAGAACCACTCAACGACCTGAAGAGCGAAGACCTCTCAGCAAAGTTTGAAGTCAAGGACAGAGAACCAGACAGGGATCTGAACAGCGAACTCTTCTCCACAAAACTCGAGGCTGAACTCATCGAATCACTCAGAGCTCTAGCAAGACCCTTAATCTCAGAACCGGCAAGACCCAGAGAACCAGCTAGCGTCCTGAACAGCGAACTCTTCTCAGCAAAGCTTGAGGCTGAACCCAGTGAACCAGTCAGTGTTACAGCACGACCACTGAACAGAGAACCCGCAAGAGACACCGAACCAGACAGAGACCTGAACAGCGAACTCTTCTCAGCAAAACCAGAAGCCAAAACCAGAGAACCAGACAGGGATCTGAACAGCGAACTCTTCTCAGCGAGACCTGAGGCTGAACCCAGCGAACCAGACAAAGCCTTAGCAAGACCCTTAACTTGAGAAGCCGCAAGGGACAGAGAACCAGACAGAGACCTGAAGATCGCTGTCTTCTCCGCAAGACTCGAGACTGAAGACAGAGAACCAGACAAAGCCTTAGCAAGACCCTTAACTTGAGAAGCCGCAAGGGACAGAGAACCAGACAGAGACCTGAACAGCGAACTCTTCTCAGCAAAACCAGAAGCCAAAACCAGAGAACCAGACAGGGATCTGAACAGCGAACTCTTCTTAACAAAACTAGAAGCCACAGTCCAAGTTGCGGTCAGAGTGGTTGAACAAGAACGAGGACTGGAGTTGCAAGTCAACTGTCCAGAATTCACATTGGCGACCATGTTACCCATTGTGAGCGCGATTGAAGCCGCGAGCGCTTTGAAGATTGAAGTCTTCTCAACAAAACTTGAGACTGAACTCAGCGAGCCACTAAGCGACCTGAACATAGAAGTCATCTTAGCAAAAGCTGAGACCGAAGTGAGTGATCCACTAAGACTCTGAGCGTCATCCCATCCAGGAGTCATGAAGTCCATTGCCGTGCTGATTGTTGTCTCGGTCATTGTAGTAGTCGTAGTAGTTCCAGAATACTGCCACGCAACCCAAACTTCAAACGCTAAGAAATTACCACTTGTCCAAGTAATCTGTGACTGACTCGCGGTTGTATATGTTCTGGGTGTTGCAGTTGTCGAACTTGCTACGTTGGTTGCGGTGTCCCAATTCTTCCACAGGAGAGTTGCAGTCGTACAACTGTTAGTAGTGCAAGACCATGCGGTAACGAAGTATCGAGCAACAGGGGTTCCAGTCGTAGAGCCTACCGCTCCTGTTAAGTCGATTTGCCATGTTCCTGATTGAATGTCAAACAGCCCGTTCTGAATTCCAGCAACGTTGTAAACCCAACCCGTCCCGCTGAAACCGTTCGCGGCAGTTGAAGGTGTTCCAGTCAATGATGCAGAAGTCTCAGGCTCGACTTTGAAATATTTCGGAGCGGACTGAAGCGCGTCACAGATAACAATCCATCTGTTAACTGATGCCGTAAAAGCACAGTTGAAAGCGGCAGTAGCAGTAACACCCTGGTCCTCCATTCCAAGACTACAACCAGGACCGGTTCCACATGCGGCAGAAGTCGCAGTCCCAAGAAGCGTGTATCCAGTTCCAGCAGTTGCCGTATAAGCGGCTGATGATACGACGAATCCAACTACCATATCGTTCGCATTCAAAGTGGTAACGCTTGTACCAGTTGGAGCAGAACCACCACCAGTGCATTGAGAATTAGTGCTCGCAAATCCTGCGGCTTTATCAGAGGGATTGAATGTTCCACTTGGGTCTTCAGAACCACTGAATGCGGCGATTTGCGCGGAAGCCCCTGTTGGAGTAGAACTCAGAGTAATAGTTGTCGTAACAGAAGAAAGAGTAGCCGTTGTATGACCAATCCATTCCGTTGCAGTCATAGCACAAGAAGCAGGTGCGAGAGTAGTACGCGCTGAACCATCCCAAGTTATGCCTGGAGAAGAGATGCCTGTAACAGTAATAACCAATCCGTTGTTTGAAATAATTGCAATAATTGTATCAGCAGCGGTATTCGTAGAAAGACCTGCCACAGTGAAAGTTGTTCCAGAAACCCAGTTCGCGCTCTTCACAGCATTAGCATTCGCATCCAAAGCCGGACCTGAACCAATCGCAAGACTCGTCTCTACAGTCGAAGTCGAACCGGTTCCAGAAGTAGTAGACAGTCCTTTGCACAGTGTTACACATGTTCCAACAGTCGTCGCGTTCGTGAACAAAGTGTGAACGTTGTTAGTTGCATGACCAACAGGCATGCTTACCGCTGCAACGATTGCAAGGATCAGCATTGCGATCAGTGAAACTTTTCGCGCTTAGACTCCCCTCCAAATAAAACGCATTGACGCCTAAGATGCTTCCATCTTTGAGTGGGGTGTGCTGGCGACGAATACACGTGTCGTAACACGTGATGTTGGCCTTCGGAACTGGAAGCAAAAGCAAAGCGGCCGACTCTCGCGTGGAATCACGGAAAAGGCTAAAGAAAACTCATCTCGAAAACCCTTGAATTGCAAGATGGTAACAAGCAACGCTACGATGGTCAAAGGGGTTCAGAAGGCGCTGGAGAACATAAACTCCGTTCTTGGTGCCAAGATTTCTGGGATAGACTCAAGGGACGAGGGAAAATTGACAGGATGCTCATTGAGTGGGACGGGACCGATAACAAGACCGACCTTAGAGCGAACGCCATCTTCGGCGTATCCCTAACGCTGGCAAGGGCCTTCGGCCCACACTGCCAACTCCCTGCCGTATCGAACCTTGGCGGATGGACGTAAACCCGTAATGCCCCTGCCCCATGATGAACGTCATAAACAAGCGAAGAGCATTCTGGAAATGATCTGTCCTTTCAAGAATTCATGGTAATTCCAACAGGGCTCAAGACGTTTCGTGATACTCTTCGATGCCGCGCCGAAATTATGCATTACGGGCGAGACTTGAGGCTAAAGTTTGCGAGGCAGAAGGACAGCGCGTAATTCCAACCTAGGGTAAAATACCGAACTTGCGGCCGATACCGTAGTCATAATATCGGTTGGTGTAGGTTACTCGGAGATTGAAACATCCGAGTTTCGGGTTTAGCCTTTTTCAGTGGGGTGTGTGACACGCCTTAGCTCCAAGTCCAAGATATGGTCCATGTTATCTGTATCGTGTCGAGGTTTTGCAAGGTGATCGAGGTGAAGGTTTGGGCGGCTAGCTGGACGTTGTTTGCGTTGGCCGGGGTCAACTGGTTTACTAGGCATGACTTTGCGACAGCTTGCGTGGCGGTGGCGGTGAACGTTAGAACCACGGTCGAAGACTTTGGCGATGAGCCAGAGATGTCCGTGACGACCCCCGCGGCTCGTGCAAAGCCGTTCGTTGTTAGCTCGGTGTCCGTGGGCTTACCACAGTCGCCGTTCGTAGCGCCGGTAACCGAGTCTGTTGCAGCAGGTGCAGTGGTGCCCGCTGACATGGCGATATACTTGAAGCCACAGGTGGTTGACGGCGCGCACCCGACGGTTGGGGTCTCGCCCGATGTGATCTGCTGGACATATAGTGCGCCGGCGTTGAAGAGCACGTTGTGTTCACTCGTACATGCCGTTACTCCGCTTAGGGTATGACACTCTTGGAAGTTGGCGTTCAGCACTTGGTAGTAGTGTCTGTTACCCCACGGATTCCAATTCCCAGTAGCTACGTAGCCCCCAAGGATGAAAGCTGAGACAACCAGAACCGTCGCCCCGAGGGCAATAATGCCTCTTTTCTTTGTCCATTCGACTCTAAGAAACTTCATTCTATGCTTTCACCTCCCTCCGCTGTTTGCTTCCCAATCGTCATTGGGCATACTTCTTCTAGTTCGTGTTACCTTGTGGAAACTAGCGTGGTACTACCACAACGGAAGACCCGCTGATCGGTCCTGTACTGCTCTTCCGCGACTATTGCGGACGTTGATTCACACACATTCTTTCACACTTCACTTATCACACTTCACTTCCTACTACTCACCATGTTCTTTCGTCGGAGATTCTTCC
>Ga0209761_1001840_pt1 | contig 13790 bp, 12 predicted proteins | sample GraSoi013_1_40cm_4_FD_185818 | JGI IMG/M metagenome (GOLD analysis project Ga0209761, IMG submission 185818) | Grasslands soil microbial communities from the Angelo Coastal Reserve, California, USA - Sample 09_25_2013_1_40cm (SPAdes) (version 2) | ecosystem: Environmental > Terrestrial > Soil >... | reverse complement strand
GATACCTCGAGAAGGAAATAGCTCCCATGAACAGCCGAGGTATCAGCTGACGGAGGGAAAACTGGAGCTCGTTCCTACTAGGCGGGCACTACGCCCTGACCGCGAACATGTAGAATATGCTGGTCAGGCTCTCTGTGAGCTAATGTCCACCTTGTAGAGGCGTAACTATCCTCTCGACGAAAATTCGTTCAGTCTAATCTGGTATCCTTGAGTATTCCTATCTTTGGTCGATCAGATTCTTGGGGACGAACGTCTGTCTTGTAGAATCTGGAGACTTCTATCCGGAGCACCATCATCAATTCCTGGATCTTCATCGGCACAGCCCCCTTCCCTTCCCAGGCCTCATAGGCATCGACGACTTCTCTTATGAATCCAGGGGCAAGTTCGATGTATTCCAGACCCAAAGCTGTCCTACCATCGATGTTTCGCATGCAAGAACTTAGACAGGTCAGCCAGCTGAAACTACTCGGCTATTTTATATTGAAAACGTGGATTACTCGAACTTCCCTCTAAACACTACAAGTGATCAGGCTAGAGGCCGAAGAGTTAAAGAAATGATCTGAGGAACCGGCATGTATATGCAAAGAATCACCCCCTTCCTCTGGTTCGACGACAAAGCAGAGGAGGCCGCGAAATTCTACACTTCCATCTTCAAGAATTCAAAGATTGGGAATATCAGCCGCTACGGAAAGGAAGGATATGAGATTCACGGGAGGCCAATGGGAACTGTAATGACCGTGGAATTCCAAATCGAGGGGAAAGAATTCATAGCACTAAACGGCGGGCCCCAATTCAAATTCACAGAGGCCGTGTCATTCTCGGTAGAATGCAAAACGCAAGAGGAAGTGGACGAGCTTTGGGAAAAGCTGACCGATGGCGGTGAAGAAGGAGCGTGTGGTTGGCTTAAGGACAAGTATGGTTTGTCGTGGCAGATCAATCCTACAATTTTGGGCGTGATGCTGCGGGACAAGGATCGTAAGAGAGCTGGACGGGTTATGGAGGCGATGCTCAAGATGAAGAAGATTGACATCAGTGTCTTGAAGCAAGCTTACGCGGGTTAGCCTATCCAGACTAGGAAACTGTCTTTTACCTAATCGGCACCAGAAGTAAAATTATTTATACTACCACGTTCATGCAAAGTATAGAGGCATTTACTTGAGCGACGATGTCGGAGATATTCGAAAAGAGCTCCGGGAGGAATTCAGGTCGCTGAAGGATGAGATACGGCGCCAAGTCTCCCAAGCTCTGGATAAGCCTGGAAATGGCTCAATCAGGGTTGATCTCAACAAGGATGACATGGCTCAGACAGAGCCCTCCTTCGTCGTCGTGAAGGACCTTGTCAAACAGATTCGCGAGAACGTAAAATCAAGCCTGGCTTCACGGGGCGAGATTGCCGTCGACAAGCTCGTCGACAGCATGCCTGAGACCACTGCAGCCGACCTCCTGAAATCACTAGCTAACACCGACAGACTCAAGATGGTCAAGGTACTTTACACTTCGAAGAAGACATTTTCAGACTTCAAGACTGTCACCGGGCTTGAGGCGGCCTCTGTCAACAATCACCTGAAGAGCCTCTTGAACATGGGGCTCGTCTCCCACAGCGACGAGGGAGGATACGAGCTCACAACTAGGGGGAGAATACTCGTCAGGACTTTAGCGTTGATGAGCGAGGCGCTCGGAGGAGAACACGTTGATTGAGATAGGACGAGACTCGGGCCTGTCGCTGGCGACGCGACGAATCGCCGGCACACTGACTGGCATTTCAGCGATTCTCGCCCTGATCTGGATCATCAGGGGACCCCTCGGAATCCAACAGTACTCCCTTTCCGTGCTTCTCGCCGGTTTCAGCTTGGGTTTCCTGGGCCGGGTCTTCCATACAGAGACTATCTCCGGAGCGGGTAGAGCGCTGGTCAGTTTCCTCTGGAATCTCACATGGGCATTTGTCGGAATCATACTAGGGATCTGGATCCTTGGCTGGGTGGCGTCCCTGCAGTCCGACGTCCTCCCATCTGCCATTTCAAGCTGGACCCCCAGTCTTATAGTTGCGGCGATCGCTGCTGGTCTAGGAGCATACGCCACGCAAAGGCTCGGCCTGGCACGGAGGTGGAGAGCGACTCCATTCATCGTCACCGAGGGCAAAGGGCCAACAATGGAAGGAACCAAACTAACCGTGAAGCATGACACGATAGGCATGCCGATCAGGCGCGAGGGACGAACCATCGGTTGCGTCCTAATGGGTGAGGTTTCAACCGCCTTCAAGACCCCAATGGGGACGGTGAGCGCATCGCTCCCGGGTCCAGTCACAACGGTAGGAATTCCATTCCAAGGGAAAACAACGACCAACGACGAGGTTGTGAAGATGACTGGGAAATCGGCGAACGAGTTGTTTACGGAGACAAGTTCGCGGGGAGACGAGTTGGATGTCGGACGAATAAGGCTTCGCGACGGCTGTATGGGAGACCGATGGAAGATTGGCCCGCTCATCTTCGACTGGGACGGAGACGGCGAGCATCATCCAAAAGAGAGATGGCTCGCGAAGGGAGCTAGTAACGCCTACATCACTACAAATGGTCATCGTGCAACAGCAAAGTGGAATGGAAGCACCCTTTCTGTAGGGGACGGTTTGATGGAGCTCTCGGCTGGGTCCGACAGTTTCTCCTACTCTCCCACCGAGGTGCGGACGGCATCTCCACTTCACGCGCTCCGCGTCACCCAGGACAAGATCACTCTTGACATTCGAAAGTTCACACTGAAGGTTTCCGCAGACTCCGTTGTCCTCAGAACTGAGGACAAGACCAGCAGAACAGAATCGAAGGCACTCGCCAACGACTTACGATCTCTGCTCACAGAGACGGCCAAGAAACAGGTGAGAGATGTGATGGAAGGAAACCCGATCGACATTAGCGAGATGCTAAACACCACAGAGGAGGCACTTGCGAAATATGACTGAGGAAGTTGCAATGATCACCGAAACGGAACAGGCTGAGACGGGACGTATGAAAGCGATAGTTCGCGAACGATACGGATCACCGGACGTTCTTGAGTTGAAGGAGATAGAGAAGCCTGCTCCGAACGATGTTCGTGGAATACTGGTAAAGGTCTACGCGTCTTCAGTAAATGCTGCGGATCGGCATGGCGTGAAAGGACCACCCTTCCTGTTACGACTTGTCCTACCCCTGTTCGGACTAGGTATGGGAGCACGCAGGCCAAAGGAACCAGGAGTCGGCATCGATATCGCCGGCAGAGTCGAAGCCGTCAGCAATAATGTGACTCAGTTCAAGCCCGGAGACGAAGTATATGGCGTAGGTAATTCTGGTTACGCCGAGTACGCGACTGCCCGTGAAAACAAGATAGCGCTGAAACCGAGGAACCGTTCGTTCGAAGAAGCCGCTGCCGTCCCGATCGCCGGCTTCACCGCATTACAGGCTCTCCGCAACCACGGACACATCCAGCCCGGACAGAAAGTGTTGGTCAACGGGGCAGGCGGGGGAGTAGGAACGTTTGCGGTGCAGATCGCCAAGTCATTCGGAGCCGAAGTAACTGCTGTGACAAACACGCAGAATCTAGACCTGGTCCGCTCCCTCGGCGCAGATCACGTCATAGACTACACCAAGGAAGATTTCACCAAAAACGGACAACGCTACGACCTGATCTGCGACATAGCCGCAAGTCATTCAATCTCTGACTACAAGCGCATAATGAATCCCAACGGGATCTTCGTCCTGGTCGGTATGACAGACAAGATGATCAGACGCTTACTCTATTTCACAATCCGAAAGCCCTTAGCGTCAAGGGGAGACAAGAAATTTGTCTTCTTCGTGACAAAGTCAAACCAGGAGGACCTCGTAACATTGAGGGATCTCATGGAACAGGGTAAGGTTGTGCCCGTGATCGATAGACGCTACACGTTGAGTGAAACTCGTGACGCTATCAGGTACTTTGAAGAGGGCCACACTCGAGGAAAAGTGATTATCACCGTAGATCATACTGATACTAATCACGATGCGGCGCTGTCGGGCTCGTACATTCCGTCTAGGAGATAGTTGCCATGATTCTTGTCGTCGGCGGTTTGAACGGCTTCATAGGATCGAACACGACGGAAGCCCTGGTTGATCAGGGCCAGGACTGTGTGGTCACTAGGCATGAGAACACCCAGGTCCCTCGTTTTCTTCAGAAGCATATTGATCATCGCCGCGTGGTCATCGAACCTGCCGACTCGACGTCAGTTGCGGACTTGCGAAAGATCGGTGAGAAGCACAAGATCGATGGGATCGTCAACGTTGCTGGAGGCTTCGCCTCCGGAGAGGGCCCGCTGCGCGGACTTCAAGGATACTTCAACATGCTCGGCGCCACCTTCCAGGTGGCACAGGAATGGAAAGTCAAACGAGTGACCTTTTCAAGCACAGGTGGAATGTACCTCGGACTTCAGGGTACAGCAAATGAGGAGCAACCCGTCTATCTCGGCCAGAATCCCTTCCCCATCCTTGCGTATCAAAAGATCGTCGAAGTGGCCGCTGGCCAGTTCGCAAAGAAGACTGGAATAAGCACCATATGCGCTCGATTATTGGGAATGTACGGCCCGTTCGACGGTGGGATGCTCGGCCTCCCGTCAAGACTGGTTCACGCGGCAGTAAGCGGAAAACCGCTAAACCTCGAGAACGTATTCTTCGGTAACGCAGAAGATGCAATGGATCTCTGCTACATCAAGGACTTGGCCCGCGCCATCGCACTGCTTCAGACAGCTGAGAAGCTGCAATACGGCGTATACAACGTAGGCTCAGGCAGTGCCACTCCAAATAGCGAACTGGTCGACGCGATCAAGAAAGCGGTCCCAGGTTTCAAAGCGGACCTTCCACCGGGACACTTTCCATTTCCACCATTTCCTACCATGGAAACAAAGCGGTTGCAGGAGGACACTGGCTTCGTACCCAAGTTTGACGCACGGTCGGGCATTCAACACTATGTCGACTGGCTCAAAGCGGGCAATCCGAAGTAGATTGTAATACCGCCAGACTCTTTGCGCGGGCGTCTGATTCAAAGGATGAGTTCAGAGTCTGCTAGCCTTCCCAGGGCGGAAGTTCCAACGCGCGTTCATAGGCCGTGCGGCCATGCACTGGTTCATGGTCTGCGTGAGAAATGATGACTTGATCAAACGGAAGCTTCAGCAACTCTCGTAGCGCTGGCAACGCTCGCTTGTCATGCCACGGCGAACCCCAGACCCTGAGCTCACCACCCCGTTCTGTTAGCCCGTCTCCAAAGACTATCACGCGCTGCTCAGGGAGCCAGAGAGGCGTTTCGAGGCGTCCTCTCCCATCGTAAAGGGCGACAAAGCCTCCTGGAAGAACTCGGTCTGATTCAATAATCTCCAGCGGGGTCTTGGGGACGTCGTCAGGCCAGAACAGTCTCGGCCCGAAGGGACGGGCCCGGTAGCGGCGGACAAATTCTTCGATGTCCCGTACGTGGTCGGGGATAAGGACGGCGGCCATTGTTGGCGGTCGGTTGTCTAGACGTTTCCACAATTCCTCGGCGCCTGTTTTCGGGACGAGTGGATCGATGACTAGCCTCTCGCCTCCCGATTCGACATAGGTCGATGTCACAACCGGCTGCCAGTCGTCGCCAGGCTTCCAGTGATGATGTTCCGCACGCCAGATCCACAACCCAGGTGCTAAGTCGCGAATCTCGACCTTACTGGTCATAGACTGCATGAGGCGTTATCTTCGGTCGCTCGTCGAGTTAAGAGTTGCTGAAACCGTGTTAGCGACTACGAGGTATGGGAGGCTGGTGTTTTGCCGAAGAAGGTCTTGGGGCCGGCCCGAGTCAGGTACAGGGGGATGACTACTCCAGCTGCTATTCTGATGACTCCGCCTACTCCTCCGACTGTACCTCCATACACTATCTCTAGGATCCCGAGCAGGATCGAGACGATGTAGATCACGATTCCTCCCATCCAGGCCCGGCGTGTTCCAGTGTAGAATCCGATGCCCAGTGTTAGGCCGAGAATGCCGAAGATGACTACTACGATCGCCAGCCAGGTTGGACCCGTGCCGTTGCCGGAAAAGACGGACGCAGCCCCGAACAATGAAAGCAACCCTCCTGCAGCAGCGATGACCGCGATTATTATGACTCCGACCGGCCTCTTTGGCTTCGATTGAGGCTGCATAGCTTTCGAAGCTAATGTTGATGAGATAAGAGGGTTCCGGTTAGTTTCACATTTTCTACCTAGCGGTGGACGACTTGAGTAGGTGGCTAGAAATCATCGATAACCGATTTCAAAAGCTGTTTCAAAAACCGGGTTTCAAGATCGATTCAAGAATCACGCACTGCAATGTGGTCTTCGCTGGGGGAGGAGGAAAAAAGAGGGGGGATGGGGCTTCTGACTTATGGAGTGACGCGTATCCAGTAGGGCACTTGGAGTGTGACAGTGCCGCCTGAGAGGACAATGTCTCCGTAGTAGTCTTTTGCTAAAGTGGACGGGGTTATTGTCAGAGTCACTTTGAAGTCTTCAAGTCCGCTAGAACCGACTGTGAGGGAGTTTACGGAAGTTGTCGCAGAGATGCCGGTAACTGCAGGAGCGACGGTGATGGTGTAGGTGACTGAGCTGGAGGCGACCGATGTGACCGCGACCTGCGATGTCAACTTTGTTGAGCCTGCTTTGACTGCCCCGAAGCCTAAGCTGGTGAATTTGCCGATGCTTATGGTTGCTGTCAGTTGGGATGCTGCGGCGAGGTCGATGCGTCCACCGCCCCTGTCCATGGGGTTGGGGAGAGGAGTATTGTTTGAGGAGCTTCCTACGGGTCTGTGGGCTGTGTTGACCAGAGCGGACTTGATTTGTAGCGGTGACCATGTGGGGTGAAGTTGTTTGAGGAGTGCGGCTGATCCGGCGACGTGAGGCGTCGCCATACTGGTGCCTTGGAAGAAGGCAAAGCATGGGGGTTGGGCGCAAGATGTCATCAGGATCGAGCTGTACACGTTCACGCCTGGGGCTACAACGTCGGGTTTGACTTCGGCTAGAATGGTGGAGCCTATCTTGGGTGGACCTCTAGACGAGAAGCCGGCTAGGATGTCCGCGCTCGGTCCGTCTGTGAAGAATTCCTGCTTGGCTGTTCCGTCGATGCTCACTGTCTTCGAGGAGGCGCTGGCCATTGCGAGTCCCTTGCTGTTGGAAACCATTGCGGCAGGTATGGTTGGCTGGTTGGGGGTTCCGTCCTGGGCCATGGCGGTAGGGTCTCCTGCGACGTTGTTGTATACGAGGACGCCCATCGCTCCGGCGTTTTGGGCGTTACGAATCTTGGTGCTGAACGTGCATGTTCCGCGAGCGATGAGGGCAATCTGTCCGGTAAAGTCTCCTGAGATAGGTGTGCAACCGTTCGTCGGGCTGGTCGTAGCGTAGGAGGCGCTTACCTGTCCGAAATTGTTGAACTGTCCGAGGGCTGCTCCGAAGGTACCGAGGCTGGGGACTGTTACGGGTATGCCTACGAAGTGGGGGTTGGTGCTTGCTCCAACCGTGATCACTTTGTCGGCGATTCCTGGCGATTGTATTGTTCCGGCTCCGGGTCCAGAGTTTCCTGCAGCGATGGCTACTACGACTCCGGCGTCTACGGCGTTGTTGACCGCGTCAACGAGTGGGTCGTTGGGTGTGGGTGTTCCTCCGAGGCTGAGGTTGAGCACGTCCATTCCGTCCTTTACAGATGCTTCGACGGCCATGGCGATGTCTTGGGAGCTAGCGTCTGTGACGTTTCCTGGGAATACGTTGTAGCTGCCGAGAAATGCTTTAGGCGCTATTCCGCTGAGGGTGCATCCTACGAAGGGTGCGCAGGTGTTGGCGACTCCTGCTGCGATGCCGGAGACGTGGCTTCCATGGTCTTGGGCCGCGTGGGCGTCAAAGACGGAGCAGACTGCTTGGGTGCAGAACATCTTTGCGACTAGGACCTTGTTGCTGGTGTAGAGGCATGACGTGTCGACTTTGTTGATGGCTGAATCGAGCGCGTCACATTTCGGATAGCCCTTCGGAAGTGTGAGTGCGTTGTCGGTTAGGAACGGATGGGTTGTGTCGATTCCTGTGTCGATGATTCCTATCTTGATTCCGGCGCCGGCGTTGCTCTGGCCGCCGACGGCGTTCCAGAGGACGGGTGCTCCGATGAGTGTGGGTGACCGGTTCATGTCTAGATGATACATGGTAGAGGGTGCAACGCTGACGACTCCTGGAATGGAGAGGAGGTGGTTGAGGTTGTGCCCGTTGAGCTTGACTGCAATCGCGTTGAGCACTACCGAGTACTCGTAGACGATCTGAACCTCGGGAGCGTTTTGAGCTAACCAGGATCTAGCCATGTCTCTCTGGCGGGAGAGGTGGCTGGAGTAGGACTGGGCCGCTTGCGAGTTCAAGTCGAGCTTCTGTCCGGGGGAGGGCGCTGTTGCTGGAAGACCTAGAACATGTCCCTGGTAAGTTGCCAGGGGCGCATCTGAGAACGTGATGATAGCGTAGGTCGCGTTAGAGCTCGGCTGAGAACTGTTCCCGGTTGCTTGAGCGAATGTTACGGGTCCGAATGATATCAGTGTGACAAGCAGTAATGCGAAGAGGATTTTGGCGTTCAAGAATTTTCAAAGGGAAGTTTCAAGACTGAAATGTTCTTAACAGTTCCTGTCACTAGGTAGACAGATTCACCCCTGGAAATCTCAGTAATGCGTAAGACTGCTCCTTCAGCCGTCTATATTGAAGTCACCACGGCGGTTTTGTGACCACGGGGACGAAGGGAGCGGTTGACAACAGCTTCCTTTTGAAGGCTCGATAGAAGATCACTTGAGTGGGAATATTCGCAAGGATCACTGCATAGGCTGGCCAAGTGACGGTCCAGTCATAATAGAAAGTGTTCCTCCAAAGTTCCTGAACTGAGTTGAGGACTGAGAACGCTATGATTAGGATGGAAAACGTCCAGGATTCTAATATGACAAGAGGAAGCCACATCAACTTTTCGGGGACCATTTTTCCTGCTAGGAATAGGATTCCCCAAATTATCGGAGTAATCAGCAAATAGACGGTCATGCTCTTGAGGAGGGAGATTGTTCCCGGACACTGAATCGCCATACAAAGGAGTTGGCTGGAGTAGAACGCGAGGATGAGGATGAGGACTGCGAGTCCCGAGAGAGCAGCAGGAACCAAGATCATGAGTCTGGCAGACCTCTTTGTTCCTTTCAGGGCCCGGGACCCTGCCATTGTTCCGACAAGCCCCACAAACCAAACCAAAGAGGGGAAGTCCTGCAAGAATCGGAAGGCAGATGCCGAGAAAGCCTCTAATTGCGACTGCACTTGATCTGTCACGGTTATTGTCTTTGAGGCTTCTGGGATAGGCTGGTCAGGATTCTTGAAACTCCAGGATATGACGTAGTCTGCTGGCGCTGGTACATGCTTACCCAGTCCATCGAGCTGGTTCCAGAACATTGGGAACCAGCGGCCTCCGCCAGAGTCGACTGTCATTACGTTCGTGATGTTCTCGTAGCCGTTAATGTTCGGGTCGCAGGCAGGCCATGTTTCGTTATGGATCACGGCTCCAACCATGTCGCGAACGATGAAGTTGAACCAGCACCCTCCTGAGAAATGGACAGCGATGCGTTGAGAAGTGGGGTTGTACAGAATGAGTTTGGCATAGACCATCTCGTTGGTCTTATACGAGGACTTCTCTGTCACCAGGCCCGTTTGAAAAACTGAGCTCGCGCCCTGTGTCTTTATGGGAAGAGGGAGCAATAGTGCCACTACGGCAAGTATTGCGAAGATATGTATGGCACCGAGTCTCAATCCAGGCCCAATAGAACCTTTAGGGGTCCCAGTCAAAAACATAGAGGCCGGGCAAGTTTCTGGCCTACAGAATCCGAGGGTTGGAGACTTTCGTTGAAAGGCTGTACTGGTCTTGTTTTATCCCACAGTAGGATATCGTCATCTTCCAGCCGGCATATTCTCTCAGTTATCACTCCACTAAGTGTATTACAATGGATGTCGCGTTTGGTATTTGACAGTTGAACAGGCTGCGTCGTCTGAGCTGGTTCGAGAGAATCAGGACAGGCCCGAGTCCTGATGACGGTGCGCTTCTACATATAACCCGAGAGCTAGCTATGCAGTTGGACTCGCCGTTCTGGTACAAACAGATTGCCTGGGGAAGCTTCGATCGCGGTGGTATAGGCTGGATGTTTTCAAAGCCAATAATCTCACGAGAACTCTGGCTCGGGCCTCTCGGTGTTCCGTCAGCCGAGCTCATGCTTCCAGAATATCTGAAGGGAAAGTTGTCGCTTGACGAATGGAAGACACTCATTGCGATGCACATGATCAGGCTCAAATTCTATAATTCAGGTAGAATGAGCCTGCGGCTAGGGCTGATGATTCTAGCTCTAGCGGCCGCGTTCGTGCCCATTCTCTTACTATCCGACATTCTTGTCGGCAGATTGTGGGGCTCCATTCTTGCCTTCTCAGCACTGGGGACCCTGATTCTGCTATTTTTCTTCTGGACCAGAAGATCGATGAGAAAGTGGGAGTTTGAACTCGACGGAAAAATGGCCGATCAGTTCGGAACCGAGCGAGTATCACAGGTTCTCGAAAAGATGCAAAATCTTGATCCGAGAGCAACACCACGGAACTTCGTAGCTCGCTTCTCGGCATTCTGGAGCCCGAGCATCCGCGAAAGGCTCGGAGAATTAGGCAACCCGCGCCCTGCAGGTCCACCGAAGACGTCTAGAATGTCGAAGATCGGCCTCCGTGGGCGGGCGATCATTGTTGTTGTTGGCTTCGCTATTTTCTGGGGATCCGGGCTCGTCGCTGGTAACCTCTACGCCAGAGGACAGGAGACTGTGGCTTGTGTGACCAATGCATGTGCAGCTCTGGTGATTATCGCCGCTGTCGGATATTGGTCCGCCATTCTGGGAGCGCTAAGCATGGTCCCAGTGGTGGTCCGTAAAGTGCGTCAAGCGAGGAGGAAGAAAAAGTACGAATCTTGAGGAGAAGCGGAAAGAATGACACTCGACCTGTAGCATCGGCTGCACGCGCGAGACTCGGAAACGAACGGCGATTCACCTACGATAGTAGGCCATGTGTCGGGTAGTCCCGCCATGTTGATCCACAAAGGTTGCAATTGTGGAAACCGTCGACCGTAAAGCATTGGGCCATCTGACCGCACACCGGGCAACGGTGAATGGGATCGTAAGCAAGATCCTCGACCCGCCCCGCTAGTCCCAGTTCCATCGAATCCTTCTCCTCTAAGGATTGCATTTTGCGGCGCCTTCTACCTAATCTGGTTCTTCACGCTATACAGGTATACTTGGTTCTGTCTGCGCTCGATCTCTGCAAGAACTCTCGCGTCCACGGTGCTTCTAGTCCAGAGGGCTGTGGGTTGGACCCTTTGAGAGTTTACCATGCTATTGCAGCTTCTTTCCATCGCTCCCCTTGTAGGGGATCTGAACGCTTGGAAGAGACTGTGAATGGTGTGCGTGATTCTCGTCCAATCTTCTCGAACTGCCATTTTTTTTCACCAACGATGAGAACGTTGTTCCGCCGGATTATGTTTGACCCGTCGTGCGCTGGTAGTTGTTTCACCGTCGTCCGACTGCTATTAGTTGCTGGCGCACGCCGGCACACCGGTTATATGGAACAGGATGGCTATCGAGTCTTTGTTTAGAACTTGTTTGAGCTGTTCTTTCGATTTCAGCCGACAACGGGGCACGGGGATCACTACAACCTTCTGACAACGAAATTTCCGGATGCAAGATTCTCTTTGTGGTGTAATGGAAGCACGGACGTTCTTGAGATAGAAGCCGCTGGGTTTGGGTCGCTCGAGGAACTGCAGAGCGAGATAACCACGAGTACAAAGGCGCATCTGGATGGGAAGATTATCTCAAAGACATATCTTCAGGACAAGTTCCAGCTTGTGGCTCGAACATGTTGTTGCGGCTCAGACCACAAGGGGACTCCTATCAGTCCGATCATTCAGCGACACAATTTCATGCGCATACCTCCTCTGGTCTTGGCGGGAGGATGGGAATACCATCGTCTGGTTGGTTACGATGACAACGATCTAAAGGGTTTGCTTAGAGGCTTGGACAAGATTGGTGCAACGGAGGTCTTGCACAAGAAGTCTGTCTCGGAAGGAATGACAGACGACGCGTTTCTGTTGTCGCTGAGCAGCCTGTTCGGCCAGCTAACTGAGAAACAGCTGAAGGCGATGCTCTCTGCAGTCGAAGGCGGGTATTACGAGATTCCTAAGCGAACGACCGCCGATGATCTAGCCCGTAAGCAAGGGCAGCCTAGGAGTACATTGGAGGAGCATATTCGGAAGGCAGAGAGCAAGATTGTGTTGGCTATGGCGCCTTACATGATGATGTATGCAAGGGTCCCCGAGAATCCTCTCATGAACAAGACCAAAGCCGCAGGGGCAACCGTCGGCGCTAGAATGATGAAACAGGTAGCCATGCAACTCGCCGCGAAGAGCCGGAATGCATAGGCAAGGATATAGTCGAGTCTGGTGTCCCTGAGTTCTGTTATTTTTCGATTGTCTAGATTCTCGGTCTTCTAGATGTTACGAATTCGTGGATTGTGTCTAAGGTCCATTAGCCTCGCTCAAATCGCTGGACACAGGTGCGCTAGTTGTCATCCTTCTGTGGCATCTCTTTCTGCAATTGAATGTTGTTGCACTGTTTGCCCATCCGCATTTCGTTTAGTGAAGAGCAGCGATTTTCGAGTCTAGCAATTGACGAGCTAAGGTAACTCCTCACATGAACGACAGGTTACGGCAAGGATAAGCCTGGCCTGCCGGAAGCGGGAGGCGCGCCGGAGCGGAACAGATCAACGTCCTCTATAGTCATATCGAAAGCCGCATTTCTCATTCTAATTGCTGCCGTTCCGACATCGGCCGGAGCGAGCTTTTACTACTACCAGACACAATTGGCACAGCTAAGGAATCAGCTATCGGTTCTCAACAACCAGATTACTACCCTAAACGCGAGTATAACGCGACTTCAGACTGAGATCGACCAGGCCTCCAACCTTGATAGCCAGCAGATATCGGGGCTTAACGCTCAACTCTCTCAACTCCAGTCGACTCTCAACCAGCTCACAAGCCTCAGCGCGCAGACGAGCACCCAGATCGCAAGCCTGCAGACCAAGATCTCTCAGCTCCAGCAGGCCCTCTCTGAAAATCTAATGGTCAACCAACCCGGAGCTCTAAACTTCACGGCCCAAGCATTCAACATAACCGTAACAAACCTCGGCGCGGTCTCTGTCAACATAACCCAAGTGACGATTACAAACATCTCACCCACAGGTTCCGTCCAGTGCCCTATCAACAGTCCTTGCATCCTCACGAGCATCAGCAACCCAGGAATCTCCAACCAAATTGTTAAGACTACAGAACCCGGTCACATGATCAAAGTAAACGGTCTGATAATCAATGATGGAAGCGGCTACAAGGTGGCCCTTACGTCTGCGAACGGGAGAGCATACGGATTCTACTATCCATGGCCGTTGGCACCGCAAATTAGTGGAAACAGGAACTTCGTAGCAAACGCGGGCCCTCTCGCGATATACCTAGACTTCGAATCGTTCAAATTCACCCAGGGGTCACAGACGGTCTCTCAACCAGCATTTTGTGTTCCTTCATCCAGCAGCTTAGTGTTCTGGGTAAAGGCCTCGAACACCGCGACGGACAGCAGTGTAAAGTTGAGGTCACCAACCATGATGCAAATGCAGCCTTACACTGCGAACGGGTTGGGGGCGTTCGTCAGAATTTGGATCGACGATCCCTCCACGCTTAACC
>Ga0209761_1001839_pt1 | contig 13791 bp, 14 predicted proteins | sample GraSoi013_1_40cm_4_FD_185818 | JGI IMG/M metagenome (GOLD analysis project Ga0209761, IMG submission 185818) | Grasslands soil microbial communities from the Angelo Coastal Reserve, California, USA - Sample 09_25_2013_1_40cm (SPAdes) (version 2) | ecosystem: Environmental > Terrestrial > Soil >... | reverse complement strand
CACGACCCAGAAGGGCGCCGCCACCAGCACGCCGCCGATTCAGATCGTCCGCCTGTCGGATGGCAAGCTCGTCTACAGCCGGGCGGACGGCACGATGGCTACATGGGGCGCGAGTGGTGCTCGCTTTTACTTCCGCACGAGCGCCGGCGTGGAGGTGTGGGACGCGACCGGCAAAGTGCAGACCGCCTCGGCCGGCCTGCAGTGGATTCGTCCCTGGGCGAGCGCGGACGGCAGCCATATCACCTTCACGACGCTCGATGCGCAAGCCAACCACAAAGTGGGCATCCTTGACACCAACGGCGGCCCACTGGCCCAGGCTTCCAGTGAGCCACGAACGAGCCCCGGCTTCATTACGTCATCGCTCATCTGGTACGCGGGCGAAGTGCTCTGCACGACGACCACACCGTGCGGTTTCGGCGGGCCCGCGCGGACTGGCAAGTTTTACATCTACGACCTTGCGGGAGTGGAGAGCGGCTCGATAGACATGAACTTCTACGATTCTTGGCCGCACCTGTCCGGCCAGTTTTAGGCGGGCGCGAACCTACAGGTCCAGCGCCTGGGCGACCAGCTCGCGGTGATACGTGGCGTCGCCGAGCGTGACCTCTGAGGCCTTGGCGCGCTTGAAGTAGAGGTGCATGTCGTGCTCCCACGTGAAGCCGATGCCGCCGTGCACCTGGATTCCGTCGCCGGCCACCTTGCGATACGCGTCCGAGACGTAAGCCTTCGCCATCGACGAGGCGAGCGACCGATCCGGCGCGTCGGCGTCCACGGCCCATGCGGCGTAGTAGGTCGCCGAGCGTCCGCTCTCGGACAGCACCAGCATGTCCGCAAGCTTGTGCGACACCGCCTGGTAGATGCCGATGGGCTTGCCGAACTGGTGGCGGGTCTTCGCGTAATCGGTGGATGTCTCGAGGACCTTTTGAGCTCCACCGATCATCTCGGCGCATAGCGCCGCGGTCGCCCACTCCAGAGCGCGCCTTAACGCGGGCCACGCCTTGTGTGGCGCGCCCATCAGCGAGTCAGCGTTGAGCTCGACGCCATCGAAGCGAACCTCGCTCCAGCGTCTGGTCATGTCGAGCGTCTGCAGCTGGTGCACGGACATTCCCTTCGGCTTGCCTTCGACCAGGAAGAGCGAGATCCCGTCCTCACCTTCGCCGCGCGTGCGCGCCGCCACCACCATGTAGTCGGCGTTCTGGGCGTCTGAAACGAAGAGCTTGACCCCGTCGAGCTGCCAGCCGCCGCCGCCCGGCTTCGCCGTGAGGGCCACGCCGCTTGCGTCCCATCGTGCCGAAGGCTCCGTGAAGGCGAGCGTGGCGCGAGCGTCCCCGGAAGCGATCGCGCCCAGCGCGGATTTCTTCTGAGCCTCTGTGCCGGCTTCTATCAGAGCAGGCACGCCGAGCCCCATCGTCGCGAAGTAGGGACCGGGCAGCAGCGCGCGCCCAGCCTCCTCCAGCACGACGATCAGGTCGAGAAAGCTGCCGACACCGCCGTATTCCTCTGGGATGCCGAGCGCGGTCCAGCCCAGCCCGGCGATTTTTGACCAGAGCGCCGGATCGTATGCATCAGACTCGTCCATGAGCTTGCGCACGACCTTGGGCGAGCATTCCTTGGCAAGGAAGTCGCGGGCCGAGCGCCGGAGCATCTCCTGCTCTTCGGAAAAGGCGAAGTCCATGGATGTCTAACTGTAAGACCGGCTATCAGGCTGGCGGAGGGAGCTCCTTGAGTTCTTCCGGCGCGGGCAGCTCCCTGAGCTCGTCCGCCGGCTCGGTAGCCGTCTGGGAGGCGGACCCGGAAGGAGTTTCGGCCGCGGGCTCCGAGCTCTTGATAGGCGCCTGCGCCGGCCAGACCTGCGCCTTCTCGCGCGCCGCCGTGGAGCGGCGCCGGTAGAGGACCAGCAGGCCGTAAAAACCGATGAAGACGGCGAGCACGCCGCAGAATGTGGCCGCGGTGAGGCTGTCGCTCTCGCCGCTGGTAAGAGGCCGTTCGAGCCCCCCCGCACAGGGAGCAGGCGCGGCGGCACACGTGCCCACGACCGCGAGTCGAATCGGCACAGCCAGCATCGCAAGGATGCCGTAAACGATCGCCATGCCCGCGATGAAGTAAAGGGCGACAGCAAGCGGCCGGCCCTGCTGATACATGAGCGCGTTGACGGCGAACGCCACCACGGCGATGCCGAAGGGGATGACGACAACAGTAAGTCGGCTGTGAGCACCGATGCTGAATGCGAAGGGCGCCACCGCGCCAATGGCCGAGAACGCGGCGGCAACCCAGAACGACCACACGACCCGCGCGTTTCTGAAGGCGGTCGGCTCCACGAGCGGAAGTTTAGACGGCTGTCTCTGCGTCCTTGACGGCTCCGCCGCGTGATCGCCCGGCAGCCACGTGGGCGGTCTGGCGCAGGGGGACCTCGTGGATGAACAGCGTGGCGACAAATGCCACGACTATCATCGCCAGCCCGGCGACGAACACCGGGTGCAGAGCGTCGGACAGCCCGTGGCGGATTCCGGCTGCAATCGCCGGCGGCAGGTGGGCAAGGAGCGTGGGATCGAACACAGAGCCGGCGCTCGCCGCGCCCCCAGAGGCATGGAATTGGTTGAGCACGCTCGGCGGGAGGTAGGTGGCCAGCGCCGAAGCCAGGCCCTGGGTGAGGATGGTTCCCATGATCGCGAGGCCGAGCGCCGAGCCAATCGAACGGGACAGCTGCGTGGCCGACGTCGCCACCGCCAGGTCGGCACGGGTGACAGAGTTCTGGACGACGAGGGTGTAGGTCTGCATGGTGCAGCCGAGTCCGAGCCCGATCAGGATCATGGCTTCGACAAGCGTCTGATTGGTGGTGTGAATGTCGAAGGTCGTGATCATGACGTACCCGGCGGCCATCAGGGCGAGGCCGGCAAGCAGGATGACCTTGTAGCGTCCGGTGCGCGAGATCAGCTGGCCGCTGCCAATGCTGCTCGCCACCATGGCCAGCAGCATCGGGACGAGGATCTCGCCCGAGTTGGTGGCGCTGTTGCCGATCACTCCCTGCACGAAGACCGGTAGGAAGAAGATCGCGCCGAACATCGTCATGGCGACGCCGATGCCGGCAATGTTCGAGAACGTGAAGATGCTGCTCTTGAACAGATATAGAGGAAGCACGGGCTCCGGCGCTCGCCGTTCGAACCAGATGAACACAGCCAGCAGAACGACCGCCGCCGAGTAGAGGCCGATGATCTGCCATGAGTCCCATGCGTACTGTGTACCGCCCCAGACGGTCGCGAGCAGCGCGCTCGCGATGCCCAACGACAGCGTCACACTGCCGCCGATGTCGAGGGCGTGCTTGCGTCGCTCATTGGGGACGTGCATGTAAAGCGCGACCACGATGAGAGTGAGCACCGCGAATGGCAGGTTGACGAAGAAGAGCCAGCGCCATGAGTAGTGGTCGGTGATGAAGCCACCGGCGGCGGGTCCGACGATCGATGCGACCCCGAACGAGGCGCCGAGGATTCCCTGGTACTTGCCGCGCTCGCGCGGGGAGATGATGTCGCCGATGATCGCCTGCGAGAGCGGCATGATGAAGCCCATCCCGGCGCCCTGGACGAAGCGCGCGAAGACCAGGAACCAGAAGTTGGGCGCGAGGCCTGAGAGCGCGGAGCCGATCGCGAAGACGACGATCCCTGTCATGTAGAGCGGCTTGCGCCCGTAGATGTCGGAGAGCTTGCCCGCGATCGGGACCACGATCGTTGAGGCCAGCATCGCGGAGATCGGAATCCAGGTGTAGTCGGCGATACCACCGAGCTCGGCCACGATGGTTGGCAGCGCGGGCGCGACCAGGGTCAGGTTGAGCGAGGCAACCAGCGAGCCGAGCATCAGCCCGCCGAAAACGGCGAGGACCGCGCGGTTGGCGCCCTTCTTCTCGGAAGGCTCGGTGGTGGAGCCGCGAGTGGCGACTGCCGTCATCGCGCGGTGGCCTGCAGCGGCTGGCTGGAACGCGAGGCCACTTCGGCGAGGGCCCGCCAGCCACGCGTCAGAGCCGCGAGATCCTCTGGCGACATCCGGGACATCCATCGCCGCATCAGCAGGTGATTGCCCTCTTGCAGCTCGGTCACGAGCTGGATGCCCGCCCGAGTGAGGGTGAGCAGCACGCGGCGGCGGTCGGCCGGGTCGTCGTTGCGGTCGACAAATCCGGCGCGGACGAGGCGGTCCGCGAGGATGCTCGCGGCGGGCAGGCCGATGCCGAACAGCTCCGCCAGCCGTCCGACCGTGGCCACTTCCTCATCGCGAAGCATGTAGATCGCACGCAGCTGCTGCATCGAGATATCGAGGCCCCGCCATCGGCTCGCGGTTGAGGTCAGGAGGGCGCGGTGGAATCGCTTGTAGACGGACAGCGCCTCGTCAATCGAGGGTTGGGACATACTTTCGAAAGCCTAAACTATTTGGCAAGCCGAAAGCTTCCAAAAAGCTGGAGCTCGGGAGGCTAGCGGCTTCTTGGGAGGCCGAGCACGCGCTCGGCGAGGATGTTGCGCAGCACCTCCGACGTGCCTGCCTCGATGGTGTTGGCGCGAGAGCGCAAGAACTGGTATTTCCAGCCCCCGCCGTCGCCAACCTGACCCGCCGGACCGGCGACGTCAACAGCCGTTTCCGCCATCCTCTGGTTGAGCTCGGACCACATGAGCTTGAGGATCGAGCCCTCGGGCCCCGGGATGCCGTTGCGCTTCATCGCCGTGACCGCGCGGTAGCCGTTCAGCTGCAGCGCGCGCGCTTCGATGGTGTACATCGCGATCTTCTGGCGCACCAGCGGATCCGATCCGCGGCCGAGCTTGCGGGCATGGTCGGCTAGCTCAGCCGCTGTGATCTGCGCTCGGGTCGCCAGGGCCATCCCGAGAGTCCCGCGCTCGTGCAGCAGCGTCGTCATCGCGACCGCCCATCCGTTGCCGGCCTCGCCGAGAATCTGCGACTTCGGCACCTTCACGTCTTTGAAAAAGATCTCGTTGAATTCGGCATCACCGGTGATCTGAACCAGGGGCCGCACCTCGACACCAGGGCTTTCCATGTCAACCAGCAGGTATGTCAGCCCGTCGCGCGGATTCGCCTCCTTTCGCTCGCGCGCGACCAACATGCACCACTTGGCGACGTGGGCGAGCGTCGTCCAGACCTTCTGGCCGTTGACCAGGTAGTGGTCGCCTTTGTCCTCGGCTCGAGTCTGCACGCCGGAAAGGTCGCTGCCGGCGTTCGGTTCGCTGAAGCCCTGGCACCAGATCTCCTCTGCCGACAGCAGTGGAGCTAGATAGCGTTTCTTCTGTTGGTCGGTCCCGTGCGTGATCACCACTGGCCCGCCCATCCCCAGCCCGATCACGTTGATTGGCTCCGGCGCCTGCGCGACGATCATCTCGTCATTGAAGATCAGCTGCTCCATGAAGCCCGCGCCACGCCCGCCGTACTCCTTCGGCCAGGTGATGCCCACGTATCCAGCCTCATAGAGCTTCTTCTGCCATGCCCGCCGGCTCTCGATGAAGACCTTTTGACCCTCCTCCGCGGAGCCGTTCTCGCGCGGCTTGTTGGCCTTCAGCCACGCGCGGACCTCATCGCGAAACTTCTTCTCGGGTTCGCTCAGCTCGAAGTCCATTTCCGTACCTTAAGCCACAGCCGGCATGACATCAGATGCCAGCAGCTCGAGGGCATCTTTGTCGTCGAGCAGGAAGTGCTGGAGCATGAACAGATCGACGCCCAGGGCAGCGTGCCGGCGGATCTGATCGACTATCTCCTCCGGCGTGCCGACCAGGCCTCGCTTGCCTACAGCGCTCAACGTTGCGTCGATGTCAAGGCCGTGAAGGCTCGGAAGGAAGTCCCGCATTTGTGCGGCCCGTTCGCGGAGATCGTCGCGGTCGCGGCCGATGATGTAGTTGGCCATCACCGAATGCCGGATCCCTGACGGGTCGCGCCCAATCGCGCGGCAGCATTCATCGAGCACCTTGCGTTTCTGCTGATACTCATCCGGGTCCATGTGCGACAGGTTCCACTCGGCGGCCTCGCGGGCGATCAGCGGCAGCGCCCTCTTCTCGCCGCGGCCGCCCATGAGCAGCGGGATCGCGCCATTTCGCACCGGCTTCGGGTTCGACTTCGCCCAGGTCTCGCGGATGGTCTTGACGCCTTCCTCGAACAGGTCCATGCGCTCTTTGAGCGTGAAGAACGGGATCCCGAACTCAACATGCTCGCGCTCATACCAGCCGGCGCCGACGCCCAGGATGAGCCGGCCGCTGGAGAGGATGTCAACCGCCGCCGCGATGCGCGCCAGCAGCGCAGGTGGGCGAAATGTCATCGGGCTGACCATCGGTCCTATCTGGATCCGCTGCGTCCATTCGGCGGCGAGCGCAAGCGAGGTCCAGCATTCGAGGCTGTCGCGATCGACGACGCCCATGACCGAGAAGAAGTGGTCGCTGCGGCGCAGCGAGGTGAAACCCAGGGCCTCGACTTCGCGGCACAGCCGGCGCCAGCGATCCCAGTTGAGCCCTTCCTGGCCCTCGATCATGATCCCCAGCTTCGCCATTACGGGCTGATCGTAAAGCGCGCTGCCTTCTTCAAGCCTCCGGTGCGGGCAGCTGCTGCGCCATCTCCGACTCGATCCGCTCCTTTGTCGCGCCGAGGTCTTTGAGCACGTGTGCCGCGATCCCCTGGCCCTCCGTGGCCACCGCCAGCAGCAAGTGCCCGGTGCTGACCTTGGGGTCGCCCGCGGATCCGCACAGCTTGAACGCGAGCTCGATGACAACCTTGACGCGAGAGGTAGGGACTATCCGAGTCGGTATGGAGGTCTTGTGCCTACCGATGGCTTTGTCGGTTGCCGATCGAACAGCAGCCTCCTCGATGCTCAGCGCGGCGAGGATCTTCGCCGACTGAAACTCTGCGTCGCCGAATGCAGCGAGCAGCATGTGCTCGGTCCCGATGTAGGAGTAGCCGGCCTTCAACGCCTCGGTCTGGGCCAGCGTCAGCAGCTCCTTTGCGTGAGACGTAAACCGTTCGAACGGGTACATGCCCGTGGTAGGCCGCTTTCCAACCGCCACTTCGACCGCACGACGTAGAGTCGCCCACCTCGGTGGGACGGTTAAGCGCGCTTCCGGGGGCAGGTTGACGTCCACACGTGTCTCCCCTGGAACCGGCGTGTGCCGCTGCATCCATTCCAGGCAGGCGGCGATGACGATCGAGTTGACGGGCATACCGGTTCGCGCGGACGCCTGGTCGAGGCGGGCGAACATCTCGTCGGTGAACCGCACCGTGGTCGCCTTTGGCATGATGCCAATTTGGTGTCATTTTGCAATCATTGTCAAGGCTTCAAGGGGCCTGAAATTCAGGATTCGGTCCATCGGTATGCCTGCCCGACCCGCCAGCCACGCCGCCATCGGCACGTATGCGAGCTCAGCCGGCGCATGGGCGTCGGCATCGAGGGAGAAGTTGCAACCGCATTCCAGGGCGAGGCGCGCGTGCTCGGGCGACAGGTCCATTCGCGCCGGGTCGCAATCGATCTCCAGGGCGACCCCGTGGCGCGCCGCCTCCCGAAACACCTTCTCGAAGTCGTATGTCGCGCCTTCGCGCGAGCCCGGCCGGCGGCCCGTCGGGTGGCCGATCACGTCGACGTTCGGGTTCGAGACGGCGCGGATCATCCGCTCGGTCATCGAGGACTCTTCCTGCCGCAGCTTGACGTGTGGTGACGCGATTACGACGTCCAGCAGCTCGAGCACCGGGTCGGGAAGATCGAGCGAGCCATCCTCGAGGATGTCGACCTCGATCCCCTGCAGCAGCGCCAGGCCGCCGACCTCCTTCTCCACCTGTTCACGCTCGCGCGATTGCGCCAGCAGGCGCTCGGCGTCGAGGCCGTGGACGACCTTGATCCGAGGCGAGTGGTCGGTCACGCCGAGATACTTGTATCCGAGCGCCTTCGCCGCCCGGGCCATCTCGAGCATGGTCGCGCGGCCGTCGCTCCAGTCGGTGTGCGAATGTAGGTCGCCCTGGTATTTCGTGAGGTCGATGATCGATTCGTCCTCGCGAGCGGGCTGGCCGGTCTCGGCGCGAAGCCGCTCGAGGTATGAGCTCCGCCCGGTCTCGACGAGTCCTGCGAGCACCTTCGCGATGCCGGCACCGACGCCCTCTATCGTGGTGAGCTTGTTGGCCGTATGCAGCGCATCGAGGTCGGGACGCTCCACCGCGAGCGTCCACGCAGCCGCCGAGAATGCTTTGGCGCGAAACACCTCCTTGGGGTCTTGCCTCAGGAGATAGCCGATCTCCGACAGCACCTGCGCGGCCGCGATCGCATCCATCCATCAATTGTGTGAGCATCTGCAAATGGCCAAGCCAAAACTGACGCGCCCCGATCAGATTCCCGAGCTGGTCGAGTCGCTGCTGGCTGAGCTCGGAGAGGATCCGTCACGTCAGGGGTTGAAGGGGACTCCCAGTCGGGTCTCCCGAGCCCTTCGAGAGCTCACGGACGGGTACGACGTCAGCCCGGCAGACATCGTCGAGGGCGCGGTGTTCGACCAGGACTACGACGAGATGGTGCTGGTCAAGGACATCCCGTTCTACAGCCTGTGCGAACACCACATGCTGCCGTTCTTCGGCAGCTGCCACGTCGGGTATCTGCCCAAAGGAAAGGTGCTTGGGCTGAGCAAGATCCCGCGCATAGTCGGGGCTTTCGCGCACCGGTTGCAGCTGCAGGAGCGATTGACCACAGAGATCGCGGAGGCGATGAACGACGCGGTCGCGCCCAGGGGCGTGGGCGTCATCGTCGAGGCGAGGCATCTCTGTATGGAGATGCGCGGAGTGCAGAAGCCGGGCGGCCAGCTGATCACCTCATGCATGCTTGGCACGTTCCGCAAGGACGCGCGCACGCGCGCCGAGTTCCTCGACCTGGTCCGGCGCCCCTAGCCCGTACACGCCCGGGGCGGCCCCCCCTCGACACACATAAACGGTCCTTTATGCATTAGACTCCTATAAAGCAACCTTTATGTTTCTTCAGAACCCGAGTCGCGAGCTTCCCGACCATTTCCTGGCCTTCGCCAACCCCACTCGCCTGCGCATCCTGGAGCGTCTTGGCAAGGTGGGTGAAGAGAGTGTCAACGACCTGGCGGCATACCTCCACATGAGCCAGCCGCGCATCTCCTGGCACCTGCGAATGCTGCGTGTGGGTGGAGTGGTTCGGACCCGGCGCGACGGCCGCCAGGTGTACTGCTCGCTCGACATCGAGAACATCGCGCGCGAGCGCGCGCGCCTGGATCAGCTGCTTGGAATCACAGATCGGATGAGAGTTCGCGAGGAGGTCGGGGCATGAAGAACGGCCAAGGTGACGGCCACAGGAACGGTCAGCACAACGGCAAGGTCCGCGTCGCGATAGTGGGCGTGGGCAACTGCGCGTCTTCGTTCGTGCAGGGCGTCCACTACTATCGCGATGCTTCGCCGAAGGCCTTCGTTCCCGGCCTGATGCATGTGAACCTGGGCGGCTATCACGTCAGCGACATCGAATTCGTGGCCGCATTCGACGTCGACAGGAAGAAGGTCGGTCTCGACCTGTCGGACGCCATCTTCGCCGGCGCCAACAATACCGTGAAGTTCACCGACGTGCCCAGGACCGGCGTCAAGGTCCAACGCGGTATGACGCATGACGGCATCGGCAAGTACGTGTCCGACATCATCGTCAAGGCTCCCGGCGAGACCTCCGACGTGGTCGGCATTCTCAAGAAGACGAAGGCCGACGTGCTTGTCAGCTATCTGCCGGTCGGTTCCGAAGAGGCGACCAAGTGGTATGTCGAGCAGGCTCTGCAGGCAGGCGTTGGTTTCGTCAACTGCATCCCTGTGTTCATCGCCCGAGAGCCGTACTGGCAGAAGCGCTTCACCGAGAAGAACCTGCCTATCATCGGCGACGACATCAAGTCACAGGTCGGCGCCACGATCATCCATCGCGTGCTAACCCGATTGTTCAGGGATCGCGGTGTGAAGCTCGAGCGCACCTACCAGCTCAACTTCGGAGGCAACACGGACTTTCTGAACATGCTGGAGCGCGACCGCCTGATGTCGAAGAAGCTTTCCAAGACGCGCTCTGTGACCTCGCAGCTCGACTACGACATCGGCGCGGACAACGTTCACATCGGCCCTTCCGACTACGTGCCCTGGCTGAACGACCGCAAGTGGGCGTACATCCGCCTCGAGGGCCGCACCTTCGGAGACGTACCTCTCAACGTCGAGCTCAAGCTCGAGGTGCACGACTCGCCTAACTCGGCGGGCATCGTCATCGACGCCGTCCGGTGCATCAAGCTGGCACTCGATCGCGGGATTGGGGGCGCTCTCGAAGGGCCGAGCTCGTACTTCATGAAGTCGCCACCGGTCCAGTACAGCGACTCCGAGGCGAAGAGCCTGCTGGAGGAGTTCATCGATGCTGGTAAGAGCGCGTCGAATGGCCGCGTCCGCCGCATCGCGCGAACGAAGCCGGCGACCGCCGCTGCTCGCCGCTAGCTCCGGCCGGCGGGGGTACGGGAGACATGCGGCGGCATCGACGGCCGAAGCCGAGGAGGCGACGAGCAGCGGAGCGAGCGCATCTATAGATGCGTGAGCGAGCAGCGCAGGAGACGACGATGGATAGGAGCCCGAAGGGCGCCGATCGGCCGTCTAGGACGCTGGCTGGGGCTGCCTATCACGCGGGTGGACGGATCCTGCGGGTCGTCCCGCCGGCCATCCTCCATGCGGCGGCCGCTCCCGGCGGTACGGCGTGGTACTGGCTCAACGCCAGGCAGCGCCGTGCGGCGCTCGACAACTACGCCGCCGCGCTCGGGCGCCAACCGACCGATCCCGAGGTCGCCCGGATCGCCCGGCGCGCTTTTCAAAACTACGGGCGAATGCTCATGGACTTCGTCCTGATGGGCAGCCTCACCCCTGACGAGCTCATGGAACGTGTCTCCCTCGAGGGCCGCGAGCACCTCGATAAAGCCCTGGCCGCAGGCCGCGGCGGCATCATGGCCGTTCCGCATATGGGTTCGTGGGACATGGCGGGCTCCTATGGCGGAGCGCTCGGGTACAAGATCTCCGCAGTCGCCGAACGTTTCCCTGGAGCGCTCAACGAGGCAGTCGTGCAGACGCGGCAGCGTTTCGGGATGCACGTGATCCTGCTCGGTCGCGCCGCCGTGCGTGCGCTCACCGACGCACTCAAGGACAACCACATCGTCGCTCTGCTGTGCGACCTCGAGCAGGGCCCTGGGGTCGACGTCCGGTTCTTCGGGCGCCGCGCGATAGTGCCGGGCGGTCCCGCCGCCCTGGCGCTCAAGACCGGGGCGGCCCTCATGCCGGCCAACCAGTACGCGACGGCGCCCGGTCGCCTCCGCATCCACGTCGACCCGGCGCTTGTTTTGCACGAGGGTGAGACCAAAGAGCGGTTGATGCAGCGCGTGATCGATCGCTTCCAGGATTTCATCAGGGAGCGCCCTGACCAGTGGTATGCGTTCCGGCCCATGTTCAGAACTGAGGAGTGAGTGAGTGGCGCTGGCGCGCATTCAAGGTGGTGCAGTCCCTGGTGGAGCGGTTGCCCCGTCCGTGGGCGTACGCGCTCGCGGTCATCGCCGCCCGATTCGCATGGTGGTTCTCGCCGCTGGCGCGGCCCAGGCTCGAGTACAACCTCAAGGTCGCATGCCCGGAGCTGACGCCGGCCGAACTGCGCCGGCTTTCGCAGCTCAACTTCCGCAACCACGCCAAGGCGTATGCGGACCTGATGATGCTTCCGCGCCTGAAGGTCGAAACGATGGGACCCCTCCTGCACGTAGACGGATTGGAGTACCTCGAGCAGGCGCGGGCGATAGGCAAGGGCGTGATGGTGGTCTCGTGCCACATGGGCTCGTACGAGGTGGCGTCGGCCATCTGGTCGGCGACCCTGACGCCTGTCAGCTTCTTCGCCGAGGAGTTGGAGCCACGCGCGCTGTTCGAGTGGTACCGGGATACGAGGGCGCGACTGGGCATCAGCGTACTGCCCCTTCACCTCGGCGGCCTGCGCAAGGTCACCCAGGCCCTGCAGGAGCAGGAGATGGTGATCACGGCGATCGACCGAGACATCACCGGGACCGGCTACATGATGCCTTTCTTCGGCCGTCCAGCTCCGATTCCGCTAGGGCCCGCAGCCATCGCGCTGCGCCTCGGCACCCCGCTGCTTCCGGTCTGCGTCTACCGGCAGCCCGACGACAGTTACAGGGCGGAAGGCACTCCGCCGGTGATGGCGCAGTCCACCGGCGACGCCAAGGCGGACGAGGTGCGCGTGACGCAAGAGCTGGTGCGGCAGATCGAGGGGTTCATACGCCGCCATCCGGAGCAGTGGCACGTCCCACACCGGATCTGGGAGGGTTCTCCATAACGTGAGGGTCGGGCTGGTTTCCCCGTACGACTTTGCGTCGCCTGGCGGCGTGTCGGACCACGTTCGCCACCTGGCACGCCAACTTCGGCGCCTCGATCATGATGTGCGCGTCTTCGCGCCCTCGAGCCGGGCGGACGTGGACTTCGACTCGGCGGAGTTCTATCGCATCGGAAGCCCCATCGCGGTGCCTGTCAACGAGTCGGTCGCCCGCATCACGCTCAGCTTCCACCTAGCGGACCGCGTGGCCGCGATCATCGAGCGTGAACGCTTCGACGTTCTCCACTTTCACGAGCCGCTGATGCCGGCTCTTCCCATAACGATGCTGCGCATGTCGCAGGCGGCAAACGTAGGCACGTTCCACGCATTTGCCAAATCCAACATCGGCTACCTGTACGGGCGCCCACTGCTCGAGCCGTACCTGGCACATCTGCACCGCGGGATAGCGGTCAGCGAACCCGCGAAGGCGTTCGTGAACCGTTACTTCCCGGACTTTCCGCTGCGAGTCATCCCCAACGGCATCGATGTGGGCGTCTTCCATCCAGGCCATCCGCCGATACGGCACTTGCGCGACGACCGCGTCAACATCCTGTTCGTCGGCCGGCTGGAGAAGCGCAAGGGCCTTGGATACCTTCTGCGGGCCTACGAGCTCATGAAGCCTCGCGTTCCCAACAGCCGGCTCATCGTGGTTGGCGACGGACCGCTGCGGAGCAGCGTCGAGTCGTTCGTCTCCAGGCATCGATTGCCTGACGTTGTGATGGCGGGTTACGTCCCCGACTCGGTGCTGCCTCGCTATTACTGCAGCGCCGACATCTTCTGCGCGCCGGCCACCGGCGCGGAGAGCTTCGGGATCGTGCTGCTCGAGGCAATGGCTACAGGGTTGCCGGTCGTCGCCACCGAGATCGATGGCTACATGTCCGTCCTCGAGCCTGGACGCGACAGCCTGACGGTGCAGCCGAAGGCCTGGGCAGAGCTTGGCGGGGCCCTGGTCATACTCGCTCGAGATTCCGAGCTGCGGCGCCGGATCGGCACCTACGGGCTGGAGAAGGCGCGGCGCTATGCGTGGGAAGAGGTTGCTTCCCAGGTCCTCGAGGTCTACGGCGAGGCGCGCCAGCTGCGGGCGCGGCAGGAGGCGGTCGGTTCACGAGAGGTGCTGAATGTTCACGACGCGGTTTGAAGCCTGGGTCCGCCGCCATGCGGAGGCTCTGATGTCCGCGCTCGGCCGGCTGCCGGTGACCCCGAACCAGATCACCGTGGTCGGCACCGCGCTCACCTTCGTGGCGGCAGTGCTCACCGCGCTGGGCCTGCTCACCTGGGGTGGGATTGTGCTGGCTTTCGCGGGCACGTTCGACATCCTCGACGGTGCGCTGGCGCGCTCGACCCGGCGCAGCTATCCATATGGCGCGTTCCTCGACTCGACCCTGGATCGCTATTCGGAGGGCGCG
>Ga0209761_1001838_pt1 | contig 13792 bp, 12 predicted proteins | sample GraSoi013_1_40cm_4_FD_185818 | JGI IMG/M metagenome (GOLD analysis project Ga0209761, IMG submission 185818) | Grasslands soil microbial communities from the Angelo Coastal Reserve, California, USA - Sample 09_25_2013_1_40cm (SPAdes) (version 2) | ecosystem: Environmental > Terrestrial > Soil >... | reverse complement strand
CCCAATCGGCCGCTCGTCATCTCGACGACCACCCAGACTGGACAAGCCCTGGCCCGCGAACGCATGCCGTTCGCTGATGCCGTCATTTATTTTCCGTTGGATTGGGCCTTCTGCGTCCGTCGTGCGCTCGACGCTGTGCGTCCTTCGGTCGTGCTGGTGCTCGAGACTGAGATCTGGCCGAATTTTCTGCGCGAAGCCGGGCGGCAGAGGGTTCCCGTACTTTTCGTCAGCGGACGCATTTCGGACCGCTCTTTTGCGCGCTACCAGAGCTATCTCGGAATCCTTGGTTTTTTCCTGCGTCCGTTCCTAAAGAACGTGCTTTCCAATGCTGGCGCTTTTCTCATGCAGAGCGAGAAAGATGCGGATCGCATCCGGGCCCTAGGCGCGCCTGCAGATCGCGTGCGAGTCAGTGGAAATTTGAAATACGACCTGGAGCTTCCTGCGCCCACGCCCTTGTCGAATTGGCTTGCAACCGAGATCAAGCGCAGCGGCCGTTCGCCGATCATTGTCGCGGGAAGCGTTGTGGCTACGGAAGAGCCGCACGCACTCATTGCCTTTGGAACTTTGCAAGGCGAGTACCCGAGAGCACTCCTTGTGCTCGCGCCCCGCAAGCCGGAATGTTTTGATGAAGCCGCGGAGTTCATTGATGAATCGCACCGCAAGTTCATCCGGCGGTCCCGATTGCCGATTCCCGGGCCCGCACAGTCGCAGGACATTCAGCCGTCCGATAACTCCATCATCCCCGATGACGTGACCGTTCTGCTGATCGATAGCATCGGTGAATTGGCGTCCCTTTATGGACTAGCGGACGGCGCCTTTGTGGGAGGTTCGCTTGTTTCCTCGGGCGGTCACAATATTCTGGAACCGGCGGCTTTCGGTAAGATTCCTGTGTTTGGTCCATCGATGGAAAACTTTGTGGAGGTCGCGTCGCGCTTCGTGTCCGCAGGAGCCGCCATTCAGGTGGAAAGCCCGGAAGACGCCGGCGTCGCCTGGATTGAACTGTTTCGCAATCCGGAGCGCATGAAAAAAATGGGTGAGACGGCGCGCCAATTGGTGACCGACTCGCGCGGAGCCACCGATCGAGCAGTGGCGGAAATTGCGGCGCGTCTGGACGGCGGCGGGCGATGAACGCTCGGCCACGGTTGCGAACGCTTCTTTGGCCGCTTTCTATCCTGTATGGTGCCGGCGTCCGCGTGCGCGTCTGGCTTTACGCACACGGTTGGCTGAAGCAAAAGCGGTTGAAAGGAAGGGTCATCAGCGTGGGGAATCTTACCGTCGGAGGCACGGGGAAGACGCCGATGGTAATCTGGCTCGCTGAGAAGCTTCTCGCGGAAGGGAAACAAGTTGCGATACTGAGTCGTGGCTACCGCGGCGTAAACGGAACCAGTGATGAAATCGAGTTGATGAGATCCCGCCTCCAGAATCTAGTCTCATTTGGAGTAGGCAAAAACCGGTTCGCTGAGGGCCAGCGGCTCGAATCACAACAGTCCATCGACGTTTTCCTCTTGGACGATGGTTTTCAACATCTTCAGCTCGCGCGCGACATCAACATACTCCTAGTCGATGCATCACGCCCGCTGCACAACGAATCGCTACTCCCAAGTGGCCGCCTTCGCGAACCACTTTCTGCGATTCATCGCGCGGACTTGGTAGTTTTCACCCGAGTGAATGACCAGCTTTCGGTGAAACGTGCCATTCAAGAATTCCCGGAGTTCCCGATCTTCCCTGCGGCGACTCGCCTGCGTCGTTACAAACGGCTGGCCGCGGGCCAAGATGCTATGGCACCCTGCATTGAGCTGCCACCGCAGCCCGTGTTCGTCTTTTGCGGCATTGGTAACCCCGAAGCTTTCCTCGGCGACGTGGAGCGATGGGGAAACTGTGCTGTGGGCCGCTCCTATTATCGCGATCATCACTCTTATAGCCCGCATGATGTGCGTCGGCTGGAAGACGCTGCGAAGAGCGCCGGAGCGCGTGCATTGCTCACCACGGAAAAGGATGCGCAGAATCTTGGCGACTTAAGGTTTTCCTTTTTGCCGGCGTATTACAGCGAGATTGAGATAAAGATTGCGGACGCACAAGAATTTCAGAAAGCGATAAAGTGCAAGCTCGAAGAGCGCGGTGGAGAGGCCGCGTGAGGATTCTTGTCCGAGCCACGAACTGGGTAGGCGATGCCATTATGGCGTTGCCGGCACTGCGTGCAGTACGCAAACGTTATCCCGATGCAGAAATCGCAATCGTCGCGCGGCCCTACGTCGCGGATATTTATCGCGATCAAGAGATTTGCGATCAACTCATCCCCTACGATCCGAAAGCACTGCATGCCGGACTCTCTGGCCGCGAGCGGCTGGCGTCAGAACTTCGCGAGTTGAAGTTTGACACCGCCTTGCTGCTGCAAAATGCGTTTGACGCTGCCTGGCTGGCATGGCGCGCGAAAATTCCCGAACGCATCGGCTATGCGCGCGACGGCCGGAGCTTTCTTCTGACGAAAGCTGTGCCAGTCCCCGGCAACGGAGAAATTCCTGCGCATGAGAAGTTTTATTATCTGGAACTCCTGCGACGCGCCGGATGGCTGGATTCCGTGCCGGATGAATCATTCATCGATCTGCGTGTTCCAGAAGAGAAGCGCAGGATTGCCGAAGAGTTTCTTCGCGATTCCGGCGTGCGTCAGGGCGCAGTGCGAATTGCCATTGGGGCTGGCGCCTCGTACGGGTCGGCAAAGTGCTGGCCGCCATCGCGGTTTGCCGAAGTGGCAAATCGATTGCAATCCGAGGCAGATGCCGACGTGATTCTGTTTGGAACGGCCGCCGAAGCAGCTGTCGCGGCGGCAATCACCAGCGCTATGCGCCGGCCTCCTGTCGATCTCGCTGGAAAAACTGCAATTTCCGATCTGGCTGCCCTGCTATCCCGGTGCCATCTCTTCATCGGCAATGATTCTGGCGCGATGCACGTTGCCGCTGCCGTGGGACTGCCCATTGTCGCGGTGTTTGGTCCCACCGATCCATTTGCAACGGCCCCCGTCACGCTGCGCTGCAGTATCGTTCAGCAAAAACCTTACTGCAGCCCGTGTTTTCTGCGCCGTTGCCCGACCGATCATCGGTGCATGACCGCGATCACGGCCAACCTGGTGGAGGCTGCGGCGAGACCGTGGCTGTCCTCGATCCGGGTGCAGCGTGCCTGAGCAATCTCTACTGCGCCCCGCCGTTTTTCTGGATCGCGACGGGACCATCGCCGAGGAAGTGGGCTACCTGAATCACGCCAGCCGTTTTCGTATGTTTCCCTTTGTCGCGGGTGCCGTCCGCCGGCTGAACGAGGCGAGCTTGCCTGTCATTATCGTCACCAACCAATCCGGTGTTGGCCGCGGTTACTTTCCGGAATCGCTTGTGCACACTGTGAACGAATTGATGACGCAACAACTTGCCGAGGCGGGCGTGAAGATCGACGCAATCTATTATTGTCCGCACACTTCCGCCGAAAACTGTAGCTGCCGCAAGCCAAAAACCGGCATGCTGGAGCGCGCAGCGAAGGAGCACGGGCTCGATGTGCAGCGCTCCTACGTGGTTGGTGATCGTTATGGCGACATGGAACTGGCGCGAAATGCCCGCGCACGAAGTATCCTTGTGCGCACAGGCTATGGTGCAGGTGAACTCGCTTGGCACGCAGCGAAGTGGCCTTTGCAGCCTGATTTTGTCGCGGAAGACCTTGCGCAAGCGACAGACTGGATTCTGAGGCAACAAAAATGAAGCGTCAGCGCGCGCAAAAGCCAGAGTCAACGTCTGTCGACCTTCTCGTCCTACGCGAGTGCGTCGAGCAGTTCAGTACGAAAACGATCGCTCTCCTCGGTGATTTCGTGGCCGATGAATTTCAATATGGAGAAATCTCCCGCGTCTCGCGCGAGGCGCCGGTCCTGATCCTTAAACATCGCGAAACCCGTGTCGTTCCGGGCGGAGGAGCAAACGCTGCCAACAACCTCGCATCACTTGGCGCGCGCGTTCTGCCCGTCACCGCGGTTGGTGATGATGCCGCGGGAGATGCACTGATCGCTCACTTCCGCCGCCAGCGAGTTAATGTTTCCGGCATTTTCCGCGTGAAAGGCTGGACGACTCCGACCAAGAGCCGTTTTCTCGCCGGCTGGGCGCACACCGTCGGACAACAGGTTCTCCGCGTCGATTACGAACCGAAATCGCCTCTGCCGGATGCTATTCGAAAAAAGCTCCATCAACGGCTTTCCGCAAATGTGTGTAAGGCTCACGCACTCGCGGTATCCGACTATGGCTTTGGCATAGCGACCCCGGACCTTGTTCAGCAGGCATCCGCGAAGCGCAAGGGCGCTTTGCATGTCACCCTCGACGCGCGCTATCGGCTCCATCGATACGCGAAAGCGGGCATCACGTCCGCCACGCCGAACGAGGCCGAGCTTGAGGCTGAGCATCACACGGCCATTGGTCAAGACACCGCCGAACTCGCTCGCGCTGGCCGCGCGACTCTTTCCGAGATGAAATTGCAGTCACTTCTGGTCACCCGTGGAAGGCACGGTGCGGCTCTTTTCGAAGCGGGCGATCGCCTCACGCAGATCCCCGTTCACGGCAGTGATCAAGCGGTTGACGTCACCGGCGCCGGCGACACCGTTCTTGCCGCGTACACTCTCGCGCTCGCCTGCGGGGCATCTCCGCTCGAGGCTGCCCACATTGCCAACATCGCGGGCGGCTTGGTGGTCATGAAACGGGGCACTGCCACCATTTCGCGCGAGGAGCTTCTGGACGCTATCCGCGGAGAAGCATCCGGAGCGGCCTCCTAGATGATGCGCGAGGCCACCTCCAAGATCATCGCCCGAGATGTGTTGCGCGAAAAACTTGCGGAACACAAACGCCACGACCGGCGAATCGTTTTTGCCAACGGTTGCTTCGACACGCTGCACGTAGGACATATTCGTTATCTCGAAGGTGCCCGGCGCGAAGGGGACGTTCTCGTCGTGGGCGTAAATGCGGATTCCAGCGTCTGCCATCTCAAAGGGCCCGGCCGCCCCATCCTCGATGAGAACGCCCGTGCGCAGTTAGTTGCCGCGCTCCGTTGCGTTGATTACGTCGTCCTCTTCGCGGAACCCAACGTAGAAGCTCTCCTGGAAGAACTTCGCCCGGATGTCCACGCCAAAGGAACTGACTACACGACCGAGAGCGTGCCGGAACGCGCTGTCGCCACGCAGTTAGGCATCCGTGTGGTCATCGTGGGTGACCCCAAGGATCACTCCACGCGAGAATTCCTCGAATCCGTTCGCAAGGCCCCGCATGCCTGAGCCGCGCTTCCTGGTCGTGCGTCTTGGCTCTCTCGGAGATATCGTCCACACATTTCCCGCTGTAGCCGGCCTGCGAGAGTCGTTTCCGGGCGCTGAAATCGTTTGGCTGACTCATCCTCGCTGGAGAGATCTGGTCGAAAGCAGCGAACTGGCAACGGAGATATGGGAAACGGAGACTCGCTCCTACCGCTCCGTGCGCGAGATCATCAGACGAATCCGCAAACGACACTTTACCATCGGGATCGACTACCAAGGACTGTGGAAGTCCGCGGCGCTGCCGTTCTTCGGAGGCGTTTCGCGAAGGATTGGATTTTCCTCCCAAACCATTCGCGAGTTTGGTGTGCCAATCCTTTACACGGATCGCGTTCTTATCACCAAAACCCACATTGCCGATCAGAATGGAGAACTGTCACAGCGCGCGGGAGCACGAAACAGTGTGGCGCCCGTCGCTCTCGCGGTTCCGTCGATTCAGGAAGCTTTCGTCTTGCAGCTCCTGCGAGGTTTTGCCATTGAACGGTATGTTGTGCTGAGTCCCGCCGGCGGCTGGCGCTCAAAATGCTGGCCGCCGGATCGTTTTGGTTCTCTTTGCGAGAAAATAAAGCACACTCTCGGAATGCGGTGCGTTGTGAACTACGGCACCGGAGAGGAAGATTTAGTTTCTGCGATAAAAGCAGCCAGTGGGGAAGCTAGCCCCATCGCCTACAATGGCTCGCTCGGCCAACTCATGGCTCTTTTGCGCAACGCGGCCTGCATCGTCGGTGGTGATACGGGACCGCTGCATCTAGCTGTTGCTCTTGGAACGCCCGCTGTCGCCATTTTTGGTCCGACGGACCCAACACGAAACGGCCCGTATCGCATGGGCGACCGCGCATGCAGCGATTCTTCGATCGACATTGTTCTTCGCAGTCCGCATGCAGTGACCACCTACAAGCGAGGTGACCAGCCCGCTCCTTCCATCTTGGAAATCGACGTTGACGCAGTTTTTGACGCGGTTCGCCGTCAAGTTCAGGTTCGTCGATGAGCACGGCTAGCAATTTTTTTGTGCGCTGGCGCGTCCGGCTGGGCTATCCCCTCTCCATCGCGGTTCTTTACTTTTCCCAGCCCACACCGCGCAGCATTTTGCTGGGCGCTCTAACGGGAGTCATTGGTCTGGTGGTGCGCGCGTATGCTGCCGGGTATCTTCACAAGCAGGAAGTTCTCACCGTCACCGGTCCATACGCTTACACCCGAAATCCGCTCTATTTGGGCAGCGCCGTCCTGGCTCTGGGCGCGGCAATTGCCACGCGTTCGTGGATCTCGGCTGCAATCCTGATGGCTTACTTCGCGGTGTTTTATTCCATTGTGATGCAGCGCGAGGCGAACGAGCTCCGACTGCGCCACGGGGCATCTTTTGAAGGGTACGCTCGCGCCGTCCCGCTTTTTATCCCACGCCTGACCGCCGCGAAACTGCCTGGAGACTCCGTCGGTTCGTTCTGCTTGGCCCAGTACAGGAAGAATCACGAATGGCAGGCCGCGCTTGGCTTTCTATTCCTTCTCCTTGTCTTGCTGGTGATCTGGCACCTCCGCCTGCACTGATGCAGCTGCGTTTGCCGCATTTGGACATGCGACAAAGCAGGTGATCTCCATCTGTTTGCCATCTGTCATGACATGCACCGCGCCGTCTCTATCCGTCCTCAAGATCCATACGCCGGCGTTTTCCAATCGTTCGAGGAGTTCTACATTGGGATGCCCGTAGGGATTTTGCTCACCAGCGGATATGATTCCGACACGCGGTTGTACGGCCGCAAGGAATTCAGGCATCGTCGAATTCTTACTTCCGTGATGGCCGACCTTAAGTATATTGGCGCGCATTGCCTCCATGCTATTCTCGGAAAGAATTTCGCGTTCCACCTGTTTTTCAGCGTCTCCAGGGAGCAGGATCGTTTGGCTGCCGAAGTGCAACTGCAGCACCAGCGAATCGTTGTTCTTTGCTGAAGGGGCGACCTCTTCAGGAACAATCTCCGGCCACAAGAATTCACCATCGATGCCATCCCAGCGAAAGGACTGGCCGCGCAACTCGTGTTCGATGGGAATTTTTTGATCGCGCGCCAGTTCTTCCAGCGTTGCAAGAGCCGGTGAGGAAACTTCCCGCCCGATCCAGAGTCTCCCCACGCGAAAATTTTCCAAAATGGCAAAAACGCCGCCTAGATGATCCTGATGCGCGTGTGTCAGCGCCACAACATCCAGTTTTTGAAATCCTCGTGACCACAGATACGGCGAAACGGCTTCTTCACCCGGGTCGACGCCATTGTGTTCTTCGTGCCCGGGGAAGCCGCCGAACGCTCCGCCGCCATCGATCAACAAAGTTTTCCCCCCAGGAGAGACTACAAAGAGCGAATCGCCCTGGCCCACATCGAGAACAGTCAATTCCAGCTTGCCCTTTGTCCACTTCTCTCCAAAGGGATAGATCGCAATCGTCAGGGCACACGCGATAAATGTCATGCACAATCCCCAGAGCATGGTTCTCTTCAGCGGATGCTTCAACCGCATCTCTGCAGCCAGCAGAATGGCGGCGGTAAAAAACAACAAAATCAACCAGAACGGCGGCCCGGGAATGCGGTAGCTCCAACCCCGAAAATGCGCGAACCACTGGACGATCTGCAAAAGCAGCGCGGTAAGCCAGGCAAGTGAAGCCGCGAGGAGCTTGCCTGCCGTTGGGGAAATCAACCCGCACGCCAACGTTAGAAAGCCGAGCGGAACAACGACGCCTGTCAGCGGGACCGCCGCAAGGTTCACAATCGGTGCCGACAACGGGATACGATGAAAGTCGCGCGCCATCAGCGGCAACATTCCGGTTTGCAGCGCCACCGTGAGCACGAGCAACTCCCACACGCGAAACGTCAGTGACAATCCGCCAACCACAGCGTCGCCCGCCGGCTTTCCCAATCGCAGCGGCAGCCGCCCAAAGAGCCACTGCGTCAGCGAACGCAGATCGATTCTGAATTGGGTTGCACGTGGCTCGTGAGCGGCGTCGCGCGTTACGTCTCGCCAGCCTCGCAGTGCACGCACATACGGCTGCACCGTCTTCTCCAGCCACGGCAGCGCCAGGCCCGCGATGCAGCCGATGGCCACAAAGGTCAATTGAAAGCTGGAATCACGCAGGGCGAGGGGTTTTGCCGCCAGCAGAATCACAGCTGCCAACGCTGCGGAATTGAGTAGCTCCAATCGACGAAAGAAAAAGCCGCCAAGCACCAACATCGCGGCCATCATCGCTGCCCGCAAAACAGGAGCTCGTTGCTCGACGACGGCCACATAGGCACCGAGCATTGTGAGCGTGAAGAGCATTGTCCACACTCGCGACAGCCGCAGCTTCCGCCCCACCCAGTAGAGCGCGAACGCGAGAGCCCCTACGTGCAAACCAGCCACAACGAGCACGTGAAAAACGCCCGTCTTCTGAAAATCCGCAGCTTCCGCTCGGTCGACAAAACTCCGGTCACCCAGAAGCATCGCCCGCAAGACGCCAGCGACCTGCGGAGTGCCCGCAAACAGCTCATCGATCTCGTCGCGCAGCCGCCTTCGGGCTTTAGCGAGAATCGTTCCAATGGACGGTGTTGGCGAGCCGATCCGTTCGATCAACTCAGGCGCCCTTAGAGTCGCTAATAGCTCGATGTTCTGTTGCGCTAGATACGCGCGTCTCTCGAACGCCCCTTCATCCCTGAAAACTTGCGGCCGTTTTGCTTCTGTCAAGACGGCCACTTCCTCTCCCGCGTGAAGTTCCGGCGGCGGCTCTCCATCCGGACGCGCCGTGAAGCTCAGTCGCAACCCGCCCCGCGCCGGGTGCAGCGTCGCTTCAAACTCCACGCCAGAAAGCTCGATTTCGTATCCATAACCCCAGGGCAGGCGGGTTGGCTCATCGCGCAGGTGGCCGTGCCAGCGCAAAGGCGTCTTCAAAGGGAGTAGCCCTCGTTCCACGAGCGAGATCACGTGGTCCGCATCCCGCGGCTGTTCTTCAATGCAAACTCCCAGGAATCCAAGCATTGCCCAGCTGAGCAGGGAAGCGACGGCGGCAAGAAAATGGCGCCCGATTCTCACAAGGAAAATTCCGGTGAGAATGAGAACGGCTATGGCTACGAAAAAAATGGAAAGGAGAAGAGAAGATGCAGCATTTCGCGCAACCGCGGGATGCAGGCCGAGTAGGATGCCGCTGGCAAATGCCGCGGCAATCGCAACGGCCGGCAGTCTCATGGCACTCTTCGCAACCTCACGAGCGTTTCGATGTGAAAGGTCTGCGGAAACAGATCGAACAAATGCATTTCCGTGATTTCATAACGGATGCTCGGCCCGGCGATTTCTTTAGGTTTCCTGGGTGAACAGGTCAATACCGCCAAATCGCGGGCTAGTGTGGATGGATCACAGGAAAGATAGACAATCTCTCTGGCACCTAGCTCTGCGAGCTTCTCACCAGCTTCCGCACCCAATCCTGCCCTCGGCGGATCCAGAACCACAAATTCTGGTTTTTCTTCAGTCTTCTTCAGAAACTCTTCCACGTGTTCGTTGTGGGAAACAACAGTGACACCTGCTATCTCTGCGTTGGCGTAGAGATCGCGTGTCGCGGCCAGATTGGCATCCACGCTCAGCACTCTCTGAAACGACTTTGCCAGCGGCAATGTGAAGAACCCGACTCCCGAATATAAATCCAGAGCCAGCGCGCCGTGCGCATCGGCCGTCACGGTCTTCAGCAAATCCTCGACCAGGAAGCGATTCACCTGAAAAAATGAAAGATGGCCGACGCGAAATTTGTATCCGCCGGCTTCGTGCGTCAAGTATCCCGGCCCCGTCAATTCAAACCGGTTCTTCTTTTGGTCTAGCAACAGCAAGGTTTCGATCTGGGGCAATGCGTCCCGAAAAGAGGACGCCAGCTCCGCCGCTGGTTTGGGAAATTTCTCAAACGCCACGTTCAGCGCAAGTTTTTCGTCAGCCGAGTCGGCAAAGGCTTCTATCTCTTGAATACCCTCCGGCAGTCTTCCGGAGCGCGCCATTTCTTGCAATTGCGCGAAGGTGTGCGCGAGGCGCGGCGAGAGGACGGGACATTCATCGATGGGCACAATCGCAGAGCTCCCCGGTAGAAAATATCCCAGCGCCCGCGGCATTCCGCTGCGCACCGCCCACTGCGCCCGGTTGCGATAACCATATGGCTCCGCGGAATGCTCCACAATCGCGCCATCCCACGAGACGCCGCCCAGCCGTGAAAGAGTTTCCCGCAAAATCTCTTTCTTCAGCCTCAACTGCTCCGCCGCGCGGATGTGCTGGTAATGGCAGCCTCCGCATTTCTGAAAATGAGCGCACTTCGCCTTTCCGCGTTCTTCCGCGGGTGAGGTAACTTCCAGCAATTCCGCCCAAATTAATTTTTTCTTTCTCGATTTCGCGTTCGCCCGCACTTCTTCACCGGGCAAGACATAAGGCACGAAAACGGTATTTCCATCGGCGTGCGCCAAACCGTCACCACCATATATGAGCTTCTCAATCGATAATCTTAACTCATCAGCCATAGGTGCGTCCTATTCTAAGGTAATTCGCCGGTGTGAGCGCGAAATAAAGCTGCCTCGTCTTGTTTTCGAATGCCGGGCGGTTTTCCCGGCCCGCTACGATAGGTAGAAAAGACTAAGTCGCGGGATTCCAAACTCTTCCAACAGCCGTTTTTGCATGTATTGTTTCTCTACCATCGCCAGTTGTTGCGCTTTCATCTTCCGTCTGTATGTCGACAATTGCCCGTCCACTTCGCGCTGGATCTTGAGCATCAGCTCTTCCGGCGCATGGCTCATCAGCAGCGCGTGCAGTTTCTCATCCAAAATTGTCAGCCGGCGTTCCACATCTTCCAGGTCAAGCGTCGCGGGCGTATCGAGGAGCACCGTATTGGAGTTCAGTACTTCTGCGATCTCTGTCAGCCGCGCGGCGATCTCGGGCCGTTGGCCCAATTGTTTCTCTGCAGCGCGTTTCAAATGCGCAACATTGTTCGCAAAATATGCCTTAACTTCATCTCGCGAAAACGCTTCTCTGGCCGCTGCGCGCTCGCTTTTCGGCGCGCTACCGGCAGCCGCCTCCTGCTGTTCTTCGGCTACCTCCAGCACTGCGTCCGTGCAATACGCCAGATTTTTCAGCGGCTTGCCTGCTCCTCGCCGCGACCTCTGATAGCTCTCAAACGCCTTGTCGATCCCTTTCAGCGCGGCCTCCAGCGGCACGCCGGCTTTCTGCCACGCCTCCATGATCGCCCAGTCCAAGGGCGACACCAATAGATGTGCCCCGCGCTTCTTCCAAAAATATTCTTCGATTTCCGTAAAGTAATTGAAGTAGTTCCAGCCGTCCATTTCGTTGGTGGGAGCGCCGGCTAATATCCGGGCGCCGGCCTCGATTCCATTCGCGCCGCTAGTGCCCGCGGCTTAACTGTGCGCCTTCTTTGCCGGCCCTACTGCTGCGCCCTTGCCGTGCTCCGCCGGCAGGTTTTTCTCCCAGATCAATCGCAGGCCCTTCAGTGTAAGAAACTCATCAGTGTGTTGGATGTGTTTGGAGCCTTTGGAGACGAGGTTGGCATGCCCGCCGGTCGCAACCACGTTCGCATCTTCGCCGAGTTCTCTCTTCATGCGCGCGAGCATGCCATCCACCATGTCCACCGCGCCGTAGTACAAACCCGCTTGCATGTGTGTAACAGTGTTCGTTCCAATTACCTTTCCAGGGTCTTTGATCTCCACGCGCGGCAGCCGCGCAGCCCGCGCAAACAACGCCTCCGACGAAATCCCCAGCCCCGGAGCGATTACGCCGCCGAGGTATTCGCCCTTCGCGGAGATGGCGTCAAATGTGATCGCCGTCCCAAAATCCACCACGATACACGGTCCGCCGTACTGATGAAATGCCGCCACACCGTTTACTATCCTGTCCGCCCCTACCTCTGAGGGGTTGTCTACCAGCACGGCCATCCCGGTCTTCACACCCATTTCCACGAACAGCGCCTTTTTTCCAAAATAAATTCGCGACATTTCCGCAAACGTCCGGTTCACCGGCGGGACCACCGAGCTAATCACCACGCCGGGGATCGCATCCCGATCCAGGCCTGCCAGTGTGAAGAGATTTCTCGTCAGCACGCCATATTCGTCGATAGTCTGTTCGCGCGCCGTCGTCAAACGCCAATTCGCAATCAGCTCCTCGCCGCGAAAAACGCCCAGCACCGAGTTGGTGTTCCCCACGTCAATGGTCAGCAGCATCTAGCGTGCCTCCGTGACGTCGCCTGAAATCACCGCCGTGACCCGTCCGTCTTCGCGCTCCACTTGAAGCAATCCCTCCGGCCCGAGTCCTGCGGTCGTGCCGGCATAGCTCTCGGTTCCGTTGGTTACGCGCACGCGCTTGCCTCTCGCATAACTCGATACCGATTCAAACCGCGCGACCACGCTGGCCACTCCTTCCCGCCGGAAACGATTGTAATCGCTCTCGAATTCGCGCAGCAACCGCACCAGCAGCTCCATGCGCGATTGCGGTTTGCCGGCTTCTGCGCGCAGGGAAGTCGCCGCATTGCCAAGCTCACCGGGAAACTTTTCCTGATTCACGTTCAACCCGAGCCCTACAATCACAAATCGTACTTGATTCGGCTCGGCATGCATCTCCGTGAGAATGCCGCCAACCTTTTTTCCACCAATGAGCAGATCGTTCGGCCACTTCAGGTCTACCGCCAGCCCTGTTAGAGCCTGCATTGCTGAATGAGCGGAGAGTCCCGCCATCATAGTCAGCAGCGGAGCTTGCACTGGAGCCAGTCTTGGCCGCAGCAGCAACGTCACATAAATGCCTGCCGCGCGCTCGGAATGCCAGGTGCGACCGGCTCGGCCGCGCCCCGCAGTTTGCTCTTCGGCCAGCACCACAGCGCCTTCCGGCTCGCCGGCATGTCCCAATTCCAGCGCCACGCGATTCGTCGAATCCGTTTTGAAAAAATGAAAGATGCGCTTCCCGAAAAGGCTGCCCTTCAGTCTTTGCTTCAGCATGTCCGGCGTCAGAATATCGGGAACTTGCTCAAGAAAGTATCCGCTGGCCGTCTGGCCTTTTACTTTCACGCCTAAGCCGCGCAGCCGTTCGACCCATCGCCACACTGTCGAGCGCGAGACACCAATCTCTTTCGCGATTCGCGCGCCGCTGATCACGATGGTGGCATTTTCCGCCAGCAATGTAAGCAGACCTGCCAGCCTCCGGTCGGTCGTGCCCGGTAAAGATTCTTGAGGCATCGGGATCTCGTCGCACCTCTGCGCCGCCTAAGCTTACGTTTCCTCGATGCTGTCCACAAGCAGGCTGAGGTTCGCGGCAGGCGCTGAGTGCGTGAGCATCCCGGAGGAAAGAAAATCGGCGCCGGCCTCCGCGTAAGCACGCGCGTTGTCGAGCGTGATCCCTCCGGAAATTTCGATCACGCACTCTGCGCGAATCCCTCTCGCGATCTTCACACAGTCCGCCGCGCGTTCAGGTGTCATATTGTCCAGCAGTACTGCTTCC
>Ga0209761_1001831_pt1 | contig 13810 bp, 16 predicted proteins | sample GraSoi013_1_40cm_4_FD_185818 | JGI IMG/M metagenome (GOLD analysis project Ga0209761, IMG submission 185818) | Grasslands soil microbial communities from the Angelo Coastal Reserve, California, USA - Sample 09_25_2013_1_40cm (SPAdes) (version 2) | ecosystem: Environmental > Terrestrial > Soil >... | reverse complement strand
TTTAGCAGATCCTCCAGGAGTCCCAGTTCGTGCATGACTTCGAGCGTTGATGGGTGGATCGTGTCGCCGCGGAAGTCCCGCAGGAAGTCACCGTGCTTCTCCAGGACGAGCCCATCGACGCCGGCGCGGGCCAACAGCAGCCCCAGCATGATTCCGGCCGGGCCCCCACCCACGACGCAGCATCGCACCGAGACCTTTTCCACAGCCATAGGCTTCCTACGCTACCTGTTGAGCTTAGTGCCCCCCATGCAGAAAGGGAATCTTCAAGAACAGCATGAAGCCATTGAGGGTGAGGAAGGCTCCCAGGCCGGCCAGGCCGAGGCTGAAAAAGAACAGCGGGCGCGAGGTCGCCAGAATGGCAATGGATGCCATCACAATGGCGATCTGCAAGAGCACTTCCGCGTAGTCGAAGTACGGGTCCCTGGTCCGGTAGAGATCTCGCTCCTGCTCCAGCTTCTTGGCTTCCTGCTCAATCTCCTTCTTTTCAGTGTTGTACCGCTTCTCTTCGTCTGTGAGCTTTGCCTGCAACTCCTCGAATTTTTGCCGCGCCTCGGGTTTCATGGTGCGGCCGCGTTCGGCCAGGTCCACCTCCAGGCGTAACTTCTGGATGCGGTACTGGTGCTCCCGGATCACCTTGGCCTGATAGAACGACCATTGGTCAGACGCCTGTTGCTGGGCCAAGAGCATGTGCTTCATGGCGTTGGTGCCTCCCAGGGATGCAATGGCCAGAACCACCGCGTAAAGCGCCGTGGTGAGCGCCACGCGTTTGGTAAACGCCTTGCCTTTCAGTTCTTCGAGTTCTTCGTGTTGGGGCAGTTCGACTTCGGCCATTCGTTCAACTCCCTAACTCACCTTCGTAGAGGAAGGCGCGGGTGTCGCGGGCGATGGCGTCGGGATCACGCTGGATGCGCGCCACGCCGGTCTCCATCGCGGATTTCGCCACCGCCGCCGCGACCGCCGGGGGCACGCGGAAGTCGAAGGCGTCAGGAATGATGTAGTCTGGCCGCAGGTCCCCTTCCGGAATCACGTCGGCCAGCGCCTGGGCCGCCGCCTGTTCCATCTCGAACGTGATCGTGGTGGCCCGCACGTCCAGGGCGCCGCGGAACAGGCCGGGAAAGACCAGGCTGTTGTTGATCTGATTGGGAAAGTCGGAGCGGCCGGTCGCCACGATCCGCGCGCCGGCGGCCAGAGCCTCCTTCGGCATGATCTCCGGGACCGGATTCGCCAGAGCGAAGATCACCGGCGCCGGCGCCATCTTCTTCAGCAACTCCGGTTTGAGCACGCCCCCGGCAGACACCCCGATGAACACGTCGCGTCCTGGCAACGCATCTTCCAACTGACCCGTGAGCCGTCCCTGGTTCGTCTGGGCGGCCAGCTCCGCCAGCGTCGGGTTCATGCCCACCTCCCGGCCCTCGTAGACGATCCCGTGCACGTCGGTGAGGATCATATCTCGCGCGCCACGCCGCAGCAGAAGACGGGCGATCGCCGTCCCGGCCGCCCCCGCGCCGCAGATCACGATCTTCGCGTCTTCCAACCGGCGCCGCAGCAGCCGCATGGCGTTCAGGATCCCGGCCAGCACCACCACCGCCGTCCCGTGCTGGTCGTCGTGGAAGACCGGGATGTCCAGCATGGCCCGCAGGCGCCGCTCGATCTCGAAGCACCGCGGCGCCGCGATGTCCTCCAGGTTGATCCCCCCGAACGTCGGCGCCAAGTGCTTGATCGCCGTGATGATCTCATCAGGGTCTTGCGTCCCCAGGCAGATCGGAAACGCCTCGATGCCCGCGTAGAAATGGAACAGCACCGCTTTCCCTTCCATCACCGGCAAGGCCGCGCGCGGTCCCAGATCGCCCAGGCCCAGCACCGCCGACCCGTCCGTCACGACCGCAACGAGGTTGCCCTTGGCCGTGTAGTCATACACTTTCAGCGGATCCTTGGAGATCTCTTCGGCCGGCTGCGCGGGACCCGGCGACACGTAGAACGAGCTTAGGACAGTCAGGTCCTTGACCGGGATCTTGGGCTTGATCTCGAGGATCCCGCCGTAGCGCGCGTGCAGGTCGAGGGACTGCTGCGCCACCGTCGCCGAGCGGCCGCTCCGATCGGGTGGGATCGGGAACCGCCCTTCGTACACGTACCGCAGCGTCCGTTCACGGATATGCTCGGGGTCCACCTGCTTCCTCGCCCGACCGGTCTTGATGGCGGCCTTTGCCACCGCCGCCGCGATGGCCGGCGCCACGCGGAAGTCCATCAGGCTCGGCAGAATCCGGTCAGTCCGCAGCTCGCCTTCGGGCAGGCAGCCGGCGAGCGCTTCGGCGGCCGCGATCTTCATTTCATCGTTCACGCCACGGGCGGCCACGTCCAGGAGCCCTCGGAACACGCCAGGGACGACCATCGCCGTGTTCACGCCATTCGGCAGGTCGGCCCGCCCCGTCGCCACGATCGCCGCGCCGTTCCGTTTCGCCAGCTCCGGGCGGATCTCGGGCTCGGGCAGTGCCAGGGCCAGCACGATGGCGTCGCGTGCCATGCCGGCGATCGCCTCGCCGCTCAGCGCGCCGCCGGAGGAGAACCCGACGAAGACATCGGCGCCGGCCAGCACCGTCGGGAGCGCGCCCTGCCGTCCTTCCCGGTTGGTGCACAGGGCCATCTCGGCCTTCACCCAATTCATCCGCGTGGGCCGGTATTTGTAGATCGCGCCGGCGCGGTCGCAGAGGACCACATCCTTCACGCCGACCTTGAGCAGGAGCCGTGCGGTCGCAATGCCGGCCGCGCCGGCCCCGTTGATCACCACGCGCATGATGGGGAGCGCCTTGCCCACCAGCTTGCCGGCGTTCATGAGCGCGGCCAGCACCTCGATCGCGGCCGCGTGCTGATCGGTGTGAAAAACGGGGATGTCGGTCGCGCGCTCGAGCCGCTCCTCGACGGTGAAGCAGCGGGGCGCCGCGATGTCCTCCAAGCAGATGGCGCCGAAGGTCGGGGCCAGGAGGGAGACGGTCCGGACGATCTCGTCGGTGTCTTGCGTGTCCAGGCAGATCGGGAAGGCATCCACGCCGGCGAAGGTCTTGAAGAGCACGGCGTTGCCTTCCATGATCGGCAGCGCGGCATGGGGACCGCGGTTGCCCAGGCTGAGGACCTTCGAGCCATCTGTGACGACGGCGATGGTGTTGCCCCGGCAGGTGTATTCGAACGAGGTGACCGGGTCCTTGTGGATGGCCAGGCAGGGCTCGGCCACGCCAGGGGTGTAGACGAGGCTCAAGACCGACCGGTCTCGGATCGGCACTTTGCTCTCGATGCCGATGACGCCGCGGTGGCGCTTGCGGGACTGCAGTTGGTCGTCCGGCATGACCACGCTCGCTTACATTTTTCTCCGCTCTTTCAGTTTCTCCAAGCGTTGCGCAATCGCCTCGACGCTGTGCTGGTCAGCTCCCGACGCGGACTGGAGATACAGTTCGTACTGGGCGATAGCGTCGTCCACGCGGCCGGCCCCCTCGAGCGCGAGGCCAAGGCCCGCATGCGCCTCGATGGCGCCGGGTGCCAGGCTGAGCGCCTCGTGATACTGCGCGATGGCCTCTTCGAACTTCCCCTGGCCCGTGAGCGCCTGCCCCAGCGCCAGATACACGGCGGCGTCTTTCCAGTTGAGCCGAAGCGCCTCGCGAAAGGCGTTGATCGCCAGACCTGCGCGGTCGATCGTCAGGAGGACAAGGCCAAGGTGGTAGTTCGCGCGGGCGGACAGGTTGTCCCGGTTCTCCGGATTGAGCTTGATGGCCTCGACCAATTCGGCCATGGCCAAGTCATACTCCTCGGCCTGCGCGTACGCCACGCCAAGTTGCAGCCGGGCGCGAGGGTCGGTCGGCGCCTTGCGGACCGCCTCCAGCCGTTCTTCCACGAGGGGCGCAGTGGGGGAAGAAGGCCCGACGTCTCCCGGCTGAGCCGCTACGGTAAGACCCCACAACACAGCCGCTGCCATCATGGAGGGGACTCGCGCAATCGGCCGCTGACCAGAAGACTGAGGATCGCCGTCAGGCTGATCGCCAGCAGAAACGCGACCACAGCTACCACCAGGTACGACGCATTGCGATAGGCCGTCGGGGGAAAGAGGCCTGGAACAGGGACGTGGGGAATGACCTGGCGGTACTCCAGTACGGCCATGCCGGCATACAGGACCATCGCCAGTGCGCCGAACGCATACGTGGCCCGCACGGAGAGCAGGAACCCGGACAGGAGGGTCGGCCCGATGTACAACGCCATGAGCGGATTCGTCACCCCACCCGAGAAATGCAGGAGCAGGGTCAGGAGAAACAGGTCCGCCCCGATTTGCAGGGCCAGGGAACGGGCGGCCGTCTCTGACGACACCGCGCCCGGCCGCTGCGCCGTGCTGCTGAGGTGGATCCCGTACAAGAGATTTGCCGCGACCAATGCGCCGGCGATCCCATACAGCGGGGCCGCCTCCAGCTTGGCGCCCATGTCCTGAGTCACGATCATGGTGCAGAGGATGACGGCCGCGGCGCAGCCGTACCGGATGTAGATGACCCACCACGCGTGTCCTGCTAGCTCGGCTCGGATCAACGACCGCAGGTCGGGAGCAGCCATGAGGTCATTCTAGATGACGTGCGGAATGGAAGCAATGTGAGGAACGGACACGGGAACGGCGCAGGCGCTCACTGGGCGCGGAAGACGGCGAGCAGGTCACTGAGAGCGACCAGTTTCGTCTTGAGCATCTCCCGTTCGGCCTTGAGTTGCCGCTGTAGGGCGGTCTTGTTGGCTCTTGCCTTCAGGTAGGATTCGGCGAGACTCAGAATGCGACTGCACTCTTCCTCGACCTTGCGTTTGACGACGGGGTTGACGGCCAGCGCCTCCATGACTCGGGCCCGCGTATCGGCAAGGAAGGCCTGATGTTCTTTTTCAGGAAAGGATTCACGCGTGGACTTGTCCAGGCAGCGGTCCAACGACTGCGAAAGAAAGACGTAAAGCCGCACGAGGGTTTCGGTAATCTGGATATGACTAAGTGGAGCGGATGGTGCAGCCATAATGCCAGCCTCCTACACGGTTAGCCGATCGAAGCGAAGTACCGTCCGAACACGTGGCGGGCGCGCTGTTCTGCCGCCGCCTTGAGCAAGGCGGTTTTCGCCATCACCGCGGCCCGCCCCTGCACCGTCCCGCCGCACTTCGCATGCTCGTCCCGATACAGATCGAGCCACTCGATGATCATCGGCGCCGTGGTCTCGAGGTGGAACTGCAACCCGTACACCTGCTCGCCCAGGCGGAACGCCTGGTTGGAATACCTTTCCGAGCCGGCCAGGCGGACTGCGCCGCGGGGGATGTCGAAGGTCTCGCCGTGCCATTGGAAGACCGGAAACGTGTCGGGAAGGCCGGCCAGCAAACGGTCTTTTTTCCCCTCCTCGGTCAGCGTCAGCGGATACCACCCGATTTCCTTCTCTTCGTCGGCGGTGACCTCGGCGCCCGCGGCTTTCGCGATCAGCTGCGCGCCCAGGCAGATACCCAAGGCCGGCATGCCGGCCTCCAGCACTTCCGTGAGCAGCCGCAGTTCATCGGCGATGAAGCCGAGGCGTTCGCCGTCGTTTGCCGACATCGGCCCGCCCAGGGCGATGAGTCCGTCCCAGCCGGACAGGTCCTTCGGGATCGCCTCGCCGGCAAACAGACGAACGTATCGGTACTCCATGCCGCGCTCCTTCAACGCAGGTTCGATCAATCCAAGGGGTTCGCAGCCGATGTGTTGCAGGACCAGCAGCCTCGGCATTACTTGTTCTCAGCAGCTTTGCAGGCCGCGCAGCGGCAGAACTTGTTGCGCAGGATCGAAAAGGAGTAGATGCCCGTATCGTGGCCGTCGCTCCACCGGAAGCGCAGCCCGTACCGCCCGACCGGCTCAATGTCCTTGACTGCGATGAACATCGGAATGGCGTCTGGCTTGATCCGGAGATCGCCCGTCCATTCGTCCGTACAGGCCGCACAGGGACAATGCTGGCGGAGATAGCGGATCGGGTACACACCTTTGTGACCGTCGCTCCACTCGATGCCGAGCACGCCGTTCTCGATCCAGTCCATGTCCTTGGGCTGGACGGTCTCGTTCACGGCCTGCGCGTGCCTCCCTGATCGCTCATCACCCCGCACCTTCTCACCCAATGGTAGAGCCCGTAGGCAGACGCCAGCACGCCAGCCGCGAGCAACCCGAGCCCGGCTCGCATGACCACATCATGGCCTTCCGTCAGCCCGTAAATGCCCAGCACAAATCCCAGCGCGACAAAGGCTTTGCCGGTAAATCGGGCAATCACTCCACTATATCCGACTTTGTCCGCCATTTTTCCTTTGTAGGGGCAACCCTATGTGGTTCCCCTCTCTTGCGGGCGGCCACACAGGGCCGCCCCTACGTTGTCACCGCCCGTTGATAAACCCTCTGTGGTTCCGCCGCCAGCATCCCATGCGTCCGTGGCATCCGACGACCAGCCACGTTGTCCACGTACAGTTCGATGACCTCATGCAACTCGTTGCGCAGGGACGCGGAGGCCTTGAGCCGAGGCAATCGGGCCGGGTCCATCCGGAGCACCTGGCGGAAGAAGGCCAGGCAGGCCGGCGACACGGCAGGACAGCGCGCCGGCTCCCGCTTGACGCATGCCATGCAGACCGTGCCGCCCGCGCGGGACGAGAAGTACCAGGCCCCGCCGCTAGCTCTTCCCTGGCAGACGTTGCAGCGGTCCAGGTGCGGCAGATACCCGGCGAAACGTAGGACCTCCAGCTCGTAGAGGGCCGCCGTAAGGCCGGGGTCCTCGCTGCCCTGGATTGCCCGGAACCCTTCCAGCAGCGCGTGGAATACGCGCGGGACCGCATCGCCATCGGCTGTCACCGCACCCGCCAAGTTGGCCAGCCGCGCCGCGCCGGCGATCGTCTCGAGGGAGCTCCGGAGCGGATGGAAGGCCTCCCGGACGTCGGTCTGGGAGACGCGGTAGAGGCTGTCGCCCGGCTTTTCGTACAGCACGAGGTCGCAATAGACGAACGGTTCCAGGGTGCCCCCGAAGCGGCTTTTCATCCGTCGCGCACCCCGAGCAACCCCGCGGACCTTGCCGTGCTTCAACGTGAAGAAGGTGACGATCCGGTCGGCGTCACCCCACTTGCGGCTCTTTAACACGATGGCCGGGGTCTTGAGCAGGGGCATCGGACCTGCTCCCTACTTGAGGTAGGACAGGAAGGTCGTCGCAAGACTGAGGTAGATCGTGATTCCCGTAATGTCGTTGGCAGTGGTCACGAACGGGCCGGCGGCGACGGCCGGGTCCACGCCGTAACGCTTCAGGACGACCGGCATGATCGTGGCCATGGACGTGGACATAACCAGGGCGCACACCATGGCGATGCCCACGACCATCCCCAAATGCAGATTAATGTGCATGACGGCCGCCACGGACAGGGTCACGGCCCCGCACAGCAGCCCGATGATGAAACCGATCAGGACCTCGCGCGCGAACACCCGCTTGACATCAGACAGCTCGATGCGGCCGGTGGCCAGCCCGCGGATGACCATCGTCGAGGATTGCAACCCGACATTGCCCCCCATCGCCGCAATGACCGGGATAAACGTCACCAGGGCCACGACTTCCTCGATCGTGAACCGGAAGAACCACAGAATCGAGCCCGACACGATGCTCCCGATGAGGTTGGTCAGGAGCCAGGGGACCCGGTGGCGGACCGCCTGAAACACCGAGGAGTGCATGAGAACGTCCTCCTCCTCGATCTGCGTCCCGGACATTTTCATCATGTCCTCGGTGGCCGCGTCATGGATGATGTCCACCACGTCGTCCACGGTGATGATCCCGACCAGCCTGTTCTCCTTGTCCACGACCGGGATCGCCAGCAGGTTGTAGCGCGCGACCAGTTTGGCGACCTCTTCCTGATCGGTGTCGGTGGAGACGCTGATGACCTCCCGCTTGATCATGGTCCCGAGACGGGTGTGCGGGGGTACTTGAAGCAGTTGGCGCAGCGAGAGGACGCCCACAAGCTTCTCGCCACTATCGGTGACATAGACATAGAACACGTTCCCGGTGTCCTTGGCCCCTTGAAGCTTGCGGATCGCCTCCTCCGCCGTCGTGTCCTCGGTCAAGGAAAAATACTCCGTCGTCATCATCGCGCCGGCAGACTTGGGCTCGTATCGCAGGAGGTCCTCGACCTCCGCCGAGTCCTCCGGCTTCATCAGCTTGAGGACCTCCTGGGACCGCTCTTCCGGCAGGCAGGTGAGAACGTACGCCTGGTCGTCGTCGGGCAGGTCCTTGAGCAGCATGGCGATGTCGGCGGCGGGCATATCTTGCAGGACGTCCCCGATGTCCCCTTCATCCATCTCGCTCAGCGCCGTCGCCTTGCTGGTGTCCGGCTTGATCAGCTCGAAGACCGTCCGCTTCTCCTGCGCGGTGTTCAGGTGGTGCAGCATCTTGGCGACGTCGGCCGGATGCATCTTGGAGACCATGCGCTCCAGGTTGCCGATGGCGCCGCGGCGCAGGAGGCGGCCGACCGTGTCCAGGACCAGGTCAAACCGGCTCGCCGTCCGCCCACTCCCGACCGGCTTGTCCGGCCGCTCTGCTTTGCTCTCGATCCGGTCCATACGCTCAGTATCCTAATTCGACGAGCATCCGCTCGTCCTGGCGCCACGCCTCTTTTACCTTCACCCAGAGCTGCAGGAAGACCTTCATCCCGAAGAGGTGCTCCATGTCAATGCGGGCGTACGTGCCGACCGCCTTCAGCAGCTCCCCATGCTTGCCGATCACGATGGCCTTCTGGGACTCCTTCTCAACATACACGGTCGCGCTGATCCGGGCGAGCCGCCCCTCTTCTTGAAAGGAATCGATCCCGACCGCCACTGCAAACGGCAGTTCATCGCGCGTCTTCTGTAGGATCTTCTCTCGGATGAGCTCCGCCGCCAGGACCCGCATCGGCTGATCCGTCATGACGTCCTCCGGGAAATGGACGGGCCCCTCCGGCATACAGGCACGGGCCAGGTTCACCAGCCGGTCCACGCCGTCGCCGCTCTTCGCCGAAATGGGCACGATCTCGGCAAACTCATGCATCTGCCGGTAGGCATCAATCAGCGGCAACAGGCGCGACTTGCGCACCAGGTCCACCTTGTTGATGACGAGGAACGCCGGCGCGCGACCTTCCTTGAGCCGGTCGAGCACGAACCGGTCTCCGGGACCCGGCGCTTCCGTCGCCTCGACCAGGAAGAAAGCCAGGTCCACCTCCGCGAGGGCATGGAGCGCGGTCTCGACCATCCGCTGATTGAGCCGGAACTTGGGCTTGTGGATGCCGGGCGTGTCCACGAACACCAACTGGGCGCCGGGCAGGTGCTTGACGCCGAGAATCCTCGTCCGGGTCGTCTGCGGCTTGTCCGAGATGATGGCGATCTTGCCACCGAGGATGCGGTTCAGGAGCGTCGACTTCCCCACATTCGGCCGGCCTACCAGCGCGACGAAGCCGGAGTGGTAGCTCACGGGCGCTCCTTCGGGTACCCGTTCTGATTGGTGCTGGGTACGAACAGGAAGACCGTCTCGCCTTCCCGCACCATGCCCAACCGGTCGCGGGCCAGGCCTTCCATCGTGGCCCGATCGTGCCTGACCGCGTCGATGTCCTCTCGCAGGCGGGCGTTCTCTTCCTCGATCGTCTTCATCTCATCGGCGATCCGGCTCTGGGTCCGCTTCATGTTGAGGTAGTTCATGAAGCCCATCGTGTCGAAGAAGAACGAATAGGTGAAATAGCTCATCAACAGCATGCCGCTGATGACATAGAATGTCCAGCGGCGCTTCCGCCTGGCCTGGAGGGTCTCCTGTCGCTGGTTGGGCCTGGCCTTCACGCCCCCGCCTTTCTCTCAAAGACCGCGCCGCCTCGATACCGCGCGCCTCCCCCCAGTTCCTCTTCGATTCGGAGCAACCGGTTGTACTTGGCCGTGCGGTCGGTCCGGGACAGCGAGCCCGTCTTGATCTGGCCGGTGTTCAGGCCCACGGCCAAGTCCGCGATCGTGACGTCCTCAGTCTCTCCGGACCGGTGGGACACGACGGCCGTGTAGCCCGCCCGCTTCGCCATCTCGATCGTCTCCAGGGTTTCCGTCAGCGTGCCGATCTGGTTCAACTTGATGAGGATCGAGTTCCCAATGCCCTCCGCAATCCCCTTCGCGAAGATCTCCGGGTTGGTCACGAAGATGTCGTCGCCAACGAGTTGCACCCGATGCCCCAGCCGCTCGGTGAGCATCTTCCAGCCCTTCCAGTCCTTCTCGCTCAGTCCGTCCTCGATCGAGACGATCGGATAGCGCCGGACGAGACCCTCGTAATACCGGATCATATCCTCGCTGGACCGCCGGGCCTGCGTCTCGCCCTTCATCACGTACCGGCCGTCCTCGTAGAACTCGCTGGCCGCGGGATCCAGCGCCAGCGCCAGATCCTTGCCAGACGTGTACCCCGCCGTCTCGATGGCCTGCACGATGAGCGCCAGGGCCTCCTCATTCGAGCCCAGGTTGGGGGCAAAGCCCCCTTCATCTCCCACAGCGGTGCTGAGGCCCTTTTTCTTCAGCAGGCCTTTCAAGGTGTGGAAGACTTCGGCGGCCATCCGCACCGCATCTGCGAAAGTCGTGGCGCCCACCGGCACGATCATGAACTCCTGGAGGTCCAGGTTGTTGTCCGCGTGCGCGCCGCCGTTGATCACGTTCATCAACGGGACCGGCAGGTCGCAGGCGTGCGGCCCGCCCAGGGAGCGATACAAGGGCAGCCCCGCTTCCTCGGCCGCGGCCTTCGCCACGGCCAGCGACACGCCCAGGATCGCATTCGCGCCCAGTTTACGCTTGTTTGGCGTACCGTCAAGGGCGATCATCGCGCGGTCGATGGCGGCCTGGTTCCTCGCATCCATGCCGAGGAGCTTGGGGGCCAGCACCTGCTGCACGTTGGTGACAGCCTTGCGGACACCCTTGCCGAGATAGCGCTTCTTGTCGCCATCGCGCAGCTCGAGGGCCTCGCGCGTGCCGGTGGACGCGCCCGAGGGCACCGCCGCGCGCCCCCGCGCGCCGGACTCCAGCACCACGTCCGCCTCGACCGTCGGGTTCCCCCGCGAGTCCAGGATCTCCCGCGCCCTGATCTCCTTAATCCCACTCATTGCTCAATCCTCATCTGCAACAACCTCATCCCCATCGGGATGAAATGCGGGTGGCGCCGAGCGGGACCCTGGCGGAGCACAGCGCGACTTGCTTGCCCTTGGCGGAGCGCGAGCACGTGAGGGTAACTCGGCGACAGGACCCGCGACTTCATCCCGCGAGTTTCCTCTTCAGCAGCTCGTTCACCTTGGCTGGATTCGCCTTGCCCCCCGACGCCTTCATCACCTGCCCCACGAAGAACCCGAACACCTGCTCTTTGCCGCTCCGGTACTGCGATACTTGCTGTTGGTTCCTGGCCATCACCTCGTCAATGATCTTCTCCAGCGCGCCCTCATCCGACACCTGCGTCAGCCCCTTGGCCTTGACGATCTCGGCCGCGCTCTTTCCCGTATGGAACATCTCTTCCAGCACCGTCTTTGCAATCGGCCCGCTCACCTCGCCCTTGCGCTTCATGATCAGCAATTCGGCCAGCCCCTGCGGTTTGACAGGGCTCTGCTCGTAGGGGTCCTGCTCGATGGTCCATGGCTCGGTCCCGCCATCAGCCTTGGGCTTACCCTTATGCAGTAAGCCAAGCAGTTCAACCATGACCCAGTTGCTCGTTTCCTTGCCCAGTTCCCTGCCTGAGAGAGCCGTCGCTTCTGCCTGCGCCTTGACTGTGTCCTCAAAGAACTTCGCCAGGTCCTTCGCGGACGTCAGGACGTCCGCGTCGTACTCCGGCAAGCCATACTGCTCCATGAACCGCTTGTAAATGGCCTCCGGCATCTCTGGCAGCGTCTTCCGCACCTCCTCGACCATCTCGGTAGCGATCCGGAGCGGCACGAGGTCCGGGTCTGGGAAGTAGCGGTAGTCATGTGCTTCTTCCTTGCTCCGCATCACTGCAGTCTCGCCCTTCTCCGGGTCCCACAGGCGCGTCTCCTGCACGACCTTGCCACCCTCGTCCAGAACCTTCGTCTGCCGCTTGATCTCGTACTCCATCGCCGACTTCACGAACTTGAAGGAGTTGATGTTCTTCAGCTCGACTTTGGTCCCAAGTTCCTTCGAGCCGACCGGCCGGAGCGAGAGGTTCGGCTCGCACCGGAGACTCCCCTCCTCCATGTTGCCGTCGCAGACCCCCAGGTATACCAGGATGTCGCGCAGCGTCTTCAGATATGCGACGGCCTCGCCCGGCGACCGCATGTCCGGCTCGGTCACGATCTCCAGCAGCGGGGTCCCGGCCCGGTTCAGGTCCACGTGGGACGCGCCGGCAATGCCGGTGTGCAGGTTCTTGCCCGCGTCCTCCTCCAGGTGAGCCCGCCGGATGCGGATGCGCTTGGCCGTCCCGTTCTCCCCGATCTCCACCCAGCCTTCCTGACAGATCGGCAGCTCGTACTGGGAGATCTGGTAGCCCTTCGGCAGGTCCGGGTAGAAGTAGTTCTTGCGGGCGAACCGGTTCATCGGCGCGATCGTGCAGTTCAGCGCCAGCCCCGTCCGGATGGCGAACTCGACCGCCTTCCGGTTGATCACCGGCAGGACCCCCGGCATCCCCAGGCACACCGGGCACGTCTGAGTGTTCGGCGTCGCGCCGAACGCCGTGCTGCAGCCGCAGAACATCTTGGACACAGTCAGCAGCTGCGCGTGCGCCTCCAGCCCGATGACGACTTCGTAGGCCATCAATGGTTAAGAAGCCCGCTGTTTCCTCATAGCCTCGCGGCCGGCTTCAATCGCCGCCGAAAGCACGGCTTTCTTCTCGCCGGCAAACTCTTTGCCCTTCGCGATGGCCGAGTCCAGCATAGCCTTGGCTTCCGGTACTCTTTCGCGGATCTCTCCTTCGGCTTTCTCTGCATAGTCTTTGAGCAGCCTCCGCGTCTCTGCTCCAGTCTGAGGCGCTAACAGCAAGGCTGCGCCAACACCGATAATAGCCCCGGCTAAGAAAGCGAATGCTACTGCACCTGCGGAAAAGCCATTGTCTTCAGTCGCCATTGGACGAACCTCCTTGATGATGAGATGATGATGATTGCTGCTTGAATACTCCATAAGCTGCCCGAAAGCCGGCCAGCAGACTGCTGAGGTTTGTCAGCAAGCTACCGGCGCCTCCCCGAACGGCTCCATGAACGTGGTTGATCGTCTCCCCGATCTCGCCCATCGCCTCGCCGAGCACGCGCGCGCAGGACGCGCCTACCCGCACCTCGGTCACAATCTGATTCATGTTGCTGGCCGCCTGCGTCGCCTCCTTCAACAGGACCGGCAGGTCCTCGTTCATCCGCCGAAGCAGGCGCTCCGACTCCTCGGCCGTCTTGCGGAGCCGGATCAGCACCGGCACGAGAAACGCCACCAGCACGACCGCCGCCACCGCTACAATCCCCACCGCAATCTCAATGACCATGTGCGCCTCCCCAGTAAGCCACGGAAAAATACGCGGTCACGTCATTGCGAGCGCAGCGAAGCAATCTCGTTTCCCTGACAGCCATTGGTAGAGATTGCTTCGTCGCAAATACCGCTCCTCGCAATGACAAGAATACACGGTCTCCCGGTTTGTCACAGCCCAGGCCGCTTCAAATGCCACTCCGTCGCCTGCTCGAAGGCATACGCGGCGCGGAGCACCTTCTCCTCCTCGAACGGCCGGCCGATGATCTGCAGGCCGATGGGCAGCTTCCTGCTGCTCAGGCCGCACGGAAGCGAGATGGCCGGCACCCCCGCCAGGTTCAC
>Ga0209761_1001828_pt1 | contig 13816 bp, 8 predicted proteins | sample GraSoi013_1_40cm_4_FD_185818 | JGI IMG/M metagenome (GOLD analysis project Ga0209761, IMG submission 185818) | Grasslands soil microbial communities from the Angelo Coastal Reserve, California, USA - Sample 09_25_2013_1_40cm (SPAdes) (version 2) | ecosystem: Environmental > Terrestrial > Soil >... | reverse complement strand
GCCTCCATCGCCTTCACCGCGCTGTTCGAGATCGGCAGGTAGCCGGTCACGCCCGCCCACCACGCCTGGTTCTCGGTGGACGCGAGATACCTGAAGAACTGCGCGACGCCCTTGTACTCCTCGGGCTTGGCGCCCTTGAGCACCCAGAGCGTGGCACCGCCGATGATCGAGCTGCCCTGCGGGAAGCCGCCCATCCGCGGCAGCGGCCCGGTCGCCCACGTGAACTTCCCCTCGGAGGCGCGCGTGAGGTTGCCGATGTAGGCCGACGAGCTGAGGAACACGCCGCACTCGCCGTTGCCCATGTTGGCCTCGGCCTTGTTGAGGCGGCCGTTGTAGGTGAACCAGCCTTCCTTGGCGCCGCGCTGGAGCAGCTCCATCATCTTCACGCCGAAGGGCCCGTTGATCTTCAGCGTGGTCGCCAGGCCGTCGAAGCCGTTGGCGTGATCGGCGAACGGCTGGTCGTGCAGCGCGTGCATGTTCTCCATGAGCGTCCACGACGGCCACGCCGCGCTGAACCCGCACCTGGCCCCGGAGGCGACGAGCTTCCTGGCGGCGGCCTCGACCTCGTCCCACGTGGTGGGCGCTCGGTCCGGCAAGCCGGCCTTCTTGAAGAGGTCCTTGTTGTAGAAGAGGACGGGCGTCGAGGAGTTGAACGCCATCGAGTAGAGGTTGCCGCCCGACGCGTAGTAGCTCTTCACGGGCGGGATGACGTCGTTCCAGTCGATGGTCACGCCGTGGTCCTTCACGAGCTGGAAGACGGGGTACACGGCGCCCGACGAGAGCATCGTCTGCGTGCCGACCTCGTACACCTGCACGATGTGCGGCGGCTGCTTGGCGCGGTAGGCGGCGATGGCCGCGTTCAGTGTGTCGGGATAGGAGCCCTTGTAGACGGCCTTCACCTCGTAGTCGTTCTGCGAGGCGTTGAACTTCGCGGCGATCTCGTTGATCCGCTCGCCGAGCACCGCGGTCATCGCGTGCCACCACTGGATGTCGGTCCTGGCGAGCGCGGCGGACGGGCTCACGAGGACGGCGACCGCGACGAGCGCGACGGTGCGCGCGAGGAGCGCCTTCATGCGTGCCTCCATGAGAGAGTTCGACAACGGCGGTGCCGCAATATAGCACAGCGTGCGCGACCCGAACGCGACGCGGAGGCGACGGCCTGTGAAGGGTGAGGAGGACCCTCACGCCAGAGCGCGGCGCGAGCGCGCCACGTGCGTGTGGTAGGCCTCCAGCTCGGCGTCGAGGCGCCGCTCGGACCAGCCGAGCAGCGTGGCCATGCGCCGGCCGATGGCGTCGGCGCAGTCCTCGCCCTGGCAGCGGCTGGTGCCGATCCCCGTGCGCCGCAGCAGGAAGTCCTGCAGCGACACCGTCAGCTCCTCCTGCACCGCGTGGTGCAGCTCGGCCACGATGTCGGCGTTGCGCGGGCACAGACGCTCGGTGCCGCCGGGCACCTTGCCGGCCAGCTCGACGACACGCGGGTAGACGCGGCCGTACGTGGTCACCAGCGTCTGGAGCGTTCTGCGATCGAGGCCCGTGGCCGCCATCTCGCCCGACAGGTCGAGCCACGCGCGCGCCTCCACCTGGCCGACCTCCTCGTCCACGCCGTCGAGCGTGCGCTGCGCGGTGAGACTCGGCCGCGGACGGCCGAGAGCGCGCGACACGCGGTCGCCCAGCGCCTCGGCGAGGCTGCGGAAGCACGTCAGCTTGGTGCCGGTGATCGAGAGGAAGCGCCCGCCCTCTTCCTCGACGATGCGGTGGGCGCGCGACACCTTGGGAGCCGAGGTGCCCTCCTCGTAGGAGAGCGGCCGCACGCCGGCGTACGTATAGAGGACCTCTTCTCGGCGCACGCGCGGATCGGGCAGCGCTTTGCGCGCTTCTCCGAGCAGGTAGTCCACTTCGTCGCGGGTGGCCTGGACGCGGTCGAGGTCGCCGTCGAAGTCGGTGTCGGTGGTGCCCACCAGCGAGAACTCGCGCCACGGGATGATGAAGATCATGCGGTCGTCGCTGGTCGACTGGTAGATCGCGCGGTCGGTCAGGCGCGGCAGCAGGCAGTGGATGCCCTTGGTCCGGCGCAGGATGCGCGTGCCGCGCTCGGTGATGCCCGCCGCCGCGCGCATGGCGTCCACCCAGGGGCCGGAGGCGTTCACCACCACGCGGGCGCCCAGCCGTGCCGTCTGGCCGCTCAGCAGATCACGCGCGGCCACGCCGGCCACGGCGCCGCGCGCGTCGCGCGTGACTTCTTCGACCTGGCAATAGTTGAACGCGCGCGCCCCGTGACGGCAGGCGGACAGCACATTCTCGAGACACAGCCGCTCGGGCGAGAGCAGGAGGTCGTCGAAGTAGTAGCCGGCGCCGCGCAGGTCGTCCGAGCGCAGCCCGGGCTCGAGGCTGAGGGCGTCGATCGGCGGCAGCACGCGGTAACGCTCGCGGTCGCGCCCGGGCGTGAGCCAGTCGTAGAGCGTGAGCCCGATGCGCACCTTGATGAGCCCGCGCGTGGAGTCGCGGTAGATCGGCACCAGGAACGGCAGCGGCTTCACGAGGTGCGGGGCCAGCCGGCGAAGCCGCTCGCGCTCGGTGAGCGACTCGCGGACGAGCGCGAAGTCGAACAGCTCGAGGTAGCGCAGGCCGCCGTGCACGAGCTTGGAGGACCGCGAGGTGGTGGCGGCGCCGAAGTCGCCGCGGTCGAGGAGCGCCACCGCGAGGCCGCGCATGGCGAGGTCGCGCGCGACGCCCGCGCCCGCCATCCCGCCGCCGATGATGACGACGTCGAAGTCGGCGTCGGTGAGCGGCTGGGGACGCGACGTCATCGGATCAACTCTCGAATCGATGGTAGCACGAGGTCCGGCGCGATCTCGGCCACGCGCGGGTCGTCCGCGCGCGTCACGCCCGAGAGGACGAGGACGGTGCCGAGGCCGAGCCGCTTGCCCATGACGATGTCGGTCTCGATGCGGTCGCCGACGATGACGGCGTCGCGCGCGGGCACGCCGAGGCGGCCGAGCGCGACCTCGAGGATGATCGGCGAGGGCTTGCCGACGATCACCTCCACCGTCTTGCCGGTCACCGCCTCGACCGCCGCCGTCATGCCGGCGCAGTCGGGGATCTCGCCGCCCTCGACGGGGCACGTGCGGTCGGGATTGGTGGCGATGAGCCGCGCGCCCTGCCGCACCGCCTGGAGCGCGGTGTTGAGCTTGGCGTAGTCGAACGTGCGGTCGAAGGCGATGACCACCCAGCGCACGCGGTGATCGGCGCGCACCTCGAAGCCGTGCGCCGCCAGCTCGGAGACCAGCGGCGGCTCGCCGATGACGAACACGGGCGCGCCGGGGTCGAGCGTCGCCAGGTGGCGCGCGAGGACCAGCGAGGAGTTGACGACGTCCTCGGCGGCGGCCGGCACGCCGAGCCGCGTGAGCTTGGCGGCGTAGTCCGCGCGCGTCTGGAGCGGCTTGTTCGAGAGGAACGCCACGCGGCGGCCGGCGGCGCGCAGCGCGGCGAGGGTCTCGGCGGCGCCGGGAATCAGCGCCTCACCGCGGTAGACGGTGCCGTCGAGGTCGAAGAGCCAGCCGCGGTGCGGCAGGCGAGGCGCCACTAGCGGAGGAGCGGCGCGACGGCGACCTGGGCGAGATCGGCGAACGGCGCGGGCATCACGCCCAGGAGCACGATGCCGACGAGGGCGATGGCGAGCGCGACGCCGCCCGCGAACGACGGCACGAGACGCACCTCCACGCCCTCCGGCTCGCGCATGTACATGTACACGATCACGCGCAGGTAGTAGTAGGCGGCGATCGCGGAGTTCAGCACGCCGATCACGGTCAGCCAGAGGTAGCCCGCGCGGACGGCGGAGCCGAACAGGTAGAACTTGCCGACGAACCCGGCGAGGGGCGGGATGCCGACGAGCGAGAGCAGGAAGAGGCCGAGGGTCGCCGCCAGCACGGGATGGCGCCGCGCGAGCCCGGCGTAGTCGCCCACCTCCACCGCCTCGCCGTCGGAGCGCTCGACGAGCAGGATGGCGCCGAAGGCGCCGGCGGTGGTGAACGTGTACGCGAGGAGGTAGAAGAGGACGGCGCCCGCGCCGGGCACGCCGCCCGCCACCAGCCCCACCAGCATGTAGCCGACGTGGGCGATGGACGAGTACGCGAGCATGCGCTTGAGGTTCGACTGCGCGATGGCGATCACGTTCCCGGCGGTCATGGTCACCGCGGCCACCGCCCACAGCAGGACGCTCCAGTCCGGCTGCGCGGCCCGGAGCGCCACCGTCAGCACGCGAATGAGCGCGGCGAAGGCCGCGGCCTTGGAGCCGGTGGCGATGAGCGCCGTCACCGACGTCGGGGCGCCCTCGTAGACGTCGGGCGCCCACATGTGGAACGGCACCGACGAGATCTTGAAGCCGAATCCGACCAGCAGCAGGCCGAGACCGATCGTCACCAGCGTGTCGCGCGGGCGCGCGGCGGCGGCGGCGGCGATGCGGTCGAAGTTGGTCGAGCCCGTGGCGCCGTAGATCAGCGCGATGCCGTAGAGCAGGAAGCCGGTGGCGAAGGCGCCGAGCAGGAAGTACTTCATGGAGGCCTCGCCCGAGGCCAGCCGCATCTTGAACAGCCCGGCCAGCACGTAGAGCGAGAGGGACATCAGCTCGATGCCGAGGAAGACGATCAGGAGATCGCCCGCGGAGGCGAGCAGCATCATGCCGGCGGTCGAGAAGAGCAGCAGCGCGTAGTACTCGCCCGACTCCACGCCGTTGCGCCGGAGGTAGTCGATCGAGAGCAGCACGGCGAGCGCGGCGGCATAGCAGATCACGACGTGGAAGAAGAGCGCGTAGTTGTCGAGCAGCACCATGTCGCGGAAGGCGCGCGTCTCGTGGTTCCAGAGCGAGATCGAGCCGAGGAGCGCGATCACGATCCCGGCCAGCGCGACGCCGCCCAGGTGGTCCTTCGTGCGCGGCGGCACCAGGTCGAGCAGCAGCACCAGCACGCCGGTGCCGAAGACGATGAGCGCGGGCAGGAGCGCGCCGAGGGCGACCGGCGGGGCCGGGATCATCGCGACGCCCACCACGGCAGCGGCGCGCGCGCGACCGCGGCCTTGCTCTCCACCTGGGCGATCAGGGCCAGCACCGACGCTTCCGTCTTGGCCGTGAACGCCTTCGGGTAGACGCCGATCCAGACGATGAGCACGACCACGGGGACGAGCACCGCCCACTCGCGGGGCGTGAGGTCGGCCAGTCGCCGGTTCGCCTCGTGCCGGATCTCGCCGAAGGCCACGCGCTGGTACATCCACAACAGATAGACGGCGGCGAAGATGATACCGGTGGTGGCGGCGGCCGCGAGCCACTTGTTGACCGAGAAGGTCCCGACGAGGATGAGGAACTCGCCGACGAAGCCGTTCAGGCCCGGCAGGCCCAGGGACGACAGACACACGATGAGGAGCAGCGCGGAGAAGCCCGGGATCACCGCCCACAGTCCGCCGAACTCCGAGATCAGCCGGGTGTGGCGTCGCTCGTAGATCATGCCGACCATGAGGAAGAGCGCGCCCGTCGAGAGCCCGTGGTTGACCATCTGGATCACGCCGCCGACCAGGCCTTGCGGCGTCAGCGTGAACAGGCCGAGCATCACGAAGCCCAGGTGGCTCACGCTGGAGTAGGCGACGAGCTTCTTGAGGTCCGGCTGCACGGTCGACACGAACGCGCCGTAGACGATGCCGATCACGGCCAGCGCGTACACCCAGGGGCCGAAGTCCACGCTGGCGTCGGGGAAGAGCGGCAGGCAGAAGCGCAGGAAGCCGTACGTCCCCATCTTCAGCAGCACGCCGGCCAGGATCACCGAGCCCGCCGTCGGCGCCTCCACGTGCGCGTCGGGCAGCCACGTGTGGAACGGGAACAGCGGGACCTTGATGGCGAAGGCCAGGGCGAAGGCGACGAACATGAGGTTCTGCGCGAGCCCCGGCGCCAGGACGTAGCGTGTGAGCGTCGGCAGGTCGAACGTGTAGGTGCCGGTGGCGGCGCCGTGCTGATAGTAGAGGGCGAGGATGGCCACCAGCATCAGCGCCGAGCCGACCATCGTGTAGAGGACGAACTTCACCGCCGCGTACACGCGGTTGGCGCCACCCCACACGCCGATGACGAAGTACATCGGGATCAGCATCGCCTCCCAGAACACGAAGAAGAGGAAGAGATCGAGGGAGACGAACACGCCCACCATGCCCACCTCCAGCAGGAGCATGGCGATCACGAACTCCTTCGTACGGTCCTCGATGGCGTGCCAGGCGGAGGCGAGGGCGACCGGCATGAGGAACGTGGTGAGGAGCACGAGGAGCACGCTGATGCCGTCCACGCCGACGTGGTAGCCGACGCCAAGTCCCGGCATCCAGCGCAGCAGCTCCTCGAACTGCATGTCGGCATCGCCGGCGTCGAAGCCCGTCCACAGCGGCACCGACGCCGCGAAGGTGGCGAGGCTCACGACGAGGCCGCCCCAGCGCAGCGCCTCCTCGTGGCGGCGCGGCACCAGCAGGAGGATCAGGAGCGCGCCGACCGCCGGCAGGAAGGTGACGACGGTCAGCAGGCCGATCGGCGGCAGGCTCATCTGTGTATGTGGGGGGCCCCGAGATGGCCCCCCACACCCCCCAGCGCTCGGACGCGCCCCGGCCCAGCCGGGGCGCGCCTCGGGCTTGCCACAGGATGGCTCATCGATCGTCGTGGGGGGCCCCGACATGGCCCCCCACACCCCCCGACGCTCGGAGCGCCCCGGCGCACCCGTGGCGCTCCTCGATCATCCGCGTGCTCATCGTTCTATGTGGGGGGCCCCGACATGGCCCCCCACGCCCCCCAGCGCTCGGACGCGCCCCGGCCCAGCCGGGGCGCGCCTCGGGCTTGCCACAGGATGCCTCATCGCACCAGGAAGTACGCCACGAAGATGACGGCGCCGGCGAGCATGGTCAGCGCGTAGTTCACGACGTAACCCGTCTGCAGCCGCCGCAGCCCCGCCGACCACCAGACCACCGCGCGGCCGAGGCCGTTGACGAGCCCGTCGATCACGCCGAGGTCGAACACGCGCGCGAGGAACACCGACAGCGCGTAGAGCGGCCGCACGATCGCGCGATCGTAGAGCCAGTCCACGTACCACGCGTTGAGCAGCAGCCGCACGAGCACCGTCCGCGGCTGGCCGATCGTCTCCGCCTTCACCGGCGCCGCCATGTACATGAACCACGCGAGCAGGATGCCGGCGGCCACCACGATCACCGAGAGCACGAGCAGCATCACGCCGGCGGCGCCGCCGTGCTCACCCTCGTGCACCGGCAGCACGGGCGAGAGGAAGCGCGCGAACGGCGTGCCGTGCTCGGACGGGATGCCGACGGCGGCGCCGGCCACCACCGTGAGCGCGGCCAGCGCGATCAGCGGCCACGTCATCACGCGCGGCGACTCGTGCGCGTGGTGCGCGACGTCCTTCGACATGCGGGGGCCGGTGAAGAACGCGAGGAAGATCAGCCGGAACGTGTAGAAGGCGGTCATGAACGCGCCGGCCAGCAGCAACGCCCACGCCGCGCGGCTACCGAAGAACGCCGCCGCGAGGATCTCGTCCTTGGAGAAGAAGCCGGCGAGGCCGGGAAACCCGACGAGGCCGAGGGCGCCGATCGTCATCGTCATCGCCGTCACGCGCATGCGCGGCGCGAGGGCGCCCATCTTCCTGAGATCCTGCTCGCCGTGCAGGCCGTGGATCACCGAGCCGGCGCCGAGGAAGAGCAGCGCCTTGAAGAAGGCGTGGGTGACGAGGTGGAAGATCCCAGCCGTGTAGGCGCCGAGGCCGAGGGCGGCGAACATGTACCCGAGCTGGCTCACCGTGGAGTACGCGAGCACGCGCTTGATGTCCGTCTGCACGAGCCCGATGGTGGCCGCGAAGACGGCGGTGATCACGCCGACCCAGAGCACCACGTCGAGGGCGACGGTCGAGCGCTCGAAGAGCGCGTGGCTGCGCGCGACCATGTACACACCGGCCGTCACCATGGTGGCGGCGTGGATGAGGGCGGAGACGGGCGTGGGGCCCTCCATGGCGTCGGGCAGCCACACGTGCAGCGGCACCTGCGCCGACTTGCCGCACGCGCCCATGAAGAGCAGGAGCGCGATGCCGGTGGCGGTGGCCGGGGCCAGCGTCTCGGCGCCCTTGAAGACGGCGACATAGTCGAGGGTGCCGAACGCGATCCAGATCCACATGATGGCCAGCCCGAAGCCGAAGTCACCCACGCGGTTGACGATGAAGGCCTTCTTGCCGGCCTGGGCGGCGGAGTCGCGCGTGTACCAGAAGCCGATCAGCAGATACGAGCACAGCCCGACCGCCTCCCAGAAGACGTAGAGCAAGAGGAAGTTGCCGGCCAGCACGAGCATCGTCATCGAGAAGACGAACAGGTTGAGGTAGGCGAAGAAGCGCGCGTACCCCGGGTCGTCGTGCATGTAGCCGATCGAGTAGACGTGGATGAGCATGCCGACGCCGGTGACCACGAGCAGCATCACGCCGGTGAGCGGATCGACGAGGGCGACCACCGTCGTCTCGAAGTCGGCGGCCACGATCCACGTGAAGAGCGTCGTGGTGAAGGCCTGGCCGGACCACACGCGCGCGAACACGACGCACGAGGCGAGGAACGAGGCCACCAGCGCCGGCACCGCGATCCAGTGCGCGGACCGTCCGATCACGCGTCCGAGCACCATGTTGACGAGCGCGCCCGCGAGCGGGAAGGCGGGAATCAACCAGACGGTGGACACCGCGCCAATCTAGCGGGGGGTCGGAGGGGTGTCAAGCAACGGCGTGGTATCATTCGCGTCGTGCCTCCGCGCTCGCGCTTCAAGGCCGGTCTGCTCGCCGTCCTGCTCGTGATCTTCGCCATCGTCGCGCCGATCTCGTATCTCGGCTGGCGCCAGACGGTGCCCGGGGTGCGCGCGTCGCGCGCCCTCCCGCGCTTCATCGGCCAAACGCCCGCGTTCACGGTGACGCTGGAAGCGTCGCGCGGCAACGTCACGCGCGCCGAGGTGCGCGTGGTACAGGGCGGGCGTCCGGTGACCGTCGCGAAGTCCGACGCGCCGCTCGGGCCGCGCGCGGAGCTGCCCGTGAGGTTCGAGACGGCGTCGCTCGGCCTGCGCGAGGGCGCGGCCACATTGGAGGTGTGGGCGCGCGACGATTTCTGGCGGCCCTTCCGCGGCGCCGAGCGCCCCATCGTGAGCACACCCGTCACCATCGACCTCACGCCGCCGAAGGTCGAGATCCTCGCCGCGACGCGCTACGTGTCGCCCGGCGGCGTTCAGCTCGTCGCCTTCCGCGTGAGCGACGCCCAGCGCACCGACGTCACCGTCGGCCAGCGCGCGTTCCCCTCGTTCGCGTACGGCCCGCCCGACAAGGGCGCGCGCGTCGCGCTGGTCGCGCTGCCGTACGATTACGCGGCCGGCACGCCGATCGCCATCACCGCGCGCGACGAGGCCGGCAACGTGGCCGCGCGCGGCGTGCCCAGCGAGCTGAAGCCGCGCGTCTTCCCGCGCGACACCATCAAGATCAGCGAAGCCTTCTTACAGATCAAGGTCCCCGAGCTGCTGCCGCAGCGGCCGCCCTCGCAGCCGCTGCTCGACGCCTTCCTCGTCATCAACCGCGAGCAGCGCAAGCAGGCGGAGGCGACGAAGCGCGAGGTCGGCGCCAGGACCGCGGAGACGCCGCTCTGGGAGGGGCCGTTCACCCAGCCGCGGAACACGAAGGTCTTCTCCAACTTCGCGGAGACGCGCACCTACGTGTACGAGGGCCGCGCGGTCGACACGCAGGTCCACTACGGCTACGACCTCGCCTCCACCAAGCAGTCGCCGGTGCCGGCTGCCAACGCCGGTGTCGTCGCCTTCGCCGGCCCGCTCACGATCTACGGCAACGTGGTGATCCTCGACCACGGGCTCGGGCTGCAGACGCTCTACGCGCACCTCTCGTCGATCGAGGTGAAGGTCGGCGACCGGGTGACGAAGGGCCAGGAGCTGGGACGCACGGGCGCGACCGGCCTCGCCATCGGCGACCACCTGCACTTCGAGGTGCTCGTCTCCGGCGTGTCGGTGACGCCGCTCGAGTGGTGGGACGCGAAGTGGATCCGCGACCGCGTCAACCGGCCGCTCAAGGAAGCGGGTCTGCCCGAGATCGGCAACGCGGGCGGCGTCGCCAGGGACGGGCCCGCGCGCCCCGTCAGCGCCGCGCGCCGGCGCGCGCGCTAGAACGCGCCGAATTTCTCGTAGGCGGCCAGCGGCGTCATCCCGCGCTTGACGGCCGTGCGCACCTTGCTCTCCGTGCTCACGAGCCGCTCGCAGCGCTCCAGCACCTCGTGCGCCACGCGCCGCGGGACGACCACCACGCCGTCGAGGTCGCCGACCACGATGTCGCCGAGGCTCACGCGCACGCCGCCGACCGTCAGGGGCTGTCCCCAGTCGGTCACGCGCCAGCGCGGCACCGAGTCTTGAGGACTGCGATAGCGCACGAAGGTCGGAAAGCGCGTGCGCGCGATGGAGGCGGCGTCGCGCGTGCTGCCGTCGATCACGGCGCCCCGGACCTTCCGCGCGCGGAACCACTCCGCCGACAGCTCGCCGAAATGCGCGGCCTCCTGGTCGTTGGCGGCCAGCACCAGCACCGAGTCGGCGGGCACCGCGCCGAGCATGGCCAGGAACTTCCGCAGCGTGGCGTCGCGGTCGCGCGGCGAGCCGCGGTGGGTGCGGCCGCGCGCGGTGAACGCGTAACCCGCCACCCGCATGTCGGGCGTGAGGGGCTGGATCGCGTGGGGCAGCGTCTGGCGCAGCAGGCCCATCTCGTCCATGACGTCGGTGATGGCGGCGGTGTAGATCTTCGCAAAGCGGCGCGGCAGGTTGTCGGAGCGTCGCGAGGCCATGGCCCGCGATTCTACGACACGAGCAGACGGGGCAGCGCGCGCGGCGGCACGTAGTCGCCGATCACGCCGAGGAGCGCGTCGAGCACACGCGGCCGGGCGGCCAGGCAGCGGGCGGCCAGGTTGGCCAGGCGGCGGCGGCCGATCAGCGCCTGCAGCGCGCGCGTCACGCGCTCCTTGTCGGCGAACGCGGCGCGACGGGCGCGCCCGTAAGCGGCCAATGCCGCCGCCGAGACGTCGCCGGCGCGCAGCGCGGCCACGAGCGTGTCCGCCGCCAGCTCGGCGGAGCGCAGCGCGGTGAAGATCCCCTCGCCCGTGAACGGGTCGTAGAAGCCCGCCGCGTCGCCGACGAAGAGGACGCCGCCCTCCCGGGGGGGCGTCACGCGATACGCGAGCGGCCCCATGGATTGCAGCGGCGCCACGCGCCGTGCCCCCGCCAGCCGCCGCGCCAGGTGCGGCAGGTGCTTCACCCGCGCGGCGAAGAAGTCCTCGAGGCGCGAGCGCCACGGGACGGCGTGGGCGAGGGGCACCACGAGGCTCAGGTTGACGCGGTCGGGCGCGAGCGGGTTGAGGATCGCGTAGTCCGGCGGGTCGACGAAGATCTCGCCGACGTCGCGGCAGTCCGGTACGCCGGCCACGTAGGTGACGAGCGCCATCCGGGCGAGCGGGTGCGGATGGCGACAGCCGAGCGCGTGCGCGACCGCCGAGGCGCGGCCGTCGGCGGCGACGACGACGCGGGCGCGCGCCTCGACGCGGGCGCCGCCGGCGTCCGCGCCGAGGACGCCGACGACGCGCCCGTCCTCGACGACGACGTCGGTGACGCGGACGCCTTCGCGCAGGTCCACCGGCAGCGCGCGCACCCGGTCGAGCAGCGCGCCGTCGAGGGTGGCGCGCGAGACGCCGATGGCGTGCTCGCGGTAGGGACGGAAGCCGCCGACGACGCCGTACCTGGCGGCGAGCACGGTGCCGTCGGGCGCCGTGATCCGCATCCCCGCCAGCGCGACGGCGCCGCCCGCGTCCACCGCCTTCAGCGCGCCGAGCCGGTCCAGCACGCGCCCGGCCTCGGGGCTCAGGTACTCGCCGCAGATCTTGGGCCGTGAACGCCGCACGCGCTCGAGCACGGTCACCGCGAGCCCGTGCTCGGCGAGCAGGATGGCCGTGGCCGCGCCGGCGGGACCGGCGCCGACGACGATGACGTCGGCCGCGCGCGTCATGGATGCCCCCCGTGGGGCGACGTCGCCTCCACCACGAGCCGCCCGAGCCACGGGTAGCGCGTCACCGTGGTCCGCGTGACGCCGGCGGCGCCGAAGAGGTCACCCAGCTCGGCGGGCGCGTAGGCGCGCCGCACGGAGAGCGGCCCGTCGTGGCGCGACATCGGATGCACGGGCAGGACGCGGGTGGCGAGCCACACGAGGCCCAGCGTCAGCGGCGTGCGGGCCAGGTCGTTCACCACCAGCCGGCCGCGGCACGCGCGCCGCATCTCGCTCAGCGCCGCGACGGCATCGGCGGGCTCGAGATGGTGCAGCGTCAGCGCGGCGTGGACGACGTCGGCGGCGCCCGCGGCCAGCGGCAGCGCGGTGGCGTCGGCGCGGAGGACGACGATCTCCGGGTACGCGGCGCACTCGGCCGTGGCCAGCCGCGCCGTCGCCTCGTCGTCATCGATCACCAGCACGCGCACGCGGCGGCCTGCGCGGCGCGCCCAGCAGGCCACGCGCCGCGCGAAGGCGCCGTCGCCGCCGCCCACGTCCACGATGCACAGCGTCCGCTCAGGCGGCGCGGCCGCCGCGACGCGCCGCACGCGCGCGAGCGAGAGCGCGTGACCGCCGAACCAGGCGTTGAGGCGATCGAGGTCGGCGAGGGTGGAGGCGAGGTCGGCCGGCGGCACGCGGCCGTCGAGGTACTCGCGCGCACCGGCTGCCCGCCGCATCACCAGCGGAGCAGCGCGCCTTCGGCCGCGAAGCCGGGGCCGAGGCCGATCATGAGCCCCCAGTCGCCCGGTACGGGATGCTCGAGGCGCAGCAGGCGCTCGAGGACGAACAGGATGGTCGCCGACGACATGTTGCCGTGCTCGCGCAGCACCGCGCGCGGATGCGCCATCTGGGCGTCGGTGAGGTCGAGCAGGTCGCGCGCGCGGTCGAGCACGCGACGGCCCGCGGAGTGCAGCACCCAGTGCGCGACGTCCGCGCGCTTGAGGCCCTGCGTCTCCATGAGCACGCGCGCCATCTCGCCCATCATCGTGGCCCCGATGCGCCGGACGTCCTTGGAGAGGACCACGCGCGGCCGGCCGCCCGGATACTCGAATCCCATCGCGGGCAGGTGCTCGGAGCTGAACAGCGTGCGGTGCCCGATGATCGCGGGCCCACGCGGGTGGTCGCCGCCGAGCGCGAGGGCGCCGGCGCCATCGGCGAAGATCGCGTGGGCGACCGCGCTCTCGAGCCGGTCGTCGAGGAAATACGCGGTCGAGCAGATCTCCACCGCGATCACGAGCGCGCGGTGGCCGGGAAACGCGTGCAGGTGATTCCACGCCTGCTGCAGCGCGACCATCGCGGAGGCGCAGCCGGTGTCGCCCACGTGCACGCGCTGGATGTCGCTGCGGCCGCCGAGCCGCGCGACGAGGTGCGCGTCGAGGCTCGGCGTGAGCCGGCCCGTGCAGGTGGTGGTGGCGATGAAGTCCACGTCCCCGGCCGACCACCCGGCGCGCTCCAGCGCGGCGCGCGCGGCCGACTCCGCGAGCGCCAGCGCGCCCTCGCGGAAGCGCGCGCTCAGGTCGTCCACCGTCTCGTTCGGCGTGAAGCGCGCCGGGTCGATCCAGAGGTGGCGGCCCTCGATGTCGCTCGCCGCGAAGAACCCGCGGCGGCGCGCGTCGGCATAGCCGGCGAGCGCGAGGATCTGCGCCTGCGTGTAACGGTACGGCGGCACGGCGGTGGCGACAGCGGCAATCCGG
>Ga0209761_1001827_pt1 | contig 13820 bp, 14 predicted proteins | sample GraSoi013_1_40cm_4_FD_185818 | JGI IMG/M metagenome (GOLD analysis project Ga0209761, IMG submission 185818) | Grasslands soil microbial communities from the Angelo Coastal Reserve, California, USA - Sample 09_25_2013_1_40cm (SPAdes) (version 2) | ecosystem: Environmental > Terrestrial > Soil >... | reverse complement strand
GACAAAAGCAACGGAAATAGGTCGAGACGCTTTCATGCAGATGGTCGACAAGCTAGGTTTTAACAGTGGCCAAGTGCGAAAGTCAACCATCTACACCTAACGTTCGCATTGCATTGCGACTTTCACTTGAGTAGCACAAAGGCAGAGGCTAGATGGTAAGGGATTGGTTTTTGTCAAATCACGTAGTCATCCTGTGAAAGCCATCTTCATACTCTGCGCCGTCGTACTAATATCGGACTCTACGATATTTCCTTCTGTCCACACGCTTTCCCCGGTGACACCGGTCCTTACCGGTCTCAATTTTCCCGTCTCGCTCAAGTTTTCACCTGACGGCCGCATCTTCTTCAACGAAAAAAATACTGGAAACATTCGCATTATTCTACAGAACGGAACCCTCCTACCCACTCCTTTCGCAACCGTCTCGCCGATCTTCAACGGAGGAGAAGCCGGACTCCTGGGGATAGCCCTAGATCCCAGCTTTACTTCCAACGGGTATGTCTATGTCTACTTCAACTATCGTGACAGTCAATCCTATACTCACGGCCACATTCGACGTTACACAGCTATGGGCAATGTCGGCACCAGCCCTCTAGACCTGTTCGACGTAACCAGTTCAATGCCAAACAGCATCTATCATAACGGTGGCTACATCAAATTCGGTCTTGACGGTATGCTCTACGCCCAAGTCGGCGAGTTCCACAATGACACTCGTGCTCAGGAGACGTCCTCCACTGATGGTAAGATGCTTCGAATGTCCCCTGACGGTTCTGTCCCCAGCGGCAATCCCATCCCAGGTAGTCGCGTATACGCTTGGGGAATTCGCAATGCATTCGGGTTTGACTTCGACCCTTCTAACGACCGGCTCATCGCAACTGAAGCTGGACCCTCCGCCCACGACGAGATCAATATTATCGTGAAAGGCGGAAACTACGGCTGGCCCACGTGTAGCGGAACATGTCATAATCCATCACTTATCGACCCCATAGTTGATCTGAATCCTGTTGTGACTCCTACAGGCATCGCAACCGTCGCACCGAACACTTACTACTTCGGCGAATGGAACACAGGCAATCTAATGCGTCTAAACCTTACCCAAACCGGATCAGTAATCTCGATGAATCAGGTCTACAATCAGAACGGGGGTATTATCGCGGTTGAGATGGCGCCCAACGGCAAGCTCTACTTCAGCTCGGCCGACGCTATCTACACATACGACATAACAATACCTACTCCTCCACCACTTGTTTCTCCACCGATGAACGTCGCGATCATAACACTCGAAGTCCTCGCCATCGTCGCTGCCATAGGTGCCCTGGTTATCGCGGCACTCTACTACGCACTACGCTTTCACAGCTCTCGCTCGTCCACATTACCCGGTCGTCCGCTGAGACATACTCTCCTCGACGAATCTGGTTTCGCGCGACTAGATGTGCAGAAATAAGATGATAAATCTCGTCAGGCATCCCGCAGTTACGGAGAGCACGATTATTGTTAGCTTGCCGAGGATTGGCAAGTCAAAAGGCCAAGTTGCAATCGAAGAAACTTTTCTATCCATTAAGTCAACCTTCAAGACTTCCAACGCTTCATGCCCAGTGTCCTTGTCAACTCCCGTTGATGTCGCAGAGTCGTCCATGATTGGGACAAATCTCTTCGCGAGCTTCTCCCGCGCCAATCCTTTCTCCAGTATCATGCGTCGATGAAGCTTCCTGAGAGGAAGGAAGAAGGCTAGGATTCCAACGATCACGAGAGCGACCAAGACGCCGCCGACAGTGATGAGATCCAAGATGTTTGGCGGGGCGAAAATCGTGGTCATGAGAAAGACGACTTCGAATCCAAAATAAGCCGCTGCCAGCGAGAGAGCTAGGGAACCTACAGGCTTCAGTCCGAGGAAAGAATCCCGGTACGGAGGGAGCAAGTTTAGCCCTGACGTTCCCAAGTCTCGGACGCCCCTTAGAATGCTATAGTAGACCCAAAAGAGTGACGAAAGCACCAGCGTCGTGGTGAGGAAAATAGTTAGACTTGCGATAAAGAAGGCGAGTTCCCCTTGGAATGTAACGGTTCCGGTTTGAGTCTGCAGAGCTTGTTGCGCAAAGGAATTCGGGAGCAGAGTCGCCAATAGACCTGGCACCAAGTTAAACTCTGCAAGAAGTATCACGGCCATCAATGCCCAGGCTAGTAATTGAGGTCTCAGTGCCGAAACCCTTCCAAACAGCTTGTGAAAATCCTCCTCTCCACCAGACAATAGTCCAGATAACTGAGTCTCCATTTGCAGAAGCTTTCGTCGCATGTATCGAGGGGCGTAGAAGAGATATGGTACGACAAGCCCGGTCACCGCATTTTGAGGTACTAGGGCGACGTCCAATGACTTCTGAATCGAGCTCGACTCAACATACTCAGCAATGAATGACGGCAAGATGCCAACCAAGAAGTAGCCGAAAACGATGCACCCTGCAATATAGGGGAGATGCAAAGCTAGAATAAGTCTCTCCGGCAGGGTCGGGTCCTCAGGTTTCAAGTCCGCGTTGGAGAGTCACGCTCGACCAGTTAATATCGGCACCGTCGACAGTGCAAGGTTCACCGACGTTTGCCTAGGGGACTCATCAGTGAGAAACAAAAGATCGCGAGGAAAATTCGGCTTTGAGGCCGATCACTCTGAATTCTTTTTCAACCATTCCGGAATTATGACGGCCCTCATCAATTCCTGAAGAGTGACACCCCTCTCGTTCGCAATCCGTTCAAGTCTTCGAAAAGCTAACTCCTCGAATGACTGCATGAATTTCCTGTTGTTACCAGTTAACAAAGCCAGGCTCCTTGAGTCGAGGAGTGAACAAAAGACTTCCTGAGTTAATGAAGCCGGACTCTTTCTAACGTAACAATCTTCAGTTTTTCTCAGTCGGGACTGGCTTTGCGAGACTAACACGAAGAAAGGATGCGGCTATTCTACTTATCCCTCAACAATCCCTTCTCTATAAGATAGGACTCCTCCAAGGCTCTGACAAGACGAAGTAGAATACTGTTGACTGGAGTTTCGACGTGATGTTTCCTCCCATACTCGACGAGAATTGCATTCAATTGTCCTATCTCAGTCCGTCGTCGCGATTCAATATCCTGAAGCATAGACGACCGATTCTGAGCAGTTGCGTGAAGGATCCGGGTTGCAAATCCGATTAGACGGCTCGCATCCAAAACTATTCCTTCAGCGGCCCCAATTCTGGACCCCTCTTCGATCGCTTCTCTCATGATCGTCCGGAGATCCTCAGATTGTCCTAACTCGCCGTTCCTCAAACGCGTTAGTGCTGACAGCGGGTTAATCGCGGAATTCACAATTGCTTTCTTCCAAATGATAACTCGTATGTCCCTGGTTGGTCTCGCAGGCAACCCGGCCTTGCTCAGAATTTGTCCAATCTGGTTGCACCTTTCCGATTCTCTACCATCGTATTCGCCCAACCAAGTCTGCCCATGCCCAGTATGAACAACCAATCCGGGTTTCGCCATCAAAGCGGCCTCGGTGGTCGAACCGACAATCACACTTGTCTTGCCTAAGTGACGTGCCAATGTCTCATAGTTGCCCAGACCGTTTTGCAGAGGGAGCACAATCGTTCCCGGATCCACTCTACCTCGATACTTTCTCGCCACGTCCAGCGTGTCGTACGCTTTCACAGTAACCAGTACAACGTCCTGCCCCCGCAGGTCTCTCGGAGGAGCACCAATGGGAATCGTTGCTCGAATGACCCTGCGACCTTCCTGAACTCTAGCGCCGTTTCTACGGACGGCTCTGACGATGTTTCGATTCCGATTGTATAATGTAACCTCGTTCCCAGATTCGTGCAAAAGCGTCCCGAACAGGATGCCGATCGAACCTGCACCGAGAACCGCTATTCGCAAGCTAGTAGACCTAGGACTTACGTCTGGCTACTAGTCTTACGCGCTGATCGTCGTCCATTTTGAAGACGTGTTGAGGCTCGGGAAATGCGCCGGAGCGGACCTCGTCAGTGTAACGTGTCAAAGCGTCCTTGACATTCGTCGCCAAGTCTGCATATCTCTTGGCAAATTTCGGCACAAATTTCGGATACAATCCCAGAATGTCATGAAGCACGAGCACTTGTCCATCGCAATACCGGCCGGAGCCGATCCCAATTGTTGGTACCGAGACGTTCTCGGTTACAAGTTTCGCGGCTTCTTCCGTGACCATTTCCAAGACGATCCCGAACACACCTGCCTCTTCCAATGCCTTTGCGTCCCTCACCATTTTCTCTCCAGCGTCTGCGGTTCTGCCTTGGACCACATAACCTCCGTGTAATGTTGCAGTTTGAGGTGTCACTCCAATATGTCCCAGAACAGGTATTCCCGCAGTAACTATTGCTTTGACCGTCGGAGCCATTTCCTCGCCTCCCTCGATCTTCACTGCTTCCATGCCGCCATCTTGGATGAACCGTCCCGCGTTCCTGACAGCCTCCTCTTTCGAGACTTGGAATGTCAGGAATGGCATGTCCCCAATCAGCAAGGGGTGACTTGCTCCACGCTTGACGGCTCTTGCAACAGGGATCATTTCGTCCATTGTAACCGGGATTGTATTGTCATACCCTAGGACGACCATTCCGTACGAGTCTCCGACAAGGATAGAATCTACTCCGGCCTGATCGGCAAGCATTGCAGTGGGATAATCGTAGGAGGTAACCATGACGATCTTATGTCCGTCCCTTTTCATCTTCGGAAAGTCCACTACCCGGATTTTACGCCGTGTCTGGTCACTCGTTTTTTCGCTCATGCTCCATTCCACTTGTCTAGGTAACTCGTGATCTCTTTCACTGCCATAATGAGGTTCTTTTCATTGTTGAAACCACTAACTATCCTAACCAGTCTCCTCTTGTTGTAACGCTTCAGACGACGAACCTGCCGATTCAATAGTGGAAGCGCTCTCGTGACATTATCCACAATCGTTACGTTCGCAGAACGAGATGTCCTAGATAGTGGGTTCAGATCCACGGCTATCACCTTCTTCCCCATCCTACGCAGCGCTGATGCCCGATCACCGTCCTCAAGCGGGACAAACACAACGTCCGCCTCTCCTATCCCGGACGGGTCAATTTTTCGACGCATGCTCTCTAGACCAGGAACTCTACTGGACGCTTTCTTGCCAACACCGAGAACCCGTGAAGCCCCAGAACGCCTGAGAGTCCGAGCAATCCTCTTCTCCCTATCACTTCCACGGTGAAACAAGTTCACCTCAACATCTCCGCCCACAGCTCGCGCGAGTTTCACTAAGTCGCTGGGGACCAGAGCTGCCGTGTTTCCGTTGACGGATACCACCGGTTTTTCAGCAGTTAGAAGAAGAGCCGCGGCGGCTTCGATCGCCTTCTCTGCCGAGGGTCTTGTTCTTTCACCAAGAATGTAGTCAAACGCTTCTCCGCGTCCATGCGCAATCAATCCTTCTGGGACGACTATACCTGATCTATTGGCCCGAACGAGTTGCTCTCTTGTCTTGAGAGACAGGTAGCGCGGATGGCTCCGTGGAATGATCAAACCAGTCTCGCTCCCCTGTAAGCTATCTTGCTCACAACGGGTTTCAACCGAGCTTCGGCCAATGCCTTCGACGCTTTTCCGACAGACTCCTGGTCAACAAGGCAGAACAATGATTCGCCAAGCATCATCATACTCGACATGAATCCTCGAGCGGCAACATGCCTCATAGCATGATCAAGCCTAGCACTCTTGAGCGACAAACATTCAGAGAACCTACTGGAAAACTCGACAAATCTTTCGCTGTCTGGCTTCCTGAGAAACCGCGAGACGAAATTGTCCGCACATGAGTTTACTCGATCACTCAGACTAGCATTCCCGAGTACCCTTGTCTTCCGCATTGGTCCGAAAGCGCCTGAGACAACTCGCAATCCCCGTCCAAACATGAACCGCTTCGTCACACCAACTCCAGGAGCACCAGCTTTCAGTCGTACCACTACTCCTCCGGTGAACTCTGACGCCACTGTCCCAAGTCCAGTTCGAGCTTCCACTTCTGCCACATGTGCGATCTGGGCCGCTTCGAGCCGTTTGAGAGGCTGGCCAAGGTTTTCATTAATTGCGAATGCTAAACTCAACGCCCCTGCGCCGCTAGTCCCGTAACCGCATCCGACTGGTAATTCGCTCGAATGGGACACCCTAGCGCTAAATGTTCCGACCTTCTCTCGGAACTTCCTTAGGACGATTCTCGAAACAACTGGTCGTTCGAGCGGTTTCCCATTCAGAAGGATCAAATCTTTGCGATGAGAACTTGGATTCAGTGTTACGCGAGTTGTAACCCCCTGCTCGACACAAATTCCTGTTCCTGTTGATCCGATCCGATTAGCATCCTTAAAGCCGTCGTGTATTCGGAAGAAGCCTGTAATCTGGCACGGTGAGAATGCAACGCTCGTGCCTGCCATCCAGCGACTCTTTCTCCGCCAGACGAGCCGTACGAGTTGGACTTCATAGCTTCCCGGCTATTCTCAGTTTGACTCTAAAGACTACGTATCTACCCTTATGACCGCCCGGAGGAACTCTTCTGTTATCATTTCTCTGGCTTGTATATCCCGCTGACCCCATTGAGTCTCCCCCCTCAAAATACAATTCCATTCTGATTTGATACTAGTCACGAGGGTTTATCCAACAGATCTGGCAGATTAGTAGTATGTTGAGGTCTCGCCATGTCCAACGAACTCTCGAGGACCTTCGACCCTACCTTGCGCCACTCATTGTCCTACTACTAGTATCACTGTTGGCCATTCCGATAACGCTGATCGTTCCTCTTCCCATCAAGATCTTGGTTGACAGCGTTCTGGGTTCTCAGTCATTGCCCGGATATCTCACAATTCTTGTAGGATCGCAATTCTCCAAAAGCTTCGCGATATGGCTGGCAATCAGTATGCTTCTGGGTACCGCAGTTCTGACTTGGCTGCTGAACCTGGTGAATGTCTGGTACAGCAACAAAGTTGGAAATCGGATGACGCTTGACGTTCGCGCCCGCCTGTTTCGACAGATGCAGCGTCTCTCGATCGCTTACCATGATACTATGGGGGCTGCAGACTCAGCGTACCGCACTCTAAACGACGCGCCGATGCTGCGCTCGTTCGGAATCGATAGCATCATTCCCCTGACCACTTCTATCCTGACACTTGCCGCAATGATTCTTGTTATGGTTTACCTGGACTGGCAGCTTGCTCTGATCGCTTTGCTCGTGTCTCCTTTGATGTTCGTTCTCACGTTTGTCTTTCGGCCCCGTATTCGGGCCGGTTGGCGAAGGTTTAGGGCCTCGGAAAGTGCGGCCATGGCAGTTGCTCAAGAGAGCCTGGGCGCGTCCAGACTGGTGAAGTCGTACGGTCAGGAGGAGCGGAAGAACGAGCAGCTCGTCTCTCACTATAACGAGAGTCTCTCTGCGCAGCTCAAGGTCCAGGTGGACGTCGCGTTCTACAGTCTACTTGTGGGCGTTGTGACAGCGGCCGGTCTAGCGGCTGTGCTCTACATAGGCATCGGGCACGTTCAAGCAGGCGTCCTGTCCCTCGGTAGCCTTCTGGTTGTGAACTACTACGTGACTCAGCTCTATGGTCCCCTCAGGAATGTGGGACAGTCAATACTGGACATTCAGATGTCCATGACCGGAATTGAGAGATATCACGTCGTACTAGACGAGAAACCCGACGTGCCTGAGTCACCGAATGCGCTTCCACTCGTCAGAGCTAAGGGCAAAATCGCCTTCCAGAAAGTATCATTCGAATACACAAAGGATCATGGTGTACTCCACGACGTATCCTTCGAACTACCATCCGGCAATCGTCTCGGCGTTGTCGGTCCCACTGGCTCAGGCAAGACCACGCTGTCCACCCTACTCCTTCGCCTCTTTGACCCGACCGAAGGCGTGATCACTCTGGACGATATTGACTTGAAAGACTACAAGCTGGCCGATCTTCGAAACCAATATGCAGTGGTTCACCAGGAGACGGTTCTCTTCTCGACGACGGTGGCTGAGAACATTCGCTTCTCAAAGCCCAACGCAACCATCGACGAGGTTATTGCAGCAGCAAAAGCTGCGAAAGCTGACGACTTCATTACAAGTCTACCGAACGGGTATGACACCCTGGTCGGTGAGCGGGGAATGAAACTGTCGGGAGGAGAGCGTCAGCGCATATCACTAGCTCGCGCATTTCTCAAGAACGCTCCCATCCTCGTACTCGACGAGCCTACCAGCTCATTGGACATTCATACTGAATCAGCGATCCTCGATACGATTCAAGAGCTGATGAAGGGCAGAACTACCTTGATGATCGCCCATCGTCCAAGCACTCTGAGGGATTGTAATATGATTCTGGTGCTCGATGATGGCAGAGTGAGTCAGGTGACCACTGAAGTGGAGTCGGTAATCTCTGGCATGCAGGCTGTCGGCGTACAGTCATGACTCATGCTCAATCCGTCAAACCATGTCTTGTCTGAAGACGATTTCCTTAGTATGACTGCAGAATTTTGGGCCGATTTCTAGCTTAGGCGATTAGAACCGACTCAAGGCTATTTAGCCTGTCCTTGCCCCTCCTTTTTCAATCACTGGGCAGGGACGCGATAACAAACAGTGAAGGGCCTGATACTAGCTGGAGGATTTGCAACTAGACTCCGGCCCTTAAGCTGTTCAAAGCCCAAACTGCTCTTCCCTATAGTGGGTGTACCCCTAATCGACGTAATGCTGGACTGGATGAAGCCGGCTGGTATCACCGAAGTTATCCTTGCAGTCAACCACCTCGCCGACCGTATGCGAAAAGAGATCGGTGAGAAAAGAAGAGGACTCGACGTTCTATATTCGATCGAACCCGAACCTCTTGGAACTGGGGGCCCACTAAGATTGGCTAAGAACCTCCTCGGTTCCGACGAGCCATTTCTAGTAATCAATGGAGACATCGTCAGCAATCTTGACCTTCGCAAGATAGTCAAGGCGCACGAGGACAACGACCACATCGAAGCAACTATTGCGCTTGTGGAAGTACCTGACCCATCCCATTATGGCCTTGTGCGGATGGATAAGGATCGGAGGATCAAACAGTTTGATGAGAAGACCAAGAACGTCGATGGATCTGGAGTGGTGAATGCTGGAGTGTACATACTTAGCCCGGAAGTACTAGAAAAGATACCGAGTAGTGGAATGGTGAGTATCGAACGGCAGGTCTTTCCAAAGCTCGCGAAGGACAATCTCATGCAAGGCTGGGAACACCGGGGAGGATACTGGTACGATGTTGGCAAAATTCCTGATTATGTTCGCGTAAATAGAGAGTTGCTCGAACAATCTCACACCACAAATAGAGCAGGAAAGGAAGGCCCGACCTATGTTGGCAGAGGGTCAGTCATCGAGCAGAGCGCTCAAATCGGTGCATACAGCATATTGTCGGACAAAGTAACAGTGAAGTCCGGGTCGAGAATCAGAGATTCGATAGTATTCGAAGAAACCCTTGTAGAAGAGAAATGCCAGATTGAAGGCGCAATCGTAGGAGAACGTGTTCGACTAGGAACAGGAGTCCGTCTTGGTCCCGGCTCATTGGTCGCAGGAGAAATATCCATCCCAGCAGGCCGAACTTTCGGTGAAAACTCAGTCGTCCTAAACGCTTGATCGAGTGGAAGGTATGACAAAGGTAGAACAGGCAACATCTCCGACGTCCATCAGGCTATTCGGAACAAACGGAATTAGGGGCGTAGTTGGCAAAGAGGTCAACGTTGACCTGGCCTATCGGGTTGGGAGCAGCGTGGCCACGCTCTTCAAAGGTCACCCCATACTCCTCGGAAGGGACGGACGAGTCTCGGGTCGAATGATTCTCGAGGCAGTCGCCTCCGGAATCTTGGCACAGGGGAATGATGTCCAAGACTATGACATGATCACAACACCTGCTTTGCAGTACCTTGTCAGGATCTCTAATGGGGGAGCCGGGGTTATCGTTACAGCAAGTCATAACCCGCCTGAGTACAACGGGTTCAAAGTCATTGACACGGACGGAGTCGAGATTCCTAGGGAGAAGGAAGCAGTTGTTGAGGATATGGTCCAGAAAAATCACTGGACGTTGTCCAGTCAACCTGGCCGTAGAATCAAGCAAGACCGGATCGGTATCTACCTAGACGCGATCTCAAGGCATCTCGAAGGATTAGATCCAGAGCTATTCAAGCAACTAACCGTGGTCGTCGATGTGGGCAACGGAGTATCATCCCTTACTACGCCAGTTCTACTCCAACGGTTGGGTTGTAGAGTTGTTGTTATAAATGGAAATATTGACGGCACCTTTCCCGGTCGACAATCCGAGCCCCGTCCAGAAAATCTCACAACCCTCTCGAAAGCAGTCCTACAGGAGAACGCGGACCTGGGTATTGCCCATGACGGAGACGGGGACCGTGCGATTTTCGTGGACGAGACTGGGGCAGTTCATTGGGGGGATCGCAGCTTTGCCTTGGTCGAAGACATGATCCTGTCCGAGAAGCCGGGGTCGAAGATCGTTACTCCGCTCAACTCATCAATGGCAGTCAAAGAGATAGCCGACAAACGTAATGGACACCTCATCCTAACAAAGGTTGGAAGCATCTATGTCTCACGCACCATGCTCAAAGAGAACGCGATTCTTGGGGGAGAGGAGAATGGTGGAATATTCTATGCTCCACACCATCCAGTAAGAGACGGGACAATGGCTGCGGCGCTTATCCTCAAAGTCATCCTAACGAATGGCCAATCACTGTCCAAGATAATGTCCAAACTCCCATCATATCACATGTCCAAGGAGAAGGTCCTCTGCGGGAACAGCGGAGAATGCGAGCGAGCAATGCGGCGGGTTTCAGAGAAGATCAAGGACAAGGTGTCTAGTACGATGGACGGGATCAAGGTGGAGGTAGACGGTCGAGGCTGGGTCCTGATACGACCAAGCGGGACTGAACCTCTAATCAGAATCTATGCAGAAGGAAAGACAGAGTCGGATGTCAAGGCGATAATTGGCAAGTACGGGCCTCTGGTCGTTGAATCCCTAAACGCCTAGGATTCTACGCTTATGGTCCCTTTGCCATAGCACTTGTAACATCCGATAGTTTCAGTCTCAGGCTTATCATACGTCGGTCCCGGTTTTACCGCAACGGTCAACTTTCCCGTTCCACGACAGATTGGACACTGGATAGTCTTCGGACCCATCTCCGGCATCAAGGGCTTTGGCTCCCGAGCGCTTTGAGCTGTTTCGGTCGACATGCCGCCTCGAAAGATCACGGCCTATGGTAGGAATTGAAGATTCCTAGTGTTCTCTCTAGCGGGCAGGGTCCATCCAGTTGAGGAACAGTTAGAAGAGGACACTCCATCTGTTGGTGGACCCTTGAGCGATATATCAGAGGATGCTAAACCCTCAAAGGCCGGCCCGGGTTTTCTGCGCCTGAATTCGACAATCTACCGGCTCGAGATGCTATTGGTAACCATCGCTATCATCTTGATCTTGTTCTACTGGCGCTTGTTCCTGGTCAGAGACCTGAACGTTTACCTAACGATCTTCTGGATCCTTTGGCCGGATCTGGGCTCGTTCATTCCAATCGGACTAGCAACACGTGGCGGTAGAACCTGGCCAGGCTGGGGATCAAGCCTCTACAATTTCCTGCACACATTACTAGTTGCGGTTCCTGTACTCGCAGGATGGAGTTTCATTACTGGTTTTGTTCAATGGCCACTTCTCGGATGGATCGGACACATTACCATGGACCGTGCGGCAGGCTACTATCTCCGAGCAAGCAGCAGTAGAAGCAATCTAGCTATTGGTCAACGGTCGACAGGACCCTAACTCCCGGCCCGGGCCCAGCGTCGACCTCGCAATCTCAACCTGCACTTTCAAAATCACCGGATAGGCAGACCAACCCCTAACCTCCCCAAGACCAGCCCAGCTTTGCACCTTCTCCTCGCGGCCTTTGCATGATCCTCCTCAGGGGGTTTACGAATTGAGCGTGAAAATTGAGCATGGGGGAAGCAAGGACCCGAGTCAGCGTAAACAATTAGATTCACAGGAAAAAAGATTTCACAGCATTTTTGCAGAATACTGTAAGCATGCTTATTGATCCCCGCCCCCCATTATTTTTCTCCAGCCAGAGCCCGAACAAAACCAGCCAATCCTCCCTCATAGGGCAAACCGGTCAAAAGCCCGAATCGAGTGACCGGAGGAGAGATCCCGTGTCTTCGCGAAGTACTACTCTATCTTCGACGCCTCAGTCCAACGCTTGTCAAAAGCATCCCGAAACACTCGAATCATACCCTCATTCTTCGTATAATGAGGCCTGAAAAACCGGGCCTTCCCAACCGGCCTACCCTTCCCCTCCTGCTCCGCCCAGATCAAGAACACCAATTGCCGATTATCCCCCAAAGTCCCCCGAACTGGATACCAATCCTCACGCGACTGCCGAATATCCACACCCAACTTCTTAACCTCCCTCACCCGCTCCAAAGTCTCCTTATCCCTAGCAAGCATCAACACTCGAAACTTCACCCCACGCTCCAACGCCCGATACATCTCCTCCTGAACCTTCTCAAACCAGCCAAACGTCTCAGCCGAAATACAAACCTCCCTAGACGCATCCCCAATAACCCGGACAGTCCTAAGCTCCATCTCCTCCAAACTACTCAACGGCTCCAACAAATCCTCCGGCTTAATGCCCAACCGCTTCTCCCAATACTGCGGCTCCAGCAATGACAACAACTTGGCAGAACGAGAACTCACCAACTCCAAACCCTTAGACAACTCCTGCCTCTTCCTCTCCTGAAACCGCGACAAGAACACGCGAGGCTCAACAGCCTCCAACCGATTACTCGACACATTCACAAGCCCCTTATCCACCAAACTCTTCAAAGCCGACTCAGCCAAACCCTGAGACATCTTCGCCCCAGTCAAGACACTATCAATAGGCTCGCCCTCAGGACGATCAAGCAACGAGAAGTAGATCTCACACTCACCCTGCGTAAACCCCAGCTGTAGCATCAACTCCAAAACCTCCGCCTCTGCCCGTTCCCCCTCCATCAACAACGCTACTCCCAAAAGCCTCCTAGTCGAGAAAGCATGCTGTCCCCTAATAGAACGTTACAGTAACCAAACCCGGTACAGCCTAGGAATCTAGGCCTTCGATGCAGGAGATCCAGGCAACGGCAGACCTCTACAATCCACCTTTCCCTTCACCCTGCGCAGAAAGTTCGGACATGCAAAGCACTGCACGAAGGAGAGATTCTTCTGCCAAACCGGACAATCCACCGCCTCCTTCTTCATCTTCGCAAGTTGCTTACCGCCAACAGCCCCCTTCAGCTCCTGGACGAATTCTTTAGGCGTGGCAACGGCTTTCTCAACCGGCCTTATTTCCACGACATACTTCGCCTGAGCTTCCTGACTCAAATCCATCTAGTCCCGTCCTCCGCGTCGATCAGCTAATTATTCCTTTGTTACCGCCGATCGAAAGATCCACCCGCGAGAGCTAGTGTTCTTGTACCGTACGACGATCAGACCGCACTGAAATCTAGCCAGATTCTTTGCTCGACGAAGAACCCATGCGTCCGGGACCGACCGGATGACCTGCAAGCAGTTTCTCTGCTGTCAGAAGAACAGCGTCAAGAGCATCTTTCTCCTCCTTGGTCAACATGTTCTCCCTCTCCATAACCTTCTGCAACCCCCTCGCCGTCAAAATCATCAAAGGCAGAAAGACCTCCTGCTCCTTACCAGGAACCACCCTGTACACGTAAGGATTCGACTCGATCGCAACAGACGCCTCAGCCGCAAAAGCACCCGTCCTTTTCATATGGAAATATCCGACATAGACACCGAAAG
>Ga0209761_1001823_pt1 | contig 13824 bp, 9 predicted proteins | sample GraSoi013_1_40cm_4_FD_185818 | JGI IMG/M metagenome (GOLD analysis project Ga0209761, IMG submission 185818) | Grasslands soil microbial communities from the Angelo Coastal Reserve, California, USA - Sample 09_25_2013_1_40cm (SPAdes) (version 2) | ecosystem: Environmental > Terrestrial > Soil >... | reverse complement strand
GCGTAATGACATACATGGTCCCCGCGACGACGATCGGCGTCACCTCGAGGGCGGGCGGCCGGTGGTTCATGCCTGCCATGTCGGGCATGCCGGTGTGATACGTCCACGCGACCTGCAGCTGCGCGACGTTGTCGCGGGTGATCTGTGTGAGTGGTGAAAAGCGCGCGCCGCCGGGATCGCGGCCATAGGCCGGCCAATCGCCGGGCGCGGCGGGGGGGGGCGCCTGCAGGCTAACGACGAGCAGTAGAGTCAGCATCGATTTCCCTCGCGATGATTTCCCGCAGGTGGCGGAACTCCGTTTCGCCGCCGAACCCGAAGATGCGCTCGATGACGCGCCCTTCCCGGTCCAGCAGCACCGAGTACGGCAGCCCGCGGTAATGATATGCCGCCTTCATGCGGCCGCCGCCAACGAGAATGGGAAACGGCGGGCGAAACTCGCGCACGAACGCGCGCATCTTGCTGCCGCTGACGTCGTCGGAGATCGCCGCGATATCGAAATCCGCGCGCTGGAAGACGCTGTACAGCTCCGCCATGTGTGGGAATTCTTCCCGGCACGGTGCGCACCAGGACGCCCAGAAGTTCACGAGTGTGACCTTGCCGCGATAATCCTCGAGCCGGACGGGTTTGCCCGCGAGGTCCGGCAGCGCAAACGATGGTGCGAACCGATCGCGTCCATGTGTGGGTGTCTGCGCGAGCAGCGCCTCCGGATCCAGTACGCGAATTCTGCCAGCGCGATTCACCGCGATCGCCGTCGCCGGTGTGCCGAGGATTCGAGTGTCGAGGATTTCGCCCGTCTCGCGGTTCAGCACATCGAGGCGCAATCGTGTGGCCGCGGAATCTGCACCGCCGAGCACGTACAACCGGCCGTCTGGACCAACCGTCAGCGCGATGTTGATGAGTGCGTGCGCGACGCGCCGCTCTTTCCCGGCAACGAAGTGAGGATCGCGCTCCGCCGGAATCATGCCGCGCGAGCTGCGCCAGACGGGCGAACCGGTGGCATCGAGGCGCAGGATCTCGTCGCGGACGAGGGGAGCAAAGTAGACGACGTCATGCGAGAGCGCGGCGGGACCCGCGTTCACGAGCTGAGCGAGGTAGCGAATGTCCGGCACGTGCGCGATGCCGAGGCCCTGCCGCGGGTGTCCCAACGTGTCGAGCAGCCACAGCAGTGGTACGCTGCCGTCCTCGGCGACGAATTGGACGAAGTAGGGAGAGCGTGAGGCGATGATCCGTGTCCCTTCCGTCGCGTAGAGCGAGGCGGGGAAGGGGCTTTCCCACTCGCGCACCGGTTTGCCCGCGGTGTCGAACACGACGCCCTCGCCGGTGCGTTCGGTGATCAGCAACCGGCCGCCGGGATACGCGGCGACCGCGACGGGGCTGGACAGCCGGGGATCCGTGACCGTGCGGACGACGTGGAGGTCTCCGTCGAACGCAATCAGCCGGCTGTGTGGCGCGTCAGGCGCCCAGGAGTCGCGGCCGACGCGCGCGGCGGGCGAGCGGCCGAGAAACAGCAGCGTAAAGCCTTCGTCCGCGGTCGGACGGCAGCCGAGACTCAGCAGTGCGGCGAGGAGTATATTTGCGCGCATGAATAGCGATTATAGAGCGTTGATCGACACGTTCGGCAAGGGCTGGGAGCGCGGCGACGTCGAGACGATCTGCTCCGTCTTCAGCGAGGACGCGGTGTTTCTCGAGACGCCGTTCAGCAGTCCCGATCGCGGCATGGCGGCGATCCGGGCGTACTGGAGGGACATCCCGCTGTATCAAGCCGAAACGGACTTTGCGTCGGGGGAGATCTACGCGGCGGGTCCGTGGTTTGCAACGGAGTTCAGGTGCACGTTCCGGCGGCGCAGGACGGGCGAACAGGTCGATGCGCGCGGTGCAATTTTCTGTGAGACGAAGGAGGGGAAGATCAGTGAGATGAGGATGTACTGGCACCGATATGCAGGTGGGAAAGAGGAACCGAAGGCGTGAGCAAGCGGGACGTCTAGACGCCGAGACGCCGAGCGTACTCCACCGCGATTTCCATGAGCTCAGCGCTTCTCAAGCCAATGCTCATTGCCAAATCAACCGCAGCATCCTGCTCCATTTTCTTGTCCATCATCAGATAGGGAATCAGCGCGGCTGCCGTCCTGTTTCCTGATGAACAGTGCAGTAGCGTTTTTTTTCCCGCCAGTCGCTTCAGCGTCTGATGCATCCGCTTCATCGTGTCGGTCGTGACGGCGCCATGTACAATCGGCAGGTTGATGTAGTCCAGCCCGATCGCGCGTACGGTTGCCGGCTCATCAAACGGCCGCGGCTCCATTGGATCGCGGTTATCAAGAACAACTTCACCACCAGCCGCCCTGAAAGCTTTCAGCTGCTGCGGAGTCGGCTGGCCGCCCGTAATCCAGCCCGATACGGGCTCGGCGGCGTTGGGAAGATCAGCGAAGGCCTCGAGCAGCGCCGACACTAGGGGAGCCAGCCACCGGTGAAGCCAGCCCGTTGCAGCCCCCGAATGATGTGCGGATTCGTGCGCATCACGCGCCACACGAAATCGGTGCGGTAGTTCTCGATCATCGCGAGGATCGGCCCCTGATCGATGCCGAGGTAATCGACGTCGAACCAGCCGAGCGTGGGATCGACGCTCCCGGTCTCCTGCTGGCCCTGGGCGGTGAACGTCGGGTTGAACGCATCGAGGAAGCCGTACGTCGAAAACAGATGGGTGCCGTAGATCGCGCGCATCGCGAGCAGCGCGGGAATCGTGAACTCGGGCGCGAACGGCACGGCGCCGCCGGCGGCAGTGGGACAGAGCGTGCCATCGTCGCGCTCGTCGCCGAGGGCTGCGCCGCGCGCGTTGTAGGTATGGAACTGGCGGCTGCGCCCCTGGAGCGTGAGTGTCTTGTTCGCCGGACCGTCGCAGGCCGTCAGTCCCCAGACGTTCCCCGTGTAGCCGCGCCAGCCGCCGGGATTGGCGATCGCATAGGCGCGCTGCGCGAGCGTGGCGCGGCGCGAGTTCTCGAAGTAATCGATCCCGCGGCCGCTCATGTAGGCGTCCTTGATGTTGCGGAAATCGATCCAGACGTGCGAGTACTCGTGGCCGAACAGCGGCGCGAACTGGACGAAGCTCTGGCCGTAGTAGGTGCCCCACTGGTAGCCGCTCACCCAGGCGCTCCACGCGGCCGAGTCGGCGGGGTGCGTCGGCGAAGCGAGCGCGAGGAGGTTGAGGATCATGCCCTCGTTGTAGCCGATCCAGTCGGCGTTGATGAATCCGCTCTCGGGATGCCAGCCCATGCTGACCGCCGGTGGCCGGGCTTCGGCCCATTTCCAATCCACGCGGACGTAGATCGAATCGGCGAGGGCGCGGATCTGCTGCTCGGTCGTGTCACTCCGGTCGTAATAGGACTGTGCGAACAGAATACCGGCGAGCAGGAGCGACGTATCGATCGTGGACAGCTCGACCGTTTGAAAGCGCCGGCCCGTGCTCATGTCCAGGAAGTGATAAAAAAAGCCGCGGTAGCCGGTGGTGTTGGGCCCGGCAGAGTCCTGCGGTGCGGTCCAGAAAAAGCGCAGGGTCGCCAGGGTGCGAGCGGCGGCCTCCGCGCGCGTGATCCAACCGCGTTCGACGCCGATCGGGTACGCGGTGAGGGCGAAGCCGACGGCGGCGATGCTCGAGAACGACGGCGTGGGCCAGCGGTCGGGCGTCAGGCCGTTCGAGGCCGGTGTGAGATTCCAGAAGAAGTTGAAGGTGCGGTGTTGCAGGGTGTCGAGGAATGCGACCGTGTCGGGCGGGGTGCCCGGGCCCCCGGAGTTACCGGAACAGCCTCCGAGGGCCAGGGCGAAACAAACCGCGGTGAAGCGACTACATCCGGTCAGAATGTGTACTCGGCGCCGAGTTGCAGGCGGCGTGGGTCACTCGCGAGACAGCTGGCCTTGCCCTGATTGGCCGGATTGTAGTCGGTGTTGAAGCACCCGTAGTTGTTGTAATTGAACACGTTGAAGACGTCCAACGTTACGCCAAGCTTCGTCCCGGAGATCTGCGGGAAATCCTTGAGGAGCTTGAAGTCGATCCGGCGATACGCCCAGGCGTGAGGAATAATGAAGCTGTATTTCTTCGGCGAAAAACCACCGTTGATGTATGTCGACGGTCCGCAGAAGCGCGCTGGACATCCGATGTCTAGCCTCGCACCGCTGCCGAGGGTCAACAGGCCGGCGAACTGGATTCCAAAGAGATACGGCATATCCATAACCCAGTTGCCGACGACGTGACTCCGCTCGTCGTTGCCGCCATTGTCGGAGTGTTTGGGGATGCCGAGGGTGTTGGGGAAGGCACCCGGGAATGACGACGTGATGTCGTTGAGATTGTCGACACCGGCAAGGGAGCGTTTGGCATAGGTGTAAGTCAGGCCGGCGCCCCAGCCGAAATTTGCGCTCGTCCGATGGTATGGACGATCGAGCTGTAGCGAGACCGCATCGTACCACGTTTTCCCCTGCTCGGTCGAGTAGATGATGTTGCGGAAGCCGTGCGCGCCAATGTTGAAGCTCTTGCAGCAGCTGCCGTTGGGGTTCAACCCGATGTTGGCCCAGTTGTAGGTGAAGAGGTCGGTGCCTCGTTGCCCCTGGTATGCGAGCGCCGTGACCAGGGCGCCGAATGCATGGCGAACTCCCAAACTCCATTGCGTGGACTTGGGTGGCTTCATCTTGTTGTCGAGCAGGAAGGCTTCCGGCTCGCCCACCGAGTGCACGAGCGAATTGAGCACCGTGGTGTCCGACGTCAGATAACTCGGGTTGAATGCGACCTGACCAGCTTTCGGTGTGGAGTCAGGATGCGCGAACTGGATGATGTAGGTTGGGTGCGCGATTTTCTGGATCTCGTCCACGGAGAAGTCAAAGATCGAGCGATCGTAGTAGATGCCCCATCCGCCGAACACCGTCGTTTTATTGTCTTGATCCAGTGAATACGAGAATCCCAGGCGAGGCTGGATCGCACCGTAGAACGGTTTGCGATTGTTCCCGGTGCTGACATAGCGACTGAGGTCAAGCGGTGTGGGTAGGGAGTCGTTGTACCGCGTCAGCGTATCGACAACCATCTTAGGCGTCACGTAGTTGGTGTTCAGCATGCGCGACTCGAAATCCCAACGCATGCCGAGATTGAGCGTGAGCCGTTGTGACGGGCTCCAGTCGTCCTGCAGATATGCGCCGAATTGTGTGTTCGTCGTTGTGAGGCCCGGAACGCCAGTTCCGTAGGTGAGCTGATACGGGGCTCGGAAATTGAAGTGCAGCGACGCCGCCGAGGAGTCCTGCGTCCAACCATAGTTGCCTGGATCCACGAACCGGGCGTACTCGAATTTCGGCGTCTCGTCGTTGCGTTTCAGAATGTCGTAATGAACGAAATCGAGGCTCACGCCCGTTTTCAGCACGTGGTCGCCGGCGCCGTGCAGCCCGCTGTACGTCAGATCATTGCGCAGCCCGATTCGCCGCTGCGTGAAATCCTGCGTGCTTAAACTGCTTCCGATCAACGCATCCTGGCCCGGATAGTGGAACAGTCGTGCAGCTATGCCGGGCGTTTCGGGCCTCGGGTGGCGACGATACCGGTCCCAGGTAATCGCGGCCTCGTTGAGCCACGGGCCGCTAAAATGCTTGTACTTGAAGGAGCCGATGCCGACCGAATTGGCGTAATTCAGCGCCGCCTGGAACGACGTGTTGAGATTGAAGTCACGCAGGTCAGTCTCGAGGCGGTCGCTGAAACTGAGCTCGGCGGATGAGTTGTTGCTCGCCGCGTACGTCAACTTGCCAAATACCAGGGTTTCCCGAAACGGCGACTGAAAGATGCCGTTGTACTTGGTGAGGTTGACGGAGTCGAGCGCGGGCACCACGCCGACCGCGGGGGTTGGCTTAAACTGGACCAGCTGTCCCCGGTTCTGATAATTGCCTTCGTACGAGCCAAAAAAGAACAGACGATCCCGCTGGATCGGTCCACCGATGTTGAAGCCCGTCAGCGAGCGGGTGTAGTCGGGCTTGGACAAGCTCGCCGCGCGGTCGAAGGTGTCCGACGCGACGAAGCTCTTGTTCTGGTATGTAAAGAGGGCACTACCCGTCCACGTATTCCCGCCGGTTCTGGTGGTGGCCGTGATGATCGCACTCGACGATTTCTGGTATTCCGCTTTGAAGTTCTGTGAGATGACACGGTATTCCTGAACGGCGTTGCGCGGGAAGGGGTTGCCCCGGCTCGCGTCCTGACCGGCGATGCCACCCGCGGTGAGATCGTTTTTCAAGCTTGCACCGTCGACGAAGACGTTGATCTGGTTCGGGCTGGAGCCGCCCGCTGAGATGTTCTTCGCGGCGACGCCCTTGCTCAAACTGCCGTTGACGCGATCCTCAGAAACACTGACGCCAGGTGCCAGCGAAGCCAGATCGAGGAAGTTGCGGCCCGGGCTCGGCAGTGCTTCGATTTGCTGCTGGCTGACGTTGGTCGCGACTTCGGGCGTCCGCATTTCAATTGCCGGAGGTGCGGCGGCGGCCTGCACGGTCACCGCTTGCAACTCCACTGCCCCGGCTTGGAGCGATAAATCGATCTGCTGCGTAGCGCCGATTTGGACGATGATCTGCCGCCGCTGGGGCGCGAATCCGATCTTGCGAACCGCAAGGTCATAGTTCGCAGGCACGAGACCGAGCAGCACATAGGATCCATCCGCTCGACTCGATGTCGACCGGGCTACGCCGGTCGACGTGTTCGTGACCTGGATCTCGGCATCTGATACGACCGCGCCATTCTGATCCTTGACGTAGCCCCGAACGGTGCCGGTGGTGGTTTGTGCGCGAAGTGACAGAGGAAGGGACAGCAGAGCGATGCAGACGAGCCACAGAGAACGATGACGCAACATAGATCATCTCCCGTGAGATCGAGTCAGTGCCATAAGTTGACCAAGCCACCCCAGCGTGGCTAGACCTTCACGCCCTCCCGTTTTGTGCCGTAACTTCAAGGTCCAATTCCCCGCGCCCGGAGACTCGGTCACATGTCGCGCCTCTGCCACATGCTGTGCCTCACCGCCCTGCTGGCTTCGCCTGCCACCGCGCAGAATCTCGACTCTCTCGTTGCCCGCATGACCCTCGAAGAAAAACTCGGTCAACTGAACCTGTTGTCGGCCAACGGCCAAGCGTCGCCACAGCAGATCCAGCTCGTGCGTGCGGGCAAGGTCGGCGGGCTGTTCAACGTCATCGGCGCCGAAAACACGACACCGGTGCAACGCGTCGCGGTGACGGAGTCACGGCTCAACATCCCGCTGCTCTTCGGGCTCGACGTGATCCACGGCTACCGCACGATCTTCCCGATCCCGCTGGCCGAAGCCGGCTCGTTCGATCCCGATGCCGCCGAAGCGACCGCGCGGGCGGCGGGCCAGGAAGCCGCCGCCTTCGGGATCAACTGGACCTACGCCCCCATGGTGGACATCGCGCGCGATCCGCGCTGGGGCCGCATCGCAGAAGGTTCGGGCGAAGATCCGTACCTTGGCTCGCTGATGGCGGCCGCCCGCGTCCGCGGATTCCAGCAGACGATCTTCGCGACGGCCAAACACTTCGCCGGCTACGGCGCGGCCGAAGCGGGACGCGAATACAACGAGACGGAGATCTCGCCGCGCACGATGCGGGAGACCTACCTGCCGCCGTTCAAGGCGGCGGTGGACGCCGGCGTCGCGAGCCTCATGTCGGCATTCAACGACATCGCGGGCGTGCCCGCGTCGGGGAACGCGTGGCTCACCGACACGCTGCTGCGGCGCGAGTGGGGATTCACAGGCTTCGTCGTCAGCGACTGGACGTCCGTCGCCGAATTGATCAATCACGGCGTCGCCGGCTCACAGGCGGAGGCAGGGCGGCGCGCGCTGATGGCGGGCGTGGACATGGACATGCAAAGCAGCATCTACGGGGACTCGCTCGCCCCGCTGGTGCGCAGCAACCGGATTCCGATGCGGGTGGTGGACTCCGCGGTGATGCGCATCCTGCGTGCAAAGCAGCGCCTCGGCCTGTTCCGTGACCCCTATCGCGCGCGTACGGCGCCCCCCAGTGCGGAGCTGCGCGCGCTCGCCCGGCGCGTCGCGGGTGAATCGATCGTGCTGTTGAAGAATGAAGGGGCGGGTAGGGGCGCAGCATGCTGCGCCCCTGCCTTACCACTCTCCAAATCGGGCACCATCGCGGTGATCGGCCCGCTCGCCGATAATAAGGAAGAGCCGCTCGGCCCCTGGCACACGCAGGGCCAAGCGTCCGACGTCGTCACCGTGCTGCAAGGCATCAAGGCGAAGCTGCCGGCAGCGGCGCAGGTGCTATATGCGCGAGGCTCAGGAATCGACGACAGCGCGACGGCCGGGTTCGCGGAGGCCGTGGCCGCCGCGCGTCAGGCCAAGGTCGCGATTCTCGTGCTCGGCGAGCGCGGCGAGATGAGCGGCGAAGCCGCCAGTCGTTCGTCGCTGGGGTTGCCCGGCGTGCAACAGCAACTCTTGGAGGCGGTCGCGGCGACGGGAACGCCCGTGGTGCTCGTGCTCATGAACGGCCGCCCCCTGATTCTCGAATGGGCGTCGGACCACGTGCCGGCGATCGTCGAGACGTGGTTCCTCGGCGTCGAGGCGGGGAACGCGACGGCCGACGTGCTGTTCGGCGACGTGAACCCGAGCGGCCGGCTGCCGGTCACATTCCCGCGCGTGCTGGGCCAGATTCCGCTCTACTACAACCATCGCAACACCGGCCGGCCGCCCGACCCGAACAACAAATTCACCTCGAAGTACATCGACGTGCCGGTCACGCCGCGCTATCCATTCGGCCTCGGGCTGTCGTACACGACGTTCAGTTACACCAATCTCAAGCTCAGCGCGACGCGCGCGCGCGTGAGGGACACCGTCACCGCGACGGTGACCGTCACGAACACAGGAAACCGCGAAGGGATGGAAGTCGTCCAGCTCTACATTCGCGACGAGGTCGCCAGCGTCTCACGGCCGGTGCGAGAGCTGAAAGCTTTCACACGACTGTCATTGAAGCCCGGCGAATCGCGGGCGGTCGATCTGCGCATAGCCATGCGCGACCTCTGGTTCTACGGTCTCGACATGAAGCCGGTCGTCGAACCGGGCACTTTTCGCGTCTTCGTCGGCCCGAATTCGGCTGAGGGGCTCGAGGCGACGTTCGAATGCATTCGCTGATCCTGTTGCTGCAGGTGGCGGGCGTAGGGGTGCAGCATGCTGCGCCCCTACCACCACACCCAACCACCTGTTACGAGATTTTCGTCCGCTCGTTCTACGATTCGAACGGCGATGGCATCGGTGACCTGCGCGGACTCACGCAGAAGCTCGACTACATCTCAGGGCTCGGTGCGGACTGTGTCTGGCTGATGCCGGTGGCGGAATCGCCGAGTTATCACGGCTATGACGTCACGGACTACTACAAGGTCGAGCCCGACTACGGCACGAACGACGATTTCAAGGCGTTCGTTGGCGCGGCGCATCAACACAGGATCCGCGTGCTCGTCGACCTCGTGCTGAACCACACCTCGAGCGAGCACCCCTGGTTTCAGGAAGCGCTGCGAGACACGACGTCACCGCACCGCGGCTGGTATCGCTGGTCCACCACACCGGGCAACAACTGGCACAAGTCGCCGCTGCGCGACGAGTACTACTTCGGCCTGTTCTGGAGCGGCATGCCCGATCTGAATTACGAGAACCCCGCGGTGCTCGCAGAGATGAAGCGCGTCGCGCGCTTCTGGCTGGATTCGCTGCACGTGGATGGGTTCCGGCTCGATGCCGTGCGTCACCTCGTCGAGGCCGGCAACGAAGTATCCAACACCCCCGGCACGCACGCGGTGTTGCGCGACTTCGGGCAGTACGTGCGCAGCAGCGCGCCGCAATCGTATACGATCGGCGAAGTGTGGGACAACACGGACGTGATCCTCACGTACTATCCCGATCAACTCGACGCCTATTTCGCCTTCCCGATCTCGGAGGCCCTGATTGGCGCGGTGCGGACCGGCAAGGCGGGTGGGTTGCTTCCCACCGTGATGCAATTTCAGCGTGCCGAGCCGGCGTGGCGCTGGGCGCCGTTCCAGCGCAATCACGATCAGACGCGCACATTGACGGCGCTGAACAACGACAGCGCCGGCGCGAAGCTCGCGGCAACGATTCTCCTGACGTTGCCGGGCCTGCCGTTCGTCTACTACGGTGAAGAGATCGGGATGACCGGTGACAAGCCCGATGAACGCCTGCGGACCCCGATGCAGTGGGCTCGGACGTCCGCCGGCTTCACGACCGGCCGACCGTGGGAGGCGCCGCAACCGGATTCGCTGGTTCACAATGTCGCGGACGAAGATCGCGCGCCGGGCTCGCTGCTCAAGCTGTATCGGTCGTTGATCCGGCTGCGCGCCGGCAACGCCGCGCTGCGGGACGGCAATTTGACACCGGTGGAAACGGGGAATGAGTCGGTGCTGGCGTATCTGCGAACGTCAGCGTCTGGTGAGGTCCTGGTCGTGGCGAATCTCGGGACGAAGCCCGCGGCGCCGTTTGCGCTGCCGGGTCGCTACACGTTGAGAGACTTGCTACGCCGAAGTGCGAAGCAATCGTCCTTGCCCCCGCTCGCGCCGCGCCAGGCGAACGTCTACGAGATCGCGCGACGACCGTAGATTCGGCATATTCTCGGTAACAAGGGGCGCGGGGCGAACGGCGTCATCGTGATCAAGACGAAGGGGTCGCACTAACTGCCACAGATCCACCTCGGCGGGGTCGACTATGCGATCCTGATCATCTACTTCGTCTTCGTGCTCGGCATCGGCTGGGCACTGCGACGAGTCATTCGCAGCAGCGAGGATTTCTTCCTCTCGGGCCGGTCGATTCCAGCGTGGATCGCCGGCTTGGCTTTTATCTCCGCAAACCTGGGCGCGCAGGAAGTCATCGGGATGGCCGCGTCCGGCGCCAAGTACGGCATCATGACGAGCCATTTCTACTGGGTCGGTGCGATGCCGGCGATGGTCTTCGTCGGGCTGTTCATGATGCCGTTCTACTACGGCTCGCGCGCCCGCTCTGTCCCCGAGTACCTGAAGCTGCGCTTCGACGAGAAGACGCGCGGGTTGAACGCGATCACGTTCGCCATCATGACGATCTTTTCGTCCGGGATTTCGATGTACGCCCTCGCGAAGCTGTTCGAGCTGGTGCTGGGCTGGAGCTTTCACGGCAGCATCGTGTTGTCGGCCGTCATCGTGTTGATCTACATCTTCCTCGGCGGGCTGACCTCCGCGATCTACAATGAAGTGCTGCAGTTCTTTCTCATCGTCCTGGGATTCCTTCCATTGGTCGTGCTCGGCCTGAAGGACGTCGGCGGGTGGAGCGGGCTGACCGCGAAACTGGCCACCGTCGCTACGAACGCCGGCTTCGAGCCGGGGGCGTGGACGCACTCCTGGAAGTACATGGATTCCCCCAGTCACAATCCAATGGGGATGGAGTGGTTCGGGCTGGTGATGGGGCTGGGCTTTGCATTGTCGTTCGGCTACTGGTGTACGGACTTTCTCGTCGTGCAGCGGGCGATGGCCGCCGGCTCGATGACGGCGGCGCGCCGCACGCCCTTGATCGCCGCCGTTCCCAAAATGCTGATGCCGGCGCTCGTGATTCTGCCGGGGATGCTGGCGATCGGGCTGCACGCGAGCCGCGGAGGATTTCTCCCGATCGGCAGTGACGGTCAGCCGAACTACAACCTGGCGATTCCGATGATGCTGGGGCATTACCTGCCGTCAGGACTTCTGGGACTTGGTCTCACCGCCTTGATGGCGTCGTTCATGTCCGGCATGGCAGGCAACGTCACGGCCTTCAACAGCGTGTGGACGTACGACATCTATCAGACGCATATCCGCCCGGGCCAGACGGACGCACATTACCTGCGCGTGGGTCACGCGGCCACCGTCTTCGGCATCGCCGCGAGCGTGCTCGCCGCCTACTCGGCGACGCGGTTCAACAACATCCTCGACATGCTGCAGCTCGTGTTCTCGTTCGTGAACGGGCCGCTGTTCGCGACGTTCCTGCTGGGGATGTTCTGGCGCCGCACGACCGGCCATGGCGCGTTCTACGGACTGCTCACCGGGACGATCACCGCGGCGCTCCACTACGGACTCACGCTCCCGCGCGGCGCGGTCCCTGGCATCAAGGGGGGGTTCCTGGGAGCGGTGCTTCACGTGTACCCGAGCGAAATGGCCCTCAACTTCTGGACCGCGCTGTTCGCGTGGACGGGCTGCTTCGTGGCGACGCTTCTCATCTCGCTGTTCACGAAGCGCACCAAAACGGACGATGAGCTGCGCGGCCTGGTCTACTCACTGACGCCGCGGATACAGGAAGGATCCATGCCGTGGTACAAGCGGCCCGTCACATTGGCGGTGGGAATTCTCGTCGTCTCCACCTTACTCAATGTGGTCTTCTGGTGATGCTATGAGACTGGACGTCCGATGGCCGATAGGCGGGATGTTCACGATCGTTGGCGCGATTCTGGCGCTCTACGGCGTCGTCTCGAACCCGGCGATCTACGAACGGTCGCTGGGGATCAACGTGAACTTGTGGTGGGGGCTTGTGCTACTGGTGTTCGGCCTCGTGATGCTGACGTTCGCTTACCGTGCTCATCGATTGGCAGCGAAGCCCAACGTCACAGACTCGACTTCGACCCCGTAGCTCCCAGGGCGCAGCGATAGCTGGAGCCGCTCGACATGCTCGAGTCGCGGCCGGTCACCAGGCCCACCGCGGCCCTCGGCCGGACCGACCCAGTAGTTCCATTCACCTGGAAAGCCTTCCGGCAGCAAGACACCGCGACCAATCGTGAAGCTCGCGAGCGGGACAACCTGATCCTGCCAGGTGCTGTCGACGGGCAATGCCGCGGTCCAGCTCGTGCCGTCGTCTTCCATGAGTGTGACATGGAGGACCTGGTGCGCGCCGAGACCGCGTAGCCGCACCCGCAGTTCGCTCGCCGCGGCGATGGTCTCCTGTCGTGCGGCAATCCGGCTCTTGATCACGAGCGACGCACTGTAATCGGGGGGACTCCAGCCGCTCGTGTCTATCGGGAGCTCGAGGTGAAAAACGGGCGCCCCCGTTGCGGGCGACAGCGCAACGCGGAACAGGCCCCGGCGTCCCGCGTCGCCGATACGTGTGAAGGTGAGGCGCGCGGCGTCGCTGCCGGGATCGAACAGCCGCAGCGGAGTTCTCGGCGTGACGACGTCGAATCGCCAGGGAGCCGGACCGTTGTAGTTCCAGTCAGTCGGCTTGCCCGAAGTGCCCGCGGGAAATGTGAGCGCCGAGCCGGCGCGAAATGCGGTGATAACGAAGTCATAAGAACCGTTGTGGAGGATGGTGGAGGGTATCGAAGTGCTGTAGTCGTAACCCTCGACCCGTCGCATGGAGAATCCGCGATAGAATCCACCCGGAGTCGCCCGCACGAACAGCGTGACCGAGTCGGGGTCGGTCACGTCGACGACACGCGCTCGCAGCGTCGCCTCGCGGCCGGCGAGGTACTGCGGCGCGGTCAGCGGGACCACTGCAAGGGCGACCGTATCTGTGGGTGGGGCGTGGTATTCCTTGAGTCCCACCCGGCCGACGAACGGGGGAAGTGTCGCCGGATCGACCCCCGGAGTGCTGAGGATGTAGACCCCAGGCGTCACTCTGAAGTGGCCCGCGGTTACGCCCCCGGGTTGCGCAATCCCGGCGGCCAACGGTTGCACAATAAAGGAAGGACCGAGATCGGGCAGGGTAACGGTGATCGGCCAGGCACGGCTGATGGCGCGCGTTACGATCTTGTCGGCCCGCGGTGGCTCGAACGGATCACGAATCGGCACCGCATCGGGATAGACCTCGA
>Ga0209761_1001820_pt1 | contig 13832 bp, 14 predicted proteins | sample GraSoi013_1_40cm_4_FD_185818 | JGI IMG/M metagenome (GOLD analysis project Ga0209761, IMG submission 185818) | Grasslands soil microbial communities from the Angelo Coastal Reserve, California, USA - Sample 09_25_2013_1_40cm (SPAdes) (version 2) | ecosystem: Environmental > Terrestrial > Soil >... | reverse complement strand
AGAGGAAGTGAGAGGACTGTGACGAGTGATGGCGCGAAGAAGCCTGTCGGGGCTGGAAGACCGTGATGTGGCTTAGCTAGGACGGACGCCTGGGGCTGTTTTCCTCCCACCGCAATCCACCATTACGCATCCGGCAATAGTTGTCAGAGAATCCTCTCTATGTCTCTCGACGAGAGGGGAGAACCGCGACCCAAAACGAAAATGTCTCTAGTGACAGTGACCCTCGGTACTGTCAGAGATTAAACTGCGTCCATCAACCAATGACCAGTTGTTCCATGAAACTCCGTCATTCCAAGCCCGCCACCGATGAGGACGAAATAGAGACTGGAACCAGTACTGAGGCATCCACGCCTCAGACTGCTGCGACCGGGAACTGGAAGTGCCCATCGTGCGGCGCTGAAAACGAGGATTACAGGACGTTCTGCGACGGCTGCGGAGACAAGAGACCCGGCGCCAAAGTCGCATCGAAAGGCATCGACATGGCCAGCCTACTCGGCTCCTCAGAATCATCCGACGACACATCATCCAAAGACAGCGCATCGTCCAAAGACGACACCTCCTCTAGCTGGGAGGACTCGCCCAAGAAGGAGAAGAGCAAGAAGGGTAAGAAGAACAAGAAAGCCAAAGACGAAGACGACGAGGAGGCTGAACCGCTCAAGGCCGAGCCTCTCGAACCGGAAAAGATTGAGCCTCCAGAGAGTCTGACGCCGAGTGACGATTTCGGATCTCAGAAGCCCTCGTTCGTACTAACAGGGCCATCCGCGGAACCTGAACCTGACGATAGCCAGACGATAGCTCCATCTCCGCCAAGCTTCTCGTCAAGCTTCCAGCAGACCTCCCAGCCAAGCCTAACCCCCTCCGGATCGCACTATTTCCTAGTCTTCGTCAACACACCAGCCTCATCCCTCATCAAGACCAAGGTCAGCATCGACTTCGACGACTTCCCCACAATAACCATCGGGAGAAGCCCCGAGAACGTAGTGGTTATTCCCGACCAGGAAGTCTCAAGGAAACACGCCTCGCTCAGCTTCAGCGGCAGCAAGCTCATGCTCAAGGACCTAGGAAGCCTAAACGGCACCTTCCTCTACGATGGCAAAGAGTTCCAGCGAGTCAGCGATAGTGTCGAAGTCAAGCCGAATAACGTTTTGAAGTTCGGCACAGGCACTATCGTGAAGCTCGTGACTGAATGATTGAAGCTGCAGAGGCGCTACGGGTGATCGGTGAAGCCCAGGCAGAGCTAGCCGGACCCCTACTAAACCCGAGATATGAGGACAGAGTAATCTTCGTCGGAGACACGCACGGGGCAATAGACGTGACACAAACTGTCATCGACAAATTCTTTGACGACGCAGACCTCATCGTCTTCCTAGGCGACTACGTTGACAGGGGAAGCAAAAGCCTAGAGAACCTCGGACTCATCGCATCAACTCTACTGGAAGACCCCCACCGCACAATAATGCTCCGAGGAAACCACGAAAGCCCGCTGACAAATCCCTACTATGGATTCACCGATGAAGTGACTGAAAAACTTGGTGAGGGCAGCTACGAAAAATTCAAGGAGTTCTTCCAGGCAATGCCGTACGCGGTTGTTGTAAACGATTACCTCTGTCTTCATGGCGGAATCGCGAAGGGCATGGAGCACGTGTCTGAAATCGCCTCCTTACCGTGGCCCGACTTGAACCCTGATGATCCAATAGCCTTCCAGCTCCTATGGAATGATCCGAGAGACGTGATTGATGAATTCGTTCCGAGCGTCCGAGGAAAAGGAGCCTACTACTACGGGACTGAAGCAACCAAAACATTTCTCGAAAACAACTCGCTCAAAGGAATCATCCGCGGACACGAAGTAGTCGACGGATTCAGAGAAGATATGGGTGGCCGAGTCATAACCATATTCTCCAGCAGATACCATGGCGGTAAGGCCGGAATCCTCGTCCTCGACAAGGGCAAGATGGAGAGAATAACAGTATGACACTATCGGTAAGGACCGAACTAAGCCACTCCTATTCCTACGATTCGAAGGTTGATGCTGTCTTCAAGATCACGCTCGTGGCCGAGAAACAGGCCGAAGCTAAAGGCTTCCAGCACATCATCGTACTCGACACAAGCCACTCAATGGCAGGCAAGAAACTCGAACTAGCCAAGAAAGGAGCCCAGGAATACTGGAGCAGAATCCCCACCGGAAACAAAGTCTCATTCATCACTTTCTCAGACTCAGTCCATACCTATCCCGACACCAACCTTTCCACCACTCTCCCGGGAATCAAAGCAACGGGCATGACCGCGCTTTATTCTGCGCTCACAACCGCCTTCGACATGGCCGCGAAGAGCGGCGGATCAGGCTGGATCCTCCTCCTCACCGATGGTCACCCGACAGACGTGACGAAACCGGAACCCTACTCTGCTTTGAAGACTCCACAAGGTTTCAAGATGATCGAGTTCGGCATCGGAGAAGACTATCGCGAAGACATTCTCAAAGCCCTAGCTGACGCGTCCGGGGGAGTACTCTACCACGTCACCGACGCCGACAAACTACCCGTTGTTATGCAGGAGAACGCCGTAAGCCAAGTCGCTGGAAGAAACATCACGGTAGACTTTGAACCCTCGGACGTTCGGATCCTCAACTATCCCGGCCCCCCAGTTAAGATCAACGCTCTAGAAAATATTGCAAAAATCTGGGGTCAAGTAACCATGCCAGAGGGCTTCAAGGGTCAGCTACTAAACGTCCAGGTCTCCTACGGTGACGCGGTCGACGGGTCCAAGCAAACCATCAACTCATCTGCAAACATTCGACCGGCGAAAAATGATGAAGAGTACACTCAGGGAATACGCAACAGTCTAATGGCTGAATTCGCCTACTACCAGGGACTGGAAGAGTACTACAAGCAACTCTCCGCCGGAAAGTTCAAGGAGGCTACGAAGACAATGACGCAATTATCGTCTAACGCCGGACAGACCCAACGGGCGGACATCATCGAGTCCACTAAACGGTTGTCAGAGCAGCATGAGCAGACGCTGCGACTTGGAGGAGGCACCGAGAACACGAATCGACTGCTGAAAGAAGCAGCAAGCGAATCCACCAAGAGAACTCGCGGCAAGTAAATCACAGTCTTTTCGCGTCAAAAGCACCACATTTCATACGAATAGAGCCCTCAGCACTGGCTCCCATGAATATCTGAGGTGGTTTACACGTGAAGTAAAACACGTCCACTGTGCGGCATTCTAAACGTCCACCTTATTTTTGCACCGCCCAAAAGTATACCCAGCTTGCAGAGGAGAGAGATCCGACTAAGATCTAGATCCAGCAGGTTCATACAGTCACTCGATGCGGACGCCTTCTCTAAGCTGAGCAGGCTTGCGCAGGAGAGAGGAATAACGACTCAAGAACTCATCAGGGCGGTAATCATTCCAGACTGGATGGAGACTGAGAGCTCAGAGCCAGGCCCCTACTTGTCGAGGCCGAGAGCCATCTGCCGGTTCCGGTCGTATGGAACGCGGGTAACTAGCAGGTCAGCTTAAGCCCGCCTAGAGCGGGACCTCGATCATTAGCTTCTCCAACAATTCCTTGTACCGGTTCCGGATCGTAACTTCAGTCACATTGGCAATCTCCGCAATCTCCCGCTGAGTCTTCCGCTCATTCGTCAACACCGTGGCGATATACGTGGACGCTGCAGCGATCCCTGCGGGACCCCGACCACTAGTCAGTTTCATCTGACGAGCAATCTCCAGAATGCGGATAGCGATGCCTTCCGCTTTGCCAGAGATAACTAGTCGGTTGGAGAATCGGGCCGCGTAGCTCCGGTTAGCTGAAGGAGGCACGAACATGCCGAGCTCGCGAAGCATGAATCTGTAGCTCCGGCCAATATCCTTCTTGTTCAACGTCGACACGGACGCAATCTCGTCCAGCGTCCTCGGAATACCGCACTGGCGACAGGACATATAGATGGCCGCCGCGGTCACGTTGTGAATTGACCGGCCCCGAATCAGTCTCTTCTTGATCGCTCGCCGATAGATCACCGAGGCTGTCTCAAGAATATTCTTCGGCAGCGTCAGAGCAGCCGACAGCTTGCTCAGCTCTGATAGTGCAACTGCAAGGTTTCTTTCGGTTGCGTCGGAGACTCGGACCCGGCGCTGCCATTTCCGTAGCTTGTACAGCTCTATGCGCTGGTCGGCGCTAACGCTCTTCGTCCCAGAAGGGCGATCCCTCCAGTCAATGATGGTGGATAGACCCTTATCATGAATAGTAAATGTCATCGGCGCGCCAGTACGAGCACGTTTCGCCCGCTGCTCATCATCGAAAGCGCGCCACTCGGGCCTAGAATCAGCAATCTTGTCCGTGACCACGAAACCGCAGGTCATGCAAACAACCTCGGCCGTATCATAGTCGCGGATGAGCTTCGAACCCTTACACTCAGGACACAATCGAGCAGACCTAGGACCCGTCGGAATTCTCGGTACCTGTTCCAGCGTCTCAGTCAAGTTTTCTTTTTGATGCTCCTAATCCTTCTCGACCTGGTAGAGAACCCGGCCGACCAGTGCACCATCAACATTCGCGACAGGCTTCACCGAGACATATGGAGTCTTCACAGGACCCAGAATATTATTGACCACTCCAACACTGCGAAGTTTGTAGTCGCAGACTTGAGCGCCAATTATTGGTACTGGATATTGTTCGAGTCGAAGGAGAAGATTACCACTCTTTGACAGGTGCAGTACTTTGCCAAGCCGCCTCAATCCCGCACCTGGCACACTCCGGAACGCGATAAACTCCCGATCGGCTATTTAAACAATCCGGATTTGACAGGAACTTGTAATTTCCTCAACGATAGGTCAAATGTTGATTAGACCCCGGCGATCTAATAGTTCCAAGCATCAGGTCTAGTGAGAGATTGATTCGGGAAGTACAGCTCACCAACTTCATGAGCTACAAGAACGCAAGCATCCCACTAGAGCCGGGACTAAATCTTATTGTCGGACCAAACGGCGCAGGAAAATCCTCCATCCTCCTCGGAATATCCGTGGTGCTAGGACAAGCCTACACGGAGAGATCTAGAAAGCTCAGCGAGCTAATACGCTGGGGCGAAGACCAAGCCCGAATCAGTATCCTACTAGACAACGAATCAGAAAAAGGTCCTCGACCCTTCCCACAAGCGCGGAGCGACAAGATCCTACTCACCCGAATCTTGAAACGCTCCGGCGACTACCACTACCTACTCAACAACAAACCCATCTCCAAGACCGGCCTAATCGAAGGACTATCCAAGCTAGGGCTCAACCCCGACAATATGCTTGTGATAATGCACCAGCTAATGGTGGGACGCTTTGGAACAGTAAGCCCAATCGAAAAGCTTCTCCTCCTTGAAGACGCCGTCGGATTCGGCGCTTATCGCAAAGAAGTCCTAGAAGCCAGCGACCGACTACTGAAGCTGACGACTGAACGAGAAACAATGTCTTCTGTCATTGAGGGAACGAGAGAGACCTACCTCCACTGGCAGAGAGAATACGAAAAATACGAGACGAAGAAGAAACTCGAACAACAACTCAAGGATTTGCAGAGAGAATTGACTTGGCGCAGAATCCTCAGAAAAGAAGCATCCCAGAAGCGACTCAAAGAAAGAATATCCTCCCTCCAGAGAAAATCAGAAAACTCCAAAGAAGAACTAGACTCGGCCCAAAGAGAACATCTCAAACTCTCTAGCGAACTTGATCGAGTAAATCAAGAGCTGGAAACATTCCGCCAAGAACATCTGAAACTCGAGCATAGTCGCGGATTCCGCTCAGGCTCGCTTGAATGGATAGCGAGATTCAGAGATCTTGTCTCACCCGGAGCTGAGCAGAATGATCAACTAAGGCAGACACTGGTGGAGCTGAATCAGGAGCATGAGAAAATAGCCCACACCGCACAACTGGACGAAACAGAATTCACAAGGGTCCGCTCAAAGATCGCCGAACTGTCGGGAGATCTTACGAAGAGCACCGATCTTCTTGTTGAATCGAAGGTCAAGTCCGAGGTCAACAGCTTCAAGCTTTCAATGATGGCTCAAGAAGTTCAAGAGCTCGAAGTCCAAGTAAGACTCGGCGAGGAGGAACTCTCACCGTTAAGAACCCAAGCCCTTCAGCTAGGACCCGTCTTCGAGAATCCAAGAGACCTACACGACGTGACTTTAGAGACGGCCGCAGTTCAGGAGAGGATTCATCCGCTCGCGCACCTCTCAGCCGATGTGGAGAAGATGTTCAAGACATACGGCGATATGTACGAAGATCTAAGGAAGAAGGCTGAGGTTGTAGAACAGAACAGGTCCGAAGTCTTGGGAGAGCTGCAGGGACGGTTTGAGCGTTGGAAAACCGTCATGGGCAAACTCCTCGCAGACCTCTCCACGCGATACGGCAATTTACTCGATGAGGTTGGAGGCAAAGGGCGAATCGATCTCAAGTCTTCAAAGAACATCGAGAAAGCGGGCCTCGAACTCTATGCGGGCTTCAAGGGAAACGAACCCGTATCCTTAGACAGCCTCGCACCCAGCGGTGGAGAACGAACTGTCGCACTGATCGCGTTCCTCCTGTCGCTCCAACAGTTCATCTCATCGCCCTTCCGGGCGATTGATGAGTTCGATGTTCACATGGACCCTAAGAACCGGGAGACAGTATCTCGACTCATCCACGCAGCCTCTAAGACTACGGACACGAGCCAGTACATCGCCATAACGCCCGGGCAATTGTCTCTCCCCAGCGAAGACCAGGTCCATGTCGTCGTGGTGCAGAACGTCGAAGGGAGCTCGATGGTCAAGGAGCTGAAGTAAGATTGGCTCAAAGAACGACCAAAGCATCCGGTAGGAAGGAGCTGGAAGAACTAATCCAGACATGCAACTCTATCGAGAACCGTCAGTTCAATCCCTTTCTCCTCGACGTATCAGAGGCGCTCAGAATCATCAGACGACACGCCGAGAGCTGGCAGACGCTGCAGGACAATCTTCTAGATATGCGAGCCATTACCAGCCTCGCGAGAGTGGTGGGCCTTCAGAGTGCCAATCTCAGATTTCAGTCCAGCTCACTGTTCGTCGATCCGGGCATGGTCAAGCAGAAGGTTGGATCAATGTCAAGAGAACAACTGGCAGAACTCCTTCTACTATCGTGGCATCCGGTTGTTGAACTGGAACAGTTGACAGATGCCTCTACCAAGGAAGCCCTAGATTATTGGCGGCACATGCTCTCCTTCTTTGAAAGGCGGAAGAGACTTGCAGCCGGACCCTTCGAAACCCCGGGGTCAATGGATTTGCCGGAGCTGGCAAGGATGAGGGTTCTTGAAGAGAAGGCGTTCACGAAGCGCTTGGAAGAATTACGGATGGAGATGAAGGAGAAAGCTGGAGAAGAAGAACGGATTGAATACTGGAGCTTCGTCAGAACCGGCAATTTTCCGCAGACAGTCCTCCGGGCTCAAATGGTTAGCTTTCTCGTCAGCTACGGAATGGCTGCATTAGATAGAAAGAGAGAGAAGATGTTCTTGATACCCCGAGACCCACCATTCGCATCCCGACAGGGATCACCACTAAGCTATCCCATACCGATCACCAAGGAGGTTGTTACATCACGGGCGAAGTAAAACAGGAACAATCCTACTATCCAGAACGGGTAAAACGAGCAGCACACCTACTCTTCTTCAAGAGGGGAAGGGTGCCCGGCGCCAGATCGTGGGAGCTGAAGACAGGTCTTGGCAAAGAGTATCTGAAAGTCTTGACGCAACTTGATGAGAGCTTGAAGGATCTAGACTTAGAGGTCAAGAAAGTCGAGTCACGGGTTCTCAGCGACTACAAGCCAGGACCCGATGCAGAAGAAGAATCCAGATACTTCGTCAGACTGAAAGGAACACTGACTCCTCGAGAGGCGAGGATGACGGGGTGGAGAATCGACAACTTAGCTGCCCTGGCAGCTTGCTTGTCACTTATTGTCTCAAAACAAGGAAAGAGTGAGCGAAAAGAGCTCGAAGAGATAATTGGACAGAAAGTGGGACGTTGGAGAGCGCTCACCCTTACGGACGCTTTCCTGCGCTCCGGCTACCTCGAAGAAGACGAGGAGGGTCTCGTTAAGCTTGGCTGGCGCACAAGAGCCGAGCTCGACCTTGAGAGTCTGATGATGCTAATCGCTGAATCAAAGCCCAAAGGCGTTATCAACGAAGAGCCAGAGGAAGCAACCGAAGCCCCCGAGCTCGAAAATGTTGCAGGAGAAATCCAAGCGCCGGAACTTGGAGAGGATCAGGCTTCGACGGACGCCTGAAGCCCTCCCAGGTACTTGGCTCCTTGCGGCGCCGACTTGGCGCAGTACTGGTCGAAGGGCAGGATCTTCTCGTCCCACTCCGACACCTTCTCTGGCTCAAACCTCAGTGTCCCATGATCTTCATGGGTCGTTCCCCAGACCAGCATGTATCTCCTATCGCCGTATCCTCCTCCAGGCAAACCTGTGATGTGATTAAACAAGACGTTCACTCTTTTGCCATCGAGCTTCGACGGCTGAGCCGGTTTCTGCAGCACTATCCGCTTATCAGGCATTATTTTGAAGTCTGTTGACACACTGAACGGAAATCCGTCGTCACCAACCAATGTTATGATCGCATAACGGAAATTCCCGAGCCGATTATAATCCAGACTTGTCATCGTTCTAAGCTCCGAACACTTCCGGCGATCTTGACGTATCACCATTCTTCCATGCGAGTATCCTTTTGGGCTCGACTTGGACGACGATCCGTTTCCAGAACCATCCAAACTTTTCTCGCTCAGCCAAGTACGCATCGATGTAGGGCTCTTTCTTACGCCAGTACGAGAGATATTTCTCCCAGCCATGGTCAAGGTCGGAGTCGTCAGCGTGGGCAATGCCTTGAACCAGTACAGCGTGTTTTCCAGCATTCGACCCTTCAGGGTTTGAGAATAACAGCGAGACCTTCGGGTTCTGTTTCACATTCTCGGCCTTCTTAGAGAACAGAATGCTGGAGGTTACCACAAATTTTCCGGAGTCAGGAAGATAGAACGGCAACAATGGTAGAGTCACAGGCTTTCCAGACTTGACCGTTGTGAATTCGCAGACAAGGTAGCTGTCGAATGTTTCGCGGACCCATTGTGGAACTTGAATCAAACCGCTTCTGACTTTGATGCAGACTGGCTGAACGATTTAACGTTCATGTTTGGATATTTTTGGCCGATATGGATTACAACGACTATTCCCGATGGAATAAAAGTGAAGCATAAATATGACGTATGTTATGTCCGACGACCGGATATAACGTATGTCATACACACATCCCGAAGTACTAGTCAGCACCGAATGGGTGCAAGAACACCTCAACGACCCCAAAGTACGCATCGTCGAAGTAGACTACGACCCCACAGCAAACTACCAACTTGGACACATCCCAGGCGCAGTACTCTTCGACTGGCGCAAAGACCTCAACCACCCACTACAAAGAGACATCCTATCCAAAGAACAACTAGAACAGCTCTTCAACAAGTCCGGAATCAGCAACGACACCAAAATAGCCCTTTACGGCGACTTCAACAACTGGTTCGCAGCCTACGCCTACTGGGACCTCCAATACTACCGCGTCAAGAACGCAGTACTCATCAACGGCGGACGAAAAAAATGGATCGACGAGGACAAACCTCTGACCAAAGACATCCCTAAGCACTCATCAACCAATTTTCGCGCATCCAATCCCGACGAGAACATCAGAGTCTACCTCAGACAAGCACTCGACTTATACGACAAGCCCAACGTCAGGTTCGTCGACGTCAGAAGCCCCAAGGAGTTCAGCGGCGAAGTACTAGCCCCCCCAGAATACCCAACCGAACACGCGCAGCGTGGGGGTCACATACCCGGCGCAGTTAACATACCCTGGAGCCAAGCTGTCAGAGAAGACGGCACCTTCAAACCATACGAGGACATCAAGAAACTCTACGAAGCTCAAGGCGTGACCGGCGACAAGGACATCGTAGCCTACTGCCGCATCGGAGAACGATCTAGCTTCAGCTGGTTTGTTCTAAAATATCTGCTAGGATACCCGAAGGTCCGGAACTACGACGGCTCATGGACAGAATGGGGCAACCTGATTCGAAACCCGATCGAGAAACCGGCACCCGCCATCGCACAGACCGTTACTGCATAGACGAAGAACCTTCCAATCCCGCCTTTCTTTTCCCGGCGGGCCTTCTTTCTAACGCACTTTCTTAACGATGAAATGGAACAGGTTTCCTTCCTGCCTCCAATCCAGGAGGTTCTGGCCGGTCCTTTCAGACCAAGCTACCATCTCGACGTAGGCCGTTTGATCATCTGATACCAAGTGGACTACTTCGCCCACTGGTATGGTTGCTAACAGGTCGTTCAGACGGATCAGGACTGCAGAGCACTCTGTGCCGATCTCAGACATTTCATGATCCGGAAACGCCTTGAAACAGCGCACATGAAACTCCGCGATCTTCTTGACCAATAGAGTCTTTGACTCGGTACTCTTCGACAGTAGAATCCGGTCTAGCGCGAGATGGGATGGCTTGAGACTCGCAATCCAGCCCTCTTGGTAGGGCGAGTCGTTGATGATCCTCGGCCGATCGACTATCAAACCATTCGTTTTTAGAAGAATGCCTGAAACGGGCGAAGGAATAGGACCGACAAACTTTAGACTCTCAAGAGTTCCTAGGCTCTGTCCCCGCTGAATTGCGACTTCAGCTGACTTCAGCCTGGCTAGGGTAAGCTTGCCAGCTATTGCTGGCAGCACGCTAGTGACTCCTACCGTGACCTCTCCATTGTCTTCAATACGCAACCAAGTGTTGTTCTCTAAGTCGTAAAGGAGATCATCCGGGAAGACGCAGTGATCTATCTCCAATCAGTTTTCACCCCGCGAATTTCCAGTTCTGGCGACTCTCTACAAGGATCACCGTTGCCAGGTTAGTATTAGCTATTGGACTGATTCCGGGAAACGTATAATAGAGAATCCGGGTTCGAGCTATCTCTTCGAGAAGATAGGTAACACCGTTGCCCCGATTCAAGAGTTCAGCGGACATTCTCAAAATCGTCTCTAACAAGGACCAAGTCCGCAACATCGGTATCATCGCCCATGTCGACCACGGCAAGACAACGATGACAGACAGCTTGTTGGCCGGCGCAGGACTTCTCTCTCCATCGCTCGCAGGGACAGCGCTTGCGATGGACTTCATGGAAGAAGAACAGAAACGCCAGATGACGATCAAAGCCGCCAACGTAAGCCTCTACTATGAACATGGAGGAACACCCTATGTCATCAATCTGATCGATACCCCCGGGCACGTCGACTTTTCCGGAAAAGTCACAAGATCCCTTCGAGCCATCGACGGTGCAGTCGTAGTCGTCGACTCGGTCGAGGAAGTCATGGTCCAGACTGAGACAGTCACCCGTCAAGCCCTGGAAGAGCGGGTCCGCCCGGTTCTCTACATAAACAAGATCGACCGTTTGATCAAGGAGTTGAAGCTGACCTCCGATCAGATACAGGAGCGCATTGCGCGGATAATCAAAGACTTCAACGGATTATTGGACTTGTACGCTGAGCCCGAGTTCAAAGAGAAGTGGAAAGTCAACTTCGCAACCAACACGGTAGCAATGGGCTCTGCGAAGGACCGCTGGGGCTTCAACTTCGAAGTTGCCCGGAAAAAGGGGATCAAGTTCACGGATGTCGTCGACGCGTATCACAACAACAAGGTTGAGGATCTGAAGACGAACGCTCCAATACACGAAGCCATTCTGGGCATGGCGATTGAAGTCATGCCTCCGCCCCACATCGCCCAAGTTTACCGGATTCCCAAGATATGGCACGGAGATCCCAACAGCGAGTACGGCCAAGCAATGATCAAGTGCGACGACAAGGGCCCGGTGCTAATGTCGGTTGTCAATATAGTAGTGGACCCCCAGGCCGGCGTCGTCGCTACGGGACGCTTGTTCTCCGGCACGGTGACTGACGGGGAGCCGGTCTTCATGATCAATTCTCGCGCCCAGGGACGCGTCCAACAGGTGGCCATCTACATGGGCCCACAGCGAGAAATCGTTGGAAAGCTCAGCGCAGGAAACATTCCAGCACTACTCGGTCTCGAAAACGTAAAGGCGGGAGAGACGATCTCTTCGGTCAAGCAAGTCATCCCGTTCGAGGCTGTCCACTACGTCACTGAGCCAGTAGTGACGATTGCTGTCGAGCCAAAGTTCAACCGGGACTTGCCCAGGCTCGTCGAACTTCTCCGGAAACTGTCGCTAGAGGATCCGAATTTAGTCACCAGCATCAACGAAGAGACGGGCGAATACCTCATCTCGGGAATGGGAACCCTCCATCTTGAGATCGCAAACACCCTGATTACGAAGACCGGTCTAGAGATTGTTACTTCCAAGCCGATCGTGATCTACAGAGAAGCAATCCGGAGCGAAGCCGGTCCGATCGAAGGCAAGTCGCCTAACAGACACAACAAGATCTACATCGAGGTCGAGCCCCTAGGAGAACAGGTCATGGAGCTGATCAAGAGTGGAAAGATCAGTGAGTACATGGACAAGGCCGACATGGCGAAACAGTTGCGAGCCGTCGGTTGGGAGCCAGATGAGGCAAGAGGCGTCTGGAGCATTGACGAGCCCTTCAACATGATCCTCGACGTGACGAAAGGCGCCCAGTACATGCAGGAGGTCCGCGACATGATCCTCGCCGGCTATCGGTGGGGAATAAAGGAGGGCCCAATCGCATACGAGCAGATTAGAGGCATGAAAGTGAAGATTACAGATGTAGCGCTGCACGAGGATCCGGTGCACCGGGGTCCCGCACAGATCATGCCAATGACACGCCGAGCCATGTTCACCGCATTCCTTGAAGCTCAGCCAACACTCTTGGAGCCCGTTCAGAAAATCACCACGAGAGTGCCCAACGACTTCCTTGGAGCTGTAACGAGCGTAATCACCCAGAAACGCGGGAAGATAGTCTCGGTCGACCAGAAAGGCAACCTCGTTTCAGTTGTAGGAGATATTCCTACAGCCGAGAGCTTCGACCTGTCGGAGGTTATGCGAAGCCAGACTCAAGGTCGGGCCTTCTGGGGCTTGGAGTTTGCCCGTTGGTCTCCGGTCCCTACCTCGCTCCTACAGAGCGTTGTTGAGGGTATACGAAAACGGAAGGGACTCTCTCTAGAGCCACCTAAAGCCTCTGACTTTGCAGAGTAATCATGTGAGGGGCTCGGCCTAAACGAGAATCTAGTCAGACCAGACCTAATTCTCTTCCAATCGGACTCTATTCCGTTCCCCAATGACGACAAGGATTACTCCGATCAGGAAGAATGGCGCTGTTGTACTATTATCGATGAAGTCGTACATTCGAAGCACCAACGGACTCACGATCAGTAGGAGGCCGACGAACAATGCGAGCTTCGTCCAGAACTCCATCAGAGGCCCTACTCACAACTGGGTAATCAACAGTAATAGGCATTACCTTTTAGTTATCTATAATAGCAATCACAACCCTACCGGCGGGCCATGGCAGAATCTACCCGCGAGACACGGATTGCCCGGTATATCGGACTATACTCCGCCGAAAGCACGATCACCCACGCTAAGAGCAGCCTGAGACTCTTCTTAGGTTCAGCACTCGGGAGAAAACTGACTGCTGACACTCTAGAGGCCGCCGGTGAACAGTACTTCACCGAGAAGCGGGACTATCAAACCGATATTGAGACTTTCTTCAAATCAATCCGAAAGTACGCTCCGAAGAGCATCAACATGATCCTCAGTTTCACCAAAGGATTCCTGGGACGCAACGGCGTAAAGTTCGACGAGTACTACTGGAGAGATCTCAAAGG
>Ga0209761_1001819_pt1 | contig 13833 bp, 12 predicted proteins | sample GraSoi013_1_40cm_4_FD_185818 | JGI IMG/M metagenome (GOLD analysis project Ga0209761, IMG submission 185818) | Grasslands soil microbial communities from the Angelo Coastal Reserve, California, USA - Sample 09_25_2013_1_40cm (SPAdes) (version 2) | ecosystem: Environmental > Terrestrial > Soil >... | reverse complement strand
GAAAGACACGCATGACCGAAGAGGTCGTGGCGCGCGCGGCACTCGACGGCGGCGTGGGCGTCGCGACGCGCGCCGTGCCGGCGGATCAGGAACAGGCCATGAGCGGCATCGTGGCGCTCACGCGCGGTGGGCTGCTCGCGGCGCCCGGCATCGCCGCGGCGTCCCCCGACACGCTGGCCGCGATCGCGCGCGAAGCGAGCGAATGGGCCGAACGCTTCCCCACCGCGGTCGGGAGAGCAAACGCCAAGCCTCTGGCAGCGGCCGTCAGCGACGTGCTGAGAGCGGCGAGCGTCGAACAGCCGCTGCTGCTCGCGCTGGACGACGCGCAATGGCTCGACGACGCATCGCTCGGCGTGCTGGAGACGATGGTGCGAGATCTGCGCGCGGCACCGGTTCTCATCCTCCTCGCGACGACACCCGCACCGGTGGGAGGCCCCAGGCTGACAGACCTCCGTGCCGCCGTCGGCCGCGACGCACCCGGATCCGTGGCGCGGCTCGCGGCGTTCGACGAGACTGCGCTCGAGGCGCTCGTCCGCTGGTCCTTCCCCCACTACGCGGAGGACCAGATCAGTCGTCTGAGCCGCAGGATCGCGGCGGACTCGGCAGGTATCCCCCTGCTTGCGGTCGAGATCTGTCACGCGATCACGCAAGGACTCGACGTCAACTCCAAGAGTGGCATGTGGCCGCGGCCGCTCAAGACGCTCGAAGACACCAGGCCCGGCGATCTCCCCGAAACCATCGTGGGCGCGATCCGCGTGGGATTCAACGCGCTGAGCCCGGCCGCCGCCGCCGCGCTCAAGGCGGCTGCCGTGCTCGGCGATCGCGTGTCTCCCAGGCGGATCGGCCGTGCCGCCGGGCTCCAGGGCACTGCGCTCGATGCCGCGCTCGACGAGCTGGAATGGCGGCGCTGGCTCGTTGCCGATGCGCGCGGCTACAGCTTCGTCGCGCGGATCGTGCGCGAGGTCGTGGAGCGCGACATGATCCTGGAAGGCGAGCGACAGCGCATCCTCACCGCTTGACGCCGTCTTGGCGGCCCTCTCCCAACGTTGGCCTACAACGCTGGAGGAGGGGGGAGCCATGCACCGCCGTGACGCTGTTCGCTATCTCACCTGGATACTTGCCGGAGCCGCGACGCAGGCGTGCACACCACTCCGCATCGTCACGCGGTCGTTTCCGGCCGAGTTTAAGAACGATCCGGCGCTCGTAGGTGAGACGCTGCGGGCCTTTGTTGCCGCCGTAATTCCCGGCGTCGAGTCCGGCGCGGCCGATCCCGCCCGAGCACTGCTCGATCGGCGCTACCCGTTTGCCAAGTACGCCCCCTTCTTCGCGTCCGACCTGGCGGCGCGTTCGCGCCGGCTGTTCGGCACAGCGGAATTCGCGTCCCTGGCGCTCGCCCAGCGCACGGGTGTCATTGCCGACGGCCTCGCCGCGGATGGCACGACCCGCAAGCTGTATCGGGGCGCGATCTACCTGACGCAGGTTTCGATCTACGCCGGCATTTACGACGACGACGCCGGCTGCCCGCTCATCGCGTTCGCGGGACGCTACCGTGGCGGCCCGAACAGCTACGACGATGCGGTTTCGTACTTGCCCGCACCGCGCACAAGCAGCGGTAACTGCGCGTGATCATCGAGACGGAGGTCCTCGTCATCGGCAGCGGCTTTGGCGCCGCAGCGCCCGCCTTGCGGCTCGCGCAAGCCGGCTTCAAGGTCACGATGATCGAAAAGGGCCCGCACATCGACCCGTTCAAGGACTTCCGGCAGACATCGGATCCGCAATATCTGATGACCTACCTGAAGGGTCTGGCGAGCGATCAGCTCTCGCTCACGTTCGCGGAAGCGCTGGGAGGCGGCTCGGGATTCTACGAGATGGTCTCGCTGCGCGCGCCGTCGCTGGTGTTCGAGCAGGTTGACGAGGCGGGCCGGCGGCTGTGGCCGTCCGGAGTGGATCGCCGCACGCTCGATCCGTATTACGACATCGCCGAGGAGATGCTGCAGGTCACGCAGATTCCGCCCGACAAGGTGCCGAAGTCGGGACAGGTCTTTGCGATGATGATGAAACGCCTCGGCTACACGTGCGACCGGGCCCGTTACGCCGAGCGCGGCTGTGTGGGCAGCGGCTTTTGCGTGACCGGCTGCATCTATGCCGCCAAGCAGTCGCTGCTCCTCAACTATCTGCCGCAGGCGATTGCCGCGGGCGCAGGTCTAGAGACCGATGTCGAGGCGCTGCGCATCACGCCGCTGCGTGGGCCCGGCTACGAGGTGCGCTGCCGGCGGGGCCAGGCGGCGATCACCTACCGCACCCGCATCCTGATTCTAGGCGGTGGGACAGTCGGGACGGCGCGGCTGCTGCTCGCGTCCCAGGACACCCTGCCGCTGCTGGGCGCCCATGTCGGACACAACATCGCGTTCAACGGCAGCGTAAAAGCGGCCGGGCTGCTCGCGGACGATCTGCCGGATGGCGACATGTTCACCGGGCGGACGCACCCGGGCATGATCAGCTACGAGTTCCTCGAGTCCCACGGCGTGACGATCTCCGCCGCCAAGGCGATGCCGCTCCAGCTGATCGCGGGCGTGCGCCTACGGATGCACGATGACACCCGCGCGTCCGGGCCCGACTGGTGGGGCAGCGCGAATGTCGATCTCATGCAGCGGTGCCGCCGCCGGCTGATCGCGCTGTACTCGCTGGGCCTCACGCCGCCCTGCGCGCGTCTCACGCTCGGATCGGATGGCTCCCCCGTCCTGCATCTCGATCTCACGGCCGACCTGGCCCGGTATCACAAACGCACCGAGGAGCTGCTTCACTCGATCCTCCTGCGCACCGGCTGTCGATTGGTGGACATTCAGTTTGTCGATCGGGGCGGCGCGCCGCGCGAGGCGCTGGGGTTCTCGACGGCGCACCAGGTGGGGTCGTGTCGCATGGCGGACAGCAAGAGTCACGGAGTCGTAAATGCCGCCGGCGAAGCGTTCGACTATCCGGGTCTCTACATCAGCGACGGCTCCGCCATTCCGTCTTCATTGGCGGTCAATACCAGTCTCACCATCCTTGCGAACGCGGAACGGATCGCGGCGGGCATCGCGCAGGCTAGTGCTTCTCACTGCCCAACGGCACCTCGAGCGCTGTCTTGAACACCAGCCGATCGCCGGCCAGCCTCGACCCGAATCCGACGCCCAAATGCCAGGACATACCATCGCCGAGCCGGAGGTCCGCAGTCGGGTAGAACTGATGCTTTTGCGTAGTCGCTTCCAGCGTGCCGTAATACTCGAATCCCAACGTCAGCTTCCTACGGAGGTCGAGCCCCACCCGCGCCCGCGGCTCGAACTCCCACTCGTGCTCGGGTCCCCCCCCGAGGTCGCGCTCGAACGTCGGATCGGCGAGCAGCTGCACCGCGCCGAACCGCCGCTCGAAAATCGCCGTCAGCTCTGCCGTGCGGGCGCTCTCGCTGAACGCCGGCCGCGCCGTCTCATACTCGGCGCTGAAGCCCAGATTCACCGGCAGGCGCCACGACTCGGGCGCGCGCAGGCGCGAGCGCAGCCGCCAACCCGCGTACTCGAGCCCCATCCCCGGCACCTGGGCGCCGAGGACATAGCCGGCGACCTCCCAGTGATCCGTGATCCCGCGGGTTACCTCGGCGGCGAAGCGCCATTGGCCCTGCGTGGGCGCCACGGTGCCCGAAACGCCGCTCGTGCCGCGACTCGCGAGGTTGAGATGGCCTTCCAACTCCCATTCGCCGCGATGTGCGGTGGCGTAGGGATAGACGGCGATTTCGAAATGCTCCTGCGCTGACAACCGGGATACGGCGAGAACGCCGAAAACAGCGAGTAGATCAAGAAGACGCATAATGTCAGGGAAAAGGGAAAGCCGAGTTTAATTGTCGGGATTCAACGGCGCAAGGCTTCCATTCGTACTCCCTTGGCTGCACGATTCCAACACACACCATTCATCGACTGAGGGCCGTCATGTTCCAGCGCCTGTGGGTGGCTGCCGCCGTCCTCACCGTAGTCGCAGTGCCTGTGGTCTCTCAGAACCCCCCTGCTCCACCTCCGCAACAACCACCAGCCGCCGCTGATACAAGCCGAGCAATGCGGCCTCCCCGCGCGCAGCCGCGGCCGCCGAGCGGCGTGACGGTCACGACTGGCGTGCTCGACTCGACGCTCCTCGCCGGATTCCGCTGGCGCAACATCGGGCCGGCGAACATGGGCGGGCGTGTTTCGAGCGTCGCCGGGATTCCGAGCCCCTCGAGGACCTTCTTCGTCGCGGCCGCAGGCGGCGGCATCTGGAAGACGACCAATGCCGGGACGACGTTCCGGCCGGTATTCGAAAGCGAGAAGTGCGTATCGATGGGCGAGCTGGCGATCGCGCCGTCCGACACGATGCAGGTGTGGGCCGGCACGGGCGAAGAAGATTCGCGCAACACCATCTCGCCGGGCTGCGGGATCTTCAAATCAACCGACGGCGGCCTCACCTGGAAACGGACGGGGCTCGAGAAGTCGGGCGCCATCGGGCGCATCGTCGTGCACCCGACCAATCCCAACATCGTCTACGTCGCGGCGCTGGGCCAAGCGTGGTCGGCCAATCCCGAGCGCGGCCTCTACAAGACGACGGACGGCGGGCAGACCTGGCAGCTCGTGAAGTTTGTCTCTCCGCAGGCGGGCTTCATCGACGTCGCGATGGATCCGTCGAATCCCGAAGTGCTGTTCGCGGCCAGCTGGCAGCGCGTGCGCGGCCCCTACTTCCTGAATAGTGGCGGCCCCGGCAGTGCGCTCTGGAAGACGACTGACGGAGGCAAGACGTGGACCGAGGTCAAGGGCGGCGGTCTGCCCACCACGACCAAAGGCCGCATCGACATTGCGATCGCCGCGTCGGATCCGAAAGTCATCTACCTGATGGTCGAGGCGGACACGAACGCCAACTCTCAGGGGGGCGCCGGCAAGGCTCCGCAGACTCGGCCCTCCGGCCTGTACCGCTCGGCGGATGGTGGCGCGACGTGGGGAAAGATGAATGGCAACGACGTGCGCCCCTTCTATTACTCTCAGGTGCGCGTCGATCCCAAGGATCCGAACCGCGTGTACTGGTCATCCACCCCGGTGAACTATTCGAATGACGGCGGCAAGACGATCGGCAACGCGACCGTCGGCATTCACGTCGACCATCACGCCATGTGGATCGATCCGAACGATCCCAATCACATCGTCGTCGGCGACGACGGCGGCGTGTCGCAAACGTGGGACAAGGGCGGCAACTGGGACTTCCTGAACACGTTCCCGATCGGCCAGCCCTACATCGTCAGCTACGACATGGCATTTCCGTACAACGTCTGCGCCGGTTATCAGGACAACGGCTCGTGGTGCGGGCCGTCGCGCCGACGTCAGGGCGAGATTACCAACGCCGATTGGACCACGGTCGGCGGGGGCGACGGCTTCTACACGGCGCAGGACCTTACCGACCCGAACACGATTTACGTCGAGTCGCAGGGCGGCAACATGTCGCGCCTCAACTTCGCCACCGGCGAGCGCACCAACCTCCAGAAACCGAACTGGCGGCCGCGCTACACGCTGTACGAGGACTCGATCGTCATCGAGCGCCCCGACACGACGAGGCCCGAGACGGCGGCGCAGCGGCGCCACATCGCCGAGCTGCGGGTGCGCCAGCGCGGCGATTCGAACGAGACCGATCTCCGCTGGAACTGGAACACGCCATTCTTCATCTCGGCGCACAATCCGGAGACGTTCTACGCCGGCGCGAACAAGGTGATGAAGTCCACGCGCCGCGGTGAAGATCTCTATCCGATTTCGCCCGATCTCACGACCAGGGATTCGATGAAGATCAGGGTGAGCACCCGCACGACCGGCGGCATCACGCCCGACGTGACGGGCGCGGAGACGTACTGCACGATCGTGTCGCTGGCGGAGTCGCCGATCCGGCCGGGGCTGCTCTACGCCGGCACGGACGACGGCAACGTCTGGATCACCAAGAACGACGGCGGCGCGTGGGACAATGTCACCGGGGGGGGGCGCTTCCCCGGTGTCCCTGCGGGGACATACGTCAGCCGCATCGAGCCCTCGCGCTTCGACACCGCGACGTTCTACGTCACGTTCGACAATCACCGCAACGGCGATTACGCGCCGTACGTGTACGTCACGACCGACTTCGGGAAATCGTTCCGCTCGATCGTGAACAATCTGCCGAAGGGAGATGACGGCCCGGGCTACGTGCACGTGATCCGCGAGGATGTCGCCAATCGTGACCTACTGTTTGTCGGTACCGACGTGGGCCTGTACGTCTCGTTGAACCGCGGCGCGTCGTGGCAGCGGTTCATGACCGGCTTCCCGACGGTGCCGGTGCACGATCTGCGGATTCATCCGCGCGACCGCGATCTGCTCGCGGCGACGCACGGGCGCTCGTTGTGGATCGTGAATATCGCGCCGCTCGAGCAGCTCAACGACAGCGCGATCACCGCCAGCGCCTATCTCTTCCAGCCGACGATCGCGTATCAGTACGGCCAGCCGCCGCTGGGCGGGGGCAGCAGCGGGCAGAAGGCCTTCCGCGCGCCGAGTCCGCCGTATGGCGCCGAGATCGTGTATCGGCTGACGAGCGGGAGCAGCGATCGGCGCGCGCGCACGTCGATCGTGATTCGTGACGTGCGTGGCGACACGGTCCGCACGGTGCAGGGGCCAGCGGGCCCCGGCCTGCATCGCGTCACCTGGAACTTCCAGGGTCGCAATCCCCCGCCGGTGGCGCTGTCGCCCTCGCAGAAGCGGGACAGCGCCTGGCTGGTGCAGCGCATCAACGTCGTCTTCGACTCACTGGCGAAGAACGGCGGCAATGCGCAACAGCTCGAACCGATCAAAACGCTCCTGCTGGCCGGTGACGTGCAAGGGATCGCGCAACGGTTCGGATTCGGCGGGGGGGGAGGCGGTGGAGGCGGTGGTGGAGGGGGCGGTGGTGGTGGATCGCCGTTCGTAAACGGCCGGTTCGTGGAGCGGCCCGGTGAGACAACGCCGCGCGCGGCGAGTGCGGCCCCCGCGTTGCCATCGGGGAGCGAGAGTAGTGGCGAATCGGGCGATGCACCGCCCGACGCGACTTTCCTCACGACGCTCGGCACCTTGCTGCGCAAGCCCGGCCAAACCGGGGGTGGTGGAGGAGGTGGAGGTGTTGGAGCTCTCGGGTTCGTGGCGCAAGCATTCGGTCGTGCGCCCGCTGGCGGTGGAGGTTTTGGAGGGTTTGGAGGTCCGGTCAATCAAGTCACCACGGGCGACTATCTGGTCACGATCACGGTTGACGGGAAGACGTTGACGCGCGTACTTCGCGTGGAGCGAGGTGGCCGTTAGAGGAATGGCGTTTCTCGATACAAAGCATCAGCGCGCCGCGTTCATCGTTCTTGCGCTGGGCGCGGCGCTGTTGTGGTCCCTGGGGCCGTATGCCACGGGGATCATTGGTATTCCCGTCCTGGCGGTGCTGTTCGCGCCGGTGCACGGCTGGCTGGTACGGCGAGGCGTGCCCGCAGGCGTCACCGCCCTGGTGGTGACGCTGCTCGGTGCCGTGCTGCTCATCGTGCCCGGCATTCTGATCGCCGGCCTGCTGATCAACCAGGCGCAGGAGATCACGCAGAGCGTGCTGCAAAGCCCGATCATCGAGCGCTTCCGGGGTCTACAGTTTCGGGGCATCCCGATCGGGCCGCGCCTCGCCGACGCGGGCGGGCGGCTGGTGGCGGCGATCGGCGCAAGCGCGTTCGGGCTCGTCGGCACTGCGACGCGCCTGACGCTGAACCTGACGATTTCGTTCTTTGGTCTCTACTACGTCCTCAAGCATCCGGGCGACGTGTGGCTCGACGCGCGTCCCTACATCCCGTTCTCCGACGCCAACACAGAAAGGCTGGGGAAGCGGTTCAAGGACGTGACGGTGTCGACCGTGATCGGCACAGGCGTGGTCGCCGCGCTCCAGGGCGCGCTCTTGGGGCTAGCGTTCTGGATCGCCGGGCTCCCCAATGGCCTGTTCTGGAGCGTCGTCACGATGGCGTTCGCTATTCTGCCCGTGGTGGGCAGCGGGTTGATTTGGGGTCCGGCGGCCGTCGTCCTCTATATGCAGGGCCGGCCCATTGCGGGCGTGCTGTTGGTCGTTTGGGGCGTCGCGGTCGTCGGGAGCGTCGACAACTTCATCCGGCCGCTCATCTATCGCCGTTTTTCCGCGATTCATCCGCTCATCACGCTGATCGGCGCCATTGGCGGCGTGAGCTACTTCGGGCTGCTCGGCCTGCTCATCGGGCCGCTCGCGTTGAGTTATTTCTTCGAGCTGATTCGCATGTATCGCGAAGAGTATCTCGAGCCGGAGGCCGCCGCAGCTGCGTGAGGCAGCTGCCCCACCCTTGGAGATCGCATGGCCCACGGCAAGATCTGTTATCTGGAGATACCGGCGAAGACGGCCGAAGCATCCGCGGATTTCTACAGCAGCATTTTCGGCTGGAAGGTGAGGAAGCGTGGTGACGGTGCGCTGGCCTTCGATGACAGCGGCTGCGTCAGCGGGACCTGGGTAAAGGAGAGCGATCGGACTCCCGACGAGCACACCCGGACGTACATCATGGTCGATAGCATTGCAGACACGCTGAAGCGCATTCAGACCGCTGGTGGCCGGTTAGTGACGCCTCGGACGGACATCGGGCCAGGCATGGGCGCATTTGCAGCATTCACGGATCCCGTGGGCAACGAGTTCGGTCTGTACGAGGAACCACCGCGCTGACCCTTGACATGAGGAGGACTCGATGCCACCTCGCCTCCGGCTCTTCTATTCGCTGCTCACTGGGGCTTTGTTGCTCATTCCGATCGTTGCCCTCTACAGCGAACTCTCGAAGCGTTCCGATATTTGGTGGACGCCGGCAACCAACCCGCTGTCGCTGAATGAGAGCAAGGACCGGGTTGAGATCTACGTGCGAGGCCGACCGCTCGGCACGTTACTCGAGCAGGGACGAATATCGGTTACCGACAGCGCGGGGTCGCATGTGCTCAATGCTCAAGAGATCGCGGTCCGGCTCAACAACTGGGACCGCATGCGCATCGAGCGCCTGCCGCTGTTGTTGTTCTACGCAGCCGCCTGTGGCGCTGGGGTCATCGTCCTGTTGGTTGTCGCTACTGGTCGCCTCGCGTATCGCGGGGAACTTCCCCCGGTCTCCCCAACCATAGTAAGCCATCGATGATGAGTTGATCCTGAATCGGGTTGTTCAGCGTATAGGACAACGTCCTGTTGGTCGTGTCGTACTTGTGTTCGTAGTCAATGTCGTTGTGACCCATGTTGAAGTAGATCATCCGGTACTTCCTGTTGGTCCAGACCACGGGATAGTAGCCGCTGTGCCAGATCTCGTGCTGCTTTGGTCCGGTGCCCAGTGGAAAGCTGCTGGAGTCAATGGCAATCAGAATATCGATTTCAGGATTCCGTCTCAGATCGTTTTCCCAGCGGTACCACTCGTTGGGCGAGGACCTGAACGTCGGCGGCAGATGGGCGGTCGCGGGATGGCCGTGGTCCTCGACGCGGAGGATGGCCGACGTGGGGCGCCACGTGTTGCTCACGTACGATCCCGCGCCGAGGAATGCGTTGTGGTACCAGTCCCAGTTCGCCGGGTACGCCGATGGGGTCAGCGCAAAACCAGCAAAATGAAAGCCCATCCACGCGCCGCCGTGCTCCATATACGCCTGAAACGCAGCGCGTTGGGCCGGTTCTTCGGGACGCGTGTCCAGAAAGAGCACGACATCGTATCGAGCGAGAAAACCGGCATTGAGATTGCGCCAGTCGGACGTGGTGTCGAAGCGGAAATCGTATTTCGCCGCCATCGCCGGAAACCAGCGCCGAGCCTCCTGCACAAAGCTGATGTGCGCCGGGTCTGCTTTGGCGGTGTAGAACGCGATGACTCGGAACGCTGGGGCTGGAGTGCACCCGCTGAACGTGAGAGCGCTCCACGCGACGAGGGCAGCCAGGGTGACGATTCGATTCATGCGGGCCAACGGATCGCTCCGAGGGGCAATGAAAGGAAGGCTCGGCGCAGATGAAATACACCGTGACCTTGATGTTGGCCGCCGTGAACGGCGTGTTCGCGCAAAGCCCCTCCCGCACCATCAAGGGGACCGTCCTGGACTCGGCCAATCACAAGCCGATTTCGCAGGCCACTATATTCGTCGGTCGCATGACCGCGGGACGCACGGGAAATGATGGGACGTTCCGCGTATCAGCCGATCAGGATCCGACCATGCTCATGGTGCGCCGGCCGGGCTATATCCCGGCTGTGGTCGCCCTTCCCCAAGACACCGCGGCAATCGAGAAGAACATCGGTACGCTGAGCCTGCCTCCGGTGAAGACGGACGCCGACCGGGCCGTCGTGCAGGACGCCGACACGCGTATGTTCCCGGAGCTGGCGGCGTTTTACGATCATAAAGCACGGTATCGTCAGGGAGTGTTCCTGTCGCCGGATGATCTGCAGCGGGTCGGCGGGAATCTCTTCGGCTGGATCCGCCAGAAGCAAGGCTTCCACTTCATTTGTATTGTCACCCGAAGGGGAGACGTGGACTGCGGGCAGGAGGCCGGTCGCGGCCGGACGTCGATCACGAATCCCAATCCGACCAGCCGCGAGCAGGAGCCTTGTTTGATGGACGTGTGGACGAATGCGCTCGGCCCGCAACACACGTTGGACGAGTTTCTGATGGATGACGTGCTGGCGGTCGAGGCATTCCCGACTCCGGGTGTCACGCCGCCGGAATTCGCGGGAAGCCCGTGTGCAACGATCATGCTGTGGATGAAACACAGCGGTCCGGTGACGGCGCGCCCGTAGAGAGGTCCCCTCGTCACCGCACCCTGACGGATTCCAGCGCCTGCCGGATCCGTTCCGCCTGCAGCAGGTGCCGTCTCTCATGCCTCGACGTGACCTCGAGCCCGGTCCCCAGCGTGAAGCGAATCACCCCAAAGAACGGATTCTTGAATCGGATCCGGTTGACATCGTAGTGCCGCGCGCGATCGACGAATGCACGGAGCGCCTGGTTGCTGCGGAGGAACCGCTCGAGAACTGAAGCCGGGACGTCAGTACCTGGCCTGATCTTCTTCGGCGCGCGGCCGCGGCGCGTTTTGGCCGAGGGCTCGATGTAATGGCGAATGAAATACCGGCCAAACCAGCCGGGCGTGATTTCCGAGACCACGCCGCGGCGCTGACCCTCCAGTGCTGGCGACATGGCGCGGAGGTAGACCTCGTTCGCGAGCGATAAGTGCTCCAGACACTGCCCCACGCTCCACGCCGCCGGACTGGGCTTCCAGTTGAGCTGCTGCGGCGTGAGCGTGTTCGCGACCGCGATCGCGCGCGCATCTGCGGCAGTGAGCTCGGATATCAGGCGCAGCGTCCAGGCGGGCGCTGCCGTGTCAGACGCATTGGTCATGCCCGTACAATATTAGTAGTAAGTTTCGGGACGCCATGACACGGCCAGTCACGCGTCTGAAGACGCGACGCACGTCGCGTGTCGCCGAGCCCGCGGCGCCTTCCGGCGGTCCGGTGCTCCCCACGCTCTACAGCAATGAGACCGGGCGGTCGTACCGGCTGGATCGACTGATCGGCAAAGGCGGATTTGGCGAGATCTATCTTGCCGCACCGAGCCCTGCCGGAGCGATCCCCCCGCGCGTCTGCGTCAAAATCAGTTACCGGATTGCCGGATGGCTGCGCGAGGCCTACTTCGCGGAGCTGCTCGCGCGACAGGCGCGCGCGTTGCGAGTCTTCGACCGATTCGTCCAGATCGAGTCGACCAACACGCGGTACTGCCTGGTCATGGAGTACGCCGAGCATGGGGACTTGAGCTCGTGGCTGGCGGCAAAAGGCGGGCAGCCGGAGAAATTCGTCCGCCACGAGATCGCCGGCATGCTCGAGACCCTCGATGTGCTGCACCGCGGCCAGGCGCTGCACCGCGACCTCACGCCGTTCAACGTCTTCGTCTGCGAGAACGAGATCCTCAAACTGGGGGACTTCGGTATCGCGACCCACCAGGCGAGCCGGCGCGGCGTCACGGCCGACGCGTTCAATCCGCTGGGCGCGCCGACGGAGATCGCGTGGGGGAAGGTGCGCAAGTGGCAGCAGCGCGACGACGTCTATCAGGTGGGCCAGCTCATCGCGATGCTGCTCCGGGGCGACGTGCACAGCCCCATGCACAGTCGCGATGTCCGCCGGCTGCCGTGTAGCGACCACCTGAAGGAAGTGATTCATCGCTGCCTCGGCGCGCGCGGAAAGCGCTACCAGTCGGCCGGCGAAATGATCGACGCCCTCAAGAATGCTCCCCGCCAGATCCACAAAGGCGTCGTCAAGAGTCTCAAGGGACGTCGTGTGTCGTTCACCGGATTCCTGAACCGGCCGCGCCGCGACGCGATCGCGGCAGCCAAGCGATCCGGCGCCGTCTTCCAGGCGAGTCCCGGACCGTCGACCGACATTCTGGTGCGCGGGCGGCCCAATGCGCTCCAGGTGGCCGGCAAGGATGGCGGGCTCAAGCTGATGGAGATCAAACGCCTGGCCGCCAAGGGGCACCGCGTCACGGTCATTGGCGAGGCGCAGTTCTGGAAGCTGGTCTCCCGGAGAATCTGATTCCCTCAGGTATCATCCAACGGCGTCTCATCAGCCAGCGACTCGCTCGGGGGGGGGCCAAGTCGAAAAATCCCGGCGAGGTCGTGCAGTGGCTCGCCGCCGTGCAGGCCCAGGACTATGCCGGCGCGAAGTGGGCGGTGGGGATGCGGCTGCCCGGCAGCACCGATGCCGACGTCGAAGCGGCCTTCAACCGCGGCACCATCCTGCGGACTCACGTCTTACGGCCCACCTGGCACTTCGTCGCACCCGCTGACATTCGCTGGCTGCTCGCGCTGACCGCACCGCGCGTGCACGCAGCCAATGCGCACATGTACCGCACGCTGGACCTCGATGCCCGCATTTCTTGCCGCAGCGACGCCACACTGTCCAAAGCGCTCGAGGGCGGTCAGCACCTCACGCGCGCTGAGCTCCGCACCGTCTTGCAACGACAGGGGATCGCGACCGGCGCGGAACGGATGGCGTATCTCGTGATGCACGCGGAATTGGAGGGGGTCGTGTGCAGCGGGCCGCGACGCGGAAAACAGTTCACCTATGCGCTGCTCGAAGAGCGAGTCCCGGCTATTAAAGCGATCACGCGTGATGAAGCGCTGCGGGAGCTGGCGGGTCGCTTCTTCACGAGCCGAGGGCCGGCCACCGTCCAGGATCTGGCGAAATGGTCAGGGCTCACCGTCGCCGACGCTCGTCGGGGTGTTGAGTCGGCGAAGCGGAGGCTCGAGCATGAAGTCATCGATGGCACGACGTACTGGTACGCCGATTCAAAGCGGCGGACTGTTGGAACCCGGGCACCGGCGGCGCATCTGCTCTCGATCTACGACGAATACATCTGCAGCTACCGCGAAGGCAGCGCCATCATCGGTGCCGGGCATACGGCACGGCGCTCGGGAACCGGCGAGTCCGGGCTCTATATCGCGGTGGTGAACGGTGGGGTCGTGGGCCGGTGGAGCAGGACGTTCGCGAAGGGACGGCTCGCGGTCAGGATTCACCTGTACCACCGGCTGAGACGGGCCGCGCACCGCGCGGTCAAGGCGAGTGCGAAGAAATTCGGCGCCTTCATGCAAATGCCGATTGAGTTGCAGGTAAGCGAACCCGACTTCTAGCCGGTGCCCGTCACGGGCGTTACAATCGGCAGTCCAATCCGCACCTGGAGGTCCCATGAGGCCCCGTTTTGTCGTTTCCGTCCTCGCCGTCGCCGTCGGTCTGGTGGGTTGTGACCGCGGTGCGCTCCCCTCGGCTCCCCG
>Ga0209761_1001817_pt1 | contig 13842 bp, 14 predicted proteins | sample GraSoi013_1_40cm_4_FD_185818 | JGI IMG/M metagenome (GOLD analysis project Ga0209761, IMG submission 185818) | Grasslands soil microbial communities from the Angelo Coastal Reserve, California, USA - Sample 09_25_2013_1_40cm (SPAdes) (version 2) | ecosystem: Environmental > Terrestrial > Soil >... | reverse complement strand
CCTGCTTGAGGAGACTGCGGCTGTGCTCGGCGTCGCTCTCGGGCCAGAGGTAGGCGACCAGCTTGTCCCGGCTCAGCCCGTTCTTGCCCGCGGCGGCGAGGAGCGAGAGGAGGGCGAGCGTCTTGCGCTGCACGGCCGCTCCAGTGAGAGGAGCGCCGTTCGCTTCAATCGACAATCCGCCGAAGGTCCTGAGTTGCAGCACCGCACGAACTCGTTTGACCGGTTTCTCACCGGGATCTCACCGCGCGCCGCTAACATAGCCTCCGTTTTCCGGTGTTGCGAATGCGAACGCGGTCGCAACCGCTCCGCAGCGGCTGAGAACGAGCTAACCCGCGGCGTGCAATAGAGATGGACGTTCAACGGAGGGTGCGGACCCGTGGCCGGTGCTCTGCCCGCTGAACTGGCGCGCCTGCTCTGCGCCCGCGACCGAGCGACGCGCGACGCGGCGTGGGTGGGGTTCCTCGGAGCCTACAGCCCGCTGCTCGTGCGCGTGACCCACTCGCTGGGGTGCAGTCATGACGCCGCGATGGACGCGTACGCCTTCGTGCTGGAGCAGCTGCGCCAGGACGATCTGCGGCGCCTCCGAGCCTATGCCGCCTACGGTCGCAGTGGGTTCTCCGCCTGGCTGGTGTGCGTCGCGCGGCGTCTCTGTCTCGACCACCACCGGCGTCGCTATGGCCGCGTGCGCGACAGAGCGGCCGAGCGGCGGGAGGCGCGGCTCGCCCGCGCGCGACTGGTGGACCTGGTCGCCGACGGCGTTGATCCCGCGAACCTGAGCGAGCCCGGCGCGGCCACCCCCGACACCGAGCTGCAGGTCGGCGAGCTCCACGCCGCCCTCCGTGCTGTCGTGTCGGAGCTCCCTACCCGCGACCGGCGGCTGCTCGCCCTGCGCTTCGAAGACGACGTGCCCGTTCGCGGCATCGCCCACGTATTGGGCTTTCCCACGCCGTTTCACGTCTACCGCCGCCTGACCGGTGTGCTGGCAGCGCTGCGGCGGTCGCTGGTGCGGCGCGGCGTGGAGGAGGCGAGGCCGTGAACCGGCTGATGCAACCCTTTCTCGCCGATCGCTTTGGGCTTCCCGGAGCGCGGGACTCGCAGCAGCGCCGCAAAATCGGACGGACTGTCCGTTCTATTGAAGGGACGGAGTTGCCTCGGGACGCACTTTGGAGATGGCGGCCCGTCAAGGAAGGGTAGCCGAGATCGGGAAGAGGGCGGTTCACATTGATGCAAGGAGGAGACCATGTCGCACGCTGAGATCATCCGCGCTTGGAAGGACCCGGAGTACAGGTCCACCCTGAGTGTCACACCAGCACATCCGGCTGGCGTGATCGAACTGGCAGATCCGGACCTTGGTGGCAGCGCCGCCGTCACGGATCGGGGCTTCAGGCTCGAAACGATCAGTAACAACAGAAATAACTTCACCAACAGAGGTGGCAGCAGCAAGAAACATTGCGGTTGTTATTGACCCCAGTGCGTCGAGCGCCATCGGCGCGGGATGCGGCTGTCCTGTGACCGGTGGCGCACGCGGGTGAACGAGATTTCGCGTTTCACGGATACCGAGTGCCCAAGGGACGTTGGTATTTTGCTCGATCGCCAAGACCTGGTCCCGGTGTATGTCCCGATCAGCGTGCCGCTGAACGGCATCAAGATGAAGGTGGCCCTCAAAGATGCTGGACCCTCTGATCCCGATCGAGGACATCCACATGAGACTTTCTGAGCTCGCTTCCAAGGTTGGTGCGCGACTGGAGAATTGCCCTGAGCAGCTTGAGATCACTGGAGTGGCGCCGATCGAAGAGGCCGGAGCGGGGCAGATCGCCTTCGTTGTTAGCGGCAGAGATTTCGCTGCCGCCAGGAGCACGCGTGCCTCGGCCGTCATTCTAGCGAACAATTTTGCATCGCTCCCGCTGCCAGTGCTTCGGGGCGACGTGTCTTACCTCATTTTTGCCCGGGTGGTTGACCAGTTTTCCTCCCCGCCGCAGTACGAACCGGGAATTCATGCCACGGCGGTAATCCACGAGACTGCCAAGATTGGTCCCCGGGCTTCAATCGGCGCCTACGTCGTCATTGATCGGGACGTAGAGATCGGGTCCGATGCGGTTCTCTTACCTCACGTTGTGATCTATCGAGGAGCGCGTATCGGCAGGGGTTTCTTCGCCCATGCGCATGCCGTGGTCCGGGAAAACTGCCGCTTGGGCGACAACGTGATCCTGCAGAACGGGGCCGTGATCGGAGCTGACGGTTTCGGGTTCGCTAAGGATGCCGGAGACGAGCAAGAGACGTGGAAGAAGGTCGCCCATCCCGGTTGCGCCGTCCTGGGCGATAACGTGGAGGTGCAGGCGAACGCTTGTATCGACCGCGCCATCGTCGGCGAGACGCGCATCGGCCGCGACGTCAAGATAGGTAGCCTGGCGCTGGTGGCCCACGGATCGAGCGTCGACGAGCGGACGATGGTGTGTCCGCAGGTAGGCCTGGCCGGCGCGACTCGGGTGGGGAAAGACGTCACGCTCCTGGGACAGGCTGCTATCGCCGACTGCCTTACGATCGGTGATGGCGTGGTCGTAACGGGCAAGGGCGCCGTCATCAAGGACGTGGATGCAGGTCAGGAAGTGAGCGGGATTCCCGCAATGGACCACAAGAGGTGGTTGCGCAGTGTTGCCGTGTTCAAGCGGCTGCCGGAACTCGCTCGTGCCGTGCGCACCTCGGCCGCGTCGCAGAAACGAAGTTGACCGCCGTGTAGGGAACGCGCCGTGAGCCAATTCGTTTTCCAAGGTTCTGCCTGGTATAGGGCAGCCACGTTGGTGGAACGCATCGCCGGGCGACCCGCTCACGTGCGCTCCGACCGGAATGCCGGACGCGAGGCCGAACGGCGCCTGTTGCGTTGGCGCTCCCAGCCGCCGTTCACGAACGCCGCGGTTTTCGCGCAGCGGCTCGCGCTCGACGGCATCACCGAGGCCGAATTCCTTCGGCTGCTGGGCGAGCCGCTCGACTCTCTACGCGCCGGCTTTCCGAGGCCAATGCCATGGCTCGTGGAGCTTCGTGAGGCTCTTTCTGATGGCTACTCGCGACGGGCAATCCCCTTCCCGGTGGGAACCGGTGAGCAGGTCTCCGCCCTCCTCGCTTCGGTCCAGCCGCTCATTGCTCATTGCCTTGACCAGTTGCACAAGGGTGTACAGCACCTGCTCCTGCTACAGCCTGCGGCACCGGTGGACTCCCAGACCATCGAGCGAATTCTCTTTGCCGATCTCCCGGAACAGTTATTCTCGATGCTCGGTCGAACCCTGGTGCTCGAGCTGAACGTGGCACGTCTCGAAGGCCTTCTGGGTGGGGAGACGCCCGAGGACCGATTCTGCAGCTTCTCGCAGCGCGTGCGCCAGCCGGAGATCGCCCTCTTGATGCTGCGCGAGTACCCCGTCTTGGCACGGCAACTGACGATCCGTCTCAGTCGGTGGGTCGCTTTCGCACTCGAGTTTCTCGAGCGCCTGTGCACGGACTGGGATCTGATCCGGCGCACGTTAAGCCCGGATCAGGATCCCGGCATCCTCGTCCACGTGCAAACGGACGCCGGTGACCGACATCGCCGCGGACGCAGCGTATTGATTGCGAAATTCAGCTCGGGGCTAGGCCTGGTCTATAAGCCCAAATCGATGGCGGTCGATCGCCATTTTCAGGAAATCTTGACCTGGACGAATCAACGAAGCGGTGATCCGGGTTTTCGCACGCTGACAATACTCGATCGCGATACGTATGGCTGGGCCGAATTCGCTGCGGCCGAACCGTGTGCCTCGCTCCCGGCGCTGCGGCGATTCTATGAACGCCAGGGGGCATATCTGGCCCTGCTCTACGTGCTGGAAGCGACGGATTTCCATAACGAGAACGTCATCGCGGCGGGAGAACACCCCGTCTTGATCGACCTGGAAGCGCTGTTCCATCCGCAGCGCATGGTCCCGCAGGCGGACCAGGAAGAGATTGACAAGACCGCGATCGACCATTCGGTCTTGCGTGTCGGCCTGTTGCCTCAACGGGATTGGTCTAGTGCGGAGTCTGACGGAGTCGATTTCAGTGGCCTGGGCGGGGCAGCGGGCCAGATCACGCCGTACGGCGTTCCGGACTGGGACAAGCCGGGCACCGACGAAATGCGCCTCACGCGCAAGCGCGTTGCGATGCCGGTAGCGAACAACCGTCCCTCGCTCAATGGGAACGAGGTCAATCCGGCCGACTACGTGGCCGAGATCCTCACCGGCTTCACTCGCCTCTATCGGCTCCTCCACGAGCATCGGGAGGAGCTGCTGTCGGCAAGCGGGCCGCTTACGCGGTTTGCCGCTGACCAGGTCCGGGTGGTCTTGCGTCCGACCCAGACGTACGGCCTGTTGCTGGCCGAAAGCTTTCATCCCGATTTGCTGCGCGACGCGCTGGACAGAGATCAGCATTTCGATCGGCTGTGGGTTGCCGTTGAGCCGCTCCCGTATCTGGCCAAGGTTGTCCAAGCCGAACGTGCGGACTTGCAGCACGGTGATATTCCGATATTCACGACCGAGCCTTGCTCCCGTGATCTTTGGACCAGTTCCGGCCAGCGCATCAAGGACTTCTTTGACGAATCGGCGCTGGCCGTGGTCCAGCGGCGCGTGCGGCAACTGAGCGAGCGTGATCTCGAGCTGCAGCGCTGGATGATCCGAGCGTCACTGGCGACGAGCGTCGGGAGCGGCGATTGGGAGCAACGTCGCGCCCACACCGGGAATGGGTCGCCGCGGGCCGTTGACCATGATCAATTAGTGCGAGCCGCCCGGACCGTGGGCGACAGGCTCGAATCGCTAGCGATCCGCGCGAACGGGAGAGCCTCCTGGATCGGCCTGGTGCTGGAGCGTGAGGGCCAATGGTCGGTTGCGCCGTTGGGTATCGATCTCTACGATGGCCTCCTAGGAGTCACCTTGTTCCTGGCGCACCTCGGAGCCATGACGGGAGAGTTGCGCTATACCGACCTCGCTCGCGAAGCCTGTGCCGCAGTGCTGCGCCGCGCCGATCACTGCAAATCGTCCGTCACAGCCATCGGAGCGTTCGATGGCTGGGGTGGCATCCTCTACGCCCTGGCGCATCTGGGGGCGCTGTGGCGCGCGCCGGATCTCCTTGCCAAGGCCGAGGACGTCGTCCGGGTGCTCCGGACGTGGGTCGAGCGGGATCAGCATTTCGACATCATCACCGGCGCCGCCGGCTGTATCGGTGCCTTGCTGGCGCTCCACCGTTACCTGCCGTCGCCCGGCACGTTAGCTGCTGCGATCGAGTGCGGAGACCATTTGATCGCGCACGCGCAGCCAGCCGTACAAGGGCTGGGGTGGACTCTCCCGAACGAGGTCACACCACTCTCCGGCTTTGCGCACGGAGCAGCCGGCATCGCCTGGGCGCTGTTGAAGCTCACGGCATTGACGGGCGAGGAGCGCTTCCGGACAACTGCTCTCGCCGCCCTCGGCCACGAACGCAGCCTCTTTTCGCCCCAGGCTCGCAATTGGCGCGACCTGCGGGTACCGGTGCCGAACGAGGACTCGTTCATGCACGCCTGGTGTAACGGTGCTCCGGGCATAGGGTTGGCTCGACTGTCGACCATCGACCAGCTTGATGGCCCTGAGATCCGGCGAGAGATCGATATCGCGGTGCAGACAACGCTTGATCAAGGGTTCGGTCGCAGCCACTCGCTTTGCCACGGCGATCTGGGAAATCTCGAGTTGCTGTTGCAAGCCGGGCAGGTGCTCGACAATGAGCGATGGGGTGCTGAGGCTTACCGGCTGGCGAGCCCCATCGTGGAGAGGGTGAGCACTCGTGAATACCGCTGCGGTACGCCGTTGCACGTTGTCTCGCCGGGCCTGATGACGGGGTTGGCGGGCATTGGATATGGACTGCTCCGGCTGGCGGGGCCGGCGCGCGTACCTTCCGTGCTGACACTCGAACCTCCGCGACAGGATTCGACACATGATATGACAATCTCCGCCTGCGCGTCCACTGCCGTCGCGGCGTTGAAAGATCGCTGTGAGACTCAGTGAGATCCGTCGCGGCGACCGCTGCACTCGCGCTCGCCCTGACGCGGTCACGGCCGGCTCCGAATGACCACGAACGTCCGCGGTTTGGTCGACGGGATTGCATCTGAACCCGAGTCCATCACCGCGGACTGGCTCACGGCCGTGCTGCGCGGGGACGGCGCGATCCGGCGCGCCTCGGTCGCCTCGTTCGAGGTCCAGAAGATCGGTCAGGGTCGCGGCCTCATCGGGCGGGTGCTCCGAATCCTCCTGCATTATGACGTCGAAGAACGCCGTGCGCCGCCGACACTGATCGTCAAGCTGAGCCCGGCTGATCCAGAACTCCGCGACCGCGTGTTTGAGCTCTATGAACGCGAGATTCGCTTCTACACGCGCTTGGCACCGAAGGTGGAGTTGCGGACGCCCCACCTCTATCACGGATCTTCCGATGCCAGGACTGCCGACGCTGTCCTCGTGCTCGAGGATCTTTCTGATTTCCGGCGTGGTGAGCACGTCTCGGGATGCTCGCTCGAGCGCGCTCGGCTCGTTGTCTCGCATTTGGCCAGGCTTCACGCGCGCTGGTCTCGGCCTCAGTGGCGGAGGAAATTGAGCTGGCTGCCGGATTTCAGCGAAGACCTGGAACCCGAGGCCGACGCTGCGTTTCTTCAGAAGGTCCATGCGCTCTGCGCTGCACGGTGGGGCGAGAAGTTTCCCCCCCGGGCCCTTGAGCTGGCAGCTCGGTTCGCGGGGAGTGCTTCGAGGCTCCGTGCAATGCTCGCGACCTCGCCTCGCACGCTTGTGCACGGTGATCTGCGCTTGGACAATATCTTCTTCGGGCCCACGCGAAACCCTACGCGACCTGCGCTGATCGATTGGCAGCTCGCGCGACGAGCCCCGGGCGTGATGGATGTCGCCTATTTTGTCGCACTGAACCTGGACACCACAACGCGGCGGCGGGTGGAACTCGACCTCCTGAAGGCCTATCACTCGGCCCTGACCAAGGATGCTCGCGGCTATGGATTCGAGCGTTGCCTCCGGGATTTCCGGATCGCCATCGTCTTCATGTTCTTCAGACTGATGACCGCTGCCGCGTTGCTTGATTTCGCGGGCAAGCGGGCGCAAGCCTGTCTTGACTCTTGGATCCGGCGCGGCGCCGTCATGATGGACGATCACGACGTTGGCGCGTTCCTGGAGCGACGAGCGGAATGAGCTACGCGGGGGGCTACCATCCGCTGCTCATTGCAACCCTGCGAGAACGCCGCGTAAGAGACGAGGCGGCGTTCTTCGTTCCCTATCTCTCTCCCGGGATGAGCGTGTTGGACTGCGGCTGCGGTCCGGGCAGCCTGACAGTTGACATCGCGGACCTCGTCACGCCCGGCAAGGTGATCGGCATCGACCTTGAAGCGAGTCAGTTCGTGCACGGACGAGACCTGGCCAGGCAACGTGGCACGGCGAACGTCTCATTCGAGCGAGGGGACATCTCGCGACTGCAATTCGAGAACAGCACTTTCGATGCGGTGTTCGTACATGCCGTGCTGTATCACCTGAGCGATCCACAGCGGGCGCTGAGGGAAGTCCGTCGCGTGTTGAAGCCGGGGGGTGTCGTTGGCATTCGCGACGCAGATCGCGGTGGAGACATCTGCGCGCCGACGAGCGCCGGTATCGAGCGGGGCTGGTCGTTGATCGACCGCGTCTTGCGCCATCACGGCGCCAATCTTCGCTTCGGGAGGACCCAGCGCGCCCTGCTGCGCGAGATCGGCTTCGCTCGCACGGAGGCTTCGGCATCCTATGATCACTTCGGAACGCCGGAGGCGACTCGGCTGTTCGCCGAGTTCTGGATTGATTTCCTCGCTCGCCTGCATTCAGACCTGATCGTTCGCAGCCGTTGGGCAACGAGCGCTGTGATCGACGAGGTGTGTGTGGCATTTGCAGAGTGGGGTCGACACCCCGACGCGTTCTTCGCCAGAGCCCGGTGCGAGGCGGTGGCGTGGAAGTGATCGGCGTCGCGGTGCACGACGATGAAGGCCGAGCGTCCAGCTCGACTGAAGTGCTGCTGCCACCCCTACCGCGCACGAGTGCGATTGAGGTGGATCGGTGAGTGTCGCGCGACGCCCGCCTGGACCCAAGGGGCGCTTCCTGAGGGGCAGCGTGCCTGAGATCCGGCGCGACACCGAGGGCCTCCCGGGCTTCCTGACCCGGTGCGCCCGCGACTACGGCGACGTGGTCGGCTTCTCTCTGTTTCGCGTCCGCTATTGCCTAGTCAACGATCCGACACTGATCGAGCGGGTCCTGGTGCACGAGCACGATCACGTCATCAAACATGGTGACTTGCGACAGCTGAAGCCCGCGCTCGGTGACGGGCTCCTGACTAACGAAGGGGATGCGTGGCGACGGCAGCGACGCCTCGTCCAGCCAGCATTCTCCCACGAATGCATTCGCACCTACGCCGATATCACCGTGCGGTCGTCTGAGCAGATGCTCACGTCGTGGCGGGACGGAGACGTGCACGACGTCCATGCAGACTTGATGTCCGTGACGCTCCAGATTGTCGCGCAGGCCCTGTTCGGAGTAAACATGGCTCTACAGGAGAGAGCTGTGGGAGCGGCACTGAGGGGTTTCATGGACTTGCTTGAACAGGCCGCCGGGGGGCGGTTTCCCCTGTGGGTGCCCACGCCGGCCAATCGCAGATTGCGTCGGGCGATTCGCCGCTTCGACGCTCTGATCTCGAGCGTCATCCGCGAGCGCCGCGCAAGCGGCGGTCAGGGGACGGATCTCCTGAGCCTGCTGCTCACCACGGCCGACGAAACCGGAGCCGGCATGACCGACCGGGAGGTGCGGGACGAGGTGATCACCCTGCTCTTCGCCGGGCACGAGACGACCGGACTCGCGCTGTCCTGGACATTGTTCCTTTTGGGCCAGCATCCGGAAATCGAGGTGAAGCTCGCCCGGGAGCTCGAGACCGTGCTCGGTGGGCGGACACCGACTGCCGCAGACGCACCGAAACTCGCTTACGCGCGACAGGTCTTACAAGAGGCGCTGCGGCTCTATCCGCCGGTGTGGTGCTTCGGGCGGGAGGCCCAGGCGACGATTCAACTCGGCGACTACTTCATTCCCCGCGGCACCCAGATCCTCTTGGCTCAGTGGGTGACGCACCGCGATGCACGTTTCTTTCCAGAGCCCGAGCGCTTCCTACCCGAGCGGTGGGAACCTGAAAGGGAGCGTCGGATTCCGAACTACGCGTACTTCCCGTTCGGCGGCGGGCCGCGCCGCTGCATCGGGAGCAACGTTGCGATGATGGAAGCGACCCTGCTCCTCGCGATCGTCGTCCAGCGGTTCCGCGTCGTCTTGCAGTTGGAGCACCCGGTCGAGCTGGACCCGGGGATAACGCTGCGGCCGCGCCACGGTATTCGCGTGACCGTGTGGCATCGCGGGGCCGGGGCGACGTCCGCCGCGTAGACGGGTCACGACGCGTTCTCGCGCTCCTTGCTCAGAACCTCGGTCGCCGCCAATTCCCGCGGGAGAGCAAGCTCGTCCCGAAGTGAGTAATAAATACCGAGCTAACGCCGCGCGGGCCCGCGCAATGCCGCCATAGCGGAGCGATCTCGAAGCCGCCCACCGTCGCTTGTGATGACGTCAGGATTTGCAGCGCAGCTCCGTCGTGCCGAGGAACAGCTCAGGCTCGTGGAGATCGCGCCGCAGCGCGTAGCAGGCCTGGGGCGGCGAGGAGGGAGAGGAGGGCGAGTGTCTTGCGCTGCACGGCCGCTCCCATGAGAGGAGCGCCGTTCGCTTCAATCGACAATCCGCCCAAGGTCCTGAGTTGCAGCACCGCACGCACTCGTTTGACCGGTTTCTCACCGGGATCTCACCGCGCGCCGCTAACATAGCCTCCGTTTTCCAATGTTGCGACTGCGAACGCCGAGCAACGGCCCCGTAGCCGCTGAGAAACGAGTTAACTCGCGGCGCGAAAAAGAGATGGACGTTCATGGGGAGGTCGTCATGCACCGATTTCGTACGGAATCGTGTCTGCTGCTCAGCGCGGCCTTGGTGGCCGGCTGCGGCGATCGCAACGCCCCCACCGCGCCGACGGTCGGCCCGCTCGCTTCGAAGTCAGCTGCCGGGCATCTCAGGCCGCCTGGCCAGCTCGCCTTCGTCTCCAACCGCTATGCGAATTACAGCTACCAGATCTACGTCATGAACGCCGACGGCTCGAGTCCTGTCCGCCTCACCACCAGCTATCCCTGCGCCAGCATCCAGCCCGCCTGGTCGCCGGACGGTTCCAAGATCGTCTTCATCACCGGGTGCTCGGGCGTCGACATCTGGGTAATGAACGCCGACGGCTCGGGCCTCGCGAACCTCACCAACAGCCCGGCTGGGTACGGCAACCCGACGTGGTCGCCCGACGGTGCCAGGATCGCCTCCGACGGGATCACGATCATGAATGCGGACGGCACCGGGGTCCGGGTCCTCCCTTACGGTATCGAACCCGACTGGTCGCCCGACGGGACGCGGATTGTCTTCGAGCGTTTCGTGTACCCCGAGAACGGTTCCGCGAACCACGAGATCTACGTGATGAACGCCGACGGCACCGGCGTCACGCAGCTCACCTTCAACACAGTTGACGACTACAGCCCCGCATGGTCCCCCGATGGGAAGAAAATCGCCTTCTCATGCGGATGGGAGATGTGTGTCATGAAAGCCGATGGATCGGCCCAGGTGCCGCTCACGCATCTTGGCGGCTACAACGATTACCCGACCTGGTCGCCCGACGGGACGATGCTCGCCTTCTCGAGTGGCTACCCATTCAATGGCGTGGGCGACATCTACGTGATGCGAGCCGACGGGACCGATATCACGGGTCTCACTAATGGTCATGGCCGGCTCGAGAGCAACCGGCCGCGTTGGCGGCCGGTCTCAGGGAGGTAACCATGTCCCTGCTTCGGATGCAATCGTGTCTCCTGCTCGGCGCGGCCATACTGGTCGGCTGCAGCGAGCGCAACATCCCTACGGCACCGTCGCCTGGCCCGCTCGCGGCGACCCCGTCCGTCGACAGGCCGTACACCTGGACCGTGAAGTGTTCTGGCGATAGCCCCTCCGACGCTGTCTGGGTGTGGGCCGCAGCGGGCGCGGCGCTCGCGAGCGGCCGGGGCACGTGCTACACGAGTAGCTCCCCGATCAACGGTTCGGGACTACGTCCAGGGGCGGCGGACAGCTTGCGTGCCTGCATCTGGCAGTTCAACAACGCGAGAGCGACCTGCCAGTCGTGGACATTCGTCGTGAACACTAACCGCGAAAGCGCGGCACGGACGACGTCGGAATTGGAGGAACGATGAAAACGATTCGGACAATACTGAGCGTCGTCCTCTCGGCCACGCTCGGCGGGGGCTGCGCCGAGCGGAACGCCCCGACGGCGCCTCGCGTACCCAGCGCCGACGCTGCCGTGGCAGCTCCCAACGCCGGCTCGCTTGTTGAGCTGTCGCGACCCAATGCCGTCGGGACCTGCAACACCGGCTTCAATGCCTTCGGCACTTGGCCCACTGACGAAGCGGAGGAGCCCTACGTCGCGGTGAACCCGGTCCATCCAAACAACATCGTCGCCGCTTGGATCCAGGGGCCCTTCCAGAACATCATCGCTGCTGCCTCGTTCGACGGAGGTCAAACCTGGCAACAGGTTCCACTCCCGCTGACAGTCTGCTCCGGCGGGCCGTTCCTCGCCACGGCCGATGTGTGGCTTTCGTTCGCGCCCGACGGCGTCCTGTATGGGATCGCATTGACGCAGGGAAACTCTAGTTCCTCCCGCGTAGCGGAAGTCATCAAGTCCATGGACGGCGGCTTACACTGGACGGCGTCCGTGCTGCCGGGATCAAATAACGTGGATTCACCTCCTGACCATCCGTCGCTGACCGCAGACCCCACCGACGCGGCCTTCGTCTACGCGATCTGGGATGGACACAGCTCGCCACACAGCACTGCGGCCGTGTTCGCACGTACGACCGACGGCGGATCAACGTGGGAACCGCTGCGGGCTATCTTCCAAACCGCCGAGCAAAGCTACATCCAGTTCAGCCAAATCCTCGTGCTCCCTAACGGCACGCTCGTAGACCTGTACGAATTCTACGCGCAGCAGCCCAACGGGCCCATCACACAGACCAGCCTGCAACTACTGCGCTCGGCCGACCACGGCCAGACTTGGTCTACCGCAGTCAACGCCGTCACCATGACGCCACTATACACACCCGAGGGGAACACCCTCGTGGTTGATCCCGAGACGAAGCAGCCGGTGAGGGATCCGACCAATCCTTCGTTCGCCGTAGACATGCGAAATGGCAACCTGTATGCGGTCTGGGAGGACGGGCGCTTCTCTAATTTCCAGTACAACGACATTGCCTTCTCCATGTCGGCCGACGGGGGCTTCTCTTGGTCGGCGCCGATTCGCGTAAACCAGACGCCGCTCAACATTCCGCCCGCCAACCGGCAGTCATTCCTGCCTTCGATCGCCGTTGCCAGGAACGGAACTATCGGCGTCTCCTACTACGACTTCCGACTCAACGGCCCCAACTCTGGCCTGCCGACCGATTATTGGTTGGTCCAGTGTCATCCCTCGTCAACCAGCCCTGCTACTGAACCGGTCTGCTGGAGCAGCGAGGTTCGCCTCACGAACAGCTCGTTCAATATGGAGGCCGTCGTCCCCGTGCTCTTCGGCGGGTTCTTTCCGGGGGAGTACTTTGGGCTGGCCACCGCCGGGAATGATTTCGTGGCCACCTTTACTCAGCCGGACCAGAACAACGTCACCAGCGTCTTCTTCGCTCGGAGCGTCAGCAGGTGATAAGAGGTGCGCATGCATCGCTGGAGGGGAGATCACCATGTACCGGCTTCGAATGGAATCCTGTCTGCTGCTTCCTGCGGCCTCACTGACTGCCTGCAGCGACCACAACACGCCCACCGCACGGCTGGCTGGCCCGTTGGCCGCCACAGCGACTCTCACGGACCGGCCGTACACATGGACGCTCACGTGGGGCAACATACCCACACCTGGAGGTTCGACCCGGCCGGTCCCTTCACGGCGACCCTGTCGGGGAATGAGACTACCAGAAAAGGAAGAGGATTCAGCGCTAAGGAAGACGGCACGCTGACCGTGGAAAGCTAAGGCTGCCCGTGTCGTCAGAGAGCTTATGAAACTCATGCGGAGGAAGTCATGAAGCCCATTCGCACAGCAGGAACCCTCCTGCTTGGAACCGCCCTCATGGCGGGTTGCACCGAGCCGAACGCTCGAACGGGACCGGTCGGTACCGCAACGGGACCATTGTCGGCTGATGTTGCCGCTGGGAAGACCAGTGTGGTGCTCGACGGCACCGGCGATTGGGTGGACATCACCGGGCAAGACTACCAAGACGAAGTCAGGGCTGAAATCACCAAGAAGGGAAACACTTTCGTCTTCGTGATGACGCTGGCGGGCGCCGTGGGGGACGACCCCACGTTCCCGTCCTGGGCCGATGCCCTCCTATGGGACTTCGCCCTCGACACGCGCCCGACTGAGTCGCCGGTGGGGTATCCGTTCACGAAGAACACTGCGTCCCGCTGGGAGTTCGTTGTCGGGCACTTCGTGTACGCCTCAGGGTTCACCGACCCGCTCAACCCCAGCAGTAGCCCTGGCATCCTTATAGACCGGAGGCCACTCCTCACCGGAGGACAAGCGATCGTCACACCCATCCAGTTCAGCGTGGAGGGTACGAAGCTTACGTGGGTGGTAGACGCCGCGTTGCTCGGCGACCCGGCGACGTTTCAGTGGGCTGACGCTACCCTTGGGGCGAGTGCTGGTGATGACGTGAAGAATGGGTATAAC
>Ga0209761_1001813_pt1 | contig 13855 bp, 13 predicted proteins | sample GraSoi013_1_40cm_4_FD_185818 | JGI IMG/M metagenome (GOLD analysis project Ga0209761, IMG submission 185818) | Grasslands soil microbial communities from the Angelo Coastal Reserve, California, USA - Sample 09_25_2013_1_40cm (SPAdes) (version 2) | ecosystem: Environmental > Terrestrial > Soil >... | reverse complement strand
GTGCTTGGAGTAAGCCGGACCGGAGCGCCCTCGACTATTTCATGGAATGTTGTCGGCTTGCCATGCTCGACCGCGTACTGTCTTTGGCCACAGTGGGGACACTGCTGGGTCTTTTTTGCATCCTTGATTACCTCGTCGAGGAAAGCGTCGGGGACGGTGTTGAGTCGTTGTTTTAGTTCTGCGTGGCGTGCCCTGTACTTTTCGATCTTCTCCTCCGTGAGGAGGATGCGTCCACAGTTGCGGCATGTGATCGAGAGATAGCGATGGATGAGTTTGGCGAACGCAGAGTGTATGACAGGTTCTGCGAGTTCGATGTGGCCAAAGTGGCCTGGGCACGCTGAGGCGGTGTTGCCACATGTCTTGCATTTCTGGCGTGGCTCCAAAGTTCCGAGACGTCCATCCATCAATCCAGATGTAATCGGTACACCGTCCTCATCATAGGTATCGGCGGCCTGTACATCGACGGCTGACAGTTTCCTGATCTCGGTTGGGGAGACGAGTGTGAACCTGATTCCCTGTATGATCTTGCTAGGTTCTTCCATCACGGTGATTGACATTGTTAGGCTCGCTCCTCCAAGCTTAGTCGTGGAACTATGCCAAGTGACATTAGTTCCTGGACGAGGAGTTTGAACGCGTACGATATCGAAACCGGTGAAATAGTGGCTTTTTCACCGTCAATTCGACAGATGTACTTGTTCTGTTTGATATCGTAGTATGCTAGTGTCCCGCATATTTCGCAAACGTATGCGGTGTATTTGTCCGATTCCTCCAACAACCTGTCTCTCAAGAGTGCTGAAGCGCCGTGTCCGATCAAGCAGTCTCTCTCCATCTCACCGAAGCGGAGTCCTCCTCCACGGGCACGTCCCTCGGTGGGCTGCCGCGTCAGCATCTGTACCTGTCCGCGTGCTCGTGCGTGCATCTTGTCAGCGACCATGTGGTGAAGTTTCTGGTAGTAGACCACTCCGATGAATAAATCGGCAGCTAGCTTCTCACCGGTTATTCCATTGTAGAGGGTTTCCCGGCCACTCTTCTGGAATCCAAGCTTTCCAAGAATCTCGCTTATTGCATGCGGTCCTATGTTCTCGAAGGATGTGCCGTCCATTAACTCGCCCACTTGACTAGCCACTTTGCCGCCAAGAGTTTCGACAAATTGGCCGATGGTCATTCTTGATGGGATGGCGTGAGGATTGATCACGACGTCTGGGACAACGCCGTCAACTGTGAACGGCATGTCTTCCTGTGGGACCAGTAGTCCAATGACTCCCTTCTGTCCGTGTCGACTCGCGAACTTGTCGCCTAGCTCTGGAACGCGCAAGTCTCGGACTTTGACCTTGACGAGTTTACTCCCTTCGATCGATTCTGTGATGAATATCTGATCTATTGTTCCCTGCTCCGAAGGACGCATCGTCACCGAAGAGTCTCGTTTAGTTGGTCCGCGCACCTCAAACTCTCGGTACTCTTCCAGGAATCTGGGCGGACTGGTTCTTCCCACTAGGACAGTGTTGCCTGTGACGTCGGATTCTGGTGAGATGATCCCGTCTTCTTCCAAGAGGCGATAGTACCTGTCGCCTCTGTAGCCTCGTATCCCTGCCTCTGGAACCTCGAACTTGTCCCTTAGACCGCCGAGATATTGTCGGCTTTCGGCTTCATAGATCCTATAGAAGGTTGATCGGAATAGGCCACGGTCGACGGACGATTTGTTGACAATGATCGCGTCTTCCATATTGTAGCCCTGGAAGGAAAGTATAGCCACGACAACATTCTGTCCCGACGGGCGCTGATGATAATTGAAGACCTCCATGGGTCGAGTGTCCACAATCGGAGCCTGCGGGTAATGGAGGAGATGGGAACGGGAGTCGACGCGCGTGAAGAAGTTTGTAGAGAAGACTCCAAGGGCTTGCTTGGACATCGCGGATTCGTATGCATTTCGAGGGGACTGGTTGTGTTCTGGGAAGGGTATGAGGCTGCCAGCGATTCCATTCATTGCATATGGTGCGATCTCGAGGTGCGTGTGGTCTTTCCGCAGATCGCTTTCATACATGGCTACTAGAGTATTCTCTTCCTCGTCAGCATCGAGCAATTCGACAACCTGCATTCGTAACAGGTCTTGCCATGTGACCCTGCCCTGCTCGAGCTGTGTGATGTGGTCCTCGCTAATCCTCGGAAGGCCGTCCTCGACTATTAGGAGTGGACGCCTAACACGTCCAGCGTCGCAGTTTACATACAATTCGTCCCTGCCACCCTCTTTCTCGGAAGGATGGAAGGCGACATTGACCTCAGTGCTAATCTTCCCCTGCCGTCGGTATTCTCGCAGCTCCTCGGCCAACGCCGCAGGATCTTTGGTGTAGCCTGCGATTATTCCGTCGACGAAGACCTTGCCCCCGGCTCCTCGGAGTCTCCGGTCCGCTTCCTCGACGGTGGTCACGCCCATTCTTCTAAGCCGGTCGACCATCTCGTGTGGGTCTATGCCGACGCTGATACTACTTGACAGTGCTAAGTTCTTGACGAGTCCACAATTGGATCCTTCAGGTGTCTCGTTGGGACACAGTCGTCCGTAATGTGTTGGGTGTAAGTCTCGGGCTTCAAGGTTGGGTTGGCTGCGGCTTAGCGGGGACTGTAGCCTCCGCAGATGGCTGAGCGTGCTGATGAAGTTCGTCCTGTCGAGCAATTGGGTTACTCCAATTCTTCCCCTCACCCAATTTCCAGTGGCAATAGCATGCTGGACACGTTCGGTTATTATTCCCGGACGGATTGCATTGGCGATCGAGAATTCGATGTGTCGTCTTATCGTTATTCGTTCGAGTTGATATTTCAGGTCGCGGGTCAGGTTTCTGAATGAGATTCGGAACAGCTCTGCCAGCAAGCTTCCTGCGAGTTTGAGCCTCTTGTTCGCATAATGGTCCTTGTCATCGACGGTTCTAATTTCTCGTTTGACCTCGATTATTCTTGCAGCGATCTCTGCTAGGAATAGAGCCTTCTCCCTACGATCGGCCGGTGTCCTTCCAAGATGGGGAAGGAAGTTTCGGTCGAGCACCGACTCTGCCTTTCTCAGACGGTACTCGTCCACCTGTCCTGGGGCAAGCCTGTTCCCTAGGTAGAGTAAAGCGTCTTTCGGATTGTTAGCTTCTAGCGCCTTCTCGAATGATGACTCAAGTTCATCTTGAACCTTCGGATCAACACTGACGAGCTCTGCGACCTTGGAGTCCTCTTCTAGGCCGAGGGCCCGCATCATTATCATTAGTGGTATGTCGCTCGGGATGCCTGGCATGGTAGCGTAAATTGCTCGATCACCTTTCATCGTGACCTCTATCCTAGCTCGGAAGCCCACTGTGGTCGAGAAGATCTTCGCCTTGTACGTAGGATTCACACCCGTATGCTCTGTATCAACGAGTATGCGATTGGCCGAAAGATCTTCCAAGGCGACAATTACTCTCTCGCTTCCGTTGACGATGAAATAACCACCTGGATCGAGCTGGTCTTCGCCAACAGCCACAAGTTCTTCGGGGTTCAGTCTCGAGAGCAAACAGATCTTGGACTTGAGCATGACCGGAAGATCTCCAATGTAGACCATCTCCGGCTGACCTTCTCGCTCCCCGATGACAGGGATCATTTCCATATGGAGTGGCGCTGAGTAGGTGAGGTTTCTGATTCGTGCCTCAGCAGGGTAGATCGACCTCTCGGTCCCGTCCACCTCGATAACTCTGGGTGCGCCGATCTCTATCTTTCCAAGTTTAATCTTCAGCGGATAGTCTCCGATCTCTATCGGGAGATCCGCCACCTCGTTTACAATGGCCTGTAATCCTCTCTCGACAAAATCGTTGTAGCTGTCGATGTGTTGTCGGACGAGTCCACTATCTCGGATGAATTCCTTCGAAAGATTCCACAAATGGTCTACTGATATTCCCATGATTGTTAGAATTCCTCCACAACGTACCGGTAAAAGTCAGATTCGCCAGCCGTCTGGCTCTTCCTGATTATCCTGACAAGATCGCCGGGCTTAGCACCGATAGTTCGAGCAGCAGGGTCCGTTACCTTGATGTATGGTAACTGGAAGGGTCTGATGTGATATTTCGCCAGGACCTGCTTCGCTTCCTCTTCGGAGAGGAGTATGTGTCTAGGGGCTAGCTCGTGGGCAAAAACGTCGTAAGAGAGTTTCTTCTCCTTATCTTGCTTCTTGACCAAATACTTACCTCGGGCGGGGAGATAGATGGGGTATCTTCTACCTACCGGGCATGGGCAACGCCCGCCGTCCCTCTAATAAATCTGATTACCGAGCGCTTGATCTACAATAAATGACTTATCATTCCGTGGGCGACAGGGGGTATTTTCGAGACCCGCCGAGGTTTGCCTCCACATGTTTTTCTCGATTGAGTCTCGAATGAGGACCAGTAAATCTAGCCAGACATGGCTCTAAACGAGCAATAAGTGACCCTTCACACAACCTAGCACTAGTTCGCGCCTTCCAGTTACACTGGCGTTTCCTAGATCGCCTGAACTAATTCATTTTTCTGATTACGGATTTGACCAAATGTGTCCTCCAGTGGGAAGTCTCGTCCAAGTCATTACAAGGTTTTTTAGACCAACAAAAGTCGACTACACTGTTTCCTGCCGGGATCGCCTAGCCAGGTATGGCGTCGGATTGCTAAGCCACAAGATTTCAGGGCTGCGATGATCCGATGGGCCTTAGGCCCACGTGGGTTCAAATCCCACTCCCGGCGCCATCACGAAACATCACGTGCTTTGTTGAGCAATTCTGCTCAAGAGTCAACGGTATCACTTTCTCGCTCATATCGTGACCATCTCAGGGTAACAATATCTCTATCACTATTGTTGCACAAGATTTTCTCGAATATTCCATTGCTCACTTACCTCGTGACCGCGTTCTACGACACGTTGGGGTCCTGCTTTGATAAAGTGGTCCAACAGATCAATCCAGGCCTTCCGCCGAAGGTTTACGATTATCTTCAGAAGAACGGAGTCCAAAGAAATGATGTTCCTGCAAAGTTTGATGTGGTAATGGTTCTCCTGACGAAATGGCTTGGGTCGGGGGCCAGGATCATAGGCTTTCAGACCTTGAAGGAATTGTACGGGGAATATTCGACGGCTGCGAGTTTTGGGGTTGATTCTTCCCCATCGGATCTCATTGTCTTTCTAAGAGAGAGGGTCCTTGCGCTGCATCTTGCTCCGAAGCACATTCGAACTGACCCCTTGATATCACGTTAATGCATGACATCGGCTCTTGGGATTAACCGCCTGCAGCAGAAGTGTTTAGTCTTATAGATAGGCAGACATCAAGCCTCTTGGTGACTAAATGGCCCATGTTCTGCGGCACTTGGGGGAGGGGCTGGGTTTCACGGGATGCTTGAAGAAGAGACAGGGTTCAGTAAGGGCGAAAGGATAGCCCGCGTTTCCATAATCACCCTCGCTGCACTTGGAGTCATTGAGATCGTCTTCAGCCAACTGAGCGGCAGCATTGTCTTGTTTGCCGATGGTGTCGATTCTTTCTCAGACGCGGCTGTCTCCTTCTTCGTCTGGATGGGATTGAGGTTTGCCCTTCGTCGGCCCAGCAAGAGATTCCAGTTTGGATATTACAAGGTTGAGAGTCTTACGGCGCTCTTGACCGCAGTGTCACTAATTGCTATCGCTGCCTACATCATGTTCCGTTCCTACCGAGCTCTCCTTCGACCGAGCACGATCAATCTCGCGCCATACGCCTTGCTGGTACTGTTTGGCGCCGGAACCGTTAGTCTCTATCGCGCTCTACAAATGCGTCAGATAGCCAACAAGTACAACATTCTCTCACTGAAGGTTGACGCTCAAAATTCGATCAAGGACGCGTCAGCATCTTTCATCGCATTCATCAGCGTTTCGGCTGCTGTACTTGGATTCAAAGAGGCGGACGCGATAGGAGGTATCATCGTCGGGATTTACATTCTCACGGTTTCATACGTTGCAATTCGCGAGGCCTCTCTCGTTTTGCTTGACGCGTTTCATGAGCCGGAGTTGACCCATGAGATTGAGGCATTGATCAAATCCAATCCCCAAGTTAAGGGAATAACAGGTCTTCGATTGCGTAGGGCCGGACCATTCATCGTTGGCCAGTTGAAGGTGATGGTTGACGGAGATATGACCGTCCGCGAGATGCACAGGGTCCTCTCAGAGCTTGAAACATCGGTGAAGAGTCGAGTGGCGGGCCTGCGTTCGTTGACAGTTGAGGCAGTGCCAGCGAACTAGAGGTTATCCACAGCCTTGACTGTCGATCAGTACCAGCGACCAGTCCTGTTGAGCCTTGATGGGCACGGATTCTATGTTCTGCGTTATACTGCTGTTCCAGAGCCCGACAAGGCCAGGATCAATTTCGAACTTGTAGATCCAGAAACCGCTGGAGGAGCATCCGTTGAGGTTCTCGCGGATCCTAAGCTCATTCAGGAGCTCAACAAGTTCAATTCAAGTAGCGTGACAGGTAGAGTGTTTCTTGTTTGGGTTGACAGTACGAAAGGTGAGGTGGCATGGCAAGTTCGCAAAGCGTCAGAGAATGAGACCGGTTAAGAGTCACTCGGGGTCTCATTTTAAATATCCAAGAAGGTCTCGTATCGATTCCCGTTTCCGGGATGCAGATTCAGGCAGAGGCTTGTGGTTATGGTCCCGAACTGTCCAAAATGTGGAAGCGCGACGGCTGGTCCCCCAAAACAAGAGTGGAATTTTAGCAGGTACCATGTGGCAAGATTCGAGTGCGCGTGCGGTGATAAATTCAATTTCTATCTCGGCGGTAAGAATGGGGGCTTTACCATTCCACGTCCGATAAAGCAGAGAACGTTTTGCGTTCATTGCAAGATACAGAATCCTATGGAAGCAGTCTACTGCAAAAATTGTGGGATAAGGTTACACGAGGCCGGAAATGCCTAGGCTGATTCAGCAGGTGCCTGTATCGTTCCACCACCCCGGTACCTTGCGTATTTGTCACTGGGTGAGAATCTTGGCGGGTGTGGACTGACTGTTTGCGTCCCGCAGACGGGACAATTCTCCTTGAGCGTGTACCTGCTACACTTTGGGCATTTTCTGATTAGGAACTTCATCCAAGCTTTCTTCCCTCGCCCCCGCCTTTCTTGATGGAAGATATTGCTTCCTCAATAACGGAGTTGAGTGTTTTCTCGGCGGATTCGAACGAGCTCGATTCGACCTCGACCCTGTACTTTGGCGAGCCGATCGTGTAAATCCTGACATCTGTTCCTCTAGGCTTCCTGACCTTCTTCGCTGTGGCGAGGGATTGTTTGATTATGTCGAGCCCGCCGGGCTTGTGACAGACGATTGAGAGGGTCGCACGCACCTTGGATCTTTCCAAGCGGATCTTGGTCTTTGAAATCTCGACGAGTGCCTGGGCCCACTCTGGAGACACTCCCGCCTTAGCAAGTGCCTCGGTTCCATTGTCTATGGATTCCTCTAGCGGTTCGTAGAGGCTGCCAAACTTGTCAAGAAGAACTGTGCGTAAGTCATCAATTTCGGGCTCGGGTCTCTGCAACTTGTCTGCGGCACTCTTGAGGATCGCATCTGCCTTTCTCTCCTTCTTCCACTCGAGCATCTTCTCTGATTTTTCGCGTCCGGTTACTCGTCTCAGGGAGAGGTCAATCTGGTTTCTTTGGGGGTTTACTCTGAGAACTTTGAGGACGAGTTTTTGCCCCTGTCGTGCATGGTCTCGTATGTTCCGGACCCAAGTCGTGGATATCTCGGAGATGTGGACTAGACCCTCGACTGCTTTGTATTCGTCTAGCTTGACGTATGCTCCATAGTCTTCTACACGGGTCACTGTGGCAATAACTAGGTCGCCTACTTCTGGAAAGACTGTCTGGGAAGCTTGGGCTGCAGACATGAACTTGCTTGGACTCTCTATGTCAGAGGTTGTAGTATTTCCCCGTTTATCTTTGCCTTGCCGCCGGTTGGCTGGGCGAGGAGCTCATCGCAGACGAGGCATTTGACATAGTTGCTTGATCTTTCGAATATGACCTGTTCGTTTCCACATTTTGCGCACTTGACTCGTAGGAATGTGCTTCTTGGCTTGGGTATGAGTTCCCATCTCATTATGCTCCAACCTCCAGTTTTCGAAGTCTGATGCCCAGTCGGGCTACTGTGAAATTGCAGACTCTACATTTGAGCCTTAGAGTCGACTTTTTCGTTGTCTTCGCCGTCCGTTTTAACTCAGGGAACTTCTGTCCGCCGTAACCATGCTTTCTTCGTTCCTGTCGCCTGCTCCCCCATGCCATCGTTCTGGGCTTGCCTGCTTTGTAAACTGAGACGGCGTGTGCAGTATGCTGCTTACACTTCGGGCAGTAAGTGCTGATCTCTTTGGGATATTTCATGATTTGATGATCACACTATCGGGAAGGTTTGAGGAACGGCCTGGCCGGCTTTTATTCATTATCTCCCTGTAGTGGAGATTTCCTCTGCGGCTCTCTGCCTTATGAGGCTCTCCGCGTTCTCGTATGGTACTACCGCAACATCTTCTTTCAGGAAAGGACCGTAGGTTCTAAGGTCGACTCCGACTATGGAGGGAACGTCCTTGAGGAATCTTATTGTAAGCCGCTCCTTTTTCGACGCCTGGAATGATTGTGGTTCTCTGCCTTGGCTTAGATCTTCCTTGAGCCGATCATAATATCGGGCTACATCGTTGAATGCCTCGTGCGCCTGTTTCTCGACAGTGTCCGGCTGGATCTGGGATTGGGTCTGAGAAGCTCTCCACATCTTCTCCAGTCTTACGTCGACGAGTTGGGAGACCAATTTTTCCAAGCGAAAAAGCTCGTCTTGAATAACAATAGCCTTCAGCGATTTCTGGTCTAGGTTCCGATGGGCCTCCTTAAGCCGGCGAACGTAGCCCGCAATATCCTTGAAGAAGCCCGGCTTGAGCAACTGTAATTCTTTGGAGGCTCGTTCCTGATTCCATGCTTTTACGGCGTCGTCGTAAACTGTCATCGAGATCACTCTATTTCTTTATCCACTGATTACGCGGCTCTAGGATTATTTCGAATCGGGCTCAGCCCGATGTTTGCACAGCAAGAGAATAGCGGCTGCCTCGGGAACCTCGACACTCTCATTGTGGAATGGCCCCAATTTTTCGCCTCCGAGTTTGAACGCAGGCGCTTCTTTCACGTGAATCTTCATTTTTCTCTTGAAAGCCACAGCCTCAACAAAGGGATCAAAGTCGTCAAGATTCTCCAGCTTGACGCTTGCTGCCAGAAGGCCAGTATGACCGTTCAGAGTTCCTGGTAAGCGTATGAGCCTATGAGTGTCCGTGGTGACCACAGTGTCTATGAACGCTGTCCACCTATCCGCCGCTTTAACAAGAACGGATTTCGATTTGGTTGAGCCCAAGAGGCTCCATCCAGGTCTTTCCAAGAACTTATCGCGATCGGATTCCGTGAGCGACTTGTCTTCATAGACACCCATCGCAATTTTACCTCTCCACCCCGGATCCTCTGCGCGAGGGCCTGCGATGACTTGGGTGGTGCCGAATATGCCGGGATCCGTGAAGCTTGAAACACGTTTGATCTTGAGGTGGGAATCAGGATCAAACCCTAATCCAAGGACGTAATCAACAATTTCCTTTCTCCCATCTTCCGTCAGTACCGAAAGATCCTTTGAGATTACATGAACGTGGTACCCCCGATGCCCTGAAAAGAAAACTTTAACGTTTCCAGGTTCGATGCCTACGTCAGGCCCGATTGTAGTTAGTTTCTCCAAAAGCTTGAGGGTTTCTTCCTTCGCTTGTTGTAGACACTGTTCGCAGAGCCAAGTTTCCTCCTCTATTTTTTCGCTCTTGCACTTCGGACACGGCTTGATGGCAGTACCTCTACCAGCGTTTCCGCATTGTTTGCAGGTCCATGTGTCGTGAATTTTCTTGCAGGGAGTTTCGAGGTGATCTGCATCTATGTCGAACACCAGATCAGCTCCTGACCATCCCTTCTCATCCATTGGTGCTGTTGGATTAGCATAATATGCCGTCGAATAGTAAACATGCTTCGGGACTAGATCGCGTATTGCTTGGATAACCGCTTCAGAAGTCTTGAACGATCTGTGTCTAACCATAAATTTCTCTTTGAATAGAAGGAAACCGTACTCTCTCTGCGGTGCCCCGTTAGGCAAGAATAACGGTGATCGCACATTCATGTAGAATTCTTGGAACCGTTGTCGCACAACAGATTCAGCCGCGTTCATTACGCGCCCTTGATCTCCTTTGAGAGGTTTCTCGCTTTTCTTTTGTAGTAGCTAAGCGGGTTCCGAATGGTAGAACACAGTTCATCGGGTTTGTAGCAAACTCCATGTGTCTTCAAAGTAGTGCACATAGGGCAGGTGTACTTTGTGCCGCCTCCACGTTTTCCCGCTATGTGTTCGACCTGATAACGTGTCATTCGCTCGGAGAAATCGCTCGCCGGCTTGAATAAGCGAACGATCTCCTCTTCCTCGGAGCCTATGTTGACAAGAAACGATGCCAGTGTAAATCTTCCCATATGTTGGACATTTTTCCCAACATCCAGTTCCTTAATCAAATGTTGAATACAGGGCGGCATTGCTTTGGGCATGGCGGTCCTGGGGAGTTCATACTGCGCGGGGGCTCCTAGGTACTTTGTAATCGCGGTCTTGACGCTTTCCAATACGACTTCGAGAGAGTCTGGAATATCAGGGAGGCTACTCTTCGGGCCAGTTCTTGTGAATATCCTTTCGCGGATCTCTTCTTCCAAGAGTCGGGCGGCTTCATCTCTAGTCGTGTAAACGTAACCAGCATCTAGAATCCTGTTCACCAATTTCCATCTCGGTTCCTTTAGCTTTACCGAGTTTGACAGATAGTCGACAATGCCAACTTGAAAATCGAAGACTCGGTTGTCTTGCTGATAGTTAGTCCTCCTAATCTTCCAGCCGAAACTCGTACTAGCAATGTGCTCTAGTTTTTCCGGCGGTTCGTGACGTAGAAGTTCATAGGCACGTTTTGACTCCGCAAGTGCGTAACGTCTTCGGGCACGGTCCTCGCCAGTTAAGACTAATAGGAGATTCGACACTGGAAACGATAGAATCTCGACCTTTTCATCAAGAAAGTCCCCGGAAACGATACCTTTGGCTAAGGCCTCTTGGAGTCTGGATTCAGCTCTCTCAAGAATTGGTTCGTACCCAGCTGATGAAATATCATTAACGGATACGCCAAGTGTTCTCAGGTAATCGGTGGCTTCATTGAGGAAGGGGTACTTTGCGAGGTCGGCCCTTGTTAGCAAAGATCGAGCACCTATTCTTGTTTTCCTTTTCGGTTTAGGTTTCTAAGGCGTTCATAAAGGCGATGCATTTCCTCGGTACGCTGAAACCTCGAATTCGCCGACGGCTTTACCAGTGAGAGAAATTTGAGAAGCAGCAGTGCCTGTTTTCGCTTTCCTATGAGGTATGGCAAGACTTCGGGGAGAATCGTCCGGATGGTCTTCGAGTTCGCCGTATAACAGTACTTATCCTTCCACGCGGGATGGGAGCTACTGATACTCCTGCAAATTGAGCCAGAAGCGGTTATTCGTTTGACGTTTGATAGTATCGCCACATTAGTATTCGGGATTGACAATTGCGGATGGAAGGCGAATCCGCTTTTGTTCCTTCGCTCTATTGTTTTCGTAATATGAATTGAGCCTTCTCCATCAATGATGCCCGCCAACCAAGCCCTTTCGGTTTCTCGTAAATTACTCACTCTCGATTCTAGGAGCGAGATAGTAGAGCAATCGTCCTTGTTGGGGCATCTCGAACTCGACTTTGATCGGCATGTTTGTCGAGAACTCAAGGCTCGTGACTTCGCTCGCCCCTGAGCCGGCCCGTATTATCTCGCCTAGATAGTTCAGATTGTAAGTTGCCCGTGCCGGCGTGATTGTTGCGGCCGGCTGCCCAGTCTTCGGATCAGTCTCGGGTCTCAGATCAATTTCTAGTATGGCATCGCTTCCCTTGTCCATCTCGATCGCTACACTACTCATCTCGCCTGAGGCCTTGATGAGGAATTTGTCGGGACTGACTTCTAACCGAACATTGTCACTGATCGCTTGAGCATCATCAATTATGTCTCGGAGGCTCGCCGCAGCGAGCTTCACTCTTGCGCTGAATGGAACTTTGGGTGTTGGAACCTCTTCTGTTGAAGGCTCAAGAGTTGGGGTGATGAATTTTCTGACGATCTTATTTCTCAGTGTGATGTTGAGCTTCTTGTTCGCTTCGTCATAGAAAATTTCGATGCTCTCGTCACTGTGAGTTCTCTTCAAGAGTTTGAGAAGGTTGGAGACGCTGAGACGGAGACGGGTAGGAGTCGTACACTCGTAAGTGTCGAATGCAGCCTTTGGCCATTCAAAGTCCACCATGGCGATGTGGGATGGGTCCATGGATCTGAGCTTGATTCCTTCAGGGGTGGCGTTGAAATCGGCTTCTTCGATGAGGCTGGAGATTGCCCCTATTAGGTTCCGGAATAATCGGGCGTCACTCATAGTCGCCCTGAACACTGTCTTCTCTACCAGCATGCTTTGTCCCTTGCGAGATGGATATTTGATGTTTTGGAATAATGATCATGCATGAGGGATGCTTTATTCGGCTTATCTAGCTGTTCTCACGCCACGTGGCGCCGCAACGGGTGCAACGTAAGAATTGGGTCGAAGATTCATCCGCTCCTCTGGTCTGGACGAGCCAGTAGAAGGCTTCGTGATTCCCGCACTTTGGGCACTCTGCCTTGGTCTTGGGTAAGGTTCTGATCTTCTGAATGTCTCGGCCAATGACGACTATCTTTTCAGTTTCTTGTGATATGCGACTAACAACCTTCTCACCTTTACTGCTCGTGTATCCACATTTGGGACAGACGAGAGTGACCTTCTTTTCCTTCTTCGATGGAAGGAGCGTGGAGCCGCATTTCGGACAGAATTGCAAAACAGGATCAGTTGCTTCCCGTTATTGTCCGGGGCGTTCTTATTCTTTATCGTGAAAAAGGTCTGGATGATATAGAGTTGACCAACAGATGGGCAATCCGAACCGGTTCTGGCAAGTCGTCAATGGTCCAAGACAGATGGATTACTTGTTTGATCGTTTCGGGGTTGAGCTGTGAGCTGGCATAGATGATCTTGTTCTTCTTTTCGAATTTGTAGTTGTGCCTGAGGCGTAATCTTGTTTTTGTGATCGCGATCACAGGCAATCCGGCGGTTTTCCATAACTGTCCGATGTTGAGTCGACCCTTTGGATCGTGCAACATGATTACGCGAAGTTCTGGATAGTATCGTGATTGCTGGATTTGCTCAGATACTTTTCCGGTAATTGTTTCTTGGAGGTTCAGGATCCCGTCGAGGTATAGGCCACCGCGAACTATCGCTCCGACGATTGCACCGTCTCGACAGGCATCTATTCCAAGTATCCTGATCTCAGGCTTCACCGTGCGAATTTGATGTGTCATGTCATTTATCCAGCCCCAATCGTTCGAGTGCCAATTGAGCTAGAGTGACGAATCCTTTCGACTGATCAATTTCATCCGGAACTAGGCAGGCGACAATCTCTTCAAGGGTCATTTTCTCCAGAAGCCATGCTTCTCCGACTAAGGCCTCAAGACCATTGGCCACGTCTCCAGCATCAACCCTTCTCGGCAGATACTTGCGGAGTCCCGCTTTTGTGGCAGCATTTGCGAGGAGTTTATCCTTGACCTTGATCCCGACCGGCTGCTTGGTTGTTCGGGTCACTGCTAGACTGTATGAGAAGTTGAGTAGGCTGTCCCCGAACTGGGCCAGTTTTCGATCTCGTAGAATCTTGGTGAGTCTTTCCACGTCTGCGGTACTTTCGGGAATAGCCAAACGGTAGGACTTGCCCGCGTGCTGTACTG
>Ga0209761_1001812_pt1 | contig 13857 bp, 12 predicted proteins | sample GraSoi013_1_40cm_4_FD_185818 | JGI IMG/M metagenome (GOLD analysis project Ga0209761, IMG submission 185818) | Grasslands soil microbial communities from the Angelo Coastal Reserve, California, USA - Sample 09_25_2013_1_40cm (SPAdes) (version 2) | ecosystem: Environmental > Terrestrial > Soil >... | reverse complement strand
AGGGCTGTAACCCGCCCTCACGAAGATGGATTCCGTAGTAATCGCGTGTCAACATCACGCGGTGAATATGCCCCTGCTCCTTGCACACACCGCCCGTCAAGCCACCCGAGTTGAGCCTGGGTGATGGTGCCGTTCTTGCGGCGCTAGAACCTAGGTTCAGCAAGGAGGGCTAAGTCGTAAACTGTGTTGCGACTCCGGATCCGCAAGGAACCGGAACAAACCTGGCTATATGCGGGGAACTCCGAGTATCCTGCGATACGTGCGCTACGCGCGTATGTAAAAATGCGCAGGTGCGGACAATCCGCAGGGAAGGCCGGCCGGAAGGTCGGAACCCTCAGAGACTGCACGCCGGGCTCCGACGCAAGGCGCGTCGGATGATGATACAGTCCACGCCCCATGGCGACATGGGGAGCACGTGAACAAGGTATCTGTAGGGGAACCTGCAGATGGATCACCTCCTAAAGAGCCATCAAATCAAGGAGGCCTTGGCAAGGTAGAGGGCCTCTGCTTCCCGATCGCGAACGTCTAATCCACTCCTTTTTTTGGAGCCGTAATGAGCGCACGCTCTGTTCACTTTCTGGCACCTCCTGGGAGCTAGGTTTATCTTTCGAACTTCTCCTCGATTCAAGATGAGCAAAGCCTACCTTCTCGGCGCCATGCACGACGGCACTATTCGACGCCGTACACTGAGAATCTCCCAACGCGACAAGGAGTACATCTTGTCCGTTCAGCGGCTCATCGTTTCCCTTGGTGGCAACGCGTGGATTTATCGAGAAGGCCAGACCCGTGAATTGTTCGTGGTCGAGTTCGCTCGCTCCTTCCTCGACTCGTGCGTCGTCAGGACCCGCAAAGAGATAATCGACTACATCCGAGGCTACTTCGACGCTGAAGGTGGAATCCCTGCCATCGCCGACGAACGGCCGTACCTCTACTTCGCGCAAAAGAACAAGGCAGACCTGACGGCCTTGTGGTTGATGCTTCTCTGGGTTGGGATCGATTGCGGGAGGATCCATAATCCGAGTCGGCGGGCCGATCCGGATTACTGGCGTTTCTTCGTGCGTCGGTCCTCGATTCCTGCCTTCATCAGGCGAGTCGGCTCCTGGCATCCCAGGAAGGCTAGATTGCTCGACATAATGCAGATGAGACTCGCGCGCAAACGAAACCGGCTGGAACGAAGCCGTAGACCGCGATGACGTTGGACTCGAGATACGGCCGAGTCTCCGAACGAACTAGGCGCCGCGTGAGCTCCTAAGCCGCGGGTCCGAGAATCTTGCCGTCCCGGATGTCGAGGACGCGATTGGCGATGTCCGCAACCCGAGCGTCGTGGGTGACAACGACGATGGTCTTCTTGAGATCCTGGTTCAGTCGTTGGAACAGATTGAGGACCTCCTGGCCGGTCTTCGTGTCGAGTTCTCCCGTGGGCTCGTCCGCGAGGAGCAAAGGCGGATCGTTCGACAGGGCGACCGCAATGGCGATCCTCTGTTGCTCGCCGCCGCTCAGCTCGTCCGGCCGATGGCGCGCACGGTGGGCGAGGCCGACGAGATCAAGGAGTTCCTTGGTCCGAGCCTTCCGGGCCGTGCCGTCTTTGGAGGCGAGGCGCATCGGCAGCTCGATGTTCTCCTCGGCGGTCAGCGTCGGGACGAGGTTGAAGAACTGGAAGACGAAGCCGGTCTGTCGCAATCGATACCTAACGAGTTCTCCTTCGCTGAAGTCGACGAGGTTGGATCCGTTCACCTCGATTCGACCCGCGGTCGGGCGGTCGATCCCGCCCAGGATATTCAAGAAGGTCGTCTTGCCGCCCCCCGAAGGCCCTCGGACCGCGACGAATTCGCCGTCATCGACGTGCATGTCGAGGCCGCGCAATGCGATTACTTCCGCTTTCCCCGTTCGATAGACTTTGATTAAATCCTTCGTCATGATCTTTGGCACGTTCATCCACCTCGCAATTTGAGGACGCGTCCGATGTCCATTCGGGCGACTCGAAGCGAGACGAGGAAGGACACGATGAGCATCGCGATCGGCGCGGCAGCGAGGAGCAGGAGCGACGTCACCGGGACGATCAGGAAGAGGGGCACCAGGCTCTCCCCGGCACCCGAGACCCCCAAAGTCGTGGAAAGGTAGGCGGTGAGGACGCCTATTCCAGCGCCAACCACTATCCCGACGAGCATGATCGACGACGCCTCACCGACTAACAGGCCAGCGGTCTGCCATCCGCTGGCGCCGCGCGCTCGGATGGACGCCAACTCGACCCCTCTCTCGAGGGTCGCCGCGTACAGGATGAGCCCGAGTCCCGCTGTGAGGACCACAACCATGAATGCCATCTCCAGCTCCATGAATCCAAAGAAGGCCCGGAACAGCGGGACAGAACGCAGCTGCTCGACCTCTTCCGCGGCGACGCGAATCCCGCTCGCGCCCAGGCTGCGAATTCCTTCCTCGGCCGTTCGCCAGTCCGCCCCGGCACGGAGGTCGACGAGGTATCGCTGTGGGTCGATGTTCTGGGACCTGGCCAGGTCGATCAGGGGCCTCAGAGTGTCGTAACTACCGTAGATCGCCAGCGGCACGCCGGATCCAACCGCAGACGTTCCGGGGAGCCCACGAACCGTTCCACCGATCTCCGAGTTGAGGATAACCGTCTGGAGCTGACCCGTTTCGTTGCGGACTTTCCTTGTGAAGCTCAACCCGTCGCCGACCGCCAGGTGCGCGCTGGCCAGATACGCTTCCGTAACGAGGACCTGTCCGGGACTCGCGAGCACCTGTTGCACCGCTCCGCGGTCGAAGTCCCGGAAGTACCAGGGTTCTGGCTTCGCTATGGACAGATATGTTCCGGGGTCCAAGGCGAAAAGATCCGCAGAGCCGAACTGCGGCGGAACGATCACCCGTTGAACGACCGTGAGGCCGTCGACTTCTGGGAGGGCCCGGACACTCGCTGCGAACCCCGGATCGGAAGGAGGGGCGTCAACGGCAATGTCCGCGCCGATCCCGGCCCGGAGCTGGCCCTCCTGGTACGCAAACTGAGAGGAGAAGGTGACGAGGGTGAACATGCCGAACGCGAGGCCAAGGGCGATGATGACCGCCACGTTTGCAGCCCGCCGGGGATTTCGCTCCAGGTTCCGGGTGATCACATGGTGCAGGTTCTTCGCAAAGGGCTTGTTCACGCGGGAAGCGGCCTCGTAGACCCTGCTCGTGGACCTGGTGAGGAGGCGGGCTGAGCCGACCATGAAGAAGATTGGCGCCAGGGGGAGGAGGACGACGTACAGCGAGCCAACGAGGAAGGTGACAAAATCGCCCGGGTTTTCCCGACTGTACACCACCATGCCATAGGTCAGGACCGCCAGCGTGACAAGGAGGACGTCCCACGAAGATCGGTATCGGATGTGGGTCTCACCGGGGGCGTAGTATCGAAGCGTTTCCACGATGGGGAGGTCGGCCGTCCGCCGCGCGGACCGGTAGCTCGTCGCCCCCATGAAGAGGACGCTGAGGCCCGCAACGGTTGCGACGGTGGCCGGTGAGAGGACAACGAGTTCGTATTGCGGGGCAGAGGCCGTGCTGAAGAGACTGACGAAGGACAGGAGGAAGCGGCTCAGGCCGACGCCCGCCACGAGGCCGATGAGGGCGGCAACGACACCTCCGAAGACCGCCTCGAGCACGAGCAGACCTAGCGTCTGGTCTCGCGACGCCCCGCGGGTCTTCAGGACCGCAAGTTCCCGGCGACGCTCCGCGTGGCTCAGGTCGATGCCTATCGCTCCCAAGTAGATGCCAAGCAGCAGGACCGGTGCGGATAGTCCGAGATAGAAGATCCTTTGGATGATCAGGGCGCTCTCGAAGCTCGAGAGCGCATCAGGGATGTAGTCGGAACTTATGTGACCCCCGAACAGACCCAACACGGTGTTGATTTGGCGCTCAAGCCTCGCCAAGTTCCCTCGAGACGCTTCGACATTGTACGGATCGAGCACCTGCGCCCGGTCGATTCGTATCTCGCCCGTGAGTCCGTCTCCCACATATAGGTAGCCGAGTTGCTCCTCATACCCGGCGGCATCCTCCACATGCACGACGGCAAGGGGCGGGAAGACCGTACCACCTCCGGGACGCACGCCGCCAAACACGGCGGCAACCGTCACATTCACCCGCGGGTCGGTCTGATTGCTCGGGTCGAACGAGGAGAGACGGAGACTCACCGTCGCGCCGGTGGAGACATTCAGTCGCGCCGCAAGGTCTTCGGACAATGCAGCCGTGCCTCGCGGAAGGGAGAAACTACCGGAGACAACCGTGATTTCCTCGAGGGCCGACGGGAGACGATTCGGCTCCACTCCGATTACCTGGGCCACGACTGGACTGGAAGCCGTACCCGATTCGAGCTTGCCGATACCCGTGAAGCGTGTGACGGCCACCCGGAGGACTCCCGTGATATTCTCGACCGCCGCGCGTAGCTGGGTACCGTTGGACGAGGCCCGCGCTTCCAAATTGATGTCCGACGAGAGGTTCGCAAGGAACGCATCGAGCGTTGCCCGCGTGGACGAATCGATTGCGATGAACGTGCCCGAGACGAACGTTACCGCCAAAAGGACTCCGATCATCGCAGTGATGGTCCGCCGGCGACTCCGAATGACATTGATCGCCGCGTACCGAATCAGGGCCACAGCGGTTCCTCCAACCCACCACCGTCAATGACCCACATCATAAATAAGCGCATCGAGAGGCAATTCACGGGCGAGGCCGGCCGGAAGGTCGGAACCCTCAGAGACTGCACGCCGGGCTCCGACGCAAGGCGCGTCGGATGATGATACAGTCCACGCCCCATGGCGACATGGGGAGCACGTGAACAAGGTATCTGTAGGGGAACCTGCAGATGGATCACCTCCTAAAGAGCCATCAAATCAAGGAGGCCTTGGCAAGGTAGAGGGCCTCTGCTTCCCGATCGCGAACGTCTAATCCACTCCTTTTTCTATTCCTGTGTCGACAGACCCAAGAAGCTAGTGCTCCATCTTGGGTCGTGGCCGGCATCCCGCAGAAAAAAACCTGGCGGTTCCGTTGCGAGATTTGTGGCCAGCCCGTGGGATTCTGGGATGAGTCAGACCATCGTCGAACGGCGCACCCCGAGCTGATGGCGGTCTATCGACAGATCGGTCAGCGTTATCTCGTTCGCTACTTCCCACTCGCGATGCTCGCGCTGGTGTTCGCAGTCGTCTCGGTGATCATCCACGACTGGTGGTGGCGGCTGGGATTACTGCTGGGCCTGTATTCGATGTTCGCCATCCTCATAGTGTTTGGTGTCTTCGCATGGAAGAAGGAGAAACCGGTGCAACTCGACATTGAAGTTGCTTGTCCGGTGTGTGATCGGAAAGTCACGAAGAAAGAGCTTCGGCCGCACTTATCTGAGGTCCACGCCGAAATCTATCGCCTGATGAAGCGCACCTTTTGGTTGCTAGGCCCGACCTTATACGGTTTCTTGATCTACCTTCTCGTGCTCATCGGCCTCATAATCCTCGACGTGTTTGGAAAATCGTTCTTGGCCTACGCGCTCTTGCTCTTGTTCGGACCGCTCTTTGCCTGGGTCACTATTCTAGCGGTCGTCGGTGTGTACATGGAGCGGCGATACTTGCGCCCCGCCCGCAAGGCGTGGCAGGTGCTCCGCCCCCCGTCGCCGTGATGGACCCCATCCCGTTCCGTCGTCCCGCGTCTCACGCTTCGACGGGGTCCGACGGTTTCGTCAGATCGGTCTGAATTTCGTGCGCCCGGTCGGCGGAAACGGTGCCCCATGGGAGGCGAACCTGTCCCATGAGCTCCCGCCATTCCGCAGGCATCGGTCGGCCTTCCTCATCCCGGCGAAACCAGTCGACGACCGTTTCGACTTCCGCGTTCGCCCCTTTGAACGCGACCAGGATCGCGTTCCGGACGTTCGCGGCGGCCTCCGCCGCGACGCGGTTCTCGAAGACCGCGGCGTACGGATTCTTCGACATCCACCAGACAACGAGGAAACGCGTCTTGCTCGGAGCTGCGCGCCGGCTCTTCGTGGCCACGTCGGTCCCCATCCCTTCCGCTAGCGAATCGGAGGGCGTTGTCTGGACAGCCATCGGTCCCAGGGAATATCCTTTGTCAAGTTCGGTTTGCCGCGTTGACAAACCGGGCGATCGGTGCACGCGCGAGCAGATTCGCGATGAAAGAGGCCGCCTACTTCGTCGCGGTGACGATGACGGCCTCGCACGGGATCTCGATCCCCTTCCGCGTCTTCCACTCCCGGAGATTCTCCCGCGTCTTCGCGAGGATCCTCTTCTGGACCGGCGGGTCTTCCTCCTTCAGGGAATGTCCGAGCGGCGTCCCGCCGAGGATCGAATCGAGGTAGTCGTCCTGGTCCTTCCAGACGAACCGGTGGGTCCTACGCTCCTCTTTGCCTTCGTGAAAGCCCGCGTCTTCCAGTAATTTCACCATCTCGCCGGGGCCGCCCAACTCGTACGGCGTCGGCAGGTATCCCGTCTCGTCGGGCTCCGCAAACTCGAGCATGGGGCCCACGATCGCATGGAGGGCGGGCGCCTTCTCCGCGGTGCTCCACACGGTCGCGCCGATTCGGCCTCTCGGCTTGAGCACACGATGGGCTTCCTTCGCCACGGATTCCGGCTTCGTGAAAATCTGGAAGCCGAACCGGCTCGTGGCCAGGTCGAATGTGTCGTCCGGAAAGGTCATGGCCTCCGCATCCATCACCTGGAACGTCGCGTTCGGGATTCGACGTTCTTTTGCGGCTCGCATCGCGCGCTCGATCATCTTCTCCGAAAGATCGATGCCCGCGACCTCTCCTTCCGGGCCGACCATCCGCGCGACCGTCAGCGCCGGTTCACCCGGCCCCGTCGCGATGTCGAGCGCCTTCTCCCGGATCTTCGGATCGACGCGGGCGAGGAGATCGAACCCGTACGGCTCAAGCCATCTCAGGATTTTCGGATACGTGTCCGCGCTCTCGTTCCACGTCGTGCGGGTGTATTCCTTGTAGGACTCGTCCGTATACTTCCACGGCATGCCGACCGTCGTCCGGGATGGGCGGCCCCCTATTTCCGTGTCGCGAGGCTCGGCTCAGAGCCACTTCCGCCGGCGGAAGAACATGAGCATGATCGCCCCGACGATCCCCATGAGGACGAGCGCGCCGGCGAGTCCCGTCCAACCTTCCTTCCCCGGAAACGCGACGTTCATCCCATACGCGCTGGCGACCAGACCCAGCGGCAGGAAGATTGTTGCGATGATCGTGAGCGTCTTCATGACCTCGTTCAGGCTGTTGTTCACGACGCTCAGGTAGACTTCCATCAGGCCCGAGCTCACCTCGCGGAGCGTGTCGATTCGGTCGAGCGCCTGGATCATGTGATCGTAGATGTCCCTCAGGTAGTCCCGCGTCTCCTTCCGGAACACGGCGAGGTCCGTCCGCGAGAGTTGCGCGAACGCGTCCCGCTGGGGCCGGAGCTGGTTCCGGAGGACGAGCAGGTCCCGCCGGAACCGATGGATCGTGTTCGCGGTCTCGCGGCTCGGGTCTTCGAGCGCCTTCTCTTCGAGTTCGTCCAAGATGTTCTGCAGGCGGTCGAGATGCGGCAGGTACGAGTCGACGAGGTCGTCCAGGATCGTGTACGCGAGGAAGTCCGCCCCGGACTTCAGGAGGCGGGGGTCTCCCTTTCTCAGGCGGATCCGCGTCTCTTCGAGTTGGGGGAACACCTTGTCGTGGATCGTGATGAGAAACTTCTTCGCGACGAAGACGGAGAGTTGATCCGTGTCGAGCTCTTCCGCCCAAACGATCGTCCGCGCGACGATGAAGACCGTCGTGTCGTACAGCTCGACCTTCGGCGCGAGGTCCTCATTCTGGGCGTCCTCGAGGGCGAGCGGGTGAAGCCCGAAGACCTTCTGAAGCGCCTCAACGGTCGGCCCATCCGGGTCGACGACGTTCACCCACGTTACCGTATGGGTATCCAGGAGTTCTCGGCACCGGTCGATCGTGATGTCGTGTTCCTCGAGAAACTCGGTCGGCGTGTAGGCGATGACCTCAACGCGGACCATCGGGCCGCGAACCCTTCCGAGGCCATTTAACCCTTGTGCGAGGGACGTTGCGGAAACTCCAAATGGCCGCCGCCCCTTGGCCTCGCGGCGGGCCCATGAAGATCGTGCAGCGCAAGAGCGCGAAGGCCCTGAAAGGCGACAAGAGCCTTTCGTACCAGGTCATCAGCCCGAGCAACGTCGGTTCGCGGAAGTTCCTGATCACCGTCGTCGAGATCCGGCCCGGCGGCAGCACGCCGGTCCACGAACACCGCACGGTCGAATCGATGTACTACATCCTCGAGGGACGCGGGGAGGTGACGTCGGGTCACGAGAAGAAAGTCCTCGGGCCTGAGACGGCGGCGTACTTCCCCGCCGGCTCGACGCACGGGATCCGCAACGTCGGGAAGACGCGACTCCGATACCTGTCGTGCCACGCGCCGCCGTACGAAATCGAGGAGCTGTACAAGAGCTGGAAGGAACACGAAGGCCTCGTCATGACGGGCGGCTGACCGGTGACTCGGTGACCGCGCGACGGGCGACTCCCGGGCCGGCACGAGCGATCGAAACGGCGGCGCACGACGACTTGGAGACCGACGACGATGTCGTTCGGGCGATGCAAGACGAGTTGCATGAGGCGGAGGAGAAGCTCGAGGTCTACCGCTCCGATGCATCCCTCGCGCAGACATTGGACGCGGATGTGCAACACACGGAAAGGACGCTCGCCACTCTCTCGCAGCGGATCGGGACTCGACGAGCGGAGATCGCGGAGGAATCGTGGGCGAGCGAAACCTTCGCCGGGCTCCGGGAGATTCCGGTTGCCTCCCAAGATCGCTCGTTCGTGTCGGTCCGGAAGGAGGATCTCTCCCGGATCGCCCCGCGACTCGCGGCCGAGATCCCGAAGAAATCCCACCTGTGGGCGGATTGGACGGTCTGGAACTTCAGACGTCGGCCCGTACATCGCGCGAGCGCGATGCCTGCCGAGGCGTTGAGGCGGACGCAGGCATCGCTCGCCTATTTCGAGCGGCTCGAAGTTTGGCACGCGGTCGGCATGGCGGACCCGTGGCTCGTCGGAGGGGTGCGACTTCCATCGAATCGGGAACGGTTCTACCTCTTGTACGACTGGGGAACCGAGACGACGGCGGATCGGCAAGACCTTCGGTGAACTCCGGAGTGGGGCGAACCCTTATACCCGACTCGCGGGTCTCGCCCGCATGCGTCCGGTCGTTGTGGTGCTCGGCGTGATTCTCCTCCTGGCGGGCGCCGTCTGGGCGCTGCAAGGTGCGGGCTACCTCCTCGGGTCGTTCATGTCGAACGACCCAACGTGGTTGTGGATTGGCATCGTCACGGCCTTGGCGGGACTCGGAATCGTGGCCTTCGGCGTTCGAACCGGTCGCGTCGCTAAGAGCTCGTGACAACGTCGCTACGCGACGAGTAGCGTGATTGAGTCGTACCCCGCGGCTCCGTTCGGAAACGGCGGGGCGGGCGTCGCGTCCTGCGGCATCCCGGTCCCATCGACGGCGCGGGCCTCGATCTTGTGGGATCCGCTGGCCGGTGACCCTAGGGAGAGCGTCCACAGGACCCAGGTCAGGTTCGACAGCGGAGGCAGCGAGAGCGCCGCCGTGCGCCACGCGCCGCCATCCATCCGCACCTCCACCGCAGAGATTCCGCGGTCCCCCGCGAATGCGACACCCCCGATTGTGACTGAGCCCTGGACCACCGTGTTGTCCGGCGGCGTCGCAATGATCGCGACCGTGTGGATCCGGCCATTCCCGTCGTCCGAATTCGTCCAGCCCTTTTGTTGCCAATACCCGAGGACTGCCCCGGTCACCGCCTCGATTTTCGTGATCCATTTCGCATGGAACATCCCGTACAGCCCGGGGACGATGATCCGCGCCGGGTAGCCATGGGCGGTCGTCAGCTCTCCCCCGTTCATCTGGACCGCGACGAGCGAGGCCGGGTCCATCGCCTTCACCATGGGGACCGCCGCGGTGTAGCCGTCGGCACAGGTGAACACGACCCAATCCGCGGCGGGATCGACACCGGCCGCCTGGAGGAGGTCCGCGAGGCGGACGCCTTTCCACACGGCCGTGCTAATCAGATTCCCGCCGACTTCGTTGCTCACGCATTCGAGGGTCACGAACTCCGAAATCGCGGGAAGGGTGAGGAGATCGATCTTCGGCGGCGGCTGTGGACCGTAGGAGTACGTGGTCGGAGTCGATACGAGCCCGGTAACGTCGAGTTGCCAACGCTTCGCTTGCACGTCCGGATGGAGGTCCGGGTCAATCAAATTCTTCGTCACGACGTAGAACCGTTCGGTCGGCGTTTGTTCGTTCGCAAACATCTCGGAAATCGATGCGAACACGAGCCGGCCTTTCCTCGACACGAGGCTCGCGAGGCCGTAGAACGTCAGGGCGGCGACCGCGACCGCCCCGATGCTCCCGATGATGAATTGCCGGCGGCTGAGGCTGAAGCCTTCTGGGTACTCCTGGGCGACGTCGACGAGGATGTGATCGAGCAGGGCCGCGTAGATCCACGCGCCGAGGAGCTGGCTCAACGTCGCGAAGCCCGCCCCGACGTAGGTGTTGGAACCGAGGAAGCCCGCGTCGAGGATCGGAAGGATCGCGAGGAGGAGGATTCCCGCGGAGGTGAACGTGTAGAACGCCATCACGATCCAGCGATTCTTGAGCCACGCTTGCACGCGTCGGAACAGGACCGCGTAGATGCCCGGCAGGACGAGGAAGACGGCCAACGCCGTCAGGAGCGCGAGGAGCTTCGCGCCCTCGCCAAGGCTCCGGATGAAGAACGACTCGATCCCTCCGGGGATCCGGCCGACGACGAAGTCGACCGCGACTTCCGGGAGGAACACACCGAGTCCGAACACGCGCAAAACGAACGTCACGAGGAGACCCGCGCCGCCCGCGAGCGCCCCCGCCGCGAACCGATACCACGGCAGCCGACGGATGAACGCCCAGGGTCCGGTCCGCCCCTCGGCCACGCCCGGCGAACGCCGCGGCGTTCCCATGAACCTATGCCCCAAGTCGAGACCCACGACCAATTCTTTATCTAGCCCCTGGTTCGTGCTTTGCGGCCGAAAGGATTTCTTCCATGCCCGCGAGTTCGGAAGCGCACGTGGGAAAACGGATTGTCCTGACGGTCCTCTGGACGATCCTCCTCATCGTGGGACTTACGATCGGGATCCTCGCGCTCGTGCCGAATGTTCAGACGGCCATTCAGAATGCCTCCGGGGCGGTGGCGGGTGGGGCGTTCGCTCCGTCGATCGCGGTCGCGTTGGTCTTGCTTGGTCTCTGGGGCATCGCCGCGAACAATCGGAATCTGAAGCACGCGGTCGACATCATTTCGGAGGCGGACCGCGCCCGGAAAGAGACGATCCAACTCGAGAGCACGCGCTACATGCAGAAATGAGCCCGGCTCGACGAACTGGTAGCAGAAAGCGGAAGTCTGACGCTCCCTTGCCGCGGCGCTCGGCGGTGTAGGTCCGGAAACGGCCACCGCAGATTCGATTTAGTCGCCGTGTGTCCACGCTTCTTCGTGAGGGTCGTTACCATAAAATGAAGTATTGGGGGTCCGTTGTGTGAGTGGTTCTTCGGGGCGTGGGGGCAGTGCAGGGAGCGGATGCTCTAGGCGGGCTAATTGACAGTCTCGAGTCGTCGAACGGACATAGAAAATTCATAGCGACCCTCGTCGCGGTTTTCTTCATAACGAACGCGATCACGGGATTGGTGGGGCTCTACGCTGCGCAGCCGCGTTCCGGCCACGCAGGTGGGAGCAGCGTCTTCGGGATCGAGTCCCTCCCCGCGGGCTTTTCGGACTCGGTCGCGTTCAGCGGCCTGACGAATCCCACCGCCGTCCGCTTCGCCGCCGATGGTCGGGTCTTCGTTGCGGAGAAGCGAGGCGTCATTCTGGTCTTCGACAGCTTGAGCGACACGTCGCCGACGACGTTCGCCGACTTCCGGACCAACGCGTACAACTTCTGGGATCGCGGCTTGCTCGGCCTCGCGCTGGCCCCGACCTTCCCGACCGACCCGTGGGTCTACGCCCTCTATACGTACGACGCGGACATCGGCGGCACCGCTCCGAAGTGGGGTTCCGCGGGAGCCGATTCGGACCCCTGTCCGACGCCACCGGGGGCCACGACCGATGGGTGCGTGGCGAGCGGCCGTCTGTCCCGGTTCCAGGCCAACGGCAACACGGCAGGCCCCGAGCAGGTGCTAATCAACGATTGGTGCCAACAGTTCCCCAGCCACTCGATCGGCTCGCTGGCTTTCGGCCCGGACGGAATGCTGTACTCCTCCGCCGGCGACGCGGCATCCTTCAATTACGTGGACTATGGCCAAGCGGGGAACCCGAAGAATCCGTGTGGGGATCCACCGGGCGGCGTCGGGGGGACGCAGACGCCTCCCACCGCGGAAGGCGGGGCGCTCCGCAGCCAGGACAACCAGACGACGTCCGATCCCACGACGTTGGACGGGGCGATCCTCCGTCTCGACCCGGTCACGGGAGCCGCGGCGCCCGGCAATCCGAACACCGGCGACGCGAACGCCCAGCGGATCGTGGCATACGGACTGCGCAACCCGTTCCGGTTCACGATCCGGCCCGGCACCTCCGAGGTCTGGGTCGCCGATGTCGGCTGGGACACCTGGGAAGAGATCGATCGGATCCTGAGCCCCACTAACGTCCCGATCGAAAACTTCGGGTGGCCGTGCTACGAGGGGAACGGCCGCCAACCTGGCTACGATGGCGCGAATCTCAACATCTGCGAGAACCTGTACGCCGCAGGCGCAGGAGCGGTGAACCCGCCATACTACACGTACGCGCACAGCGCAAAGGTCGTTCCCGGAGAGTCTTGTCCCACCGGGGGATCCTCGATCACGGGACTCGCCTTCTACACCGGCGGCTCGTACCCTACGACGTACAACGGATCCCTCTTCTTCGCGGATTACTCCCGGAACTGCATCTGGGCCATGCTCGCGGGGTCGAACGGCTTGCCGGACCCGAACAACATCGTGACGTTCGTCGCGCCGGCGGCGGCCCCGGTCGAGCTTCAGATCGGTCCCGGGGGCGACCTGTTCTACGTCGATTTCAACGGCGGGACGATCCGGCGCATCACGTTTGCGGGCCCTCCGCCGCCCGGCGCGATCCCCGTCAACGCGTTCCGCGGCGAATATTACGACAACGCGGACCTCACGAACCGGCTGCTCGTGCGCACGGATGCGACGATCAATTTCGACTGGGGCTTGGGGTCCCCGGATCCCTCGATCGGACCGGACACGTTCTCGGTGCGATGGGAGGGATATTGGGACTTCCCGGTTTCCGGCAGGTACCGGTTCACGATGACGACGGATGACGGCATGCGCGTCTGGGCCGACAACGTCAGCGTGCTCGATTCATGGATCTTACAGCCTGCAACGACGTATCTCGTCGATGTGCGCCTCTCCGCGGGTCGCCACGACATCCGGGTCGAGTTCTTCGACAACACGGACGAGGCCGTGGCGAAGGTTTCGTGGGCTCAGGCCCCGAACATCCTCGGGAAGGATACGATCGGCGCCTTGATCCGGAACGCCCCGAACGGCCTCAAGTGGGGCAGCAAGTTCAGGCTCGCCGAGCAAGGCACCTTCAGCAAGGTGAGCGCGTACCTGGACGGCCTCGGTTCGGGAAGCGGAGGTCAGAGCTTCCGCGCTCTGATCTACGCCGACTCGTCCGGGAGCCCCGGAGCTCTCCGGGCGACGAGTGGTCAAGTCGCCGTTCCACACGGCCAGTCGGCGCGGTGGGTCGACTTCCCGATTTCGCCGGGCGTCGCCCTGCCCGCGGGCACTTACTGGGTCGTCCTCCATG
>Ga0209761_1001811_pt1 | contig 13860 bp, 8 predicted proteins | sample GraSoi013_1_40cm_4_FD_185818 | JGI IMG/M metagenome (GOLD analysis project Ga0209761, IMG submission 185818) | Grasslands soil microbial communities from the Angelo Coastal Reserve, California, USA - Sample 09_25_2013_1_40cm (SPAdes) (version 2) | ecosystem: Environmental > Terrestrial > Soil >... | reverse complement strand
CCCAACGTGCACCCGGCGCGCACTTGCGCCGACATGAGTGCGAATGGAAGCATGGCGAGTGGGGCGAGGTCAGCCGCCGGCGGCCGCCACGTCGGCCTTGACAGGAGTGGCTTTCTCATGGGAGAGCTTCCCTAGAAGAGCCGCGTCAGGCCGTAGATCCCACCGGTGATGCTGACGACGAGCCAGACGAAGCGCATGTGCTCCGTCACCTGGCCGCCGCTCGGAACCGTGAGCTGGTCCCCGTCCTGCAGGTTCACGTTTTCGAGCGTCCGACCCGTGGCCATCGCCTCCTGCAACGCACGCCCCTTCAACACGGTGGTGCCGTTGCGCTCCACCCGCAGATCCTTGACCTTCGCGTCCCGGAGCGTGCCCCCCGCCGCCATCAGCGCATCGGACAGCGGGGCGTCCGGCGGGATGAAGTAGAACCCGGGGCGTTGGACGTCGCCTTGGACCGACACGCGCAGCAAGGGGCGAGCATGGAGCGTCGGGTACTTGAGGTATTGACTCAGCTGCTCGGTGAGGTAGGCCTGAAGCTCGGACTTGAGCACGCCCCGCAGCGGGATCGTGCCCCCGACGGACAGGGTGAGCTCCTGCTCCCGACCGACGGTGAAGGTGTCGGCGCGGGCTTGCGGCCCCGGGCCGGGGAGAGTCGCTGGCTGTCCGGCAGGCTGCACCGCGCTCTGGAGCGCGGGGATCTGCACCAGAATGCGATCCCCCGCTTGAAAATCTCCGGCCCCGAGCCGCGCCCGCACGAATTCGAGCGTCTGCCGCTGCGCCGACGAGCCCGCGGTTGCGAGCACCCGCGCCAGGCTGTCCAGCTCGGCCCGCGTGGCAAGCGTGCGGTGCGCCAGCGAATCGGCGGCTGTCTGGGCGGGAGCCGCGGCAGGGCGCACCAGCCCGAGCGCGGCGATGAGCGCCGCCGCCGCCGGACGGGATCCCCCCGGTCTAGACACTTGGGACTCCGAGCACCGGCTTCTCCGGTCCCAGGTCAGCCTCTTCCTTGGTCTCGTAACCGGGTACGTAATAAGCATAGTACCGGTACGCTCCTTTCGGCTGAACGTCGTTCAGCACGGTGCCGACCACCCGCACCGGCAGATCCTCGAAGCTCTCGAGCTTCGCCTGTGCCAGCTCGAGATCCGTGACGCCCGCCCGCAGCACCATCAGCAGGTTGGTGGTGAGCGACGCCATCGTGTAGGGATCCGCCCCAGCGGCGAGCGGGGCGGTGTCGACCAGAACGACGTCGTAGCGACTGCGGAGCGCGGCGAGGAGATCGACCATCGTCGCCGCGCTCAAGAGCTCCGGCGAATTGTGCATCCGCGATCCGCACCCGATGAACGACAGACCTTTGTACGGGGTCGGTTGCAGGACCTTTTCGAGCGGGGCGCGCCCGGTGAGGTGATCGGTCAGGCCGGGCCGGCGGCTCCCGCGCAACAGACGGTGCAGCGCACCGCGACGGATGTCGCCGTCGATCACGATAGTACGGAGCCCGGCATACGCGAACGCGAGCGCCAGGTTGGCCGAGACGAGCGATTTCCCTTCGCCGACCCCCGGGCTGGTGACGGTGAGGAGCAGCGGGTTCCCGCCGTTGGAGGCGTGCTGCAGCTTCACGCGCACGGTCCGCATCGCTTCGATGGCCTGCGCGGTCCCCTCGCCGTTGCCGGCCCGGCTCAAGTGGGGGAGCGCGCCCAGAATCCGCAACCCCAGGCCTTGCGTGACGTGACCAGGATCGCGGAACCGGGGGTCGAGCGTGTCGATCAGCACGGCACCCAACACGCCCAGGCCGCCACTCGCCAGAAAGGCCATGATCACCAGGAACGGCGCAACGCTGCCGATCGGCTGGTACGGCTGGACGGGGGCATCGAGGATGCGAACGTCGGGCAGCGCCGACGCCTCTGCGACGCGGGCTTCGTCGTAGTGCTGCTGGAGCGAGGCGTAGAGCTGCCCGGCCACCTGCACTTCCCGCTCCAGCCGAGTCTGCTCAAACAAGAGCGGCGGGATGTTGCTCAGGTAGCGGACCGTCGAGTCCACCCGCTGTCCGAGGTCATGCTCACGCGCAGCCAAGTTGTTGCGCAGCGCCCGCAGCATGCCCGGAATCGTGCGGCGCTCGAGCGTCGCTACCGCGTCGGCCAGCTGCTGGACGGGGAAGTGCTGATCTGTGTAGGTATAGCGCAGGGCGCGGAGCTCGGCCTGCTTATCGGTGAGCTCCTTCAACGCCTGCGTCAGCTCAGGCGACTTCTGTACGGCGTCGATGGCGGCGAGCGCATCCACCGACAGCCCTGAATCGGGCGGCTGTGCGAGCACCCGATCGATCGCCTGCCGGTCGCGGCCGTGCTGATCGACCGCGACCCGCAGCTCGAACGCGTTCGTGAAGGCGGGCGACGGCGGCGGCGCCGCCACGCCGGCCGGCAGCACCCCCGCAGCCCGGACGCGGAAGTTCTTGAGCGCGAGCTCCGCCACCGTCAGGCTCGCCTGCGCGTGCTGCACCTGTTGGCCGAGGATATCGGCGAGCGCGGCCACCTTGTGGCGCCGCAGGTCGGCCGCGACGGCCACGGTCCGATCCGCTACCCCCTTCACGATCGCGGCCGTCAGCTGCGGGTCGGTGCCCGTCAGCTGCACGGTCACGAACGTCCCCTCCCGGTCCGTCGTCACCTGCAGCTGGCTTGCGAGCAGCTCGGCGGCGTCGTGCGGGGTGAGGAGCGTGAACTCGATGCGCCGTCCAGGCGTGAGCACCGCCGCCCCCGGCACCCACGCAAACCCCAGCGCGGGGCCGACCGAATCCCCGCGCTCCCCGCGCTGCACAACGCCCTCGGCCGAGAAGAGCGCAAAGGCTTGTCCGTCGCGATCCACCTCCAGCCGGTAGCGGCCCGGCAGCACCTGGTCCTTGAGCCGCAAGCCCAGCAGCGCTGTGCCGTCGATCGGGGTCTTGGGAGAGAGGTACAGGCGGACCTCGCGCACCACGGTATCGAGCACCGCGTCCGAGCGCACGAAATCCACCCACGCCTCCACGCCGAGCAGCCGCTCGGCCCCGGGTGCGGGCGTGGTGCCGCGGATGGCGTTGGGGTCGGGCTCTGCCGCTCCGACCCAGAGCCGGGCCCGGGCGAGGTACCGCGGTCCCACGAACTTGGCCGCGGCGACGACCCCCGCCACCGTCCCAAGCAGCGTGACCCCCAGCACCACCCAGCGGCGCCGCCGGATGGCGCCGAAGATGCGGCGCCAGTCCGGCTCCACGGCCGGCAGGAGCCGGGGCGGCTGGTCGTAGCGCGTCGGGGCCCGGGGCCGGGGTGTCGCAGCGATTGCTTCGAGCCGAGCCGACTCGGGGAGTGACGGTCCTTCGTGCGCCATGTCGAGTGCAAGCCGTATCGCCCGGGACTCCACGTCCCGGGACCAGCGGCCGCCACTGCAAGGCCGGTACCGCTGAGAACTGACGCCCGGCCCTCACGCCGCAGCGCCCCGGCGGGGCCGTGGCGGGGGCGACGCGTGGCGTGCGCGCAGCACGTCGCCCCGCAGATTCGTAGCGCGTGAGCGGCACGGGCGCGAGCGCGCGCGCGCCAGCTGGCGGGCGCAACGCGTTGTGGCGCAATCGGCTCGGGGAGCCGCCCGGCCGGCCCCGGGGGCGCGCACGTCGTGTGCATCGGGGGCAGCGGGATTTGCCCGCGCAGCCCGACGCCACGATTCATTCTTGCTTGAGGAAGGGGGGCAGTTGAACATCCTCACACGTCTGCTGAAGCGCCTCTACCCCCACCGGGGGCCGCTCACCTGGGCGTTCCACGCGTTCCTCGTGGCCCTCGCCTACGTCGGCGCCTACGCGCTGCGCTTCGATTTCGCGATCCCGTCGGAGGAGCTGCGTCGTTTGGTCACAACGCTGCCTTACCTCGTGGCGCTGCGACCGCTCGCGTTCTACTCCTTTGGGTTGTTCCGAGACTACTGGCGACACGTGGGGATGCGCGACCTCATCAACGTCACGACCGCCGTAACGCTCAGCTCCATCGCGTTCCTGGCGATCCTTTGGTTGAGCGGCCACGCCCGCGGCATGTCGCGCGCCGTGCTGATGCTGGACTGGCTGCTGGCGATTTTCCTGGTCGGGGGCTTCCGGTTCTCCGTCCGCGTCGCGCGCGAGGTCAGCACCCTGGCGCAGATGAAGGCGCCCCAGGGGAAACGCGCCTTCATCATTGGCGCCGGTGAAGCGGGTGAGCAGCTGCTCCGCCAGCTGCTACACGACAAGCGGCACCAGTTGAACGTGGTCGGCCTGATCGACGACGACCGGGACACTCACGGGCGATCGTTGCACGGCGTGCGGGTCCTGGGCGGCATCCGCGATTTACGCCGGCTCGCTGCCCAGCGCCGCGTCGAGTTGCTCGTCATCGCGATCCCGTCGGCCGGCCGCACCCAGCTGCAGCGTATCGTCGACCGCTGTGCCGAGACCAGAATCCCGTTCAAGATGCTCCCGCCGCTGCAGGATCTGCTCCAAAAGCGCGCCGAAATCGGGCAGCTGCGGGACGTGCAGCTCGAAGACCTGCTCGGTCGGGCGCCGGTCCAGCTCAACCTGGATCAGGTGGAGCGCGACCTCACCGGCAAGACCGTCCTCATCACGGGCGGGGCGGGCTCGATCGGATCGGAGCTGGCGCGGCAGGTCGCGCGGTTCCAACCGCGCCGCATCGTGCTGCTCGATCGGGCGGAAAACACGCTCTATTTCGTGTGGGTCGAGCTGCGCCGCGCCCACCCGACCCTCGAAGTCGTGCCGGTTATCGCGAGCATCACCAACGCCGATCGCATGGCCCAGGTCCTGCGGACCTACGCACCGGACTACGTCTTCCACGCGGCGGCGTACAAGCACGTCCCGTTGTGCGAAGCCAACGTCGTCGAGGCCGCCTGGAACAACATCGTCGGGACGCTGCGTGTCGCCGAAGCCGCGGCGCGCCACGGCGTCAAGAAGTTCGTCTTGATCTCCACCGACAAGGCCGTCAACCCGACCAGCGTCCTCGGCGCGACGAAGCGAGTAGCCGAGCGGGTCGTGCTCGAGCTGCCGTATCTCGCTGCGTCGGGCACCGACTTCCGCGCCGTGCGCTTCGGGAACGTGCTCGGATCGGACGGCAGCGTGCTGCCGCTGTTCAAGCGCCAGCTCGCCGCCGGCGGCCCCCTCACGGTGACCGATCCCGCGGTGAAGCGCTACTTCATGACGATTCCGGAAGCCGTGCAGCTCGTGGTGCAAGCCGCGGCATTGCCGCAAGCCGAGGGGCGGATCGCGATGCTTGAGATGGGGGAGCAGGTGCGCATTCTCGAGCTCGCCGAGCAGCTGATCCGCCTCTCCGGCCTCGTACCGCACCAGGACATCCAGATCGAGTTCACCGGCCTGCGACCTGGGGAGAAGCTGGAGGAGGAGCTCATCTCCTCGGACGAAGCCGCGCACCCGACGCCGGTGGAGAAGATCCACGTCATCGCATCGGGGGTCATCGACCCCACCGCGCTGCGTCGGGGCTTGAGCCGCCTCGTCTCGCTCATGACGCTGGGCGACGACGAGGGAGTGCTGCGGGGCATCGCGGCGCTCGTGCCCGAGTACGTACCCTGGCACGGTTCCGTGGCCGCCGAGGCGGTCGCCGCCAGGCCCGACCGTGCTTGGCGGCCGGTCCCCACCGCTCGCCTCGCGTGACGGCCCGCAGCGGCGTGCCGACGGGCGTGCCAGGGCCCGTCGCGCCCGCCCCGGCGCAGCGGCGGACGTTTCTGCCGTTCTCGCCACCCGTCATCGGACAGGAGGAAATCGACGCGGTCGTCGACACGCTCAAGTCGGCGTGGATCACGACCGGCCCCAAGACGCGGGCATTCGAACGGGCATTCGCCGCGTTCGTCGGGGCGCCCGGTGCGGTGGCGCTCAACTCCTGCACCGCCGGGCTCCACACCGCGCTCGCGACCCTTGGCATCGGCCCCGGCGACGAAGTCATCACCACCCCGATGACATTTTGCGCTTCGGTCAACGTGATCGAGCACGTCGGGGCCCGGCCCGTGCTCGTCGACGTGGAGCCCGACACCTTGAACATCGACCCCCAGCGCATCGCGGCGGCCGTGACGAAGCGAACCCGCGCGATCCTCGCGGTCCACTACGCCGGTCACCCGGCGGATCTGGACCCCATCGAGGCGCTGGCCCGTACCCACCAGCTCACCGTGGTGGAAGACGCCGCGCACGCCATCCCCGCGAGGTATAAGGGACGGTGTATCGGCTCCGGGACCAATCCGGTGGCCTTTAGTTTCTACGCCACGAAGAATCTCACCACCGCGGAAGGCGGCATGCTCACCGGCGCTGCCGCTTTCATCGAGCGGGCGCGCGTGCTCAGCCTGCACGGCATGAGCCGGGACGCGTGGAAGCGCTACGATCAGGGCGGCAGCTGGCGCTACGAGGTCCTGCTCCCCGGCTTCAAGTACAACATGACCGACATTCAGGCCGCCATCGGGTTGTGCCAGCTCCGGAAGCTGGACGCCTTCCAGCGGCGGCGGCGCGAAGTGGTCGCGCGTTACACCGCGATGTTCGCGCAGGAGGAAGCCCTCGAGCCACCGGTCGCCCGGCCGGACGTGGAGCCCGCATGGCACCTGTACGTCCTCCGGCTCCGGCGGCAGGCGCTCCGCATCGGGCGCGATCGCTTCATCGAGGAGCTCGCCGCTCGTAACATCGGCACGTCGGTGCACTTCATCCCGATTCACCTGCACCCCTACTACCGTGACAAGTACGGTTACGCAGCGGACGACTGCCCCGTCGCTTACCAGAACTATCGTCGCCTGCTGAGCTTGCCGCTCAATCCCGGGTTGTCCGACCGCGACGTCGCGGACGTCATCGCGGCGGTGCTCGACGTCGCGCGCACGTATCGGCGCTGACGGTTGTGATGCGCTTTGGGTGGGTCGGCTGCCATGCGGAAGGGCTCTCGGCGCTCGAGGCCCTGCTCGCGGCCCGCACGCCGATCACCGGCGTCATCACACTCCGCCCCGAGCTCGCGGCGCAGCGCAGCGGCGCTGTCGACTACGCGCCGGTCTGCGTTCGCTACGGCACCCCCCTCGCTTGCGTGGGAAACATCAACGAGCCGGACGGCCTAGTAGCGCTGCGCACCCTCGACGCGGACGTCGTCTTCGTGATCGGCTGGAGCCAGATCCTGCGGCCTGCGGCGCTGCGGCTGGCGCGGACCGGCATGATCGGGGCGCATGCCTCCCGCTTGCCGCAGCTCCGCGGGAGCGCGCCCATCAACTGGGCGCTGATTCGGGGCGAGCGGCAGGCGGGTAACTCGCTCATCTGGCTCGCGGAGGACGTCGACCGCGGCGCCATCATCGACCAGACGGCGTTCTGCATCACGCCCTACGACACCTGCGCGTCCCTATATGAGCGAGTCGCCGCGTCCAACCGGGACATGCTGCTGCGCCTCGTGCCGCGTCTGCTCGCGGGCGAGCGCCCCGGCCGGGTCCAGCCGGCGGGCGACGAGCCGGTGCTGCCGCGGCGCCGCCCCGCCGACGGACGGATCGACTGGCGCCAGCCGAGTCGCGCCATCTACGACTTCATTCGCGCGCTCACGCGGCCCTACCCCGGCGCTTTCAGCTGGCTCGAGGGGCGGCGGTGGACGATCTGGCACGCCGCCCACCTCCCCACTGAGAACGGCCCAGGACCGCGTGCCACAGCGGGCGCGGTGCTCGGCCCCGTGGTGAGTCCCGTCGAGGGCACCTGCGGCCAGATGGTGGCGTGCGGAGCGGGCGCAGTCGTGCTGCTCGAGCTGCAGGCGGACGACGGAACCGTGCTCCGGGGCCGGGCACTGAGCGATCAGCCGTGGACCGGTAAACGCTGGGCCAGTGAGGACCGCGGCCACGGCGAAGCCATTGAGCGGGCGCTACATGGCGGCGCCACATAGCGGGTTCGCAGCGCGCTGTCGCGGCCGGCTACGCCGCCGGAGCGGACGAAGCTAGTGCGGCGTCGACGCCACGCCTGAGCCGGCAGGCCGCGCCGGGTGCCGCACACAAGCATCGCTCGGCCGCTCACCGGCCCGTGCGGGCGTGGCGTACGACGTGCAGTGCACCTGGATGTGCGCACGGATGCGACTGTAGCGGCACTCGCCCCCCCCGTCTCGGCGGCTCCCGCGGAGCACGGGCCCCTGGTGAACCCGGTCGTGCGCTGGGCCCTGTACCTCTTCGTCTTCTCGATCCCGTTCGAGATGCCGCAACGGTCGATCCCGCTCGAAACTACCACCATTACGGCGGCGCTGTTCCTCCTGACGACACCGCTCGAGCGCCGCGCGTGCTACGGTCGTATCCCCTCTGCGCTGCTGTGGTTCGGCGCGTGGCTCTGGGTGTTCGTCATCGCGGCGCTGGTCGGCTCGCAGGAGCACGCGCTGCTCGCCCTCCAGCTCCTGGGCCAGCTCGTCGAGCTGCTGCTCGTCTGCTGGGCGGCCGGCAACCTGATGCGTGATCGTCGGGTGTTCCGCGCCGCGCTCATGACCCTGGTCGTCGCGTGCGCACTGTGGGCAGTCTTGGAGATCGCCGGGATCGGGCTCACAGCGAATCGGGTCTGGACCGGCGGCGAGCGGGAGACGATGCTCGGACAGAACGCCAATCTCAGCGCTCTGATCCTCTCAGCCGGCGTGCTCGCCGCCGTCGGCCTCCGCCACGGGGGCGCGTCGCGGCTGCTGCGCCTGCCGTTCGTGTTCTGGCCGTTGGTCGGGCTGCTCGGCGGCGCCGTCGTGCACACCGGCTCGCGGGGTGGCGTGCTCGCTCTCACTGCCGGCCTGCTCGTCTCAGCGTTGAGCGGCCTGACCCTCTGGCAGCGACTGCGCAACGGGTTCGCGGTGCTCCTCGCCATGGCGGCCCTCGCGTGGGGCGCGCTCCACGTCCAGATGATGCGCAACCGGTTCGTCGAAGCGGCGGGAGGCAGCCTGGCCGGGCGAGAGCAGATCTACCCCGTCCTCCTCCACATGTTGATCGAGCGACCCGTCCTGGGCTGGGGCCCGATCACCAACCAGTTCGAGATCGCGCGGCGCATCCACGAGAAGGTCCGGCCGCGCCGGGATGCCCACAACCTCGCGCTCGAGGTGGTGACCACGACCGGGGTCGTCGGGGCGATTCCGTTCTTCGCCGGCCTATGGGCGTGCTTCCTGGCCGCGCGTCGGGGACGCGCCGCCTTTGCCCTGTTCGCGGAGATGATGGTCGGAACGACGAGCGGCACGTGGATCGCTTCAAAACTGTTGTGGCTCGTGCTCGCCCTCGTACTGGCGCGCGATCCTACGCGCGCCGCGCTCCCGGGCGAGCGGTGAGAGCCGATCGAGAGACGTCGCTCCCGCACCGCTCAATTGACGATCCGCACCGTGAGGGCACTCGAGGTCGTCACCTGGCCGGTCGCATCGCGCGCCGCCGCGGTGAGCGTGTACGTGCCGTTCGGTTGATCGCGCGAATTCCAGGCGAGCGTGAACTTGGTGAGCGGCGCTTCCGTGGTCACGGCTGGGCCGATGGCCTGTCCATTCAAGGCGAACTGGACCGCCGCCACCGCTCGGTCGTCCACGGCGGTGGCCGTCAAGGTGACGTCGCCCGTCAGCGTCGCGCTGTCTGCGGGCGAGAAGAGGGAGACGATGGGCGGCCCGACGTCCACGAGCGCACCCGGGTGGTTGGCCAGCCACGCGGCGATCGCATTATTCCAGTACGCCAGCCCGGTGGCACCGGTGAGTAACCTGTAACAGCTCGGCAGGGGCTCGGGGAAAGGACCGGATCCCAGCCAGATCATTACGTTGCCGGCGCAATCCTTCAGCTTGTTCGCCGGCGGGACCAGGACGTCGTTCTCGATATTGGGGCTATCGACCCGGTACACGTTGTCGTACAGGGCAATCATGGGAGCCGTGGCGTCCCATTTGAAAAACCCCCCGTGACCGGGCCGTCGATACCCTTGATCCATGTCCTGGAGCCGGAACAGCGAGTTCCTCACGACCACCAGATTCAGGCTACCATCCTGCGTGGTGGTGTACGGTCGGGAGCTGAACCCTTCATAACATCCGTCAAACAGGGAATTCTCAATCGTTCCACTGTTCACGAAGTCATTCTCGACACAGTCGTCGCGGATGTACTTGAAGTAGACGTCCCGCACGGTCCAGTTCACATCCTCTTGGGCGTCCATGCTCGCGCCGTCTCCGTAATCGAACACCCGGAAAGCCTCGAGCTGGAACGCGCTGCCGTGGGCGACGAGCCCGTACGTGTCGTGCATCCTGGCGTACGGCGTGCTCGGCGGAAGCGAGCCGATGACCGCGCCGCCGTAGAAACAGATGCTCGCACCGCCGCCGACGTACACAGGAATGTCGGTCGGTGTGAAGAACCGGGCGGAGGACGCATCGACCTCCGTATTTCGAGCTAAGGTCCTGCTGTCAAACCCGGAGGTCTGCAGCCCGCGCACCGTAACGAGGGGGTCTCCCGGTGTCTGGCACAATCGCGCCGGGACCGGCCACTCCGCATCCAGGCAGGCGAGGGAGACCGCGGTCGCCGCGGCCGCCACCCATGCGGCGCCCTTCATTTCGTCCTCCACGGCCCGCAGTTCTCGGTCGCAAGCGTCCACTGCAAGAAGCGTAGCCACCGACGATGTCGCTGCCCGCCACATGAGACAAGGACCCACTGAGGAGACCGTGGCGGCCGTGCCGTAGCGCGCGCGCTTCACTCCGTCGTCGAGTCGGTAGGGGCGTCGCAGCCAAAGTCCTATGGAAATGGCGCTTAGCCGAAGGAATCCGGCTGCATGCGTCCTGCAGGCGCGCGCGGCGCGCGCAGTGCTCCCGTGATCACGGCGGCGCTTGTGACGACGCAACCCCGCGCCGTGCTGCTCGCGGCCGGCGACATCGCGAGCTGCGGTGTCGACAGCGACGAGCTGACGGCGCGGATCCTCGACACCATCCCGGGCACCGTCCTCACACTCGGCGACAACGCGTTCCCCGATGGTACGCTCAGCACGTATGTGAGCTGCTACGACCCGACCTGGGGCCGGCACAAGGCGCACACCTACGCCACGCTCGGCAATCACGAGTACAAGACCGGTACGGCGGCCGGGGCGTTCGACTACTTCGGTGACCGCGCCGGACCGCGCGACCAGGGCTACTACGGCTTCGACCTCGGCGCCTGGCACATTATCGTCTTGAACTCCAACGGCGGCTTCGTCCCGTTCAGCGCCGGCTCAGAGCAGGACCAGTGGCTCCAGGCCGACCTCGCCGCGAGCACCAAGCAGTGCACCCTCGCGGCCTGGCATCATCCGCTGTTCTTCTCGTCGCGCGAGACCGGCTACACGTCCGACGCCTCCATCAAGACGATCTGGAGCCGGCTCTACGCCGCGGGGGCGGACGTCGTGCTGAACGCGCAGATGCACCACTACGAGCGCTTCGCCCCCATGACCCCGGACGGCGTGGTGGATTCGGCGCGGGGGATCAAGGAATTCAACGTGGGCACGGGCGGCACGAGCGTCGCACTCCCGACGGTCATCGCGGCCTGCACCTTGCCGGCAGCCCCCGCGAGCCCGCTGCCGAGGTCCCAGGGATGGGATAGCGTGCCGTCGCCATCGCTCGCTCCGCTGGTCGAGACGTAGTGGCTCTGCTGTGCCGGAGGCGCCTGCGTGACGCGGTCGGTGCCGCAGGCGCCGAGCAGCACGAGCGCCGCGCAACGGCCGAATCGCGTCACGTCCGACACATCGAACAGGCGGAGCATCTTCACCAAACTGCAGCATCCTCCACGGGAGTGCGAGTCGACGCGTCGCCGCCACGCAACGCTCCAGCGTCGCAGGGGCACCGGCACGCCGTCACGGACATGCACTGCAAGTGTGATGCGAGCGGCGCGGTGCGGAGGGGATGGGTCGCGATCAGGCCGGACAGATCTCGTCTAGATCTTCGAGCCCTACCAGCACATCGCGCGGCTTGCTGCCGTTGGCGGGGCCGAGAATCCCGGCCAGTTCCAACTGGTCGATGATGCGCGCGGCCCGCCCGTAGCCGATGCTCATGCGCCGCTGCAACAAGGAGGTCGAGCCGATCTGATTCTGGATACAGACCTCGGCGGCCTGCCGGAACAAGGGATCGCGGTCACCTTCACCCTGCCCCCTCCCCGTTCCTCCTTCCCCGGCCTTTTCCGCCTCCTCGAGCCGCTCCATCTGCTCGATGATGTCCACCTCGATGCGCTGCTCGAGCTGAACGCGGCGCTCCGTATACCAGCCCATGAGCCGCTCGGTTTCGTCGGTCGAGATGAAGCAACCCTGGATGCGAACGGGCTCGCTCTTGCCGGGGGGCAGGAACAGCATGTCCCCGTTCCCCAGCAACGTCTCGGCGCCGTTCTGGTCGAGGATCGTGCGGCTGTCCACCTTGGAAGCCACGCGGAACGCGATGCGGCAGGAAAAGTTCGCCTTGATGAGGCCCGTGATGACGTTCACAGACGGCCGCTGGGTCGCCAGGATCAGATGGATCCCCACGGCGCGTGCCTTCTGCGCCAGCGTGGCGAGCGGAGTCTCCACCTCGTGCTGCACGGTCATCATGAGGTCGGCCAGCTCGTCCAGAATCACCACGACGTAGGGCAACACGCCCTCGGTGTACTCGGCGTCGAACGGCAGCTCTTGCTGGATCCCCGGGCTGAAGCCCGGGCTCGGCGTGGTGAGGGTCGCCCGCTGGCCTTTGAGCGGCTTCTCGTCGCGCACCTTGCGGTTGAAGTCGGTGATGTTGCGCGCGTGGTTCGCGTGGAACAGCTGGTAGCGACGCTCCATCTCGCGCACTGCCCACTTGAGCGCCGTCGCGGCCTTCTGGTTGTTGGTGACGACCGGATGGCGGAGATGGGGGAGCGCGTTGTACATCGACAGCTCCACCATCTTCGGATCGATCATCAGCATCCGCAGCTCTTGCGGCGGATAACGGTACAGCAGGCTCGTGATGATCGCGTTGATGCAGACCGATTTCCCCGATCCCGTGGCGCCGGCGATCAGTAGGTGCGGCATCTTCACCAGGTCGGCCACGACCGGCTCACCCTCGAGGTTTTTGCCGAGCGCGATGGGCAAGACGCGGGTCCCGCGGTGGAACTCTTCGCCTTCGATGAGCTCACGCACGTGGACCATGCGCGGCATCGGGTTCGGGACCTCGATGCCGACCGCCGCCTTCCCCGGAATCGGTGCGACGATGCGCAGCGACTGCGCGCGCATCGCGAGCGCCAGATCGTCGGCGAGCGCGGCGATGCGGCCGACCTTCACGCCCGGCCCAGGTGCCACCTCATACTGCGTGACGACCGGGCCGACGGTCCGCCCGGCGATCGAGCCCTCTACCCGGAACGTCTGCAGGGTCTCGATCAGCTTGCGCCCCATCTGCTCGATTTGGGCGAGCCCGGCGTCGCCGTCCTCGGGGGGGGCGGGATTCAGGAGCTCGATGGGCGGGATGAGGACGCCTTTGGGGACAACGACCGGTCGGACCGAGGGCGGCGTCTTGGACTTCGGGGATTTCGGGGAGCGGGGAACGGGGAAGGGCGCCTCCGGCTCCTTCCTGACGTCTCGCTTCTCCCCCTTCCCCCTTCCCCCTTCCCCGGCCTTCGCCCCGGCCTGTTCCCGGCTCCTCAACACTACCAGCGGATGCCACCCCACCGTCAGCAACCCCAACGCCGAGAGCGCGAACAGTCCGACCAGCACCCCGCCCGCCGTGCCGACCGCCTGGTGCACGCCGTGGGCGAGGGCGCCCGGGAGCACCCCCACGAGCTTCTGGGTGGCACTCCAAAGGTGGTAGTCGGCGGGGAAGCTTGCCCCGACGACCGTGCCGATCCCGTACGGGAGGAGCAGGATGAGCCCGGTGCCAAGGACGGCCGCGCGGGCGGCGGACAGGCTCCCGAGCCGCTCGAACGCGGCCAGCGCCCAGCCGACGC
>Ga0209761_1001809_pt1 | contig 13866 bp, 11 predicted proteins | sample GraSoi013_1_40cm_4_FD_185818 | JGI IMG/M metagenome (GOLD analysis project Ga0209761, IMG submission 185818) | Grasslands soil microbial communities from the Angelo Coastal Reserve, California, USA - Sample 09_25_2013_1_40cm (SPAdes) (version 2) | ecosystem: Environmental > Terrestrial > Soil >... | reverse complement strand
CCCCGCCGCGACATCCAACGGGACCATCAACGCGCTCGCATTCGCGTGGGTGAACTTCTTTGTGCACGACTTCTACGCGCGGGGAACCGAGTTCTCGCGGGGCGCAGCCGCGCAGTACAAGCTCCCGGTGGGTGATGGCACATACGTCTACATGAGCAAGCTTCCGGAGTCCCCGGATGGAAGCGAGAGTTCACACCGCTCCGGGGTCACCCACTGGTTCGACGGTTCGCAGGTCTACGGATCGGACGAGGCCTGGGCCCGGCAGCTCCGGACCACGACCGCAGCCGGTGCTCCCGGCGCAAAGCTGCGGGTGTGTGATGATGGTCTGCTCCCGAAATACCGGCTTGGGAAGGGATCCGCACCGCCGGAGCTGTTCTGTGGAACTCCCGGTGCGCTCGAGGACGGCGGGGTCTTCCTCACGGGCGACTCGCCTCGCTCGTCCCTGCATATCGGCCTGTTGATGTTCCACCACCTGTGGGTACACGAGCACAACTATATCGTCGATCAGCTCGCGCAACGCTACCCGGAGATGACAAACGATGAGCTGTACCATACCGCGCGCCTCATTGTCGCGGCGGAGATTGCCAAGATCCACACGTTGGAGTGGACGGCGCAAATGACGTCGGATCCGGTGTCGGCGGAGTTCGTCCGACGGATCTGGGACGAGCGGGTGGGCGATCCGAACGCCTATCGGCCGGACCGCAACTACGCCGTGTCCGAGGAGTTTCTCTCATCCTACGTGCTGCACGAAATCGTGCCGCCGATGTTCAGCGTCGTCGACGCATCGGGTCGTGAGGTCGAGCGCCTCGCGTTTGTCAACGACCTCTTCGGCCTGGGGGGCCAAAAGAAACTCCGGCAGTACGGGCCGGCCCAACTGTTCCAGTCGTTCGGCCGCAACCCGATGGGTCTGATCTACCCATTCAACGTATCCGACCAGCTCCGTCGGTTCCGCGGCTTCGAGTCCCTCGTCGCCACGCATCCGCCCGACGACGCCGGGTATCTGGATCTCGCGGCCATTCCCGTGGCGCGCGACCGCGACGCCAGGGTCCCCAAGTACAATGACCTGCGGGAAGCGCTCAATGAGCCCAGATTGACGCGAATCGAGGACATTTCCAGCGACCCAGAGGTCGTCGCGGCTCTCAAAGAGCTGTATGCGAGCGTCGACGACATCGAATATATCGTCGGCTTCAAGGCCGAGAGCCGGCCGTCCACATGGGGTCTCACCTACACCCAGGTGAACGCTTTCCTCCCGGTGGTGGTCTACCGGCTGCTCGCCGATCGGTTCTACACCAAGGACTATCGTCCCGAGATCTACACGAAGTACGGGATCGAACGCCTGCGAACGGTCAAGCTCTATGACATCATCAAACAACACTTCCCCTCCGCGGCGCTCCCGCAGGGTCGGGATGCTCGCATCTTCTTCCTCTGGACCCGCTAGGAGGTGTCCAGCATGATCACATCCTCCTCTCGGCCGCGACGGATCAGAATCCCGCATGTGATAGACGTCGTCCTGGTGTCCGAGCCAGAACATATCAAGCGCATCGAGGCGTCAGGGGACGTCGACCGTTTGCATCGGTACGATACGGCGTCGTTACCCTGGTGGGTGAGGCTCTATTTCAGCGCCACAAAGTTCCATGATGAGGAGCGCGACCTGTGGTTCTTGCCCTTCGAGTCGGCTGCCGATCCCAGCTACAAACCGAGACTCGCCTATCTGCATCAGAAGGTATCAACCGGCTATACGCAAGCAGACGTCCAGCGAGTCGCACTGCTGTTGCAGGCAAATGCAGACGAGGATGTCCTCGCCTACGAAATGGTGCAAGTCGTGAACCGGCGATTCTTTGGCGAGGAGATTCCACGGTCCATTACTGACGAGGCAAAGCACACCTTGCAGAGGTTTGGCGAGGCTGTCTTACCCTGGAAATACATAGGTGCCAGAAGAGCGCAAAAGCGAATCATGGCACACTGTGCGCGGAGGCTTCCCCAGGACGTGCATGTTCTTGATGTCGCACACAACATCGGCGAGGTCGTCCAGACGGCGGCACGCACATTAAGGACATTGAAGGCCAACGCCGGAAAGCCGGTGGAAGAGATCTTGACTTCACACGCCCCGACGCCCCAGGTGCCTCGGATAGCGGTGAAGCCATCAACGTTTGATGGTCTGTTGGCGTCTCCCACGCGCGCCGGGGAGACCGTGCTGATATTCAAGATCGGAAAGGCTGCCGCGAAGACGAGGGACCTGTTCTTTACATTCGGCACGGGAAGGCCAGAGCGAGCCTGCGTGTTCATGGATTTCTTTCTGGCATTCGCGCGTGATGTGCAGAAGGCATTGAGAGAGCTACCATCCGAACGTAACCGCGCATAGCCTCAAGTCCCGCACCGCCCACCAGGGTGGTTGGAGAGGCTCCGAAAGGAGCCTCAATCCTTTTCTCCCTCTCCTAGGGGAGAGGGTAGGGTGAGGGGTCTGTTTGGAGAATGAACCCTGCGATTTCTGAGAACGGGGCGCGCGGATCGGTCCGCGCGCCCCCTTTAGCTTATGCGTCTCCTGCTGCCATCGAGGTCTAGAAATTGCCGGACGCCGTTACCACATCCTGCTGATTGGTGACCGTGGGCACAAACTCGAAGCCATACCACCAGACGACCGTCTGCTTGTTGTTGGAATCGGTCCACAGCGCGTGAAAGGCATTGTCGGAGCCCGCCGCAAGATCAGTGTAGTCGCCGAAGAAGCCGCCGCCAAAACCAATGCGGGAGTTGATGGGGTGAGTCGATACTACATTCGTGACTCCCGTGGTCAGGTTGGACACTGCGTAGTCGAGCCTCGCGTTGTGAACGTAATTGCCAAGTGCCAGACAGTTAATCCGACCCACCGCCGTAGGCGTCGCAGGAGTGGCGCACACTTGCCAGGGGGAGACGACATCGGCCGCATAGGCAGACGTGTAGACACGACCAGACGGCGAGATCGCCACCCCCGGGAAGAACGTATCGACACGGCGCGCGGCGGGCGCGGTCAACGTGGTGCCATCCGGTTGAGTGATCGGGTACCCGTCTGCCACACGGTTGGAAGCATCCAGCGCGGGGAAGACGAGCGCAGGCGCACTCCATGTGGCGCCGCCGTTCAGAGATCTGCTATACAATGCCGCGGCATGGCAGCCGGTGTTGGTGCGGCTGGGGCACAACCCGCCGGTGCTGTCGCTCACCAGCGATGACCACGCGACGTAAAGGTCGCCATTTGGTGCGGCGGCAGCCGCTGGGAAACTATTCACACGGAACGCCGTGTTCGCAATTGGGATGATGTCCATAACTGTAGATACAGCGACCGGCCTGCTCCAGGAGAGACCGCCGTCAGTGGACTTGACCACCCAGATGCTGTTCAACGAGGCAAGGCGGGCTGAGCCCTCCCAAAACACATAGACCGTACCGTCGGGGCCCACGACAGGACGCGACCCTTGATCGTAGAGCACATTTCCCACGATGGATACAGGATCGCTAAAGCTCTCTCCGCCGTCGGTCGAGTACACGAAAAAGATGGGGGACTGCACATACGCGCCAGTGGATGGGTTAAAGACGTACCGTGTCCAGGTGACGTAGACCCGATCGCGGAATGGGCTTGACGCATGTGAATCGGCGGCGATCCACTCCTTGTCATTTAGAATCGCGGGCGCCATGGTTGCATTGATGAATGTGGGCGGCCCCCAGGTCAATGCGCCCGCCGCGTTAAACGTCCCCTTGTTGACGGCCACCGCGTTCGGTGGAGCCGTGCGATCGAAACCGAGGCCTGCATAATAGACATGACCGCGGCTGTCGAACGCCAGCGCTGGGTCCCCGCCTGCATCGTACGGGCCACCCGTGAGGCGCTCCACGCCTGGAATCAACGTACCCAGATGCGATGGGTCACTGCTTGTGCAACACCAGGTGACTCCACCGTCGTTCGAGTAATACGTCCCAGAGTAGGCGTCGCCCAGCGCGCTGCACGGAGTGCCGGCGACATCACAGGTCCAGGTCCGGCTCACATAGTCGTTCGCTGCGGCAACAACGCGATTGGGATTGTTTGGATCTACCACGATAGCGGTTTCGTTCTGCGGACCTCCGGCCGTGTCATGGTTGACGGTCACTGCGGGGCCGGTGACGCTGGTGCCGTCCAGAGGACTTGACAGCACAAACGCAGGCGTAATCGGCGCGAAGGGAGCCGGATTTGCCGCCTGGTCGCTGATGTCAGCCTCCTGCTCGATCAAACTGGAGAAGCGGATCTGCAGGCCCGCCGTCCCTCTCAATGACGCGACCTTCCCTGCCAGCGTTGTGATGTCGTACGTTGCTGAGACGGCGGCGACACTCTGTGCTCCGATGCCCGTAAGACTGGTCACGATAGCCAGCGATAGTGTGGCCACCATGAGCCGTTGCGATCGTCGCATCTATGAGCCCTCCCCGTTTGGAATAGTGAAGGCTTCTGAGGGGGGACAGCGGGTTCCTCTGTGACCGCCTTCGCTGTCTTCCTGGTGCTGAACGTCTTGTGTGCGCTCTTCCAGGCATAGGAGGTAGGGCCTGCGGCACCATCGAAGCCACACTCCGCTAACCCCCCAGACCGAACAGTGGCATCATGGAGTTCTCAAGTCGCGATCGAGGAGGTGAGTGATGCGGTCCCTACGCCTCGCATCGTTGCTGGGCGTGACCATGCTGGTATTCGGTGCCGGCGCCGCTCTGTCAGCCCCGGCGCAGGAAGTGGTGTTCACCTCGAACCAATTTACCCCGGTGACTGAACAAGAGTGGGCGAGAAACACACTACTCCCGAAGTTCACCGAGGAAACCGGCGTCCGCGTCCAGTTCACCACAGAAAACGAAGGTCCCTACGTCGACCGGCTGCTGGCGGAAACCAAAGCCGGGAAGGGGACAATTGACGTCACGGGGACGCTGCACGGGATCTTCCCGGTGTTCATTGCCAGCAACGCGATTGCGGACATGACGGCCGTGCAGCAGCGCCTGGACGCACGCCGGGACCGGACGTTCTTCCCGGATCTGCTCAAGGTTTCGAAGATGGAGGGCATCCAGGCGTTCGTGCCGTGGATGCAGGCCACCTACCTCGTCGCCGCGCGCAAGGATGCGCTCAAGTACTTCCCGGCGGGGCGGGATCCGATGCGCATGACCTACGACGATCTGCTGCAGTGGGGAGAGAATGTCCGGCAGGCCACCGGTCAGCGCCGCATCGGGTTCCCGGCTGGTCCGCGGGGGCTCTACGGCCGGTTCTTGCACGGATACGCCTACCCCTCATTCACCGGATCGCAGGTCAAGCGCTTCAAGTCTGCCGAGGCCGTCGAGATGTGGCGCTATCTGCGGCGGCTGTGGGGGGTCACGCACCCGTCGTCGTTCACCTATGAGTTCATGGCGCAGCCGCTGCTTCTGGGTGAAGTGTGGGTGGCGTGGGATCACATTGCCCGCATCCTCCCAGCCCTCCAGGAGCGCCCGAACGATTTTGTCGTCCTGCCTTCGCCCGCCGGCCCGAAGGGCCGTTCGTTCCTCTCGGTGATCGTCGGGCTGGCGATCCCCAAGACGGCCGACAATCCAGATCTGGGAGAGCGGCTGATCGAATATCTGACTCGACCATCCACGCAGGTCATGACGGCGCAGGGTGTCGCATTCTTCCCGGTCTCTCCCGAGGCCGCCAAGGCCGCGCCGACCGGCGGTCTGAAGGTCGTCGCCGATGGGGTGTCAGCCCAGGCCGGCGCACCCGACGGGCACACCGCGTTGCTGCCCGTAGGGCTGGGCGCCAGAACCGGTGAGTTCGTCCCGCTCTACGTGGACACGTTCCGGCGGATCGCGATCCAGGGCGAGGACATCCCCAGGGTCCTGGTGGACCAGGGCGCCAAATTGGACGAGCTCTATCGCGCTACGAACGCGCCGTGTGCGCCGCCTGATCCTCCGCAGCGGCCATGCGTGCCTGACTAAACTAAACTTGGATTAGGTGTCTGGGGTTAGGGGTCGGCCCCGACCCCTTTACTCGTCATGGCCATCGCCGATGCTGAAGCTCTGACGGGGGTGACTCGGGCGCGAGTCAACTGGACGCCGTACCTGCTCGTGCTGCCCACGCTCGCCTTCCTGAGCGTGTTCTTCATCTACCCCATGGCGCAGGCCATCTCGCTGGCCGTGACGGACCCGCCGACCGGTGCGCTCACCTGGGCCCATTTCCGGCGGATGAGCAGTGATCTGTACTTCGGCCAGGCCGTCCGCTTCACGCTGATCATCACAGCGATTGCGGTTCCGCTCCAGGTGGCGTTAGGGTTGGCCATCGCGTTGCTCGTGAACACCCGGTTTCGGGGCCACACCGTGTTCCTTTATCTGACAGCGCTGCCGATTGGCATCTCCGACCTGGCCGCCGGCATGATCTGGTTGTCCATCTTGACCGAGCGGGGGTACTTAAACGCGGCGCTCCAGCGTCTGGGTCTGATCGAGCAGCCGGTCGTGTTCCTCACACTGGAACGGCCAGAGTGGCTCCTGGCCGCGATCATCCTCACGGAGTTGTGGCGGGCCACGGCCATCGTCATGGTGATCCTGCTGGCTGGCCTGCAGTTGATTCCCAAAGACTACGCCGAGACGGCAGCGGTCTTCGGGGCGGGGAGGTGGCAGACGGCGCGGCATGTGATCCTGCCGCTGCTGCGGCCCAGCCTGCAGACCGCACTGATCATTCGCACCATCCTCGCCTTCCAGCTGTTCGCGACCGTGGTCACGCTGGCCGGCCGGCAGATCCCGGTTCTCGCAGGCGAGACCTACTTCTGGTACTCGTTGTACCGCAGTCCCAGCGTTGCCAGCGCCTACGCCGTACTGATCCTGCTGTTGTCCGCAAGCATCACCTGGATCTATCTGTACGTCTTGGCGCCGAAGGCGGGCGAGGTTCGGCTATGAGAGTACGCCTCGTCGGCATTTACGGCGCCGCGCTTGTGATCGGCACATGGGTGGCGGCACCGCTGCTGCTCATCGCGCTGGCTGCCTTCACCCCGCGCAACATCCTCTACGAGTGGCCACGCCCGCTGTGGCCGCGCGCGTTCAGTCTGGACACGATGCTGTTCTTCCTGCGGTCCACCGGGGTGTGGGCGTCGACCCTCAACAGCGTGGTGGTGGCAGGCTTGACGATCGGGCTCGCCTTCCTCATCGCCGCGCCGACCGGCTATGCGCTGGCCCGCTATCGGTTCAGGGGCAAAGGCGCCGTGCAGCTGTCAATCCTGGTTGTGAAGATGTTCCCGGCGACGGTGCTGTCCATCCCGCTCGCCGTTGCGTTCATCCGGTGGGGGCTCTATGACACGCTGATTGGGGTGGCCATCGTGCATACTGCTCTGAGCATCCCATTCGTTACGGTCATCGTGACCAGTGTCTTTGTCGGTATCTCCTATGAACTGGAGGAGGCGGCGATGACCCTGGGCAGCAACCGCCTGCGGGCCTTTCTGCGAGTCACGTTGCCGATGGCGGTGCCCGGGTTGGCCGCGGCCGCCATCTTCACCTTCGTGCTGTCGTGGAATGAAGTGTTCGCGGCTACGATCCTGACGCTGGACCACCGCACGTTGCCCGCGCTGATCGTCGACTCGGTGATCAGCGCCGGCGCGCCGCTCCACTTCCGCTTCGCGGGCGGGTTCTTCATGGTGATGCCCGCAGTGGTGATCATCTTTTTGATTCGAAGGTATCTTCTGACGTTGTGGGGAGTCACCGTGAGATGAAGAGACGCAGTCGCGCGGTCAGGCAGTCGCGCTGTCAACGGATCGTCACGCCGTGCTCTTCCGCGACCGCCCGACCGCTCGACTGCGCGACCGCGGGGTTTTCGTGAGATGGCGGAGATTGCCCTCATCAACCTGCGCAAGTCGTACGGCCGGGTCCTGGCCATCAAGGATCTGTCCCTGCAGATCCAGGACGGCGAGTTCCTGGTGCTGCTCGGGCCGTCGGGGTGCGGCAAGACGACGACCCTGCGTGCCATCGCGGGGCTGGAAATGCTGGACCGGGGCCGCATCGTCATCGGCGGCCGCGACGTCACGCAGCTACCACCGGGGAAACGCGGCATCGCGATGGTGTTTCAATCCTATGCCGTCTTCCCGCACATGAGCGTCTACGACAATATCGTCTTCGGGCTGCGCATGCGGGGCATGCCGGCAGACGAGCAGCGCCGGCGGGCCCAGGAGGCGGCCGAACTGTTGGAAATTGCCAGCCTGCTTGACCGCTATCCCGCACAGCTGTCCGGGGGGCAGCGCCAGCGCGTCGCCGTGGCCCGGGCGATGGTCATACGCCCCGATGTGCTGCTGATGGACGAGCCGCTGTCAAACCTTGACGCGTTGCTCCGGCTGCACATGCGTGCGGAGTTGAAACGGCTGCACCGCGAACTGCGGGCCACGACGGTCTATGTCACCCACGATCAAGTCGAGGCGCTGTCACTCGGCGATCGGATCGCGGTGTTGAAAGACGGGGAGATCGTACAGTGTGACAGCCCCGGACGCATCTATGACACTCCGGCCAACCGTTTTGTGGGCGGATTCATCGGCAATCCGCCGATGAACTTCCTCAGCGGAGAGCTGCGCACGGCAGACAGCGCGCTCGCGGTGATCGTCGCGGGCGTCGCGGTGCCGCTGGCGGGATCGCTCCGCCCCGGGCCGGGGCGGCCATCCGCAGCCACGGTGATGCTTGGGATCCGGCCAGAATATATCGAGGTGGTGATGTCGTCCGTCCCGGATGGCATCCCGGCCGAGGTAGTCGTCCTCGAGCCTGCCGGTCCAAACCAGTTGCTGACCGCCCGCGTTGGCCGAGAAGCGGTGAAGGTGACGGTGGCAACGGACCTGGCCCTGCTGCCCGCTCAGCGGGTGTGGTTACGCATGAGCCCCTCGCGCATCCGGCTCATGGATGCGACGACCGGAAGGGCGTTAGTCTGATGAGTGCTCCGGATCTCCTCACGCAGGCCGAAGATACCCTCCGGCGGAATCACATGGATGGCTACACAGCACCCAGTCCGCGTTTGTATCCCCACCAGTGGAACTGGGATAGCGCTTTCATTGCCATCGCCTGGGCGCACCTGGATTGGGAGATGGCCGTGCGGGAGGTCGACACACTCCTCGAAGGCCAGTGGCGGGACGGCTTCCTGCCCCACATCCGGTACAATCCCAAGGTGCGCGAAGGCTATCAGCCCGGGCCGGACTGGTGGCCCGACATCCCGGTCCGCGTCTCCGGCCAGCACACCAGCGGGATCACGCAGCCGCCGGTACTGCCCACCGCGGTCTTTCTTGCGGGACTGGCGCAACCGGATGAGCGCGTCAGGCGATCCTGGTGGAGGCGCGTGTTTGCGCCGCTGCGCGACCTGATCCTCTGCTACCCACGCACACGCACCGCCCCTGGGTCGCCGCTTATGGCAATCGTACACCCCTGGGAGAGCGGCACCGACAACAGCCCGCGATGGGACTTCGCCACCGGCGGGGGATTCAAACCGTCGCGACCGTTTCGGCGGGCCGACACACAGGTCGTGGCCGCAGCACAGCGGCCCACCGACCGCGACTACGACCTCTACTACTTTCTTGTGGAGCTGATTGCGGATCACCGCTATGATTTCAGCCGGTACCTGCCGCACACCCCGTTTGCCGTCTACGATGCGTTGTTCAATGCCATCTGGTACCGGGGTGCAGTGGATCTGAACCGCATCGCAGCAGAGCTCGGGGAGCCTGCCGTAATCAGCGTGGAAGATCTGCGAGCATTCGCAGATGCCTACCGCCGCACCCTGTGGCACGAATCCTCGCAGCTGTTCAGAGACTTCAATCTCAAGACACGTGCGCAGATTCCGGTGGACACTGTCGTCGGATTGGGGGCGATCTGTGGAGGACTGGTCGACCGGACTATGGCCGAGGCGATGATCTCGGGGTATCTCCGGCGATGCCGCGGATACCGGTTGCTCCCCTCGGTGCTTCCAGACCAGCCCGGGTTTGAACCCGATCGCTACTGGCGCGGGCCGGTGTGGGTGAACATCAACTGGCTCATCATCCGGGGTCTCCAAGAACTAGGCCTCACCACCTACGCGGACGCCTTATCGCAGGAGACGCTGGCCCTCGTCCACCGGAATGGGCGGCGTGAGTTCTACCACGCGCGGAGTGGAGAAGGGCTGGGGGGGACAGATTTTTCGTGGACGGCCGCCCTGGTCGTGGATCTGTTACGCCGGCCGGTTTCATGACTACGTTGAAACGTTGGAGCGTTGGAACGTTGAAGCGAACTGCGAGTTATTTGGCCTGGACGGTTCAACATTTCAACGTTTCAACGTTTCAGCGTTCCGCCGGTATTTGGTTAGGGTGCTGAGAACATGACCCGGCCCGTGGATTCCTCGAACAGCCATAGCCTGGGGATCCCACCGGCCAGCACCTTCATGCCGATGCGCGGTCGCGCCAGTTCGTCCAATAGCCAGATCCCAGGTTCATCGTCGTAGCCGATCCACAGCCCTAACCGCGGACGGCCGCGACCATCCGCGATCCGGATCTCGGCTGCACGTTCAAACCCGACGCGAAGGCTGATCCGCGGCCGCCCCTGTGGGTCAACCAGGACGAACTCCGGCGCGCCGCCGGTTCCGACGGTCAGTCCGGCTCGCCGGCGGCTATCCCCCCCATACAACCACAGGCTCGGCTTGCTGTTCACCGCATCCAGCGTGGCCCGAACGCGGCCTCCCGCGTCCACGATCTCGAGGGCGGACGTCCGGATGACCTGTGGTTGAGTTGTGGCGCGAGGTACCCAGGGTCCCATGAGAAGGACGACCAGGAGGGTGAAGACCCAGATCACCGAGAACATGACCAGCCGTTGTTCCAGGCGCAGCACTCGCGCCCGCAGCGCCTGCTCCTCTGACGTGCCCATCGATATCGCCTCCAGCCGCGTACGCTCTACCGGGGAAGTTGCGCCCGTGATCTCGAGAGTCCTCTCGCTCGCGGCGTCCCAGAGGTCTCCGAGGTACGATTCGCGGCGGCGTCGAAACTCACAGCCGATGACGCGGTCAGCGGACGTGGTTGTGATCGGTGCCGGTATCATTGGGTGCGTGGCGGCGTATTTCTTAGCGGCGGATGGCCACCGGGTCGTCCTTACCGACCGCAGCGAGGTAGCATCCGGTACCGCAGCAGCCAGCGGCGGGTGGATCATTATTCACGACAAGGAGACGCCCGCGGAAGTGGCGCTCGCGCTGGAGAGCCGCCGGCTGTACGATCGACTGGCGGCGGAGGCCGGCGTGCTCGTGCACCGCACCGGCGGGATGATGCTTGCCACGACGTCCGCGGAGTTCGACCGGCTGCGGCACCAGGTCGAGACCGCGACCGCGGGCGGGGCAACAGTTGAACTGCTGGATGGTCGAGCACTCATAGATCTGGAGCCGGAACTCGCCCGAGATCTTGCCGGCGGCACGCATTGCCCCGATGAGGCCACCGCGCAGGCGCCTCAAGTATGTCAGGCGATCGTCACGACCGCCCGCGCCCGCGGCGTGGAAGTGCTCACCGGGGGTCCGGTTACAGCGATCGGTGTAGAAGACGGGCGCGTCGCGCACGTCGTGATTGCCACGGAACGAATCCCCACGCGCGCTGTGGTGTGCGCCTGTGGGGTGTGGTCGCCCGCCGTCGGCCGCCTGGTCGGCGTCGAGATCCCGGTGACCCCCCGGCGCGGGCACCTGCTGACGATGACGGCGTCGCCGGTTCGGCGCCCGCTGCTCGAGGCCGGTTATCTCGATGTCAGCGGGACGGCGCAGCCGGATCCGCAGGGGCTGCGGACCATCGTGCAGCCCCGCGGCGATGGAACCTGCCTGATCGGTAGCAGCCGGGAGTTCAAAGGCGAGGACCGCACGGTCGACTCCGATCTCGCCGAGCGAATGAAACAGCGGGCGGCAAGGTTCGTTCCCGCGCTGGCGAAGATGCGGCCGGCGCGCGTCACGGTCGGGTTTCGCCCCTATACGCCCCTGGGCCGGCCGATCATCGGATGGGCCGGGCCGGACGGATTTCTTGTGGCGACCGGGCACGAAGGGCAGGGAATCACGCTGGCTCCCGTGACCGGAAAGTTCGTCAGTGACCTCGTCGCAGGGCGAATCAGGCAGACCGGGTTTGAACTGCCGCAGTGATCCGTGCCGGAGGACGGGTATGCGTGCCGTTGTGCAGCGAGTAGTGCGCGCCGGCGTGAAGGTGGACGGCGAGGAGATCGCCCATATCGGGCACGGGTACGCCGTGCTGCTGGGTGTGTCGACTGACGACACGGAAGCTGACGCGAAGACGCTGGCCGAGAAGATCGCGCATCTGCGCATCTTTGACGATGAGCAGGGCAAGCTCAACCGATCGATCCTCGATGCCGGCGGCGCCGTGCTCTCGGTATCGCAGTTCACGCTGTACGGCGACACCAGCGGCGGACGGCGGCCGAGTTTCATCAAAGCCGCACCTCCGGAACGGGCCGAGGCACTCTATGAGGCATTCAATGAGCACCTGCGTGGTTTCGGAGTGCAGGTAGAGACCGGTCAGTTCCGGGCCACGATGGTGGTGGACATTGCGAACCACGGACCGGTGACGATGATCCTGGATACGCGCGCGTGATCGAGAACCTGCTCGACCTGACCATCGCCACACAGGCGGTCTTGAGGTTTGCGGTCCGCACGGAACCGCTGCAGGCCCGCCTGCCTGCGCCGTGGCAGGTCTCGCCGGACCCGGCCGGTGTCTCGAAGGGGGCCAATCTGGCCGTCACGTTCAACGATGCGCTCCTCAACCAGGATGCCGCCGGCACCCCCACGGCGGATGCCGTGAGCCGCTACATCGGGTTTGCGGTTCCGGCGCGGCACCCGGAGACGGAGGAAGAGGCCGGCTTCAACTTCCGGATTCTCACCGCCCATCCCCGCGCAGTGCCGGGGAAGTACAAGACCTCTCGCCTTGGGACCGTGCTGCGGGAATTCTACGCGAAGGGCAACGACATGAGTGCGACCGTCACCGACCATTTCCGGTTTCGCGATCCAGGCGGGGGATCGGTGGAGTTGCAGCTGCAATACCGGCGCGGGCTCCCCGTGAGGGTGGTGTCGCAGGGGAACGTACGTTCCGCCACCGACCCCAGCATCTTGCGTATATATAAGATACATGAACTGCTCGACATCGTACGCAGCGTGCCGCAGAACATCGACCGGGTGATGAGCTATCAGTTCCGCAATACCATCTCGGAGTTCAGTGATCTGTTCGATGGCACGGAGCGGCTGGTGAGTGTCACCATCGTGCCCTGGTACGTTCGCCAGGTCTATGGTCCCGGGGCTACGTGATTGAGCGCGCGAAGAGCCCCCGCCGCCGCAGGTGTACGAGTTAATCGATTGACACTGCACAGCCCGGTCTCTATTCTGCGGCTACACGTCATGACGCGGCCCGTCCCTTTATCGGGATGAGGGCGCATTTCTATTTATGAAGAAATGGCGTCTACTTGGTCTACTTAGTCTACCTAGTCTACAAGCCGGAACTGACCACACCAGGTAGACCAGGTAGATCAGGTAGACCAGGTAGATCAGGTAGATCAGGAAGACGGTTCGGAGGCCACACTACATGGACAAAATCAAGGTCACCCTCCCTGATGGTCAAGTGAGAGAGTATCCGAAGGGGATCTCGCTCGCCGAGGTGGCACGCGACGCGGGCAAGCCCGACGCCTTCGTGGCCAAGGTGGACGGGGAACTTCGCGACCTGGCGACCAAGCTGGACCGCGACGCACGCGTGGAGCCGCTGACCTTCGAGCAGCCGGAAGGGCGGGAGGTCTACTGGCATTCATCCGCCCACCTGATGGCTCAGGCTGTGAAACAGTTGTTCCCCGAAGCCAAACTCGCGATCGGGCCGCCGATCGACGATGGATTCTACTACGACATCGATCTCGGCCGGCCGTTTTCGCCCG
>Ga0209761_1001806_pt1 | contig 13871 bp, 16 predicted proteins | sample GraSoi013_1_40cm_4_FD_185818 | JGI IMG/M metagenome (GOLD analysis project Ga0209761, IMG submission 185818) | Grasslands soil microbial communities from the Angelo Coastal Reserve, California, USA - Sample 09_25_2013_1_40cm (SPAdes) (version 2) | ecosystem: Environmental > Terrestrial > Soil >... | reverse complement strand
CCCCGCCGGTCCCGGCCTGGATCAGCTTGCGCAGCTGTTCCGCGGGGAGCCCAATGTCCAGCTCGAAGAACGAGTGCCCGACAACCTCGTCTGACCGCACGCCCCACAGGTCGGCGGCCCGCTCGTTCCAGACCTGGACTCGACCCGTCCTGTCGAGGACCGCCGCGCCGAGCTCGATGTTGCCGGTGATCGCGAGGAGCAGCGTGTTGAGCCGCTCCACCTCCCCCCTTCGCATCGCCAGGTCGCTGTTGATGCTGTTCAGCTCCGAGTTGGTCGACTCGAGCTCCTCATTCAGCGTTTCCAGCTCTTCATTGGTCGACTGCAGCTCCTCGTTGGTCGTCTCCAGCTCCTCGACGGTCGATTGCAGCTCTTCATTGGTCGTCTCGAGCTCCTCCTTGTTGGACTGCAGCTCCTGCCTCATCCGCACGAGGTCCGTCCGCAGCTGGATCTGAGCCGATACGTCGAAAAGGCTGATGGTCGTCCCCACAACCGAACCGTCCTCGTCGATGAGCGGCACGACATGGAGATCAAAAGTTGCCGGCGTGCCGTCGCTCCTTTTGAGCTCGATGCCCTGCACAGACGTTGGACGCCGCTCGCGGACGACCCGGTCGATCGGGGTCCGGAGATCGACCGGTTTGTACGAGACCTCGAGGTCCCTCAGGGCGCGCCCGGTGTCCGACTGGGGGACGTCAAAGAGCTCGCGCGCAGCCTGGTTGATGCTCACGAGGACCCCCAGCGAGTCGACGACGATCTGTGGGCTCGGGGTTCCCTCGGTGGCGAGCTCGCGGACGCGAAGCTGCCTCGCCACCTGGTTTGACGCTTCCATGCTGCCCGACTGCGCCAGCAGCACCAGCCGCTCCCGGAGCTGTAGGCGCGCAACCTTCGTGAAGATGCGCTCCTTGAGATCCACGGGAGTGAAAAGCGCCGCGTGGGTCAGGAGCATCTCAGCCCGCCCGAGGAAGAGGTAGCCATCGTCGTCGAGCGCGTAATGGAAGCGCGCGAGGATTCGGCCCTGCGTCTCGGCTGTGAAGTAGATGAGCGTGTTGCGGCAGATGAGCAGGTCGAGCCGTGAAATCGGCGCGTCCTGCGTGACGTCGTGCCGTCCGAAGATGATCGGCCGCCGGAGGGCGGCGCGAAAGACAAATCGCTCAGCCTGGCGTTCGAAGAACCGATCCTTGATCTCCGCGTCAAGCGACCCCACCTCCTTGGCGGAGTAGCCCGCACGCGCCTTGCTGAGGGCTTGCTCGTCGACGTCGGTGGCGTAGATCTTGACCCGATCGATGTACGCCTCCTCGCCCAGGGCCTGGCAGAGAAGGATCGCGGCCGAGTAAGCCTCCTCGCCCGAGGACGAGCCGGCGCTCCAGATGCGAATATCGCCGGACTTGGCGACGATCCTGGGGACGACGTTCTTGGCCAGGTAGTCCCATGCCTGGGTGTCACGAAAGAACTCGGTGACGTTGATCAGGATCTTGTCGAACAGGATCGCGAACTCTTCCGGATGCACCTGCAGGTAGTCGTGGTAGACGCGGAAGTCGCGAATGCCGATCTCGGAGGCCCGCTGGGTCACCCTCCGCATCAGGCTCGCCCGTTTGTAACCCGTGAAATCGAAGCCCCGCGCGTCGCGGAGGAACTCGATCAGGCGCTCGAAATCGCTGCCATCCTGCATCGTCATTCGCGCCCCTGCTGGGCCACCAGCGTTGTGAGCGTTGGCGCTATCTCCTCAAGAGGCAGCACGAAATCGACGGCACCCGTTTTGATCGCCGCGGACGGCATTCCAAAGAATTCTGAGGAAGCCTCGTCCTGCGCGACAACCGTGCCGCCTCGCTGCTTGATGGCGGTCACACCCAGCGCGCCGTCATGTCCGCTGCCTGTCAGCACGACGGCGATCGCGCGGTCACCGTAGGCGGCCGCGACCGATTCGAACAGGAGATCGGCCGAGGGCCTGACAAAGTTGACGAGCTCGCTGTCGGTCAGGGTCAAGGTGCCCCTGCGCTTGATGAGCATGTGGCGGTCGGGCGGGGCGAGAAAGACGTGATCTGGCTCCAGCTCCATGCCTTCCTCGCCGTGCACCACCGGCATGGGAGACTGGCGGCCGATAACCTGAGGCATCAGGCTGCGGTGGCGTGGATCGACGTGCTGAACGATGACGACCGTCGCGCCCAGCTTCGCGGGCAGCCGGGCAAGCAGAAGGCTCAGGGCGTTGACGCCGCCGGCCGAGGCGGCGATGGCGATGATCTCGAACGCGCTTGGTTGCGGATCCGGATGATTCAGTCGGGGCCGCGGCTCCGGCCGCCCTGCATCTCGGCCGCACGGATCTTCCAGTAGTCGCGGCGCTGCGCGAACCGCGAGAGCTGCATTTCGAGAAGGACCACGTCGGTCTCCCCAGGATCGCCGAGTCGCTGAAGGAACGCGGAAGGTATCTCACGTCGTTGCATCGAGTGCTGCTCCCATATCCGATCACCGGGCCGTGCAGATTTGTACCTGTCATCATGCTCTCGATCGGTGCAGGGCGCGCGCTGGGCGCACCTCGGAGCTCGAGGGGGAGCAAGCGATGGATCGTCAGCCACGGGCGGAGGTCGTGGGCAGCCTGCTGAGGCCCGAGTTCTTGACGTCGGCGCGCAAGCAGCTCGAGTCGGGCGAGATCGACCCAGCCCGTTTCAAGGAAGTCGAGGACCGCGCCGTCGACGAGGCGGTGGCGGCCCAGGTCGCGGCCGGAATCGACGTCGTTACGGACGGAGAGCAGCGGCGCTACGCGTTCTTCGGCCACCTGGTCGACGCGATGGCGGGGTTCGACAAGTTCGGCGGCTGGGCGATCCCCTTCCGCGACGAGAAGGGCGAAGAGCTCGTCTTCAAGCGTCCGGTAGTCGTCGAGAAGCTGCGTCCGATGCGCAACATGGCCGCCGAGGAGTTCACCTACCTCAGGGCGAAGACGAAAGCGCCGGTCAAGGTGACCATGATCAGCGCCCAACAGGCCGCCGCTTACTACGACCCCGAGAAGTCGAAAGGTGCTTACCCGACACGTGACGCCTACCTCGCCGACATCGTCGAGCTGAGTCGCCGCGAGGTCGAAGAGCTGGTTCGCCTCGGATGCACCTATGTCCAGATCGACGCGCCTCAGTACGCCGCTCTGCTCGACCCCGAGCTGCGCGAGGGCTATCGCAAGCGAGGCAGCGATCCGGAAAAGCTCATTGACACGTGCATCGAGATGGACAACGCGATCATCAGCGGACATCCCGGGGTCACCTTTGCGATGCACATCTGTCGTGGTAACAACCAGAGCAAGTTCTATGCCGCCGGGGACTACGAGCCGATCGCGCGCATATTTGAAAGGACGAGGTTCAATCGCTTTCTGCTCGAGTACGACGACGAGCGCTCTGGTGGATTCGAGCCCCTGAAGCACGTGCCCGAAGATCGATTCGTCGTGCTCGGGCTGGTCACAAGCAAGAAGCCGGCGCTCGAAAGCGAGGACGAGCTCAAGCGAAGGATCGAGGAAGCTTCTCGCTACATCCCGCTCGAACGGCTTGGTCTAAGCCCGCAATGCGGATTTGCGTCGACCATGGAAGGGAACCGGCTCAGCGCGCTCGAGCAGCAAAAAAAGCTGCTGCTTGTCGGCGGCGTCGCGCGCTCCGTCTGGGGGTGACCAGCGCGAGAGCGGCGTCAGCAAGCACTATCCTGACCGGATCCCTGGGGTAAGGAGGCGTCTATGAACCTGCCATCCGGCGTGACCTCGCACACCGCCCAAACGAAACGGTTGCGCATGCGGTACATCGAGTCCGGACCCGCCGACGGCGTGCCTGTGGTCATGATCCACGGCAACCTGTCGACCGGCCGGTTCTTCGAGCACCTCATGCCCGGGGCGCCTGACGGCTACCGCATCATCGCGCCCGACATGCGAGCGTTCGGCGACACGGAGCGCAAGCCGATGGACGCCACGCGCGGCCTGCGCGACTGGGCGGACGATACCGCCGGATTGCTCGAGACGCTCGGCATCACGCGCCCGCCACACCTGGTCGGATGGTCGACCGGCGGAGCCGCGATCGCCAACTACGCCGAAGACCGGCCTGTGGCGTCGCTCACATTCATCGACCCGGTCTCGCCATATGGGTTTGGCGGAACCAAGCTTGACGGCACGCCATGCTTTTCCGACTTCGCGGGTACAGGAGGCGGCACCGGCAACCCCGAGTTCATCCAACGGATCGCCGACCACGACACCTCTGACGAGTCACCCTTCTCGCCCCGCAACGTAATCAACAGCTCCTACTGGGCGGCAGAGCACCGAGAGCCGAAGGAGCGCGAGGACATGCTGCTGGAGGAGGTGTTGAAGTCGGAGACGGGCGAGGACGGCAACCCGGGCGACTCGACCGCGTCGCCGAACTGGCCAGGAATGGCGCCCGGGACGCGCGGCGTCCTCAATGCGCTCTCGCCCAAGTACTGCAACTGGAGCGGGATTGTCGACATCGAGCCCAAGCCGCCGATCCTGTGGACGCACGGCACCGCGGACATCGTCGTCGCCGACGGCTCGGCGTGGGAGATGGGCACGCTGGGCAAGCTGGGTTACGTGCCGGGCTGGCCGGGCGAGGAGGTGTTTCCGCCGCAGCCCATGGTCACCCAGATTCGCAACGTCCTCGAGCAGTACCGGAAGAAGGGCGGACGGGTCGGGATGGAGATGTTCGAAGGTTCGGGCCACGGCCCGGTCTTCGACGCGGCCGAGCGGTGGAGCAACGTCTTCTTCAAGTTCCTGGCTTCGGTGGAGGTGCCGGCGGCGGTCTAGGTCGAAAGCAGCAATGTCCCTCTCCCTGACCCTCTCCCCTTGCGTGGCGGGGAACCTTTTGCGAACATGTGTTCGTGGACGATCCTTCCCCTGAGGCCGGCGAGCTCGGGCTGAACACCGCCGACCCGGCGACCCTGGTCATCGATCTGAACTGTGCCTTCGCGTCGATCGAGCAGCAGCACGAACCCGCGCTGCGCGGCCGAGTGCTTGCCATCGCCGCCTACGCGACTGACGCGGCCACCATAGTCTCGTCGTCGTGTGAGGCACGCGATCTCGGTATCAAGACCGGCATGCGCGTCTTCGAGGCGAAGGCGATCTTCCCTGGCGTACTCGTGCGCGAGCCCAACCCGCCGCTTTACCGAGAGGTGTCCGACAAGCTGATCGAGATCATGGAGAGGCACAGCCCCGACGTGCTGCGGATGTCGATCGACGAGGCGTCGACGAACCTCGCGGGAACGCCCGGGCTCAAAAAGCTCGGACCGGAGGGCGTGGGCCTCGCAATCAAGAGAGCCATCCGGGAGGAGATCGGCGAGTGCGTGACGGCATCCGTCGGCGTCTCCACCTCCATCTGGATGGCCAAGCAAGCCTCCAACCTGGACAAACGCGACGGCCTGCAGCGGATCGACCACAGGAACCTCGTGGCGGTTTTCGAGCGCTTGCAGCTGACGGACCTTTCGGGCATCGCCGACGCGACGGCCCGCCGGCTCTCGCGCGGCGGCATCCGCACGCCGGTCCAGTTCCTGCGCGCGACCGCTCCTCGCCTTCGACTCGCGGGCATGCACGCTGAAGTCGCCCGAGGCTGGAGCATGCGGCTGCGTGGATTCGAGGTCGGCGGTTTCGAAAGCGTCAAGCGGAAGAGCTACAGCCACTCCCACGTGATGGCCCACGCAACCGCTTCGCAGCGCGAACTCGAAGAGCTGCTGATGCGGCTTTCGGACATGGTGGGCCGGCGGCTGCGCGCGGCGAACCGGCGCGGCAGCATCGTTTCGGTCGGCGTCGTGTATCGGCCCGACCCCGGACATTTCTCGAAGCAGGCAAAACAGCCCGAGCCGGTTGCGACCGGCGACGAGATCTACCAGGCGGCGCTGAAACTTCTTGCAGCTCGGGATCCGCGGCTGACGGTGGGAACGCTCGGCGTCGGAGTCTCGTCGCTCAGCGATGGCGAGGGCGGACAGCTCGACCTGTTCGTGGAACGCATGCGCCCGCGTGGCGAGAGGCTGGAGGCTGCGGTCGACGCGATCCGCGACAGGTTCGGCGAGGACGCCGTCCAGCGCTCGCGTCTGTTGGGCCGAGCCCGGGTGGTGCGGGACCGCATCGCGTTCGGGAATACAGGCCACCCTGATGAATCCAGGCGAAATTCACCGTGACATTCCTACTGATAAGGGCCATGATGCGACCATGGCCTCCAGAAAAGAGGAGGCTGCTGGGGCCGCCTGGGAAGGTGCCGATCTCGAGCGACCGATCAGCGGCGAAAACCCGCAGTCTGAGTCGCTGGTGGAAGCCCGCCGGTGGGTTGCCGTCTACGGGCACCTGGTCAAGCTCGAGCAGGAGCTTTTCGACCTGCTCGCCAAGATGATCCCGACCATGCCCCGGGAGGCGCAGCGCGAGGCCGAGGAGACAACCCTGCCGGTGCTGGCGTCGCAGGTGGAGCGGTTCCGCCACCGCCTCGACTACTGGGTCAAGCGCCAGCAGGAGCTGGAGCAGAAAACGCCCTAACCCGCCGGGTACGTGGAACTACTGTCTTACTGGCCTCTTCGATGTGCTCGTCGACCTCGCCCCAGGACGTCTGGGGCCTCGAATCGTTCGGGCCGTAGGGGCGCGCCGCGAGTGGTCGCGCGCCAGGCATCACTTGTGCGATATGCGGTCGATGATCTTCCACGCCTCGTCCCCCTCGATCCGCGTGCACACCCGACCGCGCAACTGCGCCATGGCGTTCGACTGCAGCGGGTCGGTCATCGAGATCGCGACGCGTGGATCGCGGTCGAGATTTTGAGCCCTTGCGTGATCTTGGACTCGTGAGCACCGCGACTCGTTCGCTTTCCAGACCGACCCACACCGGGACGCTGTGCGGGCTTCCGTGCGGAAGGATCGTCGCGATGTGGGCATTGCTCGGCGCATCGACCATCGCGCGCACCGCGTCAGGAAGCTCGTTCACGTTGCGTCCACGTGGGGTCGATATGTGAGGAGAACGTTTCCGTTGCGAAAGTCACGCCGGCTCAGCAGCTTCAATAGGATGTGGCGCGTCGCCGAGCTCGCGAGCGATCTGCCCGAGCCGATCAGCACCGGGTTGATGATGATGCGCAGCTCGTCGAGCAGGCCCTGCTCGATGAGGCTTGTCGTGAGCACGGAGCTGCCCAGGACGAGAAGGTTCTGGCCTTTCTCACGCAGCTCGCTCGCTTCTTTGACCACCGTGGAGTTGTTCCATTCCGGTTCAGGCTTCTGAAGCGTGCGTGAGAGGACGATTTTCGGTGCCCGATTCATCCGCGAAGCGACCTCGCGATCGGTCCTGATCGCCTCCTCGCCCGGCCAGTACTGGGCCATCCCTTCGTAGGTCGAGCGGCCGAAGACGAGGCAGTCGAATTCATCCAGTTGCTTGATCGCGAACTCGTTGAACTCGTCGTCGACCTGGTGCCAGTCGATATCCCAGGGCTTGTCGCCCTCAAAGTAGCCGTCGAGGCTCACCATGATGAAGGAGGCGATCAAGCCGCCGCCTCGCAACGCAGGCAACCCTCGTCGACCGCGGCCGCGGTCTGACTGCGCAGCAACCACGCCGAGGTGCCCAGGGTCACGACGACGATGCCGGCTCCGATCAGCCATGCAAGGTGGTATCCGCCCGCCAATGCGGTGGTGACATCGATGCCACTGCGGACCAACTCCAGCGAGCGGGAGCCGGCAAGCGTCGCCAGAACCGCAAGACCAAGCGCCCCACCGACCTGGCCGGTCGTGTTCAGAAGACCGGAGGCAAGGCCGGCGTCGGTCGGGTGCACGTCCGCCATCGCGATCATCGTGAGCGCCGGAAACGCCAGCCCGCCTCCCAGCCCGAGCAGCACCATCGGCGCCAGCAGGTGGGTCACGTAGTTCGCGTCGGCCGGCCCGAAGCCGACAATCCCGAGCGCCAGCCCGGCCACGACCTGGCCGGTCACCAGCATCGCGCCGGCGCCGAACCGGTTGATCAGCTGCGCCGAGAAGCGGATCGAGAAGAGAGCCATCACGATGGCCACGGGCAGGAAGGCGAGCCCAATCGCCATCGGGCCGTAGCCCAGAACGCGCTCCAGATCAAGCGAGCCGAGGAAGAAGAAGCTGAAGAACGAAGTCGACATCAGGGCCTGCACTATGTTCGTGCCGGCGACCTTGCGGGAGCGGAACACTCGCAGCGGAAGGATCGGGTTGCGACCGCGCGCCTGGCGCACGACGAACGCCCCGAGGAGCGCCACGGCGATGCCTCCGAGGACGAGCGTGCGTGACGAGCCAAGCCCATAGTCCGACGTCTGCACGATGGTGTACACGCCCAGCATCAGCGCGGACGTGACCATGATCGCGCCCAGCACATCTGCTCCGTGGCCGAGGCCGATGCCCTTGTCAGAGTCCAGCATGCGAGCTGCCGCGATCGCGGTGATGATGCCGATCGGCAGGTTGACGAAGAAGATCCAGTGCCAGCTGACCGCCTGCGTGATCAGGCCGCCGGCGAGCAACCCCACAGCCGCACCGGCCGAGGCAACGAAGCTGAAGATGCCGAATGCCTTGGCGCGCTCGAGCGGCTCAGGGAAAAGGGTGACGATCATGGCGAGGATCACGGCCGAGCTCACCGCTCCGCCGATACCCTGGACGAAGCGCGCGCCGATCAGCATCGGCTGCGCGAAGGAAAGCCCGCAAAGCACTGACGCGCCCGTGAAGATAGTGAGGCCCACGAGATACACGCGCTTGCGACCCAACAGGTCCCCGACCCGGCCTGCGAGCAACAGCAGCCCGCCGAAAGCGATCAAGTACGCGTTGACGACCCACGCCAGCCCTGACTGCGAGAAGCCGAGATCGACCTGGATCGACGGCAGCGCGACGTTCACGATCGTCATGTCGACAACGATCAAAAGAAAACCCGTGCAAAGAACGATCAGCGAGAGCCAGCGTGAATTCTTCATGCCCGGTTTAGACCCACCCGCGCTGCAAAACTCATCGGTCACGAACCGATTAGTTAGAGGGGGGTATTCCGTCTAAACGTCGATGGCGACCGAGACGGTCATCCTGGACTGTGCCCGATTCAAGCGTCCGGACATCGCCACGATCGACCGCATCGCACGGACCCGGCTGGACGCCAGCCGCCGCGGCTGCGAGCTGCGGCTGCGCAATCCAAACGCCGCCATCCTGGAGCTGATCGCGCTCCTGGGGCTGGAGCGAATCCTAGGCGTCGAGGTGCAGGGGCAGCCCGAATAGCGGGAACAGCTTCGCCGTGTCGAGGAAGAACGTGAACTCGCCGATCCGCCCTCCCGAGATGTCGAGCACCTGCAGGGCCCACGGGTCGAAGCCGCCGTTCGGGCTCGGCTTGTACTGGCCGAAGGTCGGCATGCCGTTGGCGCTGATGGTCGGGATGACACGCGATCCCTCGCAGCCAATGCCCGGTCCAAACCACCACTTGAGGATGTCGTCGCGGCCACTCAGCCACATGTCGTAGGGCGGCATGGACTGCCTGGCGTCTTCCCGGATCAAGCTGGTCAACGCGCTGAGGTCGTACGCCTCGAACGCGGCGACGTACCGCTCCAGCATGGCGCGGTCCGCGGCGCTCAGGGGCTGAGCGCGGGTGGCGCCGTCGGCGTTGCCCTTGGCGAGCGTCGCGCGCGCGCGCTGCAAGGCGCTGTTGACGGACTGCACTGAGGTGTCCAGGAGCTCCGCGACCTCGGTCGCCTGCCAGTCCAGGACCTCGCGGAGGATCAGCACCGCCCGTTGCTTGGCGGGTAATTGCTGCAGCGCAGCCACGAACGCGAGGCGGATCGATTCGTTGGCCACGGCGACATCCGCCGGATCGCGGTCGGGCGCGATCAGGCTGAGCGGGATCGGCTCTAGCCATGTGACCTCAGCGGGGACATGAAGGTTGGCCTCGATCGGTTCGCACGAGGGGCCCATGTCCATCGGCCGCTCGCGGCGCTCCTTGCCCTTGAGCACGTCCAAGCAGACGTTGGTCGCGATCCGGTACAGCCAGGACCGCATCGCCGAGCGTCCCTCGAACTTGTCGCGGCTGCGCCACGCGCGGACAAAGGCATCCTGCACCGCGTCTTCGGCGTCGAAGGGCGACCCGAGCATCCGGTAGCAGTACGCCGTGAGCTCGCCGCGGTACCTCTCAAGGTCGCCAAACGAATGGGCAGCCGAGAGCGTCGAGGTCTCCATCCAGCCGATTTTAAGAGCTAGGCGGCGGAGCTTTCTTCAGGCGGTTTCGGAGGCCGGATCGGCACGCTGGTCGTCGAGCCAATCCATTCCGCAGTTGAATGCGTGCTCGACGCTGTCGTGACTGTGCGAGCACCCCCACTTGCACTCGCGAAAGCGGTCTGCTTCGTCGTACGCCTCCGCGCGGTAGACCAACGCCGGGATGACGCCCCGGCCTGGCGGGCCGTGCGAGGCCATGACCCGGATCTTCATAGCCACGGGGCCCACCCTAAGACGCCTACGCCCGCGTTGTCATCGTTCAATTGAAGTATCGGTCGAGGGCTGAATTCGTATTCAAATCAAAAAGGTTTGAAGGCCATGAGCCCGAATAGCATCACCAACGCCGGCACGCCGATCCATAGGGCAAGCATGGGCTTGGCGCTCGCAAGTCGCGCCGCGATCGCCTCGTCCGGATCCTTCATCGCGTCACGCGCCATGTAATAGGGACGAGCCACATAGACCATCGCCGCGAAGACCACGATCAGCAATGCCAGCGACGCCCATGGCCAGACCCTGCCGGACCAGTGTCCGGCAAGCGTCATCCAGATCCCCGTGACGATCACGAGCAGGATCGCGGGGCTGGATAGAAAAGACGATTGCTGGGAGAGCCGGAGGAGCGAGCGGGTCTGCTGCGAAACCGGTCCGCGCAACAGGAACGACGCGCCGCCGGACACGCCATGGGCGAAGAGGAACGTCCCCACCGCGAGGACGTGGACGAAGAACAGCCACGTGTACAGGGTCGGCATCGGCGTGATCCTAGGTGATCCGGCTTCCAAGCTCCCGGCGGAAGTCGTCGATCGTGATCGTCATGTGACCAGCGAAAGCACGAGCAGAGCCTCGCCCACGTGGTAGGGCACGATGTTGACGATCCGGCCGCTCGGGACCGGCCTCACGAATCGATTCCACGCCAGGATCGCGTCCGAATAGAAGAAGAGGAGCGCGCCGCCGAGCGCAACGAGGGATCCGGTGCCGCCCGCCGACGCGACCATGACTACGAACACCGCGACGTAAACAATGACGGGAGCGACAAGCTTCGGACTGCTGTTGCGAAGGGCGCGATAGATCGGCGGCAGGAAGACGGCGACCGAGGCCAGCGCTACAACGAACGCGATCGCAAGCAGCGCGACGTTGACGTTGCGGGCGCGAAAGCCCGCGATGTACGCGATGTGCTCGACCAGCGCGGCGACCAGGCCTGCCACGAACATGTCCTTCGGCAGCATCAGAAAGACATCGCTGGCCATGCCGAGCGCGAGGGCGATGACGAAGAAGGCCCGCTCGGCCGGGCTTGTCGGGCGCAGCGCGAGCGCGACGGCGATCAGGCCGATCATGACCGCGGGCTTGGCGACGTATTCGAGCCGCCGGGTCGACGCGACGACGGCCACCCAGTCCGCGATGGCGACCACGCCCGTGCCCGCCAGCAGGACCAGGGCGGTCCCGCTCACGGGCGAGTTGCGTGCGGGTCCGTGAAGTAGCGTTGCAAGGTGGGTCCGATCCAGGCCGCGAGCTTGGCCGGGGGCGCTGAGGCGAGCGGCTCGACCTTCACCACGTAGCGAAGCATGGCCAGCCCGATCAGCTGACTGGCCGCGAGGCTGGCCCGAACTTGAGGGTGGTCGAGCTCGAGCGCCTGGGCAACCCGGGCCAGGATCTCCCGGCTGACGAAGTCGCGCATCAGCGCCGCGGCGCTTTCGCTGGTGACCATCGAGCGCACGATGGCGTGGGCGCGGACGCCCGCCGGTGAATCCCAGATGTCGATGAAGAAACGGGCCAACCGGACGCCGAGCCCGTCCAACCCCGGCCTCAGCAACTCAGGGATGGCCTGCGCCGGGTCGAAGGGAAAGTCCATCGCTGCCTGGAAGATCCCTTCTTTCGACTCGAAATAGTGAAGGACCAGCTTCGGATCGACGTGGGCGCCGGCGGCAATGCCGCGGATGGTCGTGCTCTCGAAGCCGGATTTGGCGAACTGGGACCGCGCGGCGGCGAGGATCTTCTCCCGCGTGCGGCCTGGCCCGGGCCTCCTACCGGTCCGCGCCATGCGCCGCGCCGCGACGTGTGACCAGGGCGCCCAGCAGCATCAGCACGAGGCCTGCGGCGAGCCACAGGCTGAGCACCGTCACGGGTGTGCTGACGCCCGCGCTCTCGAAGTACAGCGCGCCGCGGATCCCGCTGAACAGCTGTCCGGCGGGCATCCCGGGCGCGAGCCAGCGATAAGCGTCGGGCAGCAATTGGCTGCCGATCGGGCCTCCCGAGCAGACAAGATCGATGAGCACGGCCACGAGCGCGGCCAGCGCGACGCCAGGCCTTCCCAGCAATGCGGCCGCCCCGGCGACCACCGCACCGATCGCGGCCGACCCGAGCGCGACGAGCGCGGTCGCGGTCCAGAATCCGGAGCCGTAATCGCCGGCGATCCACGTCGCGACGCCCATCGCCACCGGAGCGGCGACGATCGCGTAGACGACGACCAGGGCCAGTCGCTCGGCAAAAGAAACCCCACGACGCAAGCCCGCGAGCGCCTGCGCGATCAATGTCGAGACAAGCACCGCGAGGATGACGAAGAACAGGATCAGGCCGTGCGGGTCGCCGGAGGCAAAGGGATGCACGGTCTCGACAGCGATCGTCTGGCCCTGGGACTGGAACACGCCGCTGAATGCGCCGGTGATGACGCCGGTCGCGCCATCCCCCGCGGCGCCGGCAATGATCAGATGAGGACCGCCGCTTCCGAGGACCAGCGCTCCATCGATATCGCGCGCGTCGATGGCCGCGCGTGCGTCGGTCTCGGTCCCATAGGTCGTGAAGTGGAACGCCCCCGGCGCGTTGGTCGCGAAGGCGGTTGCGATCTGCTGGGTCGCGGGCGCCGGGCCGACCAGGCCAACAGGGATATCGTGAGGAGATGGGCTTTTGATCGCCGGACCGATCAGGCCGATCAGCGTGGCGAGAGTCAGAAGGCCGGCCACCACCGGCTGAACGAGAGTCTCCAGCTTTTCACGCATTGCGTCCCCTCCTAGAATTCAACGTGCGTTGAATTCTACGCCTGATGAATTCCTGGCGTCAAGGCCGCAGAGGTCGCTGTCAGCCGCCCAGAGCCTGAAGCAGATCCTTCAACTGCGCCGTCTGCCAGTCCTGGAAGGTCGCGTGGGCGGGCGGCATCGTCTCGGTGAGCCTGACGACAGGAATGGCCTTGGCCCGTGCCTTCGCCACCAGGCCCTGGACCTCTGGCGTCGAGTTCTGCGAGTTGTAGGCAAACACCTTGATTGCCCTCGTCGCGATCTGGATTTCGACCGTGGCCTTTTCGGCCGCGCTCGGATCTGCCCCCTCGCTGATCGCGTTCAGGTAGCCCGGCGGCGTGATCAGGTTGAGTCCGGTTCCTTCGGCCAGGTAGGCGAAGATGCTCTCGGTCGCACCCACCTTAGTGCCCCCGTACTTCTGCCTGATTGCGCCAATCGTGTCGTGGTAGCTCTTGAGGCCGATAACTTTGTAGTCCGCCGCCTGTCGTTGGAAGTACGCCGCGTCGGCGGCGTCGAGCTTGCCGAGGTCGGAAGCGACCTGCTCCACCGCCTGGTCGACGTAGGACGGCGAATACCAGAGGTGCGGGTTGTCGCCCACCTTCTTGCCGACCAGGTCGCCGACAGTGAGCACGATCCGGGCCGGCGCCGGATTCGCGTCCAACAGCTTGGCGGCCCACGCGTCGTAG
>Ga0209761_1001805_pt1 | contig 13872 bp, 10 predicted proteins | sample GraSoi013_1_40cm_4_FD_185818 | JGI IMG/M metagenome (GOLD analysis project Ga0209761, IMG submission 185818) | Grasslands soil microbial communities from the Angelo Coastal Reserve, California, USA - Sample 09_25_2013_1_40cm (SPAdes) (version 2) | ecosystem: Environmental > Terrestrial > Soil >... | reverse complement strand
CGACTACCGCCCGCTGTTGTTCCGGCGAAAGCGGACTCTCGGGCAAGGAGACCGCGAATATCTGATTGGGCCTCAGCGACGAATCGTTCCCATCGGGGCCATCAATCACGTCGAAGCAACACCGCGCCGAATCGCTCCAGAAACGCTGGAAACCTTCCCGGACTCGCTCGGCCATGCTTGCGTAAGCCGCCGCATCTTTGCCCAGCGCATTCGCAAACTTTGCCATCGAGTGCAGAGCGTTGTACCAGAGAGCGTTTACCTCGACCGGCTTGCCGATGCGGGGCGTGACCACCCAGTCGCCAACTTTTGCGTCCATCCAGGTGAGCTGGACACCTGGCTCGCCGGCGAAGAGCAAGCCATCGCCTGGATCGACGTGGATGTTGAAGCGCGTTCCCCGGACGTGCCAGTCAATGATCTCTGCGAGGACAGGATATAAGCGATCAAGAAACTCAGCGTCGCGAGTGGCCTCCCAGCACTGCCGCAGCGCTTCGAAATACCAGAGGGTTGCGTCTACGGTGTTGTACTCCGGGGTCTCGCCGGTGTCAGGAAATACATTTGGCAACATGCCGCGCTCCACGAACCGAGTGAAGGTGCTGAGGATCTTGCGGGCAACTTCCGGCCTCCCGGTCGTCAGCGTCAAGCCGGGCAGCGCGATCATCGTGTCGCGCCCCCAATCGCAGAACCAATGGTAGCCGGCAATCATGGAGAGTGCCTCGGCATCCTCCGGTAGAGGCCGTCGCACAATGAACTGGCCGCCAGCAAGGACCAACTGCTTTATCCACGCGGGCGATTCCTCCGAGACTTGGGGCTGCGCTGCACGCCAGCGATCGAGCAAGGTTTGTTCGTGGGCGGCTTGCCTTCCCCAAGCCGACTCACCATCGAATCCCGCAGTGGCCTCCGTTGTCAGAACAATGGTTGCCGATTCCCCGGGTGCGACCACCGCACGAAAAGTTCCGGCATGTAAATGGTCCTCGTGATCGTCCAAACCGCGGTAGCGCTCAAGCACAAGATCGAAATTCCGGAACCAATCATGTGCAGACTCGCCGGTGCCGCGTTGGCTAAGAAGGTAGAACGGGGCGGCGCCCTCGTAAGCCAGCACGCGCAATCCGCTCTCGACCTGGCTGACCTCCATATGCCAATCGCCAGCATGCGTTGTCGAGTGGTAGTCGCGGTAATTGACCAACGCCTTGAGTGTCAGTTCGACGGGCGCTCTGCCGCGCACGAGTCCATACCGGACGTAGGTCGTGTTCGACCCCTGCTCCATCCAGATACGCTTCTCGATGAGCGCATCGCCGCAAGCGAAGTTCCAAACGGGCGCTGTCCCGTCCAGGCGAAAAGATTCGATGTTTCGGAAACCTTGCGGTTCGATTGCGCCCCCGGCCCAGCGATTCGCCGCAAGCGCGTATGACTCTCCGTCGTAGTCGGCCGTCTCATCGAGCTTGGCGACGAGCAGCGTGCGCCCCGAGGGGGGCTTGAGGGCCGCGAACAACAAGCCGTGATATCGGCGTGTCAGGTTTCCGGCCACCGTTCCGGAAGCAAAACCGCCGATGCCATTCGTGACGAGCCATTCGCGTTGTTCCGCCGCCAGAAGGTCTCCGGCAATGTCTCGCCCACAATGAATTGCATCGGGATGGCGCAAAATCGGCGCGAGCTTTTGTCTTTCGGAAACAGGTTCTGTCTTGGCGTTCATATTTGTCTCCCCGACGTAGGCGGATGAGCGGCGTATTCCTCTTGACCACACTCCCCTGTTCTGCGCGCAGTCGGTGCCGCTAAAATATCCGCCTCTTCCGATGAAAGAACCTTTGGAGGTTTTGCCGCGTCCTTCGTAAACCTGATAACGGAAGAAAGGGCCGAGGCGAATCGGGATGCTATTGGCCGCCGAACTCAATTCGCGACAGGCGAGGGCACAGCGCGTTTTTTTGCGCCAAGCTTCATCATCACAACAACCAGCCCTGCATCTTTCGGTGCAACTTTGGGGCGCTGGAATCGGCCAGTAAGATATCACACTCATTTCACGTGTGAAGGAGCCTTTAGAAAATGAAATACGACGCAATCGTCATCGGCTCGGGCCAGGCTGGCAATCCACTCTCGCAAAAACTCGCCGACTACGGCTGGAAGATGGCTCTAATCGAAAAGGCGCACCTGGGCGGGACCTGCATCAACACCGGTTGCACGCCGACGAAGACGATGGTCGCTTCCGCCCAGGTCGCCTACTATGCGCGCAACGCATCGCGCTGGGGCGTGAAAACAAATGGCGTAACCGTTGATTTGCCCGCGATTGTCGCGCGCAAGAATCGGATCGTAGAAAGCTTCCGCTCCGGACAGCAGGGCCGAGTGGACGAGCGCCCGAACTTGCGTCTCTATCGCGGGCAGGCGCGCTTCACCGGTCCACACAGCCTCGCCGTCGGCGGCGAGACGCTCGAATCTGAGCGAATCTTCATCAATACGGGCACGCGTCCCGCCATTCCCGGCATCGAGGGACTTGAAACGGCCGGCTATCTTACAAACGCCACCATCATGGAGTTGAACGACGTCCCCGATCACCTGCTGGTGATTGGCGGAGGGTACATCGGCCTCGAGTTCGGGCAGATGTTCCGGCGCTTCGGCAGCCGCGTGACAGTCATCCATCACCGCGACGAGATTCTGCCACGCGAGGACCCGGAAGTTTCCGGCGAACTGCGAAAGATCCTCGAAGCGGAGGGCATTCATTTCGCGCTGAACACCCGGACGACGCGCGTTCAAAAAACGGACGGACAAGTCGTCCTGACGATTGAGGGCCCGAAGGGCGCTTCTACCCTTGTAGGTTCCCATCTCCTTGTCGCTACCGGCCGCGTCCCGAATACGGAAGACTTGAGTCTGGAGAAAGCCGGGGTGGAACGCGACACGCGTGGGTATATCAAGGTGAACAGCCGCCTCGAGACCAATGTTCCGGGCGTCTGGGTATTGGGCGATGTGAAAGGCGGACCCGCATTCACACACATTTCTTACAACGACTACCAGATTGTTTACGCCAATTTGATCGAGAGAAAAAACCTATCAACCGACAAACGCTATGTGCCCTACTCGGTGTTCACCGACCCCCAACTTGGCGGTGTCGGCCTCACGGAGAGAGCCGCTCGTGCCAAGGGCTACAAGCTGAAAGTCGGCAAGATTCCCATGAGCCGCGTCGCTCGCGCCATCGAGCGCGACGAAACTGGCGGCCTGATGAAAATCATTGTGGACGCGTCGAACGATCGAATCCTCGGCGCATCCATCTTGTCGAGCGAGGGGGGCGAACTCGTTCAAATCCTCGGCGCGCTCATTCTGGCCGATGCTCCCTACACGTTGTTGAAAGGCGCGGTTTATATCCATCCCACGCTCGCCGAAGGGTTTTTCGCATTGATGGAATCGGTTCAGCCGCTGAGCTGATTGGATAAGCCGCGAGGCCATGAAAGATGCGGCGCGCTTCCAAGTAGGATACGGAGAGGGGGGGATTCGAACCCCCGGTAGAGGTTTTGGCCCCTACAACGGTTTAGCAAACCGCCGCCTTCAGCCTCTCGGCCACCTCTCCAAAACTAACTGCTTGCGAGATTGTACCTTATAGCTCTTTCTAGTGACAGTCCCTGCCCCATTTGCTGCAATCGAGGGCTCACCTGTCGCCAAATTGTCAGCAAAGCCTTCGAGCTTCACCACTGCGGTCTTTTTGGAATCGAGATTTATATGCGTATAACGCTTGGTTTCGGCGATAGCCGAATGCTTGGAGTTAGGAACGAAAGTATCGGCCAGCGTTCGCTCCTTTACTCTTACTCTTGCTTGTTTTGGTGACGGCGCGTATCGCCGGCAATCTTAATCTTCGTAGGTTTGGCCCTGGCCCCGGGGCTTTGCGGACCTAACCCCGTGCTTTAGCCCCGTGCGCAGCGCGTGTGGAGACCGCGTGGGCCCGCTGGCGAACGGGAGAAGGCGCAGTCAATGGTGCGGTCGGAGCCGAAACGACAACTGGGCCTGTAGCAGCGGCGGCAACGGCAGCTTCGGCCGCCTCGTCGCCGAGCCAGAATTTGAGCTCGGCGAGCTCATCGCCGGTGAGATAACCGGCCTGCCATTGGTCGTTGTCCACCAGGCCATGCCACACCTTGGGGTCTTTGCGGTGGGCTTCGACGTAGCTGTTCCAGCGATAGGTCTGGTAGATGGCGATGATGTTGATGGCGTAGGCGGCGGCGAGGGGAGCGTTGCCTTCGATGATGACCAGGTTGTCGTCATTTGCGTTGGACGCCTTGAAGCCGAGATTGTGCGAGCCCGTCATCACCACGGGATTTTCGCCGAACGGATCGAGGACGATGACCTTGCTGTGGATGTTGACCATGCTGGCGCCGAGGAGTTCCTGTTCCCAGGTGTCGAATTGTTCCTTGATGTTCCTGGGCACGAGGACATCGTGACTCAGGCGCAGCGGCGGCTCGATGGCATTATTGAACAGGGTGACCGGGTTTTGGACCGCGGTGGTGGGGTCGAGCGCGGCGTCCGGCTGCTTTTGGCCCGTTTGCGGCGCGCCTGGCTTTGTCAGCTGGGGAATGTCCTGGTTGACGACGCCGCGGAAATACAAGTTGGGGTTGTAGTTGGAACCCTGCTGGTTGTGGCGCTCAAGAATGTTCTGAAGCAGCGTCCAGTGCGTGGGGTCCTGCTGGAAAGTTCCGGGATTGAAGAATAGGAAGAGGATGCCTTCCTTGGCAGCGTTGATGAGCTTGCGCGCGTATTGGAGGTCCTGGGCGGCCGAGGTCTTCACGAACCACGGCGTAACTTTGCAGCCATCGATGGGAGAAGCGCTGGCGGTGGAATTGCCCTGGACGAGAGCGGGTGTGTAGTCGTTTCCGGCGGCCTTGAGGCGGTTCCAGGCATCCAGAAAATTTCGCGCGATATTGGCATCGGAAATGATCAATGCATTGTTCGCCTGGGTGCAGAGCCCAGAGGTGGTCCAGTTGGTGCTGCCGGTCAGGACCTGCTGAGGCGTCCCATTGGAGTCGCAAAAGACAACGAACTTGTTGTGTGCAAAGTGGCCCAAAGTGACGATCCGGTCGAAGAGGTTGATTTTCCCCTTGAGTTGGGCGCGTACAGCGCTGTTCTCGTCATTATCCGGCGGATTGTTGCCCTTGAACGCGCCGTTGCCGAGGAGCAGGTTGCAATCCTTGCCGAAGGCCACGAGGGCGGGAATCAATTCAGGGTCGTTGAGTTCATAGAGGGCGGCGAAAATTTTGCCGTTCTTCTTTTTCGTGTCGGCGAGGAGAGAGAGGATTTGGGGCCGGAGGAGGCCGCTGAGAGCGTTCCGCAACGGATTGCCCGATTCCGCCACGAGTTCTTTGATCTTGCTCCCCTTGGGCGCGGCGTCTAGGGCGCGCGAAACCCACTGAGCGGCGACGATACCCTTGTTAAAGTACGCGGATAGGTGCGGCGTGAATTGGCCAGTGATCGTCATTTCTGGGGTTACGGCGCTGGCGTTGTTTGTGTCCAGGGCGAGTTGGTCCTTGTTCGGGCCCACGACGGGCACGACGGAATATTGGACAACATCGCCGGGCGTGACGCCGTAGTCCCACCACATGAAGCGCTGGACCGGAAATTTCCAGGGGTTCGCGGGGTCGAGTTTGTCCGCGTCGGAGAAGCCCACGAAGCCATGGAGATACTCTTCGCCCCCTTTGCGAAGGCGGCGGATGGCAAATCCGCGACAGTTCGGGATGGGCTTACCGTCTGCGGGCAGCCACACCAAGCAGGTGTGGTCCCCGTTGTCGTAAATTTTCAGTTCGATGCTCATCGGGATCCTCGCTGAGTTGGTATTCCTGATGGTGGGCCGGACGATGTTTTTCTAAACTCGTGAAGTGTATAGCTTGGTGCTGTCATGTCAAGTAGATTCTTAAGCAGTGAAATTCGGCTCGCTGAGTTGTAGCGCTTGCCTGAAGCGGCTGGGCTAGCCGCTTCGGGCGGGCTCACAAGGTGGGATCTGTGGGGAGGGCGGCGCGATTTTCGTGGGTCATGTGGATAGTGCCCGTTTGATCGATGTAGAAGTTGAGCAAACTGTAGCGCGTCGGCCGTGCTGTCAGGCTGTATGTGTGAGCGGTCCCACCGTTTACCGTACCACCGGGAACATATTGCAGCGTGTAGCCTCCGCGCAATGCGGACTGGGCGGCGGTTTTGGCTTGCTCTCCGAGGGGCTCGAGCGATTCCGGAAAATGGCCTTCCGCGGCGGCATACCGCGTGAGACTCGACTGAACAGCGCGGAGCGCGTCGATTGCGCGCACTTCAGCTTGCTGCGGCGACTCCGTGGCGGAATACTCGGGCAAAACGTACCAGACAAACAGGTAGATGCCGCCGGCGATTACAACGATGACCCAAACCCAAATCAGGAGGAGTCTGGGCGTGCTGCGCGGTTTTGAGGGCTCGGCGGCCAGAGCCGCCTCCGCAAGCAGAGCCAGGTCGGCGCCGCACCGCGGACAGATCTCCGACGCCTGGTTAATCTCCCCCTCGCATTCGGGGCAGCGGTACATCGTGGCTTAGTCTAACGCCAACCGCGCCGCACCACGCAAGTGCCGCACGCCGTGCCGGAAGGCCTTTCATTCCACTGAAAATCCATCTAAAATAGGCGGTCGGAGTTGGGTGTCGGGGCTACCCGGGGCTTTTGGGAACTCCCCTGAGCGATTCCAGCGCCGTTTGGAGAGCCTCTTTTCCGCTGCGGTTATCAGCCGTTTAGCGAAACTTTTGACTCCCGGCTGCGTATTTAGAAGTGAGGGTGGGTAGGACTCCTTTCTGCGCGTGAACTGGTTTGAGAGCAAGGCGTAGAGGCACGTCTCGCTTGCGCAACCAACGCGTAAGCGATTGAAGGGGAAGACGATGAAGACGTGGCACAAAATAGCGATCGGAGCGGGCGTGGTGGTCATGGCCGGCGGCATCGTCCTGTTCAGCGTGAAGCAAGCGAATAAGGGCGTCGTCACCGTGCAGACCTCGAAGGTCGGGACGCAGGACTTGGTTTCCCTGGTAACTGCCTCGGGCGAAGTCAAGCCGACAACCTACACCAACGTGACCGCGCAAGGCTTTGGCAGAATCACGGACATTGTGGTCAAGGAAGGAGCTCACATCAAGAAGGGCGACGTCCTGCTGACGCAGGAGAACGTCCAGGCAAATGCCGACGTGCAAGCGCAGTCAGCGGCAACCACTTCGTCGGAAGCCGGTGCAGAGGCTGCCGAAGCGAGCTACAAAGCGGCGCAAGCGGACCTGCTGTCGCAGCAAGCCAATCTGGAGAAGGCCAAACTGGATTATGACCGCGGACAAGGTCTCTACAAAGATGGCTTAATCCCAAAGCAGGATTTCGACCAGAGGAAGACTTCTTACGACGGGGCGGTGGCGTCGGTGGAATCGGCGAAGGCGCGCGTGCTGTCGCTGAAGGCGCAACTGGACCAGACTCGCTCACAAATCAATCAGAACAAAGCCGTGCTCGTGCGCGCAAAAGATGTTCTGCGCAAGACGACATACACATCGCCGATCAACGGCATTGTGAGCTACCTGCCGGTGCGCGTCGGGGAATACGTTGTGCCCGGTATTCAGAACTCCAACGGCAGCTTCTTGATGACCCTCTCGGACATGTCCGTTGTAACGTCCGAGGTGAAGGTGGATGAGACCGACATCGTGAACGTCAAGATGGGCCAAGATGCGGACGTGACCATCGACGCGGTGCCGGGGAAAGTTTTCAAAGGCAAGGTGACGGAGATCGGCTCGCAAGCGATCCTGCGCAGCTCGGGATTGGCCACCACGCAATCGACCACGAGCACGCAGGAAGCAAAAGACTTCAAGGTCGTCATCACCCTTGACCATCCGCCGGACAATCTGCGCCCCGGCCTTTCGACAACCGCAAAAATCAAGACCGCCGAGCGTAAGGCCGTGATTGCCGTGCCCATCCAAGCGCTTGCGGTGCGTACGCGCAAGGATCTCGAGGAAGCAGCCAAACAGGCGAAGAAAAACTCCGAAAGCGGCGTGACCCTGGCCGCACCGCCGCCCCCCGCCCCGGGCGATCCGAAAAAGGATGAGGTGCAGGGCGTGTTTCTGGTGCGCGGCAAGAAGGCCGTGTTCACGCCGGTCGAGACAGGAATCACGGGCGTCACCGATATCGAGATCAAGAACGGATTGAAATCCGGCGACGAGATCGTCACCGGCAGTTATAAAGCTCTGCGCACGCTCAAGCCGGAGGCTGCGGTGAAGGTGGACAACTCCGCGCCGAAGAAAGCCGAAGACCAGCAGAGCTGACGTATAACCGAAACAGAGGAGTTTCAAGGAACGGTCCATGCCCGTGGAAACGACATCGGCGGAGTCTTATCGCGATGACCTGGTCAGCGCGGGAACCGTCATCAAGACCGAAGAGCTGACCAAGGTCTATGAGATGGGCGCGGAGCAGGTCCACGCGCTGAGCGGGATCGATCTCGAAATTCGCAAGGGCGAATACGTCGCGATCATGGGCCCTTCCGGTTCCGGAAAATCCACGCTGATGAACCTCATCGGCTGTCTGGACACGCCTTCTTCCGGGCGCTACTGGCTCGCCGGGCGTCTCGTAAGCGAGCTGGACGACGACGAGCTGGCCTACATCCGCAACAAGGAGATCGGCTTCGTCTTTCAAACGTTCAATCTGCTGCCCCGTGCCACGGCACTGCACAACGTCGAGCTGCCTCTGATTTACAACGGCACGCCGGCCGAAGAGCGCGTCGAGCGCGCCAAGAAAGCCATCGCCATGGTGGACTTGACGGAGCGGATGCACCACAAGCCCAATGAGCTATCCGGCGGGCAGCGCCAGCGTGTCGCGATCGCCCGCGCCCTGGTCAATTCGCCTTCCATCGTGCTCGCCGATGAGCCCACGGGCAACCTCGATTCGAAGACCGGCGAGGAGATCATGGGCGTGTTCGAACGCCTCTACAGCCAGGGCAATACAATCATCCTCGTCACCCACGAGCACGACATCGCGCAGCACGCCCGCCGCAGCATCAATATCCGAGACGGCAAAGTCTTCTCCGACCAGGTTGTGAAGAAATAGTAGCTGCGAACCCGAGCAGCACAGCCCGCGCTGACCCCACCTGGTTTTCCCCTTCCTACTTGCGAAGCTCCGCGGAATTCCCCGGCCCGCCGACGGGCTGAAGCCGGGGTATGCGCTGGTCCACGGGCGGAAGCGGAGGAAACGCACTGTGGGGCTCCGTTTGGTACCAGTAGGCGACCGAATAGAAATTGTCGGAGCGGTGATTGGCGTGGCCGTGCTCGATCGTCGCGCGGATGGATTTCGTGAACGGAATCGGCGAATCCAGGTGGAAGCGATAGACGGAAGAACGGCTGCCAGCGCGTTCTTCGCCTTTCACCGGCGCGCCGTAGGTGCGATAGGAGAACGCGCCGCGCCCAAAATCGAATGCCCCAAGAAAATAATCTTCGGAGCCGGTGCCATTGATGGAAGGTCGCGTCTCGCCGTCAATAAAGAACATGTCGTCGCCCTCGCCCCACCAGCCGTCCTGGTTTTGCAGCACGGACATGGTCACGCCGAAGAAGTGGCCTCGCCCTGCCGCCTCCATCCACACATAGTTTCCTTCGCCACTCAGGTTCTTCTTTTCTTCAACGGACGGATTGCCGTTGGACTGCCAGTTGTTCGTCCAACCCGCATTCGGCTGCGCCTGGCGGTATTGGGAGTGAAAATACAAAGTGCCTTCCGGAAGCGGCTCCCGGTACGCCCTGTAATCGAGGTTGAAGTAAAACGCTTCGACTCTTCGCAACCCTTCGTTCGCGATCGTGATCCGTGCGTGCTTTTTGAACGGCATGGGAAAGAATGAATTCAAAGCCCCTTCATTTGCCACGGAGAGAAGCTCCGACTCCCAGGTGTGGTAATCGCCGAGGCCGAGCCCGAAGAAATCGCCCAAGGGAGTCTCCACGCTCGGCGAGTCTTCGTTATCCCAATACATCCGGAGCGCGAGTTTCTTCAGGTGATACGCTTCCCGGCTGTACAGGGTGATCCAAATGTGCGTGAGGACTCCCGGCCCATCGGCGTCGAGCAGCGTCAGAGTCTTCCCCGGTTCAATCGGCCGGAAGTCCGCGTTTCCGCCGGTCGTGTCCGCGCTCGACGCGCGTTTCAGAGTGTAGCTCTGCTGCCGGGTGAGATCCGTTTGCCAGGAGTTGAACGATTGCGCCCGCAGCGGCTGCTGCCCGCAAATAAGAAGCAGAAGAACCAGTCTCATGCGAAGTCGAATCATAGGATCTCCTTATCTGGATTTCATTCGGGTTCGCGCGTGGATTCTGTCCCGAAATAGCCCCGGTGACAATCCAGTGCCACTTGCGCGGCGCGTCATCGAATCAGGGGCAAGAGGAGGGCCGTCCGATGAACCGGCAGGAGCGGTGCAAGTAGCTGCCCTCGCCAATTGGCCGGGTTCTCAGGCGCGATGCATCGTGCGGCACGTGTCTGCATGCGACAAACTGCCGCCCGAAGTCAAGTACGTGCGGGAGAGGCGGTCGTGCCAGGTCAGTTGGTCTTCATCCCAGTAGGCCCAGGCGAAGCCGAGAAAAAAGCTTCCGGCGGAGAGCAGGTAGCCCAGGGTGCGCAGAAGCAACTGTTTTGGTGTGGGCGGCTCACCCGTAAACCTGACGAGGTGAAGATTGCGAAGCATCATGCCGGGGGTCGTGCCGCCGAAAACCGTGAAGAGCGCGAAGTACTGGAAATAGAAGAGCGCAAGCGTCGCGGCGTACACCGCGGCGTTGAGCTTGCTGAGAGTGAATTGGCCTCCGAGCGAACCGAAGAGCGTCAGGAAGCCGCCATACGCGAACAGCAGAAATGCGAAGTCAATCAGCGCGGCCAGGCGGCGCTCCGCGAACGACGTCACGGGGAAGAGCGGCGAAATCGAAGACTGCGCCGGTGGGTCCGCTTCAGCATCCGCCTCGTACGATTCCGTGTCCGGCGGAACGGAGACGTCAATCTCCATGCGGCTCTCCTCAAACGGGTCGCGCGCGGGCTTGGCCTGCCGGCCGATTGCGATCGTGAAGGCGAACTCCTCCTCCGGCACCGCAGGTGAAGCAGGCACTTCCGCCACGGAGACGGCTGCGGCGGGGCGCCTTCGAGGCTGTGCGCTGTCGAAAGGAAGCTCCGTCTGTGCCTCATTGGGCGCGAACCTGCGGCGCCGCGCGCGGTATGCCGCAAGGCGGTGCGCCAATTCCGCGCGCCAGACCGCATCGTCCGGGCGATCGAGCGGGAGATTGCCGCTCGGAGCGCGCGCCGCGGCAGTCCTTTCTGTCTTCGGCGCAAGTTCAGTTGAGAAAGATGAATCACAGAAGCGGCAGTAGCTGACCCTTGCGGGCAGCACCGCCCCACACTGCGTGCAGATTGTCGTCACCGGTGCGTTTTGCGCTGCGGACGCTCCCACTCCGGTGAAGGAGGGAACGCCGTGAGTCTAGCATGTGGACGGGAAAATGCGCAGCAAAGAAAAGTGAATGTTTCGTTTCAGTCAGCGCGTTGCTGGCGGCGGAAAAGGGGAGCTTAGAGCGAATCGTCGAGTTGGGCCGCGAGCATCTCGCGGCTAAAGGCAATACGTCGGTCGAGCGCCACTGCGGCAAAATAGGTACACTGCCCCAGCTGGAACTCCGTCCAATCGTGCAGCGAGGGCAGCGGGCGCGCAAGCGTAGCTCGCATCAATTGGAGAAGTTGGAAATAACCCTTCACGGCGCGGACCTCGCCGCGGTCCTGCGGGCGCTCGGGGCAAAGCTGAAGGAGCTGCATCACGCGAGGATAGTCCTCGCCGCGCGCTCCGGTTGTGATGCCCGTGACTTCCTGCACTTCCACGGAGAGCGGCTGCTTGGCCGAAGCGGCAATCAATGAACGGCAGTACGAGATGAAAAACTGCAGCAAAGCCGCCAAGGACACCACGAGGATCACCGCGGCCATCATCGAGGCACCACCGTGACGCGCGAAGGAGCAAGACGCGCTTCTTCAGGCACCCGCCAGAAGGTATAGACCCAGGCGAAGGGCAGGAAAAACCCAATGGCCTGGGCGAGGTAAGGCGTCTGAAAGTTGGGGAACAGATTGCGCAGCGCGTAGGTGACTGCGAACGCGCTGAAGTACACGCCCAGGGAAAGCACAAACTGGATCACTCGAGTCCGCGTCTCGCGCAGCTTAAGCACTGCGCCCCAGAGAACGAACGTAAGAACCAGCCCGACAAAGTAGAGATTTTGGCACAACTCGAAGACGAAATGAGTCAGGATTTTCGCGGAGGACTGGTGGACGACCGCATAAGTAAACAGACTGGTACCCGCCAACAAGAGCACGGCGCCAAAGCGGACGTATTTCTCGGCTTTCATCTCGTCGAAAACGACGGTGTATAGACTGATCAGAGCAAAGTAGAGAAGGATGGTGAGCAGGGCGTCGGAGTAAAAGTAGAAGTAGATGAATTCAAACGAGTTGGAACCAAAATGCTTCAGAAACTGAAACCGGCCGATCTCCACAAGGAGTGTGGCGGCCATGTAAAGATTAAGAAAGATGTACCGGCGGAAGGAGCCTCGGAGGACGGCGCACACAACCACGGTCGCTTCAAGGGAGATCCCCAAGCACCAGATCACAAATTGTGTCGGACCAAGCACATTCCTGGCTTTCGTGCCCTGGTCCAGTTCACGGCCCACTGCACCGTGGCTGTTGACTTAGCTAACTGTTCCAGAGCCGGTTACAGTATGGACCCTGTTCCGCTCGCCTTCCAGGGTGGGTTTGGAACTGGACCGGTTCCATTCGCCTTCCAGGGCGGATTTGGAACTGGCCCGGTGCCGTTCGCCATCCACGGCGGATTCGGAACTGGCCCTGTACCGTTCGCCATCACTGGGGAACCATCACCATGAGCAGTGACGACGTTCTTCAGGCCCATCGCTCCAACCAGGACCAACATCACTAACACCACAACCGCGAGGTACTTGGACATCTTGCCTCCGCGCTACTCGAACTGCAGCGAAGGCAGTCTACTCCGGTTATGGCAAAGTCAACTGGCTAAAGCGAACAACCCATAGCGTAACGGTACACACCTACCCGGGCAGTCTCTTCGCCTGGCTTTCGCCAAGCGCGGCTGCCTCTTCTAACTTCACCGTGTCGAGGGTAAGTTTTGGGACGGCTAGGGTCAACAGTACGACAGTACTAGGCGTGGTGGGACTTCTGAGGGGGTGGCGCACGGTGCCTTGCCTGCTCCTCGTACTGGACGGGGAAGCACTGGACGCTCCGTCGTTGGTCTGGCGGCCTCCTTGACACTTGTTGAGGTGAGCCCGTACCATCAAAATCTGCTGCGTGCCGGCGTAGCTCAGTGGCAGAGCGAGGGTCTCATAATCCCTAGGCCGTGGGTTCGATTCCCCCCGCCGGCACCAGGATCCTCACTGATTCCTATTGTGCCTGAAAAGGCGGTTTCGACCCGTGGCGGCGCGCCCGCGCTTACCACCCAATCGACACACCCTGCCCTCCTTCGCCCTGTTGCCAGCCCGAAACGCTGTCTTTCCCGCCTGGGCGTTTTTCGATACAGTCTTGGCGGCTTGCCAAATCGATATTGCGCAGGGGTTGGTGATGCGAAAGACTTGCTTTGCCCTCGCTGTTTTTGTGTTGGTCTTGCTGATTTCCGTCCGATCCTCCACCCAATCGACTGCTCCTGCCCTTGCGGACGTCGAGCGACACGTGGACGCGATCCTCGCTCAGATGACCCTCGAAGAAAAGATCGACCTGCTCGGTGCTGTGGTTAAGTGGTCTCGCTCTCGTCCAGGAGAGGAAAAATGCGCATCTGCCGAACCGCGGCCGTAGTCTGGATGGCCCTGAATAGTTCCTGCGTCCTCGCCCAGCAGCCCGCGCCAAGCACCGAGACGAAGCCGGCGTATCTCGATCCCAAC
>Ga0209761_1001804_pt1 | contig 13873 bp, 12 predicted proteins | sample GraSoi013_1_40cm_4_FD_185818 | JGI IMG/M metagenome (GOLD analysis project Ga0209761, IMG submission 185818) | Grasslands soil microbial communities from the Angelo Coastal Reserve, California, USA - Sample 09_25_2013_1_40cm (SPAdes) (version 2) | ecosystem: Environmental > Terrestrial > Soil >... | reverse complement strand
GGCCGCCTGGCGCCGCGAACGCCGGCCGGCGCGCTTGTCGCGGCGGCGGGTGAGTTTCTGCTGCCGCTTCAGGTCCTCATCCAAACGGATCGTCAGATATTTGATCACCGCGTCCTGCACGCGGAGGCGCCGCTCGAGCTCGGAGATCAGTTCGCCGTGCGTGGTTTTGATCTGGAAATACACATACATGCCTTCGCGGTGCTTGGCCACGCGGTAGGCGAGCTTGCGCGTGCCCCACTGCTCGACTTTTTCGATCTTGCCGCCCTTCTCGGCGCAGGTGTGCTCGAGCGCGGTGATGATTTTCTTGATCTCCTCCTCCGGCGTCGCGGGCCGGCAGATGAAGATCAGATCGTATAGACGTTCTTCCATGAGTACCTCGGTTTCCCTTTCTGTCGAACCTCAACTAAATCGAATGAAACTTGTTATTGAACTTGGTCATTGCCCAAAGAGGGCCGTTCTTCACGGTTTCTTCGACAGCCTCAGCAGCATAATCGGTGATGAGTTCAGCCTTTTGTCTCATTGCCATCGGCATTTGATGGAGCACGTAAGCTGAAAGATCACCGACCGTGCGCTCCGGTTGAACACCGATCCGCAAACGAACAAATTGGTCAGTACGGACTTGCTCAAGAACCGATCTCAGTCCGTTGTGGCCGCCTGCGCTCCCTTTCAATCGGATGCGCAACATCCCCCAAGGCAGTGCCACATCATCGAGGATGACGATTAGATTTTGGGCACTTAGCCTGAATCGGGCCAGCAGACCGCGCACTGCCACGCCGCTCGAATTCATAAAGGTTTCAGGCTGCGCTAGCACTACGTCTTCCCCGGCGATTTTGCGTTGCCAAACATTCGCACCCTCAGCGAAGAAACTGGGTCTCATCGCGCTTTCAGACTTCTTCACTGCAATGTACTTACTCAGGTTCCACCACGAGGTTTGTGCATGCTCTGGAAGAGGTGTCGTTCGAGCCACCAGCCTCAGGATGACCTGAAAACCTAAATTGTGCGGCGTCCACTGGTATTCCGGGCCGGGATTCCCAAGCCCCACGATAAGCCACATACTCGGCCGCGCCTCGCCAGGTTACTTCTTCTTCTCGCCCTTCTCGCCCTTCTCGCCCTTTTCGCCCTTCTCGCTCTTTTCGCTTTTCTCGGCCTTCTCTTGAGTCTCGGCGCCCTCTTCGCCCTCCTCTTCTTTCTTGCCCTTCTTGATGACTTCGGGCTCGGCCGGGACCGCCGCGGCTTCCGCAGCCACGGCCTCGACGGGCTTCTCCTCCTCGACGCGCAGCGCGACGACGTGCGCGATCACACGGTCCGGATCCGTGAGGAGCTTCATCTTCGCCGGGTCGATGGGCAGGTCGGCGGCGCGCAGATGCTTGCCGATGAGCAGGTCGCTGACGTCCACGCGAAATTCCGTCGGGATTTCGGTCGGCAAGCATTCGATTTCCACTTCGCGCGTGACCGTCTCGAAGATGCCGCCCTGCTGCTTCACGCCCGCGGGTTCGCCGAAGGTGTGCACCGGCACCTTGACGCGCATGCGCACGTCCATGGCCACGCGGAGCAAATCGACATGCAGGAGCGCCCCGCTGAGCGGATCCACCTGCCAGTCTTTCAAAATCGCCGACTGCCGCTTGGCCCCGAGCTTCACTTGAAAGAGCGTATTGTGGCCAGTTTCGGAGCGCAGAATCGACGTCACCTGTTTGGCGTTCACCGTCACCGCGAGCGTTTCACCCTTGCCGCCATACAACACCGCAGGAACCTGGCCGGTGCGGCGCAGTCGGCGCGCTTCATTTTTGCCCCGGTCGGTCCGGGGCGCTGCTTCAACGATAATTTCAGCCATACTTTCTTTCCTTCCGTGAGATCCCGCCCCGACTCCCCGGGGCTAAAGAGCCTGTGTGAGAACTCAAAAAGAGTTGCTTCAGCGGCTAAAGCCGCCTTGATTTTGCGCGAGTTACGGCACGGCTAAAGCCGTGCCCTCCCGCAAAACACTGGTTGTCACACAGACTTTGGACCTCTAAATGAACAGTTCACTGATCGACGTTTCTTCGTGAATCGAACGAATGCCGCGAGCGAGCAGGTCCGCCACGCTCAAAATCCTGATTTTCGGGACCTGGCGGCCCGCTTCGGAAAGCGGAACAGAATCCGTCGCCACGACTTCCGCGATCTTCGACTTGTTGAGGCGCTCGACCGCCGGCCCGGAGAGCACGGCATGCGTGCACGCCGCGTACACCTGCGTCGCGCCTTCCTTCAAAAGCGCTTCCGCGGTCTTCACCAGCGTGCCCGCCGTGTCGATGATGTCGTCCACGATCAGGGCGCTGCGGCCGCGGATTTCACCGATCAGGTTCATCACTTCGCTGACGTCCACGTCCACGCGGCGCTTATCCACGATGGCCAGCGGAGCGTCGAGCCGCTTGGCGAAAAAGCGCGCGCGCTCCACGCCGCCCGCGTCCGGGGAAACCACCGTCAGTTTCGGCAGTTTTTTCTGCCGGAAGTAATCCACGAGCACCGGCGAGGCGAACAGATGATCCACCGGGACATTGAAATAGCCCTGAATCTGCGGAGCGTGGAGGTCGAGCGTGAGCGCGCGGCTCGCGCCCGCCGTTTCGAGCAAGTCCGCGACGAGTTTCGCGGAGATCGGCACGCGCGGCTTGTCCTTGCGGTCTTGCCGCGCGTAGCAGTAATAGGGCACGACGGCCGTAATGCGCCAGGCCGAGGCGCGCTTGAACGCGTCAATCATCAGCAGCAATTCGAGCAAGTGGCAATCCACCGGATAGCTGCACGGCTGGACGACGAAGACGTCCGCACCGCGCACGTTCTCGAGAATCTGAAAATAGATTTCACCGTCGCTGAAGCGTCCCAGAACCGCCTTGCCCAGTGTCACGCCGAGAGTGTGGCAGATGCTCTCGGCCAGAGCGGGGTTCGCCGTGCCCGAAAAAATCTTGAAACGCTCGTCGTTCACGAGGCGCGCACTCCACAATCCGCACGAAACGCGAATTCCAACAGGCGGGAACGAGCGCGCAGAGAGGTCCGCTCCAGTTCAGCCGACGCGCGCAGCGTTCATTCGACGCAGATACCTCTCGCGGGAGAGGGTCTCGCAGACAAACGTCTGATCGTTCGGGAACCTCAGAGCGGCTCGGCGCGCCATCGCCGGGCTCGGGAAGACTCCAAACACCGCCGAACCGCTACCCGCCAGCGAGGCATCCGCCGCTCCCTGCCGAAGCAACACCCGCTTGATCGAAGCAAGCGGCCGGTGGCGCTGGAAGACCGGACTCTCGAAATCATTCAAAAGTCCGCCCTCCTGCGTGCTCCAGCATAGAGCGCAGAACTTCCAAAGTTTAGGGGTGAGGGCAGGTTTTGTCAATCTTTTGGGAAAGAGCGGCTGCGCGCGGAGCCAGCGATACGCATCCGCCGTCGGCACGTGGATATTCGATGGCGAGACGATCAATACCGTTCGGCGCGGCCTGTCCGGCAAGGGATAGACCTCGTCGCCGCAACGAATGCCCAGAGCGCGGCCGCCGAAGAGGAAAAACGGGACGTCTGCGCCAAGGCTGGCCGCGATTTCCGCCAGGCGGGACAGCGGCAGCTTGCGGCCGACCAGCCGCAGGTAGCCGAGAAGGGCGGCAGCGGCGTCGCTCGAGCCGCCACCGAGCCCGCGGCCTGCAGGAATGTTTTTGCGGAGTTCGATCGCAACGCCGGAATGGATCTTCAGCTCGAGTTGCAGCGCCTTTACGGCGCGATAGACAAGATTCTTCTCCAAAGGCTCACGCGCAAGCGCTTCATTCCCGCGGATTACCAGCAAAATGCCCCGCTTGTGCGAGGCGCGCAGGCGCAGGTCGTCGTGCAGCGACACGGTTTGAAAGACCGTCCGCAGCTCGTGATATCCGTCGGGCCGCTCCCCCAGAATCTCCAGACGCAGATTGACCTTCGCGAAAGCAGGAATCCGAACCTCGCGCATAGAGCGTAGAGTTTACTGCGGCTTGGTATCTTCGCCGGCAGGTTTCTGCTGCGCGATGCGGTGTTTTACCTGGGTGAGTTTTTTCTCGACTTCGGCCACCTTGTCGGGTTCGAGCTCGGTCGGCAATGCCCGATGCCATTCCGCAAGCGATTTCTCCCACTCCGCCGCGGCGAGATCTTTGCGACCCGAGCGGAAGTAGACGTCGCCGAGATGGCTGTGAATGGTGGGGTCGTGACTCTCGCGCTCGACTGCCTTGCGGAGGAAAGCCTCGGCCTCGACAAGCTTATTTTGTTTATAACAGACCCAGCCGAGGCTATCGAGATAGGCTCCATTGTAAGGTTCTTCGTCGAGAGCGCGCTGCACGAGGGCTCTGGCTTCGTCCAGGCGGGTCCCGAGATCTCCGAGCATGTAGCCATAGTAGTTCAGCGCCATGGAATTGCGCGGGTTGATGGCAAGGACTCTCTTGAAGAATTCCTCGGCGCGGTCATATTCCTTTTGGCGCTCGTAGATCGCGCCGAGCAGGAACAAAGGCATTTCGCTGTCGCGCGGGGTGCCGGGTAGCACCTCGGCCGTGTGCGCGGCTTCTTCCGCTTCCTTGTAGCGCCGGCCGCGTTCATACACTTGCGCGATGTTCAGAAAGGTATCGCGATCGGACTCCGCGCCGGTGAGCTGCGAGCGGAGAATCTTCACGGCCTCGTCGGTCTGACCGTTCTCACCGAGAAGCATCGCCCGGCTTGAGGCCAACCCCGGATCGTTCGGGTATTTTTCCAGAGCTTCTTTGGCGGTCTCGAGCGCTTTGGGTATGTCCTTCGCCGCGCGGTAGGTATCGAGAATCCACAGCCGCGCCCGCCGGTCTTCTTCGTCGCCGAGGCGCTGCATCTCCTGGAAGGTGTTCACGGCGGCAGGATAATTCTGTACTTCGCGGTAAAGCTGGCCGAGTTGCTGGTAAAGGATCGCGAGGGCCCGGGCGCTGGAAGGCACGGACGCGGTCTGGTTTTTGATCCCGCTGATGGCATCCGATAAGACGTGGATGGCGTCCTCGAAGCGTCCCTGCGACTCGTACAGCATCGCTTCGTTATAAATGACCTCGACCCTGCCTGGATCGCGCCGGCGCGCTTGGAGAAGATTCTCCTCGGCTTTGTCAAGCTGATGGAGCTGGCGGTAGATCTGCGCGAGCCGCAGATACGTGTCCGGATCGTCGCCGTCGTTTTCCGCAATCTTCTGGTACACGGACAGCGCATCCGGAAACTTCTCTTCGGCGAGCAGCGTCTGGCCGAGCCCGCGCTGGTAGTTTATTTCGGAAGGATCGAGAGCCACCGCCTGGCGATAGACTTTTTCGGCTTTGGCCAGATCTTTCGCCTGGGTGTAAGCGTCGCCCAAAAGACTCAACAGCGAGGCGGACGGCCTTCCGCGCTGAACGATTCCTTCGAGCAGTGCAACCGCGTCCGCCGATTTGCCCTCGTCCAGGAAAAGTTGCGTCAACTGTTCGATGGCCTGCTGGTTCTGCGGGTCCGTCTTCAGGACGCCACGGAGGACCTCCTCCGCCTTTTGGTGAGAATTCTGCAAACGATATAACCGCGCCAGCCACAGTGCGGATTCCGAATCGGAGGGATCGAGTCGGCAGATTTCGCGGTACTGCTCGATCGCGCCCTTGATAATCTCTGCCTGCCCGGAGGGAATCTCCTGCGAGCCTGTCTCCTTTCCCGCGCCGCCGTTCGTCCCCGTGGCGCCGCCGCCGAGACTCCGCAGATAGATGCGGCCGAGCAGGCGGCGCGTCGGCAGATTGTTCGGGTCGCGCTTCAAGAGCTGCTGCGCTTCCTGCACGGCTTCGTTTAAGCGCTGCGCCTTCCAATACATCTCCGCCAGACGCTCACCGATAACTGCGGAAGAGGGATCGAGAGCGTAGGCTTTCTTGTAGAAGTCGATGGCTTGGGTCGCGTATTCGCTGCGGCTCGTCGATTCATACATCTGCTCGGCGATGTGGCCCATCGTGTAGTTGTAGTAGGTCTCAGCGCGCTTGGACTCGAGGTCTGGAGACTCCGCGGCCCGAGGGGTGTTTGATTTTGAAGCCTCCGCTTGAGCGGCCACGCGCGAGGGCGTCAAAGCGCTAAGGGTGAGGCCCGCCAGGAAGAGCGCGCCAGCGATCTTACAGTGAGGTTTCATGGATGTCACGAAAGTACAAATTATCCCATGCGGTGGAAACAGGGTCAAAACGTAAGACGGTAAGCGTTTCCAGAGCCGAGTGGCAACAATGAATTAGGATGCAGGCAAGCCAGCCAGAGTTGAGCGCGAGCAGGAAGGTTTTGAGAGTCGGCGCAAATGTACGTGGTAGCAAGCGACACGGTCCGTCAGCCGGAGGAGAGGGTGAGCTCCAAGGGATTGACATAGTTCTATAATTCCGCAAATATGGAATTGTGTCGAAGCCAAGCCCCGCTCAAGTCGCGCGCTTCGCCGAGCGGTTCCCCGCCCTCGGAGCAGAACCTCGACTGCAGATTATTCGGTTGCTACTGTCGGCGCATCCGACCGGGATGGTTGTGGGTGAGATTCAAGACGAACTGGGCATTCCTCCGTCAACCCTTTCGCATCACCTGGAAAAACTGAAGCAGGTTGGGTTGGTCGCCGTGCGGCGGGACCGCCAGTTTCTCTGGTACACGGCGGACACGAGCGCGCTGCAGGGGTTGTTGAGTTTCCTGTACGAAGAGTGTTGCACGCGGAGCCGCGCGGTGTCGCCCAAGGCGCCGGTACAGGTTCCGGGATCGAAGGAATCAGGGCCAGAAGAACAAAAGGAGACAAACGCATGAGCGAGCCGGAACTGGAAGAAACGGCAATTCAGGAATCCGTACGCAAGAAATACGGGGAAGCCGCAAAGCAAGTTGCCAGCGGAGGCAGCGCGTGTTGTGGCGGCGCCGCCGAACTCATTGGTTGCGACCCCATCGGTGCGAACCTTTACAACGAGACGGAAAAGGGCGGGCTCCCCGAAGAAGCGGTCAGGGCCTCCCTCGGTTGCGGCAATCCAACCGCACTGGCCGAACTGAAGCGCGGAGAAACCGTGCTTGACCTCGGCTCCGGCGGCGGGATTGACGTTTTGCTTTCCGCGCGCCGCGTCGGGCCTACCGGCAAAGCCTACGGCCTTGACATGACGGACGAAATGCTGGCTCTGGCCCGTGAAAATCAGCGCAAGGCGGGAGTGGAGAATGCCGAGTTCCTGAAGGGCCAGATCGAGAACGTTCCCTTGCCGGACAACAGCGTGGACGTCATCATCTCAAACTGCGTCATCAATCTTTCGGCGGACAAGGATCGCGTGCTCAAAGAGGCGTTTCGGGTGCTGAAACCCGGCGGGCGATTTGCAGTTTCCGATGTGGTTGTCCGGGGCGAGGTGCCGGCGGCAATTCGCAAGAGCGTCGAACTTTGGATCGGCTGCATCGCGGGCGCACTCGAGGAGAGCGAATACCGCGCAAGGCTTGCCCGCGCGGGTTTCGAGTCGGTTGAAATCGAGCCAACGCGCGTCTATCGCGTGGACGACGCACGCGAGTTTTTGGCACAAGCAGGGATCGATGCTGATGCCATTGCGCCGCAGGTGGACGATAAATTCATGAGCGCGTTTGTGCGCGCGGTGAAACCGGCCGTTAAGGCGGCGTGCTGCGGCCCTTCCTGCTGCGCCTGACCGATTCTTTTCGCGGATGAAACAGCGCGTCCTCATCCTCTGCACAGGAAACTCGGCCCGCAGCCAGATGGCCGAGGGAATTCTGCGACAACTCGGCGGCGATGGGTATGAGGTTCACAGCGCCGGCATTCGGCCCGCGGGAGTCAATCCGCTGGCCGTCGAGGCAATGGGCGAAATTGGCGTGGATATCTCACGACAACGCTCGAAATCCGTCGCAGAGTTCGACGGCCAGAGCTTCGATGCGGTAATTACCGTCTGCGACAGCGCGGCCAAACAGTGCCCTACCTTCCCCGGCGCGCCGCGGCGATTTCACTGGAGCTTGCCGGACCCCGCGACCGTGGAAGGAACCGTGGAAGAAAAGCGTGCGGCGTTTCGGTCGGTTCGGGACGCCGTCCAAATGCGCATGCGCGAGTTCCTCACCGAAAACAAAGGCGCCCAAAAGGATTGAAGAAGTTTCCGGGCAATTCCTGAGGTTTGCGCTATACCCGCGCGGGCGCTGGCGGCCTGGCCAGGGCTCACGCCTGCTCTTCTAGTTTGCCGCTCATGCGCGTGGCGACAGCGACGGCGATTTGCGCGGCCAACCGGGCGTTGGCGATGAGCAATGCCATGTTCGCCTTCAGGGTGCGCCCACCGCTGCGCTGCGGTCTTACTACAGATTCGCGCTGCATGCGAAGGCATGGGAGGGCGGCTCTACATCTGCCGGATGCTAAGATGTGGCCGCCATGCCTTCCGGAAGCCGAGCCAAGCGGAGCGTCCTCGTCCTGGGCGACATCATCGTGGACCTTATCGGCCGCGTGAAAGCGTGGCCCCAGCCGGGTGACGATTGTCTGGCGCCGCGACTTGAAATGCACTGCGGAGGGGTGGCCGCCAACTGCGCCTTCGCGCTCGCCCGCTGGGGAATGCGGCCGCGATTGCTCGGCTGTGTGGGCCGCGACAATTTTGGCGAATATCTGCTGCACATGCTCCGGAGAGCGCGAGTGGACGTCCGCTGGGTGCAGCGCAGCGCCAAGGCGATGACGGGTTTGCTCTATGTGAATGTCACACCGGACGGCCAGCGAACTTTTTTCGGCAGCCGCGCGGCCAATGGTCTGGTCCGCCGCGTGGCGCAAGGCTCCGCGTTTTATCGAGGGGCGGCCGGTGCGCATGTGGTTGGATACAACTTTCTCGACCCGGCGACCGAAAAGGCGGCGCGGCAGCTCATGCGTACCATTCGCGCCCGCGGAGGGTGGATCGCTCTCGACGTCGGCGCCTTGCCCAGCCAGCAGATTCCCCGGAAGATTTTGCAACTCTGCGCGAACGTGGATATTCTCTTCGTGAACCGGGACGAGGCCGCTGCGCTCACCGGCATGCGAGACCCGCGAAAAGCCTTTGCGCGTCTGCAGAAAACCGGCGCGCGGCAGGTCGTGATGAAACTGGGAAAGCGCGGCTGCTTGCTGGTCGAGGACGCCACGCTGCTCGAGGTTCCGTCGTGCGTTGTGCGCGCGGTGGATTCGACCGGGGCGGGAGACGCCTTCGTGGCGGCATTCCTGCAGGGCCGCATGCGAGGCTGGCCTCTGGCCGAGTCCGCGCTCGCCGCCAATGCGGCCGGCGCTCTGGCGGCTTCCGTCGTCGGCGCCGGCGCGAACTTGCCGGGCGCGCGAGAGGTTGCCGCGCTTCTGCGTCACGAGCGCTACGGCGGAAAGTGGGACGCGGTGAGACGGAACATCCTCGAACGTTTGCGGATTGTGAGCTGAACGGGAGGTCGCGATGACGCGAGTGCCGGAATGGAAACAAGAGATGGATCGCCCGCGGATGAAATCGCTGGCGGACCTGTTCGGCGTGCCCAAGCCTGTGATCGGGATGGTGCACTTGTGGCCTCTGCCGGGCGCGCCGGGATATACCGGCTACGGAATGCAGACGATCATTGCTCACGCGCTGCTCGATGCGGAAGCGCTGATCCAGGGCGGCGTGGACGCGCTGATGGTCGAGAACATGTGGGACCTGCCTTACTACGTCGGCAATGACGTCAAGCCAGAAGCGATGACCGCGCAGGCCGTTGCGGCGGCTGAGGTGGTGAAGAATTTCCCTGTGCCCGTGGGGATCAACGTCATTCACAACGGCGGGCTCGTATGTCTTGCGATCGCGCTGGCGGCGGGCGCGCGGTTCATCCGCGTGTGCATCTTGACGGGGGCGCGTCTCTGGGACACGGGCGAATTCGATCACGGTTGCGCCGCGGAGCTCGTCCGCAAGCGGAAAGAACTCCGCGCGGAAGGAATTCACATCTTCGCCGACGTGGACAAGAAGCACTCCGTGGCGTTTCCCGGCCTCGACCTGGCGACGCACATCGAGTGGACAGAGTTCTACGGCGCAGATGCGCTGATCGTCTCCGGGAGAATGACCGGCAGTGCTCCTGACATCGAAAAGGTCCGGGAGGCGAAGGGGCGGGCGAAGCGTCCCCTTCTGATTGGCAGCGGTACGACAGCCGAAAACGTCGCTGGGTTCCTGGAATACGCCGACGGTATAATCATTGGAAGCAGTTTGAAAAAGGACGGAGTGATGGAGAATCCCGTAGACGTGAACCGGGTCCGCGCGCTGATGGACAAAGTGCGCCCTGTCCGTGAAGCCGTCGCCGCGCGCGCGTCTTCCTCTCGCGCCTAAATTTTCCGCAAATCCAGGCCGATTGAAGACCCCCTGCGTGCGCAGGGACGCGCTGGATCGTGGTTTCTTCAATGCAAAAAGTGCCGCATGCCCGTGAAGATCATGGCGACGCTGAGGCGGTCGGCGGCTGCGATCACTTCGTTGTCACGCACCGAGCCGCCGGGCTGAATCACGGCGGTCGCGCCGGCCTTCGCTGCCTCTTCGACGCCATCCGGAAATGGAAAGAACGCGTCCGAGGCCACGATGCTGCCCTGCAAAGACGTCCGCGCCTTCATCACCGCGATCTTCACGGAGTCCACGCGGCTCATCTGTCCCGCGCCGACGGCCAGCGTCGCGCCACCGCGCGCAAAAACGATGGCGTTGGACTTGACGTGCTTCGCCACCTTCCAGGCGAAGCTCATCGTGTGCATCTCTTCCGCCGTGGGCGCACGCTTGCTCACCGTGCGCAGCTCGTTGTCGGCCAGCTCGCCAAGATCCGGCTCTTGGACGAGCACGCCGCCGGAAATCTGCTTGAGCTGTAGCGCGCGATTGGGATCGAGCCCGTTTGGCGGCAATTCGAGCAAACGAAGATTTTTCTTTGCGCCAAATGCTGTCCGCGCCTCTTCGTCAAACCCTGGAGCAACGATGCATTCCACAAACAGTTTGGCGACTTCCTGGGCCGTTGCGCCGTCCGCCACGCGATTGAACGCCAGGACGCCGCCAAACGCCGAGACCGGGTCGCACGCGTAAGCCTTTGAGTACGCTTCGAGGAGCGTCTCTTGCTCGGCTGCACCACTGGGATTGTTGTGTTTCATGATCACCGCCGCAGGACGCCGAAATTCCGCGGCGAGCGAGCGCGCCGCTTCCAAATCGGCAAGATTGTTGTAGGAGAGTTCCTTGCCCTGGAGTTGCTTCGCGGCAGCCAATCCCCGCGGTGCGCACCCGGCTGGAACATACAACGCCGCCGCCTGATGCGGATTTTCGCCGTAGCGCAACTGTCTCTGCCGCAGCAGCGCAATGTGTAGCCGCTGGGGAAGCGCGCCCTTTTCACCGAGTGCGACGCGTCCCGCGGCTGCCGAGAGCCGCTCCAGTTCCATCGCAATCCGGCCATCGTAGCGCGAGGTCGCCGCATAGACCTTTCGCGCCAGCTCCAGCCGGGTTGTGAGCGAGGTGTCGCGCGCCGATTCCAACTCCGCCGCCACGCGGTCATAATCGGCGGGATCGGTTACAACCGTCACGCTCTCGAAATTCTTCGCCGCTGAACGCAACATTGCCGGCCCGCCGATGTCGATGTTTTCGATCAACTCCTCCACGGTGAGCCCTGCCTTCGCTGCCGTCGATTCGAAGGGATAAAGATTCACGACGACAAGGTCAATCGGCAAGATACCGTGTTCGGCCGCCTGTTTGCGGTCTTCGGGGTGGCCGCGGCGAAAGAGCAGCCCTCCATGCACCTTGGGATGAAGCGTCTTCACGCGCCCGCCAAGCATTTCCGGCCAGCCGGTGAATTCGGACACGTCGCGCACCGGAACGCCCGCGTCACGCAGCAGCTTTGCCGTCCCGCCGGTGGAAAGGATCTCAATGCGCAGGGGAGTCAGCCGCTTCGCGAAATCCACGATTCCGGTCTTGTCAAAAACGCTGATCAGCGCGCGCTCGACCGCCATATCATTCCTCCGCCGAGGGATGAAAACTGGAAATTCTACGTGGGGAGAGAAGATTGGGAAAGCCTAAACGGACGGAACCCGCTCAGGTCTTCACAAGAGCCTTCAATTTGGCCTGGCCGTCCACGACTTCCACGACGTACTCGACCTCCCGACAGCCCTTCTGCTTCTGGAGGTCTTTCGTTTTCTTGCGCACGAACTCGCGAAACCCCGCGCGCGTGAGCTTATCCGTGTGCTCGCCCGCCTTCTGCTTGGCCTCGAGGAAAGCCTTGTAGAGCTGCTCGACCTTTTCCGCCTCTTTGTCCGGTTCGGCGCAAATCACGCGGAACGCCGATGGCGCGGCCGCAGCCGACGTCTGCGCAACTTCCTTATGCGACCGTTCGGCCTCGATGGCTCTTGCAGCGGCGCCGAAGTGGCGCTGGATCTTGCCCTCTTCCTTCTGCTGGAAGCGTTTCCGGAAGACGTCCTTATACTTGGCGTAACTCTGCGTCAGGTTGCTGAAGCGAAAGCGTTGCGCGGACTTCAACTCTCCCATCCGCTCCGTGTAGCGTTTGACGAGCAACTCGATCCGCCACTCGATTTCCGTGGGCGGACGCTTGCGCCCGCCGCCGAAATACTGGTCATATTCGACCTTGAGCTGGCGGATGTCCCTCTCGATCTGGTTCAGGTCTTCGTCAATGGTCGGAGGGGCCATAGGAGCGTTGCGCCTGTCTTGCCCATCCTAGGGGCCGGAGGCGGCCGCGTCAACCCGACGCGCGAGCGGGGATGCGCATCCGATAAGGAGCCTCCCGCACTGCCAGCGGGCTCGGTGCGATTCGGCGAGATTGCTCTGGCGCAATGCCTGTGCTGAAATGGCATCATGGAAACCCGACCCAAACGCGCCCTCTCACGGGAGCAGTCCGAATTCCTGCGCCAGCTCCCTTCCGTGGACGAGCTTCTCGCGCAACCGAGGTTGAGCGCGCTCGGCAACCGCGTGGATCGGGGAATCCTGGTCGAAGTCGCGCGCGCGGTCCTGGCCGAGTTCCGCGCGCGAGTCACGGGGGAAATCGCTACGACGATCGTGGCGACGATGCAAACCGGAGACATCGAGGCACGGATCGCCGAGATGGTCGAACGCATTCTGGCGCATTCACTCGTCCCTGTAATCAACGCTACGGGCGTGATTCTGCACACCAACCTGGGCCGCGCGCCTCTGCCCGCCGCGCTCACTGATCAACTGCGCCAGACCGCTACGCAATACTGCAATCTCGAATACGATCTGGAAGCCGGCGCGCGCGGCAAGCGCGACGTGCACACCTCGCGTTTGATCGAGCGGCTGACCGGCGCCGAAGCCGCCATTGTCGTGAACAACTGCGCCGCCGCCATGCTGCTCTCACTGGCGGCGCTCGCCAAGGGCGGCGAAGTCATCGCCTCGCGCGGCGAGCTGATCGAAATCGGCGACGGCTTCCGCATACCGGAGATCATGACGGAAAGCGGGGCCATTCTCCGCGAAGTTGGAACCACGAACCGCACGCGCATCACGGATTATGAAAAGGCCATCAACGAGCGGACCCGGCTGCTCCTGCGCGTACACCCATCGAATTTCCGCATCACCGGGTTCACCGAGCGCCCTTCGCTCGAAGAATTAGTGCAACTGGGCCACGACGCTGACCTGCCTGTGATGGAAGACCTCGGCTCGGGCTGTGTCGTGGATCTCTCTGAAAACGGCATGAACGAGCCGCTTGTGCGACAAAGCCTTCAGTGCGGCGTGACGCTCGTCGCCTTCAGCGGGGATAAACTGCTTGGCGGGCCGCAAGCCGGAATCATCGCTGGAAGAAAAGACCTGGTCGCGAGAATTCGCCGCTACCCGCTCTTTCGCGCGCTGCGTGTGGACAAGCTGACCATCACCGCACTCGAAGTCACGCTTGGCGCTTATCTCCGCGGCACGCTCGACGAAATCCCCGCTCTGCGCATGATCCGCACGGACGCGAAGGAGCTTCGCCGCCGCGC
>Ga0209761_1001800_pt1 | contig 13891 bp, 7 predicted proteins | sample GraSoi013_1_40cm_4_FD_185818 | JGI IMG/M metagenome (GOLD analysis project Ga0209761, IMG submission 185818) | Grasslands soil microbial communities from the Angelo Coastal Reserve, California, USA - Sample 09_25_2013_1_40cm (SPAdes) (version 2) | ecosystem: Environmental > Terrestrial > Soil >... | reverse complement strand
CGCCTGCGCTGGTCAGCGTCACGCTGGTCACTGTGTCGCTGTTCTTCAGCCCGCTGGTGGTGAACTCCGTCCCGGCGAACGTCACCGTATCACCGTAGTTCTTGCTGGTGCTGTTGGCCGTGATGGTTAGATCGATGGCGCTCACCGTCAGCGCGCCCTTCTTCTTGATGATGTTGTAGTTCGAGGCGCTGCCGGAGCTGAAGCTGACCGCGTCCACCGTGATGTCATAGGGACCTGGCACGGCGGCCGTCGCCAGCAGGCCCGTGGCGCTGCCGTAGGTGACGTTCACCGCGTCGGGGCTCACCAGTCCTGTGACCGTCCCGCTGAACGAAGCATCCGGGCTGGTCGCGCCGTAGGTCTTGGTGTCGTCCGCCGGCTGGATGGTTAGATCCTTCGCCTTCACCGTCAGCGCGCCCTTCTTCTTGATGATGTTGTAGTTCGAGGCGCTGCCGGAGCTGAAGCTGACCGCGTCCACCGTGATGTCATAGGGACCTGACACGGCTGCCGTCGCCGACAGGCCCGTTGCGCTGCCGTAGGTGACGTTCACCGCGTCCGGGGTCACCAGCCCTGTGACCATCCCGCTGAACGGAGCATCCGGGCTGGTCGCGCCGTACGTCTTGGCGTCGTTCGCCGGCTGGATGGTTAGATCCTTCGGGTTCACCGTCTGGCCGCCGCTCAGCGCCCCGCTGCTATCGAGGAAGATGCCGCTGTGCGCAAAACTGGCCGAAACGGTGTGGGGAGCGCCGTTTGTCGCCGTTAGCGACGAAGTGCTGTAGGTCGCGCAGAAGCTGTTCGCCGGGGAGCCACCTGGGCAGGTCGCGTTCGTCCCTGGCAAGGATCCGCCCCCGTCAATCGAGAAGTTGATTGTTCCCGTGGGAGTGGTGGTGCCGCTGTTCGGGCTGACCGCAGCCGTGAAGGTGACGGACTGGCCATAGGTCGAAGGATTGGCAGAGGAGCTGACGGCCGTGGTCGTCGCCACGGACTTGTTGACCGTGTAAACGGGACCAGGGATGGTCAGAGGGACAAACGGCGTAACGGTTCCGTTCAGCGGGATGTTGTTGGTGTCCACGGTGATGTCCGCGTCGTCGTGGTATTTGACTTGGATGGTGCCGTTGCCACTGCCGGTATTTACCGTCACCGTATAGACGGTGTTGTCCGCGGTAGTCACGCTGATAATTGAGGCTCCAGAGACGCCAGACACGGCCAGCGCAAAGTCCGCGGCGTCCACACCAAGCACCGGCTGGCTGAATGTCGCGGTGAAATTGATGGTGGCCGGGGTGATTCCATTAAGGTCTTGGTTCGTTGTCGTCATCGAGACTGTGGAAAACTTTATCTTGTACGTTACGATGGCGGCGGCCCAGGGCGCGGACTTATTGTCCGACCCGCTTGCTGCATACGTGCCAGTTGCATTAGCCACCCTATAGGTCGGCTGGATTGAGAGGACAGCGTCCGCCTGCGCGAAACCCGAAGGCACAGCCTGGAAGCTCTGGCCGAAAGAGCTGTACGTCACACCATTGCTGAGGACTCCCAGTGCGCCGACGAGGACCTCATCCGGTTGAAGCGTAGTGACGCTGCCCGAATTGGGGGCAGTGTTGTTCCCGCTGGCCGCGGTGGATTGATCTTCGGGAGACGCCGAGACCAACCCGTTGACGGAAAGGAACGAAACGGCTTTGGCCGTTGGTGTTGGAGATGGGAAGTTGACCGCAATGGTGCCACTCGATAGCGCATGTGTGACGGGGGCCGAGAAGACGAGGGTCCGGATGTTCCCCGGATTGGTTACGTCTATATCGTTCGTATACGTGTTGCCCGCGCTGTCGCCAACGGTAACGTTCGAAGTCGTCGCCTGCATGGCGACAGTCACGATGATCGTATTCATCTGGCTTGGGTTACTTCCGACTGAGACCGATGCGGTTTGCGTGACGGTGGCCGCCCCCTTGTCGTCGGTTTGTGTTCCGATTGTCGCCGGCGCGATTGCGCCGGGTACCGTAAGGACCAGGCCGCCGGAAGCTGGTGAAACATTTCCGATCGAATCTGTCGCGGTGGCGGTGATGCTGTGGGTTCCAGCGGTCGTACCGATGTTGAAGCTAATGGAGTAGGGGCAGGTGGGGCTGCAGGTGCCAACAATTTGGTTGCCTACCTGGGTGAGACCATCGAAAACCTTAACCGTGTCGCTGGAATCCGTGGAATCCACTGTGCCCGTCACTGTGATGTTGGTGTTCTGCTGAACGACACCATCCGGGTCCGCCGTAGTGAGCGCCGGCGTGGACGGCGAAGTCGGCTGCGGCAGTACCGTGAGCGTGAAGCTCTGCGTGAAAGAGCCCACCGCGTTGGCGGCCGTGAAGGAGATGTTGTAGGTGCCGTTTGTGTTCGCCGCTGGAGTACCGCTCAGTGTGCCCGTGCCGTTGCCGTTATCCACATATGTCACGCCGGTGGGTAGGTTGTCGGGGCTCGCGCTCTCGCTCAGCGTCATTGGCAGGGAACCCGTGGTCATCACTGTAAAGCAGTTAAGAGAGGTAAGGTTGTTGCCCGTGCAGTTCACGGCTCCGCCGACTCCAAACCTGTTGGTGCTGCTGGCGCTGGTAATATTCGGCAGTGTGTCCACGGTCTGGGTTATCGCCGAGGACGTACTAGAGTTGTAATTACTGTCGCTGCTGGATACAGCCGTGATCGAGTCACTGCCCACGGCGAGCGCGGTGGTGGTGCAGGTGGCTGTGTCCGGCGAGCCCTGGTTGAGCGTCTGAGTGCCGCAGCCCGTAATCGTCGTCCCATTGGACCTGAAGTTGACTGTTCCCGTGGGGGTGCCCGAGCCAAGCGAGTTCACAGTGACCGTCGCCGTGAAGGTGAGCGACGCTCCGAATGGGGAGGGGTTCGTCCCGCTGGTCAGCGCCACCGTTGTCGTCGTACTGGCCTTGTTCACTGTCTGGCTCGCGGTTCCGCTGCTGGTGTTGAAGTTCAAATCCCCGAGGTAGCACGCCAGTATCGTGTACGAAGTGCCGCTTGCATTTAGAGAGGAAGTGGTTGCGGTCGCAGTATCGGGGTTGCTTTGATTCAGCGAACTCGTGCCGATGAGCGTGCTGGTTCCCAACGAGGCGCACGTTGCCCCGCTGGCCCTGACGTAAAAGCCTACGCTGCCTGTCGGCGTTCCTGTGCTGTTCGCGCTGCTATCTGCAACCGTTGCTGTAAAGGTGACCGACTGGCCGAAGACGGAGGTACTGGCGGAGGAACTAACCGTGGTGCTGGTATTGGCCTTGTTCACCGTCTGAGTGAAATTTGCTGAGGCGCTGGTGCTAAAGTTTGTGTCGCCGCTGTACATCGCTGTGACCGTGTGAGTACCCTGTGAAAGCGAGGCGGTGGCGCCGCTCGTCGCGGTGCCGCCAGACAACGTGACGGGCGATCCAAAATTACTGCCGTCGATCACGAACTGGACAGTTCCTGTCCGTGTGCCGGAACCGGGCGCAACTGCGTTGACCGTCGCCGTGAATGTCACCGATTGGCCGAACACGGACGGATTGGTTGAGGCAGTGACCGCCGTGGCGGTCGAGGCCTGATTGACTGTCTGGCCGCCGGAGAGGGAGCCGCTGCTGCTCGCATAGCTGCTCCCGTCTGAGTAATTGGCCTTGATGGTGTGGGACCCGACCGAGAGCGTAGTAGTCGCGCCGCTGATGGCGGCCACTGACCGAGACCGCCGAGCCAAAATTTACCCCATCGATAAGAAACTGGACCGTTCCCGTGTTGACCGCTGCGGTGCTCGGCGCCACTCCGCTCACCGTGGCGGTAAACGTTACAGACTGGCCGAAGACGGACGGATTCGCCGAGGAACTGACCGACATAGTGGTCGAGGCTTGATTCACCGTCTGCGTTAGCGCCGACGATGTGCTGCCGCTGAAGGCGCTGTCTCCGCCGTAGACTGCCGTGATGGAGTGCGAGCCGGGAGCGAGGCTCACCGGGGTAAGGGTAGCAGTTCCGCCCGACAGTGTGCTGGTCCCGAGCGTGGTCGAACCATCCTTGAACGTCACCGTCCCGGTCGCGCTGCTCGGAGAAACCGCGGCGGTGAACGTCACCGGCTGGCCGAACACTGAAGGATTGACCGACGAAGAGACTGTGGTGCTAGTGCTCGCCAGGAAGGTAACCGTTTCCGTTCCCGAGTTGTTGCCGCCTGTTGTGACTGTGCAGGTTGTTGTACTGCTGCAGTTGCCGCCGGACCATCCCGACACACTTTGACTCCAGTTGGCATTCGTGCTGCCCGTGAACGTGACCGACTGGCCGTTGGTGATGCCGAGGCTGCACGTGCCGGACTTCGTACTGCCGTTCCATGAGCAGTTGACCCCGGCTGGGCTGCTTGTCACCGTTCCGCTGGTGCTCCCTGAAAAGTCGAGCGTGACCGTGTCTGTACCCGCATCGGTAAAAGACGTCTGCGCCTGGAGCCCGGACACACTGCCTACCGCCGTCAGGTAAAAGAGAACGTTGATGTCGTGAGTGTCGGTGCCGAACGAGCTGTTGGAAATATTTCCGCTGGCGTCGGCAGTGACTGAATAAGGCCCGTGAGTATCGATGAGGGGCGACTCGACGAGCGTCAGGGTGACGGTTTCGCCGGGCTTCCAGCCGGAGCCGGTGATGGTGACCGTGGTACCCGGCGCGTAATCGGCCTTATCGGTTTTCACGGTGGCAAAGCCGTAGAGTTCCGTACTGGCGAGCGCGTTTGGCGGCGTGGCGGCGTCTTTGCCGCCCGCCACGAGAAGCAGGCCGTCATTCTGGCTGCTGGCCTGATTGTTGCTGAGCGCGCTGCCGGTTGCGCCCGTGCGGGCCGTGCCTATCGCGCCGGTGGGCTGGAAGACACCCGCCTGACCACCGCCAGCCCACGGAACGAAGAGCTCCGCCGAAGCTATCGCCGCCCCGTTCGAGCTTCCGCCCACGATTAGGACGTTGCTGTTATGAGGAAGCAGGAACGCCTGGTGGCCGCTCCGCGCGGTAATCATCGGCGAAGCCGAAACTGTAAACGCTGTCGCGCCCGCGTCAAGAATTTCCGCCGAACCCAAGTCCACGGAACTCGTGCTGCCGTCCGGGTTGGTAACCGTGCCGTTGCCGCCCGCGATCAGCACGCGGCCGTCGAGCAGGGTGGTGGCGCTTGGCCCCTGCCGGGGCGTCGAGAGTTTAGGACCGGCTAAGGTTGTACCCGCGACGGGATCAAAGATGTCCGAGGTGGCCAGAATATTATTGTTCGTGTCCGCGCCGCCGGCCATGAGCACCCGGCCATCGGCGAGGACGGCTGAGGCGTGATTCTTTCTGGAGGAGGAAAGCGTCCCGGCGAAGCTGCAGGCGTTCGCAGAGGGGTCGAAAATCTCGACCGTTGAGCTGACCGTGCCCGAAGAACCTTGGCCGCCGGCGATCAACACGCGTCCGTCCGAGAGTAGCGCGGCGGTCGCGCCCGAGCGCGCTTCCATCATGCCTCCGGGGACGCTCGTCCAAGTATTTGCGATGGAGTCGTAGACCTCTGCAGAGTTGCTCACTCCCCCGCCGGTCGTCGTTCCGCCCGCCACCAACACACGCCCGTCTTGGAGCACGACGGAAATATGACTGCTCCGGGACACGGCCATTGGTGGGGCTGCCGAGACGGTACCGTCGCCGCCGACGAAATCTGCTGTCGCGGCGGGGCCTGCGCCGGTGTCGCCGCCGGTGACCAGGACGCGGCCGTCCCGGAGGCGGAGAGCGGACGCGCCGACGCGAGATTGGACCATAGCTCCGCCCGGCACCCACGTTCCGGTCGGCACTTGGAGCACGGCAGCCTTCACGAGTAGTGCGAGGGAAACCAGGCCCAGAAAGAGGGACAACGAAACTCCATTGGTACGTCGCATCAGACAGAACCTCCCTGCGCGGCAGGCTTCATGAGTAGTTTTCGAATAATTCTGTGGAGACGTGCGGACGCGGCAGGGGCAGAACTTCAACTCTTGGGCCGACCTGCAGACATACACCCAGCTCCGACATACATCAACTGGTAATCTGCGGGGGGACGCTGAAATCTACTGCTATTGAGTGCATTTCCAAGACCAGAGGAGGGGCGGGGAACCGCCCCCTATGTCATTGATCCGCAATTAGTTGTTTTCGCTTTGGAATGCACGCGAGTTACAAGAAGTGAGAAGATGGGGCAAACGGGAAAATCTTAGGTCCTATAGGAGGAAAGTTTTCGCAGGAGAAATCTGCTGCCCGAATACGGAATCTTCATGGCCCGGTTTTGACCGAATCACGCAACAGAATCTTCCTGGGCTACGCGCTCTGGGCCCACCAAAGGACCGGGCCGAAGAGCTGTGCCGAAGAACTGAGCAAGTGATCAGGGATATCGAAACCAGGATTTGCTCTGAGGCCGATACCTGACAACCCACAGTGTCAGCGCGGAGGCATGCGAAAAAAGAAACAAGACAGGTTATGTATGATACCAACACCGCCCGCATCTCGAGGTACGCCGGCAGAACGAGATTCTGTCTATTAAGGCATCTCGGTTCTGGACCACGAGCAGCAATCGGCTTCAACGGTTCGATTATAGAGTTAGAACTGAAGCTGTGCACCGACCGCTAGTCGTGCCTCTTCGTAGACTGTTCGGGAGAGCGAATTTCCACGCAACAGCCACGCGTTTCGCGAATCCGGGCTACTGTTCGAGAACAGAATCGAGATCTTACCGGTCCCTCATGGGAGGGGCTTGCGTTTTGAGGCCATCTTTTTGCGGCGCCACACAATGATAGCAACGATCACGACAAACAGAACACCCGCGATGATGCGGATCGTAATCGGATCCATGGATGCACTCTCCTTAAAGCGTATGCGGCATGGGTTGCGCAACGGCTTCTGCCGCGTATTCCAGAACTGGGCCCTGCCTTTGAACCGTATGAGCGACACAAAAATACGTTGAAAACCGGCAAGCAGCAAGAGGAAAACCAAATGATCGAAGACAATTGTGTAACATCAGTTCCATTCCTACGGCGGGGCGATTTGAAGCTGACCGGCCCCGGCCAACACGGCAATACTCAGAGCTCGATGTCCTGTTTATCATTTTACTTACCAACTCTCTCAGCCGGCAAAACACTTACGCCCATCAGGACCCTGCTCGCAACTGGTTTTCCGTCAAGTTCTGCTGCTAGGAACTCCCATTGCGCAAGGGCATCAACTGCAGACTGCGTCCTGCCATCCAGGGCGCGCATTGCGCGCAAAGCCTGTAATTTACCGTTCTCATCGATAATACCGGTAACGAACACTGGCCCTGAATTCGGGGTAAGCTCAGTTTTGGGTGCCGTCGCCTGGATTTTCTTTAGCACAACAGGAGGCGTAAGCAAGCCGTTGCCGGTTGCGGCAGGACTAGTCAGCGCATATTCCATGGGCCAGTCGGGGCCGCCGCCTGCGTCCGTCATTGGTATGTATACGGTGTAGACGGTATCACCGCGAGAGAACACGCCCAAGTCTCTGATGGCGCCGCCGCTGCTTCCGCCTGAAATAATCGTAAGACCGTAAGAGGCGTGTGGAATTGAGGTTCTCGCGACCGCTCGCCCGCTGCGTCCTGGAACACCACCTGAGATTGAGATCCCCGGAAGGCCTTTGTTTCCCCCAGTTTCAGCAGGGGCCGTGCCAGCGCCAGATCGCGACCGCGGGCCTACGCTCGACGAGGATTCAGTACTCGCCGCTCTGGCATGCCCCTCACCCGCTTCGACTCTGATTCCGGTCCCATTCTCCACGCTCGGATGTGACAAATTTTCTCCCAGATTGGAGGCACCCGCGCCTGCAATGTTGGCATCGGGCCGCAACGTGGCCGACGCAGCAGTTGTGTCTGTTCGTGGTCCCACGACGAATCGCGAGGTCAGCTCCGCATCAGGAATCGTGGAAGCGGCCTCGGGAGGAATAGTAACTGCGTCGACTACAACGACCGCCTTTGGCGTGGCAATATCTGGGCCAGTTGTTGCGGCAAGTACCCGTGATCTGGGCTCGGGGCTGACTTCAGAACGGACCATAGCCTTCGTCTTTGGCGCCAGGGGTTCTGCCGGAACCACAGCGAGCTTTAGCGTGTCTACGGGCAACACCGGATTCTGCACCGAGGGTTCATCGGCTCGCAATATTGACCGCTCTTTCGGAGTTGGTGGTACAGGATGCTCGAGGCGTGCTGCTGGTGGTAGCGGAATAGTCGGAGCCGGAAGCATAACCTGGCTCGGAAGGCGAAGGGGATAACTCAGCTTCGGAGGCGTAACCAAATCCGGCCGTCGAATGGTCTGCACGCCTTTGGTCGAATCTGAGGGGCTGGAAACGATCTCCTGAGGGCCGGCATAGTCGGGCTTTAACCGATTTGAAATTAATCGGTGGGCTCCGGCCGCGGTTTGCACTCCGCTATGCCCGTCTTCGGCTCCGCGTTCTGTTTCGGCACCCAAATCGGCTTCTGCTATCCTCGGCAGAAGGGGCAGGAAGATCGGCTGAACATCGGCCTGACGGTCGAAATCTGGGTTGTTATCCGCAACGATGAAAGCCCGTGTCGGAACCAAGATCGGCAACACCATGAGCACGGGCACAACGGCCGAATGCAGCAGAATGGACAGTAATAGGCCATTTCGGGGAGCCGCCGCCGCTGGTAGAACAGCGAGCTTGGGCGGCCGGATTTGTCTCTGCACAATGACCACAGGCGCCACGGGTTCCATCGTGGAGCGTAAGTACATCAAACCCGCGCTAAAATTTCGTACAATGCGCTCCATCGTGGAGTCTAACTGCATCGAACCCGTGCTCGGACTGGGAATCACTGGAGTAGTATCGGGCGCAGAACGGAAAACGTCGCGGTTGGGTTCAAGACCATATTGACCGCCGAACCGCCGGTCAAGGAGATTTTGTCTACAACAATGTTTCCAATCGTGAAGCTGTTCCCTCCGGAGCCGCCCGCCAACGTCAGGCAACTGGTATCAGTGCCGCAAGTGGTTCCGTTGCCTTTGTGCAAATAAACGAAACCCGAGAAAACGAACGATCCGCCGCCGCCCATGATGGCGCAGTTTCCGCTAAAACCGGCGGTGCAGCTTCCGCCGTTGGCCGCATTGGAACGGCTCTGAAAGAATAAAAAGCCGCGGTTGCCATCAGGGGATCCATATTGGCCAATAGCGCCTATGCCTGATGTGCCGCCGCACGGACCGAGCAGAACATTGCCCGGAATGGTAGCAGGGACCTGCGATGGGTTTGCGGAGCCGTTGGGGCATCGCAACAACACGGACGGCACATATCCGGTTGCCGCAGGGGACAACGTGCCGTCAATCTGATATGCAACGATACAGTTGTTGGGAGTGCCGGAAGCGGCGCCAGGACCTTGCGTAACGGACGTGCAAGCGCTGGCGCCTCCGCTGCTTGCGCCGATCTGGACGCTGGCGGAGGCGCTGAAGTAAAACATAACGCCTTTGCTGCCGTCGCCGCTGACAGTGCTGATGCGCGCGGTCGACCCGCTGCCCAAACTGAGCCCATTCGCCGCCACGTAATACAGTCCCGGATCGAAGATTCCTGTGGCCAACTTGTTGAGTGTTACAGTCCCGACGTTCTGCCAGGTAATCCCGCCGTCTAGCAGGGTTCCCCCCGAGCAGGTTCCGTCCGCCAGCCGAGTGCACACGGGTTGGCTGCTCCAATTGGGGTTCGCTGGGCCGGGGCCGGATTTTCCGGGGGTGAGAACCATATAGAGGAAATTCCCCGGGTTATTCGAGGTCGGCTGAATCAGTGTGCGTGCGGTGTAGTTCGTGTTTGCCGCCCAGGGTGGCCCCGCGGAGCCGAAGCCAGGGTTGGAACCTTTATACGGAAGCATGAGGCAGCCCTTGGCACCGGGGGGCATACTGCTGCTGGTAGAGCAGCCAGTGTAATCACCGGGCGTAAACTCCACGCAACCAATGGGATCAGGACAGCCATTAATCGCAAAGGGCACGGGCGTAGCCGTGCCACCGGTAGCGGTGGCGCTCGCCGGAGCGGCGACCGCAGCAAAGGGGTCCCCAAACGGACTGGCCCCGGGAATCCAGTGGCCCGCACTGCCCACATTGACTCCGGTTGGCTGCGTCGTGGGCCCGCCAAACACCGCAAAATCGGCCCCGTTATTGCCGGGTCCTGCCAGATGGAGATCCACCGTGCCCACAGTCACGGCAGTATTGCTGCTCGAGTCAACTTGAATCGAACGCGGGGGGCCTCCGAGCATGGTGACTGAGGCGTTGGAGTTTATCTGGAATGAAGGGCTTGCTGTCCTATGGAGCACGACCAACGGCACGGGCGTAGTCACAGGACTCAAGCCACAGCCGGCCGAAGCCGTTACGTTCACGGTTTTGGTCGAGGAGACTATTTTCGTAAAATACATCGCGACCGGGTCCGTGACGGTCACCTTGATATAAGGGTTGCCAATCGTGGGGAAGCCGGACGGGATGCCACTCACGCCCGTCAAACTCGATGGAAAGCTCACGCTGACATTGGATCCCGAATAGCCGTTAAACGAAGCGTACTTGCAAGGCACAGAATTCGGCTTGGCGCTGCAATCGAAGGTAGAGCCGATCCAGGAGAAATCGAGCCCAGGGAAGTCGGTGCTGGCGGTTGGATCGGTACCCTTCAAGAACACATCTGCTGCCCCGGCCTGGCAAGCGGCATCTGCCGCTCCCTGGGCCATCTGCCGATGGGCCCATACTTGCGTGTAATCGGTGGCCAGGCCCAGCACCGCCAGTAAGAAGAAAGCGATGAGGATGACAATAACCAGGAACGTCTGTCCCTGCTGAGAGGACGACCGTTGCAAGCTGGAGCAGTCACGTTTCATGCTATTGAGCCACCATTCTCCCTTCCGCGTAAGTCTTCATAGTCGGAGCCGTTATGAACTTCGGTAGATAGGGGATGTATGTGTAGGTCACAGTTACTTGCACGCGGTTCGGCGGTGCGGAGCCACCGTCGGGAAAGGTGACAGACGCTGAGATGGCGCTGACGTTGTGTAGTGAAGTGCCAGCAAAGGTTTTGACCTTCGCTTGGGTACCTGCGGGGTCTCCACCGCTGTGAACCATCGCATGGCGGACGCCCTCATTGGCGGCATCGGCGAGAACCGAATAGGTGTACATGAGCCAGCCCAATTCAAAAACCCAGAAGACGACTGTGAAAATCACGACGATCATTAATGCGGTCTCCAGCAGACTCTGGCCGCGTTGACGGCGCCATCGAGTGTGTGTCCCCGGCCGCACGCTAGTACAGTGACCTCATTGAGACCTGGCGATGAAATTTCAGGTTGCCTGGCAAAATTACGTTGAATGCCGTGCCCGGAATAATCGGTGTAACGACGTACATCACGTCCACACGGTCAAGTACATAAACCGGTGCCTCTGGGTCCGCGGCAGGCGCTGGGAATGCGAATGCCGGGCCGAATTGATCACATAGCGCAACGCCAGTGCTTGAGCTGACACCTTTGGCGCTCGTGCAGACCTGCACGGCAGCATTGGACGTGGTGGCGCCGCTGATAGCGTGCGTCAGATTGTCATACACGAGATTGCTGATCACCGTTGTTCCGGGAGCCGTTGCTGTGCCCGCTGCCCCACCTTGGGTGGCGTATTGCGCGCCCATTCGGGGTGCAGCCGAAAGGGTCAGCACCATAAACCACAGGTAACCCCAATTGATGATGTTGAAGGCGAGCCCGAGCAGTAACGGCATTGAGATTGCCGTTTCGAGCAGGCTTTGTCCGTCGTGGCCCTTAAACCGGTATTGGCCGGCCAATCTTCTTCGCCACATATTCATTTCACCACCGACTGCGCTGCCATATCCACGCGATCAAACTCAATCGTGTCGCCCACACACGTGGAGGTCGAATCCAATGTGCCGGATGGCAACTCGAGCACCGCCGCGGCCTTCCAGAACATCCGAGTCATTCGGAACGGGTGCATATCACGCCTAGTGGCGATGACTCTCCACTTGCCGTCCAAAACCGCAATATCTATAGGGAACTGCATTCCCCAGGTATGTATGCTTTGCGAAGGCACGATTAACAGCCCATCGCCCGGCTGGAGTTCGCGCTCGCCGAGCAGACCGACAATCCGCGTCAGGCCGGTTTCCGCCACTCGAATGCATTCGCCCATCAGGGTTCCTCGCGTAGCGTTGGTTGCCCGCACCGCCTTTCTTTGCCATCGCATTGCTATTTCGTAAAATCTGAAAGTACTTTCTGGATACTGATAATCGCCGGTCCCAGTGCTACAACGAAAATGCTGGGAAAGATGAACAGGACCAGTGGGAAAAGCAGTTTGACTCCCGCTTTGGCCGCCATTTCTTCGGCCTTCTGCGTTCGATGCGTGCGCAGCGTGTCTGCAAATTGCCCGAGCGCGTTCGCAATGGGCGTGCCGAAGCGTTCCGTCTGCACCAGCATAGTGACAAACTGCCTCACAAAATCGATGTCAACTCGCTCCGCCATGCTGCGCCAGGCATCCAGACGCGGTTTTCCAGCACGCTGCTCACGATTGATGATCTGGAGTTCATCGGCCAAAGCGCGCGAGGTCAGTCTTATTTCCTCGCCAACTCGCACCATTGCTTGGTCAATACCCAAGCCGGCCTCCATGCAGATCACCAATAAATCGAGGGCATCGGGCAGGGCGCGTCGGATGCCCTCCTGCCGGCGAGAGATTAAATGGGTAAGCACAAGATCGGGAACCAAAAAACCGACGACTGCGCCCACCAAAATCGCTCCTAGCATGATGCTGCCGAAGAAACTGCCTGCAGCAATGGCAACCACCGGCAGTAACATCTTCGTCGCCGTAAAGATCTCGACGTGCTCAGGCTTTCGAAATCCTGCGAGCGCCAGCCGGTAGGCGGTATCCTCGTCCGATCCGGAGACGAGGCCGCGAATAGGCTTGAAAACACTGGTGATCCCAGCCGCCGCTCGGGCAAGGCCGCTTGTAGGCGACGGCACGATGTCAGGGGAGGTAACCGGTGGCGGAGCCGAAATTTCCATGAGCCGAGCATCAATGGTTTCTTTGCCACTCAACATCAGGATGAGCGCAGCGATAATCAAGAACACGGTGATGGTTACGGATATGAGAAACAGCATCATGCGACTTGGTCTCTAGTACTTGACATTTACAATCCTACGTATCAGCAAGATGCCGATCACCATCATGACCGCAGCGTAGGTCACCATTTTTTGCCCCAGAGGATTCTGAAACAGATCTTTCCCGTAGCCTGGATTGAGGAAGTTCATACCGATGAACATGGCGAATGGCAGCCCGCACAAGATCCAGCCGGTCAACCGGCCCTGCGCGGTGCGAATCCGTAACTGCCCTCCCACACGTATGCGCTCACGAATCACATGGGAAGCCTTGTCGAGGACCAGCGTGAGATTGCCGCCGGTCTCCTTTTGAACAAGAATCGCGGTGATCAGGAACTGCAGATCGGCAACAGGCACACGGCGGCTAAGGTTGACCATGGCCTCACGGAATGGCAGCCCGAAACTCTGTTCATCGGCCGTGCGGCGAAACTCCGAACGCAATGGTTCGTCGGATTCCTGAGCAATAGTCTCCACTGTGGCAGGCAGCGCTTGGCCCGCGCGCAGCCCGCGCGACATCAGATCAATCGCTTCGGGAAGAAGCTCCGAGAAGCGCCGCAGCCGCCGCTTGCGTTTTTGCAGCAAGAAAAGGTAGGGGACCGTGCCCAGCGCCAGACCAGGGGCCCAACCCAGCAGCCCCGGCGCAATCCACGAATTACCTAGCAGAGCGCCTAAGCAAATGAGCACCAGCGTGCCGAAAACAATCCGCCCCACAGTCCATTGCACGGCGCATTGTTCGATTAACAATTGAAGGCCTACAGCCGCACGGTTGTTTCGCAGGAATTTGTCGAAAGCGGGAATCGTGCTGAATGTGACTTCCTTCACGATGTCCGGTTCGTCAGTTCCAGATGAAAC
>Ga0209761_1001795_pt1 | contig 13914 bp, 20 predicted proteins | sample GraSoi013_1_40cm_4_FD_185818 | JGI IMG/M metagenome (GOLD analysis project Ga0209761, IMG submission 185818) | Grasslands soil microbial communities from the Angelo Coastal Reserve, California, USA - Sample 09_25_2013_1_40cm (SPAdes) (version 2) | ecosystem: Environmental > Terrestrial > Soil >... | reverse complement strand
GAACAGAAGGGGGCGTACGGCGGCCACCTGGCCCTTCTGTCGTTCGACATGGTGAACAAGCGTCTAGAGACGTCAGACGACCTCGATGTGTCGCAAAAGACGTCGAACTACCGTCGCGAAGCCTTCGGGGTGCCGTCCGCATGCCGTTGAATGCCGTAGAGATCCCGTTGAGGTCCCGTTGACGTCCGATCAGGACTGCCACTCTGATTTGATGCCGATTCTGCGCGTATTTGTGCATTAATCCGCTTGATTTGAGGGCAAGAATCATTAAGTACGGTTGGGATTTGGTATACCGTATGGTACCATACGGTACCAAACGGCCCATAAGGGTGCCTGGAATGACGCAAGAAGATCTGGAAAGGATGGTCGAGGAATTCCTCAAGGCAGAGATTGAGGACCCCGAAGTCCGCGAGATGCTAGTCTCATTCGAAGGGGACTAGGTGGCCCTCAATCCAGACTCTGAATTGAGCCCGCGTCATGTTCTCCCAGACGGCCCTGAGTTTCTTGCCTTCCGGGCCGCTGAACTTTAGATTATAGCCAAACTGCTTTGCGATAAACCTCCCGAGCAAGAGGGCCGTCCTGTGGTTGCATTCTGAGAACGGTTGAGGATCCCGATCAATGTCATCGAAGATCATCGCAATGACGTCTCGAAAGTCCCCCTTCCTCCGACCACAGTCACGGATGTCCTCAACGAGCCGTTTGAAACCCGCCCTGCTTCTAACGCCAATGCCGCGGTGGCGTCCTGCCTCTTGGCTTCCCGCTGTTTGGTGAATCCGAAGAACGATGTCTTCTGTAATCGCAACTAGGACCTCGTAGCCAATTTCGGTCATCTCGTCCCGACAGACTCGGGGACAGACTTGAATGATTCTCCTGTGGATACTTTCACGGACCCCTGGGGGCCCCCGTGGCTTATCTGATGTTGGCGCCTTCCCAGGATACATGAGTCGGTTACTTGGTCCCGTGCTCGGTCGCGAAACCCAAAAGCGCCCCGAGGCGTTCCAGCCTAGTCCTCAGGCCATTTCCCGGTTGTCAGGTCCAACGTCTGTATGGCTGCGATCTGCGCCTTCGGGACGATCCTGACCTGGAACCGATTGTACGAGTACAACTCCGAGATTCGGATGGACTCGGAATCCTCTCCCAAGAAAACTCCGACGAGGACCTTCATGATGCCGCGCTGAAGCCTGACCCGAACGAGCTTGCCCGCGAACTGGTCGGCGTCGCCCTCACGCATCGGACTCGCCTCAGGAGCGGATGGCGATTGCCAGGCATCAATCCTCTTGGACTGAACGCATCCAGATCAAGTGCGGCTCAGAGAGTAAGGTGCCCACACCGGGGCGGGCTATTCGCGGGGAACGAAGGCTAGAGTGACGCAATCCAAACGGAAGGGGGTGTACAGCCGCCAGTGGTCATCGTCTGGTTTCAAACCTGAGCGACGATTCCTGTCGGACGGTTCGCCCGGCGGAATCCGAGCTCGGCCCACACGGCGCCGATGATCCCCAAGACCCCCAAGAGGGCGACAATCTGATCATGATGGAGCTCGGTCGTGTCGAGGAGATCCCCGAGCTGGATGAACGTCCGATTCGTCAGCGGGCCGACGATCACCCCGGTCGCCCAGAAGACGGCAAGGATAGCCAAGGGGGTCCACCGCGACCTCACGAAGTGGTAGAGCAACGCGCTAACAGCGGAAGCTCCACCGACCGCGACGACCGCTTGGATGATCGAGATTGGCATCACGACCACCATTGAGGATGGCCTTAAGTGCATTCCGAATCAACTGCGTTCGGCTTGAACCGATTCGCTCTGTCTACGAAGACACAGCGGACGGCCCATCGCATCCCAAGGTTGGTTGCCGGTATTTCAGGCCGGCAAACCCGTGGGCCGGGACGCACCCCGGAGCCGCAGTTCATCGTAGCCCCAGAGGAAGAGGGCGAGCCAGAGGGTGAGGGACAAGAATCCGGCCGTCACCGCGATGGTGCCAAGAGCGTCCATCCGGGTCGCCCGCCAGACGACAGTGAGAACGGAACTGACGGAGCCCGCGACGAGCGCGATGACGCCGGCGAGGCGGGCCTGGCGCACCCCTTCTCCCAGCAGGAGCCAGTAGAGGCTCAGGCCGATCGCGATCGACAGGCCGATATTCAGGATGCCGTTGGCCACATAGAAATCGGGAGAGTACACGAGTCCGGCGGTTACACCCAAGAACGTGAGAATGCCAGCGACGCCGGCGGAGACTGCGAACGCCAGAGTCGCGAGCCCAAGGATCGGACGTTGTCCTGGGTCGACGTGGGCGCGGTCACGCCGGGCGAACAGAAAGCCGATGACAAACAGCGCAGCACTGGCCCCGCGGAGAAGAAGACCGCTGAGCGGGATCCAAATTGTGTGAAGGGCATAGGAGAATGTCCCCGTATCCCCCGGATCCGATGCCGGCAAGAAGATGTCCCAGACGTACGGGAACACGAAGGACACGATCCCCAACCCGATCGCACCTGCGACGCACAGAAGTCCACGCCCGGAACGCGAGGTCGAGGGCATCACGGAATCCTCCAGCCTTCGGCACGCCAAGGCCGCCCGGACCGATGAATGTTACGTTCGTCCGGCTGTCCTCCTGCGAAAGATTCGGTCAATCTGCGCGCCCACGGAGGGCTGGCTCGACCTGTCAACGCGGGTTGGTCCCCTCCGGCGGCGCGAAGAACACGAGGACCGCCAAGTTCTCCAGGATATCGTGGAACCGGTGCTCGGCGCGGGCCGGGACGAACACGACGCTCCCGGGCCGGACCTCGCGATCCTCTCCCCTCACTCGGATTCGTGCGCGGCCGCGAACGACGTAGTAGACCTCGTCCTCGGCATGGACCGATTGCTTGTCCTCGCCGCCCCGGGGGAGTTCGTACAAGCCACAACTCATCGACGCGACCCGCAGGAACTCGAGGTATGCCTCGCCCCGTCTCCGGCGCGCCTCGAGGAGATCGGTGACTTCGTGAGCCTCCATTCCAAAATGCCTCGCTACCGGGCATCGAGTCCTCGGATAAAGCCGCGTCGGCGAACGCAGTATCATTAAGTAGGCCGGCATATTGGCGAAGTTGTCCATGGCCGACCATTCATCCGACGAGGACGAGAAGAGACGGCAGACCCCGCCACCTGTCGAGTTCGTACGGCCGTCGGAGGCCCAGGGACCGGCCCCTCCGCGAGACCAGCCTCCCGTGGCCTGGGTGCCGCGACCCGAGGAGTTCGGTCAGCCGCCGCAACAGCCCTTCCCTCAAGCGTGGCCGCAAGTCGTCCCGAGGTCCGGACGATCCATCATCGGTGGCGTGCTCCTCATCATTTCCGGCTTGATTGGGATGGCGAGCACGTACATCATCTTCACGCAACCGCTGACCTCCTCGGACATCGCCGCGATCCAGAACATGACCGCGGGGGATCTGACGGCGAACGCCCTCCTCGTCTTCGCGGTCGTCTACGCACAGGCATTCGCGATCTTGGGCGGGATCATGGCCATCCAGCGGAAGAACTGGAAGCTCGCGGTCATCTGCGGCGTCGCATCCCTGCTCAACTTCGGGTTCTTCCTGATCGGCACGTTCCTCGGCCTCGCCGGTCTCATCGCGATCATCACCTCACGCCGAGACTTCATCGGCTAGATCCCAGGAAGACTCGAGTCTGAGTCGTCCATTGGAGTGAGCCGTTGCTAATCGCTCGGCAGGCCCCGGCGACGAATCAGGAATCGGCACACGGGATCTCCGGCAACGACGCGGTGAGAGGTCTCGACATCCGCATGGATCAGGTTCTGAAACATTTCTCGCTCGGCGGCGCACGCCTCCGGAAACATCTCGGCAACGGCCATGATTGGGCAGTTGTGCTCCAGCATCTCGACGACGTTCTTGCGGGCGTTGCCCATCTCAGCCATGTAGCCGCCCTCGTCCCGGATCTTCACGAGCTCCCCGACTCGGTCTTTCAGGCCCGAATCCGGAATCCGGTTGCGGTTCGCATCGAGGACCTCTTGTGCCCGTTGCTTGAGAAGTCGGACGACCGCGTCGCGCCCGAGTTTTTCCTCGATGAAATTCAGAGCGCTCAGGGTCATATGCGTGTATGCCTCCGGGAACAGCGAAGCGGAGTTCTTGCTCAGGTTGAAGAACGCTCGCGGCCGGCCACGGCCTCCCGCCTTGAACGAACGCTCGACGAGGCCTTTCGCTTCGAGGCCGTTCATGTGTTTCAGCGTGGCCATCTTGGAGATGCGAAGCTCCGCTGACATGTCCGAGAGCGAAACCGCCCCGCGGCGCTTGAGGGTCAGGAGGATCTGTTTCTTGACGGACGAGAAGCCTGCCTCGAGACCGCCGGCGTCCACCTCGTTGACCGTTGCCATGGACTCCAGATGGCCTTCCGATATCATATACCTATTCGTTTACAAAATCGAAACCTCGACCTCACCCCCGACTCCGAGAAAATTCGAGAGGGCGGGATGACGCCGCCCCGTTGCGCATCAAGGCGGAGGCGGACTTCCTTTCTTCTTCCGTCGGATCGCGACGACCACAACGAGGAGGACAATCGCAATGATCGCGACGGCTCCGATGGCCGCGACGAAGAGACCTCCGAACGGTCCGGGCGCTCCGGGCAGTTGCAAGTCGGCTTGGACGTCGGTCGTCACGGTCGGGTCGTGGACGATCAATGCGCCACCGAGGAAGCTCAGGCCGGCGAGCAGGGCGAATCCGATGAACGCATTGCCTCCTTCGCCGATGGCCGCAAAGCGGACGCCTGCGACGATCTGACCGTAGACCGGAACGCTGGCGCCGTCGACGGTACTGTCGCTGACCCAGAGGAAGCGGCCGATGCGCGTCCAGTTGCCGCCGAAGTCGACGTAGGGACTCTGCAGCCGCCGGGCCAGAAGGTAGGTCCCGGTGGTGTCGTTCGCGGACTCCGTACCGGTCGCAGTGACGAATTGCGCGGTGCCGGTCTCCCCCATCCGGGCGAGCACGCGGCTCTCGAACCATGCATCCACGATCGCGGCCGGGATCAGGTTCCCCACGACGACACCGAGCTCCAAGAGGATCCGACGGGAAGCCGCGGGGTTGTTCTGTGCCGCGAACGTCCAGCCTTCGATGTCTTGGTCCCACTTCAGGTCGTAGTGCAGCGCCTTCCCGCTGACGATCAGGTCGTTCAACCGCGAGATGTTTGTGACGGCGATCCGGCCGCCGATCTGACCGACCGTGACCTGCCACTGCGGGACGGTCGCGTTGTCCACCTGAGTGAGGGAGGCATTCAGGTGGAAGGTGAACCGGACGAGCGGCAAGGTTCCCGCCACGCTGCCCGTGTAGTTCGCGACCGCGACGTAGGGGAGGTTCTGCGCGCTGAGATTGAAGGTCCAGCTGCGGTACGCCGTTCCGTTCGACTGGACGATCGAGCCGGCGGTCCAGCTCGTGTTGAGGTCGACCTTCTTGTACAGGGTATCCGCCCGGTTGATGTAATCGCTGAACCGATCGGTCGTGCTGTTATACACCCGCGCATAGTCCGCGATGCCGTTCCCGTTCGAATCCTTGAACTCGACGAGCGAATCGAGCTTGACCGCATAGAGGGTGTAGATCTTGATCGGCCGGTTCTCTGCGAAGCTGCGCCCTTGCTCGTCCTTGACCTGGGCGACTCCGAGGTACCGCGCCTTAATCGCGACGATGTAGATGTTGTTCGGATTCGCCGACGTCCCGTACACGACGCCGAACGCGGCGTCCGAGCCGAAGCGGACGAACACATGGTTGCCCCCGCCGAGCGCCGTCGTCGGGCCCGTCTCCTGGACGAGCTGGCCATTGATCAGCGTCGCGGCTCGGGCTCCGGGTGTCGCCAGAACGGCCATTCCTCCCGTGGCGACCAAGAGCAAGCCGATCAGAATCGCCTTCGCGTTCATGGAGAATCGAACCTCGTGCGGGTCCTGGGCTCGCGAGGGACCATTTGAAACTTTCCGGGCAATTGTCAATCCCGATTGCGTCCAAATCCTCGAGCGCGTTGGGCCTCGAGACGACTCGGAATCGAATCACGGAGCGGAAGCGTCGCTGCGCAAGGTTCTTAGAACACATAACCGTACGCGCGCGAGATGAAGACTCGGACTCTCGGTCGCACGGGGCTGAAAGTCTCCGAAATCGGGCTCGGTGCCTGGGCGATTGGCGGGAACGCCCACGGGAACTCGTACGGGCCGACCGACGACGCGGAATCGGTCGCCACGGTCCGGCGCGCAGTTGAGTTCGGTGTGAATTTCATCGACACAGCGGATGTGTACGGATGGGGCCACAGCGAGGAGCTCCTCGGTGAGGCACTCGAAGGACGTCGCGACGACGTGCACATCGCGACAAAGGTCGGCGGGGATTTCTACCACGGCGGCGTGCGGATGAACTTCGATCCCGGATACGTCGCATTCGCCCTCGAGCGGTCGCTCAAGAGACTCCGCACCACGCATGTCGACGTGTACCAACTCCACAATCCGCCCATGGAGATGATGGGCGATCCCGAAACGTACGAGGTCCTCGAAGCCCTGAAGGCGGAACACAAGATCGATCACTACGGGGTCTCCGTCCACGAGCCCGCGGAGGCGACGCTCTGTCTCGAGGCCGGATCGCCCGAGGTCTTGCAGATTCCCTTCAGCCTGTTTCGCCAAGAATGGATCGACGAGATCTTCGACGCCGCGCGCAAGGCGAACGTCGGGATCATCGCGCGCGAGCCGCTCGGGAACGGCTTCCTCACCGGGAAGATCCGCCCCGACGCGAGCTTCCCTCCCGGAGACATTCGACACCACTGGCCACCGTCGATGGTCGCCGGACGAGCCGCGGCGGCCGAACGACTTTCGTTCATCGCGAGACCCGATCGCACGATGGCCCAGGCGGCGCTGGGTTTCGTCCTCGCGTTTCCCGAGGTCTCGGTGACAATCCCGGGCGCGAAGACTGTCGCACAGGCAGAAGAGAACGCCGCCGCAGGCGATTCGCCGCCCCTCTCGAAGGACGACGTCGAGAGAGCTCGCCACCTCTACGCGAAGGACTTCGGGATGTGAGACGGACTACTGAAGCTTTTTAGCCAACCCGTCATTAGCTTCCTCTGGAGAACGGCGCAGATGTGGGCCCGACAGGACCTGGTCGCCGAGCTAAAGGGGCTCGGCCTTCTGCGCACGGACGAACTCGAACGTTCGTTCCTCCGCGTCCGGCAAGAATCGTTCCTGCCCGAGTTGTTCGGCCCTCTCGCCTACGCCGACATGCCGCTTCCGCTCCATGCGGCGGCGAATCCGACGACGATGCCGTCCGCGCGCTGCCTCATCGCCGCGCTCGACCTCCTGGATCTCGAGGAAGGCCTCCGCATCCTCGTCGCAGGCTGTCGCGGCGGCTATCCGGGGGCGCTCCTCGCAGAAGTCGTCGGCCCGGAGCGCGTCGTCGTCGTGGAGACCGATCCGGAGCGCCGTGCTCGGACGATTGAACGCCTGCGGGCTGCGGGATTCGACCGGGTGCGGGTCCTTCCGTCGCTACCGGACGAAACGTTCGACCGAATCCTGGTGCTCGATGCAACTCCGCCGCGACAACTATTGTCGCGACTCGCGGATCCCGGTTTCCTGATCGCACGCGGTCGAGGCGTGCACGATCTCGCGTTTGTGAAGCTCATTCGCAATTCGGGAGAGACCCTCCAGATCACGTTCAATGAAGCCCCATCCCCGGTCGTCGAAGGATCGCGAGACGAGCAGCCATCGGTGGACTTCGGCCGGCTCTTCGCGGTCGAGGACTTGCTCGCCCACGCTTGGGAAGGCCGCGTGACCGGACATTACGACCAGCACTTCCGGGACGTCACGGTCGACACGTTCGCGGGTGGACCCCTCGACCTGAACGCGTTCGACCCCGCGCAAGAACCTTGCAAGGACGCTGCACGGCGTGCGTTTCAAGCCGCCTACATCCTCCAGAGTGCCGGGGAACTCGAACGCGCGGCCGACGCATACGAGCGTTCGATTCGGCTCGCTCCGTCCGGAGAGGCCCACACTTTCCATGCATGGACATTCAGCTTCATGGGCCGGTACGACGACGCGATCGAGGAGTGCAAGCGGGCGATCGCGGTCGACCCGTCGTTCGGAAATCCGTACAACGACATCGGCGCGTACCTGATCGAGCTGGACCGCCTGGATGACGCGATCCCGTGGCTCGAGCAGGCGATCTCCGCGCCGCGGTACTGCTGCTACTTCTACGCGCACACGAACCTCGCGCGGGTTTACTTGCAGAAAGGAATGCGGGAGAAGGCGCGCAAGTCGCTCCTCGCCGCCCTCCGCGTGAACCCGGACTACGAACCGGCGCAAGAGCTCCTGCGGCGAATCGACGGATCCGCGGGCTATTTCGCCTGAGCTCCGAGGACCGCATCGCGCAAAATCGCGAAGTCGGCATCGGGAAGGGTCGGCTCCGGCCCTCGGGAAACGAGGATTTCTTCCGGACCATTCGCGGTCGTCAACAACAGCCGGTCCTCAATCCGGCGGTTCCCCATGCCTTCGACCGTCGGCCGAACAGTGTGCTCGATGCCCTGGACAGATTCTCGGGCGATCGACCGGTGAATCATGTATCCTTGGAACTCTTTCACGTTCCACGCCCCGTGGACCTCGAGGTGAGCCCGGAGTTCCAACAGGCGACGGTCTGTGACCAGGAACGTGCCGCCTTGCACCGGGAGGATTACCAAAGGCTGTTCGTCGGATTCGAGGTGGGCGCCGAACAGGGAAAGCCGGTACGGATCCCGTTTCGCCGTACGGGCCGTCCCCAGGAACACGACGCCGTCGAACGCGTCCGCGTCTTGCATCCGGCCGCCGATGGACTGGCGGGACATGAAGCTTCGCGAGCGACGATGCGTGGGGCAGCCTTAAGTGAACGGCGCCTTTGGTACCGGGTGACGTGACGTCGACGAAAGTGGAGGAGGCGAAAGCGGCCCTCGAGCGAGGCGAGTTCGACGCGGCCTTTCGTCTCTCCGAGGAAGCGCAGACGGAACAGCCCGAGGACCCGACCGCACGAGAAATGTACGCGGTCGTCCATCTGGCGCGGGCGATTCGGCTCTCGGACCGCGCCCGGGAGGCGCGCCGTCAGGACCTGCTTCGTCGGGAGATCGATTACGACGAGGAGTTCGAGGATAGTCCGGAGGTCGCGCGAGCCTACGACGATGCCGCGGCGGCGATCGACGATGTCCTGCGGGTCGCTCCCGACCACTGGAAAGCCCGCATGCTGAAGGCCGCCCTGGTCTTCCGCCGAGATCGCGAGTCAGGCCGGCCGCAAGCACTCGAGATGCTGCAGGCCCTCGCCGCCGCCGACCCGACGAACAAACAGATCCCGTTCACGATCCGGAAGATCGAGCGCCCCTGCGTCCGGTGTGGCGACACCGGGTTCTGCCCACACTGCAAGGGCCGCGGGCAGCGCCGATTCCTGCGAATGGACCGCAAATGCGAACAGTGCTACGGCCGCGGCATCTGCCCGGCCTGCGGCGTCCTGTGATCATTCCTCTTCGTCGTGCAGGTCCGCGAGGGCGGGGTCCTTCCCTTCAATCCACTCGACCCGGTCGGCCCGGCCGATTTCGCCGCAGAGGAGGCATTCCCACCCGAGCGCATAGTCCTCGAACATGACGAGGCCGCGCTCCTCCTTGGAGCACTTCGGGCACGGCCCCGGCACGTAGCCGCTGACCCGGAACGCGCGGATGACCACTTCGGTCATGGACGGACCCCGGGTGACTCAGTCCTCAGGGGCGTCGTCTTTGCCGGTCGGGTTCATGTACCACTCGGGCACGCCTTGCTCGCCGCCGAGGTCGCACTTCGGGCAGACGTAATCGAGGATCGGATAGTTTCCGTGCGAGTGCTGGACGAAGAAGACCTTGTCGGAGCCGCACTTCTCGCACTTCTGAGGCTCCGAGCCGATGTTCTTCCGGCTGAACATTGTCCGCGCCACGCCGACGGGCGGGCATAAAGTTGCCGGTCTCGGGGTTCAGTACCTGAGTCTCCGCTCACTCGTCCGGGCCAGGACGTGATTGCCAGGTCGCGGCACCGAAGGAAAGTTTATCGCCCGACTCTCGGGTCTCGGGAATCATGGAGAACGGCACGGTACGAATCGGGTCGATCGTGATCGATGTCGACGACTTCGATCGAATGATGGCTTTCTGGCTGGCGGCGCTTCGCTACGTGCCCGGCCGGGCGCCCACTCCCGAGGACCCGTTCGTGATCTTGAAGGACCCGGAGGGAAACGGGCCCAACGTCTCGATCGATGGGATGCCGCCCGAGCGGGGCCGATTGCATCTCGACCTGTACACGGACGACCAGGAAGGAGAAGTCGAACGGTTGCTGGGCCTCGGCGCGACCCGCTACCGGCCGCGGGAGCCCGGCGAAGACTTCGTGGTCCTCGAGGATCCCGAGGGGAATCTGTTCTGCGTCGTCGACACGAAGGGCTCTTGAACTGGTTTCCGCAAGGTCTTTGGGAAGCGGCCGCCGTCCGCCGGACGTGTTCCTCCGGTTCTCCCGTTTCCGTTTCAAGGAGGGCAAGGAGGCCGAAGGACTCGACATTCTTCGGAGGCATTCGGCGGCACTCAAGTCGGCACCCGGCTGCCGAGACGCCTGGCTCGCGCAAGGCCAGCATCCCGCGACGGAATGCGTCGTCGTCGCCCTGTTTGAGGACGAGGACTCGTTGCGGCGTCTCGAGGGACGGCTTCGTTCCGATCCGCTCCGCGGTGGCGACTTCTTCTCGCTCCTGTCCCTGACGACGCAACCGCCCGAGGTCGTGCAGTACGAGATCCGCTCCTAGTCGGCGCGCGGTTGACGACACGCTTATGCTCGATGGACCGCATCCGCCACCGGGGAGAGTACATGGCAGTCGGTTTCGCAGCACTGGACAAACGAATCATTCGGGATACCGAAACGCTCCACGATTTCCTCTGGCATGGCGAGAAGAAAGACGAAACGTCCCTGAGCGCCAAGCTCCGCAAGGACGGGCGGGACGCCGACGCATTCTTGCATCTGGGCGGTCGCCTTCGCAAGAACACCGAGTCGCTAGCCCAAGACCTGACCTCCTCGGGCAAAGGCGAGTCCCTGTTCGAATTGCTCGAGCACTCGTGGGGCCTCGCCGCCGCCACCGTCCTCCGAGCAAAGGGAAATTACCGAGGCGCCGCAGAACGCGCCAAGGCCGTGATCTCGAGCGCCAGCATCGGCGTCTGCGCCAACGCGGGCTGCTTCGAATTCGTCCAGGAATGGGAAGCGGGCAAGCTCGATTTCGAGACGTACACCGGCAAGCTCGCGGACTTCCTCGAACCGAAAGGATACATGGACTCGGGTCAGTTCAAGCGACTCCTGAATGCAGTCTACGAATTCGGGATGAACTGGAACGCTGTGGCAAGCAAACCGGAGCAGTCGCTGGCGGCACGGACATCCATCGAAGGCGCGGGGTGGTGTCTTCTGACCAGCGTCGCGATACGGGAGCTCCTCGGCGTCCCTCCCAAGTTCCCGACGCGCGACTTCGCAGACATCGTCGAACGGATCATTGATCGGCTGTAGTCTTCCCGTCCGATCGGCGAGTCTCCGACCTCCGGATATCCGCGTGAATGCGCCGAAGTTCATCCACCTCAGAGATACACTTGTCCCGAGATGGACAGAAGCTCCTGATGGAGATCGAGACCAAGGAAGGACAGAAAGCAATGACTTATCCGGAAACCAGATATGGGTGGGAATCCAGATGGAGCTAACAAAGCCCAAAGTCATCAAAATTGCGGAGACCCGGATCGACCGCGATGGCGTCGATGCGATGCTCCAAGCTCTCGGCGTCTCCCCGAAAGGGAAAGAACGGTTTTCGCGGATGGCCGACAACGGGGAGACGCTTTGCGAACTCGCTGGCCGAATGTGTTACCAATCTTTTGAGGTCGGCCTCAATCCGAACGTAACGAAGATCCGCGAGGATTCCAAGGACTATTTCAAAAACTTGCTGACGAAGGGTGACGGTAGCGTATGCGAGCACGGGTCGGCAAGTTTCGCCTTCCTCGGTGTCTCACGAATCTTCACACACGAGCTCGCACGACATCGAGTTGGCATCGCGATCAGCCAGGAGTCCCTGCGGTACGTTCGGCCTAAAGAGATTCAGATGTGGCTTCCCGACGACCTGGACCCTGAGTTGAAAGATGCAATGGTGAAGGTTGCGGAACGAACCGAGGACGCCTACCGCGAGCTCGAGAAGTCGATCCCGTGGGCCGGACTCCCGATGGACACGAAGAAACGGTTGACATCTGCGTTGCGGCGGATCTTGTTCGACGGCATCGCGACGAACGTCGTCTGGACCGCAAATTTCCGAACGCTGCGATGGGTCATCGAGATGCGGACCGATCCATCCGCCGAGGTCGAGATCCGACTTGTATTCGACCAGGTCGCACAAATCTGCAAGAAGGACTATTCGTTACTCTTCCAAGACTTCGAACGGAAGGAGCTCCCGGACGGCACGGGATCCTGGCGACCATTGCTCCGCAGTAAGGTATAGTCCGCTCTCGATATCAACCTAGAGCCACCTGAAGAGCACTTTCCAGAACTCGACCTTCTCGGGCTTCCGGACGCCGGCGAGGACGGTCTGCTCGACATGCTTCCGTTGGACCTCCGCGGTTTCGTATCCGGCAGACATCGCGTCGTAGTGGGAGAGACGTTCCAGAGTCGTCTTCTCGACGAGGATCGCCTGGCCCTCCCCGACGACCTCGTCCTTGAATTTCACGACGAGCCGATTGCCCGGGACGAGGGCGAGCCGGTCGTGTTCCTGAGATGACAGGTACGTCTGGTAGACGTACTGCTTGCGGATCTTTTCCTCCGCACCAGGATACGCGATGACGATTGTCTTTGGCGGCGCGGCGTTCGGTGGGATCATTGGCTTCCCGCCGTCGGAATCGACGAACGAAGATGAAGCTTTCTCCGATCAAAGGGCGGCCAGGACCTCGTCCGTGTGGCCCTCAACCTTGACCTTGTGCCAAATCTTCGCGATCGACCCGGCCTCGTCGATGAGGAACGTCGTTCGCTCGATCCCAAAATATTCCCGACCATACAGGTTCTTCAATTTCCAGACGTCGTATGCGGTCGTCACCTTTCCGTCGTCGTCGCTCAAGAGCGGGAAGTTGAGGTGATACTTGTCCTTGAACTTCACGTGGCTCTTCGTGTCATCGCGGCTCACGCCAATCACGACCGCGCCCTTGGACGTCACCCGCCCGAGATTATCGCGGAAGCTACACGCTTCCTTCGTGCATCCGGTCGTGTCGTCTTTCGGATAGAAGTAGAGGACGACTTTCTTGCCGCGAGAGTCTTTCAGAGACACCTTGCGTCCGTCGTCTGCGGGCAATGTGAAGTCCGGGGCCCGGTCGCCTTCCGTCAACATTGTCTCACCGGAGCCACCCACGCCTCCGCGCGATTTAACGTCACCGATTCGCCGAATCGGCCGTGCGAGGACCGCAACGCGCGTCTCCGTCCCATATAGTATCAAGTTTGGTATTTCTCAACGTATCCTTTATGTAAACGGACCCGGTTCGTTTTGATTAGCCCTCCCAGCCGAAGGTACGGACAGGCATAATCATGGCCCGCAAGGCGTCTTCTCGAAAGCCGACGCTGGCGCTGCCCAAGCCGTTCGCCCGGTCGCCGACCGCGAGGGGGAAACCCGCCCGGGGCCTGTCCGCGCCCGAGGCCGCCGATGCGGCCCAGCAGGGCCTCCTGCAGCTCTCGTTCGCTCGGCACGCCCACGGCTACGGATTCTTGGCCGCGGCGGCGTTCCTGCTCAACGCGGTCCTCTTGCTGACCCTTGGCGGTCAGGCCCAGGCCCTCCCTCTTCCTCGCAGCGTCACGACCAACATGGTCCTCTGGCTGCTCCCTGCGGTCGCGGGCGCGCTCGCCTCATGGGACGCGGTCCGACTGAAGCGGGAGCCGTACCGTCGGCATTACGTGTCGAC